>Ga0156358_1362_pt1 | contig 17411 bp, 24 predicted proteins | sample RifOxyA1_FD_108003 | JGI IMG/M metagenome (GOLD analysis project Ga0156358, IMG submission 108003) | Alicyclobacillus sp. RIFOXYA1_FULL_53_8
CCACCAGTGGTCGAATGTGGTCCGAAGTACAAAAGACGGAACAAAAACTGAGTAAAATGTCGTCAAAGTCCCAACGATGATGGTACCGTTTCAACTGTTCATACTTGTTTAAAACACGTCGGACGGAACGATTTGGAAACTGCACGGGCCATTGCGCCTTTGCTTTCGCAATTATGGATTGCCAGTGTTGCACTGGACCAGAGCGAATTCCGGCACTTCGCATGGCGTAGCGCAGCATGCGCTCTTGTTCTAAAGCACTCAACAACACTGGAATATCCGCTTCATGTTTCAAGAGCATGCGGAACATTTGAGCGTGAAATGTGCCCATTTGCACGGCTTCGATACTTCCTGAACGGAGCCCCGCCACCTCTGACAAACGTTTCTTCATGTCGACGGCAGCCTGACGTGTGAAGGTCAGAGCCATCATTTGCTGCGGTCGAAGAATTCTTCGTGTCAGTATCCTTGCGATATGCTGGGTTAAGACCGTTGTCTTGCCGCTGCCCGGGGCGGCGTAAACCACCGTATTTGCCGGCGGACGGGCCACAATCTCGTGCTGTTCGCTGGTCAACATGAGCTTCATCCCCACTACAATTCTGCCGGCAGGTGGGGCGACTGTCCATATTCTCGAGGAGAATTTCGTTATTTCTTCGAACTCTTGGAGCCTCCGCCCTTTCCATGCTATCATCGCTGTATGAAAGGAGCCTTGTTATGGCTGTATATGCTCTCGCCGACCTTCACTTATCCTCCTCCGTTGAGAAACCTATGGACATTTTTGGCGTGGCCTGGGAACACCACGCGGAAAAAATCAAAACGTCATGGACAAACCAAGTGACCGTGAACGATCTTGTACTCATTCCTGGCGATATCTCATGGGCGATGACATTACTTGAGGCTCAAGCAGACTTGGACTGGATTGCACAACTGCCGGGTGTGAAAGTGATGATTCGAGGTAATCACGACTATTGGTGGAACGGCATTCAAAAAATTCGTCGCTCCTTGCATCCGTCTCTCCACGCCCTGCAGAATGATGCCTTTGTTTATGACAATGTTGTCGTCTGCGGGACAAGAGGCTGGGTGTCGCCTTCGCATCCCAAATTTACCCTCGAAGACGAGGCCATCTACAAACGTGAAGGCGAACGCCTCAAACTAACACTGGAAAAGGCGGCTTCTCATAACCTTCCCATCGTAGCGATGCTGCATTACCCGCCGTCTGGTGCGCTCGGTGAAACAACGCTATTCACGCAATTACTAGAGGAATACGGTGTTCGCTGTTGCGTTTACGGCCACCTGCACGGACCTTCACACAGGTTTGCGGTCGAGGGACAGTCGGGCGGAGTTGAATATCGTCTGGTGAGTGCGGACTATATCAACTTTAGTCCCCTGCGAATTGACGATTCGTGTGCTTTCTAGTTCACGATGCTACCGGATTTTTTGGCTATTGAAATGACATAACCAACATACTTCGCGTTATCCTCGAGCCATTTCGCATTGTCCGCCAAAACCTTGTTTACTTCTGGACTTTGAAAGACACCCGGTGAGGACAAGTTTTCGTCCGGTTGATTTGACTGCTGTCCGGACCATGCCTGATAGGGCTGTACAGGTCTGGTCATCAGCACGCGAATATGGCTAAAGCCGGCGTTCCGGTAGTATCGTTTCCATCCCGCCAGGTCCGGTAGATGCAAAACCCCGTACACGCCTCTCAAAGTTTCGAACCATTCCTCGTTGACCGGGGCTGCTAAGAACATCTCTACATTCACGTAAGAGCCAGCCAACTTGAGAACTCGATGGGCCTCGGCAATCGACCGTAGCGGGTTTGTAAACACATTGACGGACTCCGCCACGACCACGTCAAACTGACCGTCGCGGAATGGCAGCCTTTCCGCCGAGCCTAGTCGCCAATTTGCCACCTGACGACTTCGTTTCGCGCGCAATCGCGCTTTTGCGAGCATCGCCGGCCGTATATCGACCCCGGTGATAGAACACCCATACTGCCGATTCAAATTGAGCAATGTGCGTCCCGTGCCGCAGCCAATATCAAGCACCTCCGTGTCCCGAGTCAGGCTAAGTTCCTGCATCCACAGCTGCGTGCTTTCCGGGCCGCCAGGATGCGCACTGCCAGCCCCAACCTCCGCCAACACGTCTTGATAGTCCATACGTCCCCGCCCTTCCGTAACACATTTGCCTTTTCTTCCTCCAGCTTGTACAGTGAAAAATACAGGGGGAGCAACCTTATGGAACCGATGATTCACAAAGTGTACGTACTCGCCGTAGAAGAACCTGGGGATGACATCCTAACTCCGCAGGGGATTGTTATTGTTATGTTCAACCTGCGTTTCACGGTCTACAGTACCGGGGCCAATCACAACCTCTTTCGATCCGTTGTGCACAAATACCCATGGGACCAACTCGAACAAGGGGTCTATTTTCGTAACCAGGGCTTTCGCGCAACCGATGTAACGGATGTCGTTGATCAATTGGGTTTGAAAAAGGCTTCCGATAGCTCCGCAATTTTACGACACCTGTACGAAAGCAATCAGCGTCAGTTCTATTTTCTCCAGCGCTATGTTGCCTTGATGAACTCGGGGTTGAACTTCTAACCACCTGGTCACCCGGTCCGAACTAACGCAACAAGCGACGGATGGTTTCCTGCAAGACATCGGCCGAAATGGCAAACCCAATGCCCTGTGAACTTTGACTCACGGCCGTGTTCATCCCAATCACTTCACCGCGTAGGTTAATCAATGGACCACCACTATTGCCACGGTTGATAGCAGCATCGGTCTGAAGAAGGTCGGGGTACTCCCGGTCTCCAATTTCTAGAGGTCTTTCCGTTGCGCTCACGATTCCAACGGTCACTGTATGATCAAGACCTAGCGGAGATCCCACGGCTACCACCCACTCCCCAGCCTTAACATTACGTGATCGTCCCACTTTCAGCACTACGTTCGGAATTTCAATGTCGGCCTTAAGAATGGCAATGTCGTGCCGATAATCGCTGCTTACTACGCGAGCTCGCACGGCGTCCTTCTTGCCATACTGTCGTAACAGCACCTGCGAGGCCCCATTTACCACATGTTCATTGGTCAAAATGTAGCCGCGGGAATCAAATATGAACCCGGTGCCAATATTCACCGATGGACGTCTCGAAGCAGCGGGACGTTCCCAAGGAAGCCCGAGCTGAAAGCCTCTCGATGCAACCTGTTGGTCTTGAATAACCTCAATCCCCACAATTGCTTTCTTGTAACGCTCGACAAGCCGAACAAAGTTCGGCAAGGAAACGATGGCTTTTGGTTGGGGGGGGCGCTTAAGGTTCCCTGCAGGTCTTGGTCTGACTGCCATGACGTGGTTCACCTCATCCCTGTTCGGTGAAGTTCACTTAGATAGTATTCCACAGGCACCAGCTCGGTGAGTTTTCAGCTGTCTAATCCACAGATGCCTACAAACCGGACCGGGTCCACCCTCCATTTCGCCTTCAAGATTGCTCCTTGACCCCACCACGGAATCAAATAAGGTGCAAACGGAAAAGACCGTCGAGGGAACCTCAACGGCCTTTATAGGCACTTTTTCTATGCAAGCTGAGAGAATTGGATCTTAGTCATTGTCCTTACTTGCTGTGTTGCCAGCAGCAACAACCGCCGCATACGTGCCCGGCAGCGGAGGACCAGACATAAATTCCATCCCTTGTTTCAGTTTAATATAAAGCCCTCGTGCATCCCGAGCTCCTACAACCGCATTATTCCTAAGCACAAATGGAACATCCGTACACAATCCGCACAAATCCACGCAATCCGCCACGCTCATTTCCAAGTCCGGGTATTCTTCCTTCATGAGATCGTAAACAGATTGCGAATGGTGTTCCAGGTTCTTCTTACACCATTTTAAATTCATAGATGAAGCCACACGTAAACCCCCTTTACCAAAAGTGCCCTCATCTATCTTACCTGAACCTGCCCGGAAACTTAAGTGTCCAGATGGCCTATTTTGAATTTCGTCCAGTCGTTCACGGTAGAACCCGACGAAATCCCCCTAGATACAGGAAACAAGTTTAATAAGAATAGGCAGCATTTCGATAACGAACCCCATAATTGCCCTTACGGGTTCGAAACACCTGTACTTTCACACTTGAGACTCCGTGCAACAAGTGGTCATCCCGTACGCACATAGCTACGTATGACGCCACAGATTTCGAGTCATACAAGCGAACCTCATAAATCCAGGACATGCCCCTGTTCCCCCTTTACGGAGGTATTTTACCCAGGGAGCTAAACCCATATAAGTTCGGTCAGGAAGTTCAAAGTCCAAATACCGGCTTGGTTGAACTTGATGTTACACTTGTACAGAGGTGATGCACAATGCCGTTCAATTTGGTGCTTGTTGAAGTTTGTGACGCGAATCAAGCCTGTCGTCCAGAGTTATTTAGTCTCGAGTCGCAATTTTCGTCGGTGGACATCATGGAAACAAATTGTATGAGTGAGTGCGACCTCTGTGCGCACAGTCCCTATGCTTTTGTCAACGGAGAACTGGTGGAAGCCGAGCACCCTGATACCTTGGTCGAAAAAGTAAAGTTTCGCATTCGTGAAATCCTCGAGGACTCCGAGGACTCCGAGCCTTCTCTATAGATTGGCTAAGCTCAATTCGACTTGGAATCCCGCATGTTTTTTAACGTTAAAAACTCCGTGATCAAACAATAAGTATTGTCCCTTGATACCCCGCAAAACGCCCTCCACAACGGGCGTTTTGTCGAGAGACAACGAGGTAAGTTTAGGCACAAAGCCAGCCTCGCGGGGATACACGAATTCGTAAACCGTGTTTTCCTCCTTGAGGAAATACGGCTCCCATTGCGGCGGCACACGTTGCAACATTTCTTCCTTGAGCTCGCGCAGGTTAATATCAGTCGGCACGTTGCCGATAAGCATCTTTCGCCAATCCGTCTTATCGGACATGAATGTCCCAATTTCAATCTCGAGTTCCCCTGCTTCTTTTCTCGTGCGCACCTCAGCAACGAGTATCGCCGCGACTGCGCCTTGATCGACCCAGCGTGTCAATTGACGCCCTTTACGTGTTAGTCCAACTTTAACATGACTACTTAGTGCCAAGTAGACATAATGCGGAATCATGCAATGGTCCTCCGCGAACTGTTCATCTCGACAAGTTCCTTGTTGAAAATGACATTCGTGCGGCTTTACAATGCACAGGTCACATTGTGCCAGACTCGTTACACAGGGGAAACAGTAGCCATTTTGGTACAGCTTTTTTACCCTTCGACCGCAATGAACGCAGGCCTTTTCGCCGGAGTGAGAGATCTTTATCGTACGTCCCAACTCTCCGTACAAAGAGGTGGAGGCGCTATCTATCGAAATTTCATAGTGAACTTCATCCTTCACCCGGTGTCTTAATTCACGTAAAAACCCGGAAGCCTGTCCCATCCTGCAAATCCTCCTCAGAACCTTATAACTCTAGCAGCATCTCGCTCACCACAGCCTGACTAAGATGGCGCACGGGCGGACACGCTACGACCGTGAATGAGAATGGTTTGTCCCTGCGCAGGTGCAAGAAGGATCGCGCCGACGCGAGAAACTCACGAAACGAGGGATCTCATGCTGTATGTAGCTCTAGCGTTGTTGCCCGTGATGATCTTGCTCATTTGGTTGTATACTCGAGACTCGCTCCATCCCGAGCCTAAACGCTCCGTGTATCGTTTATTCCTACTCGGTGCCGCCATTGTTCTGCCGGCCGGCTTAATTGAACGACAGATGTTGGAATCTGGAATGGCGCACGATGGGTGGCGGACCGTGTTTATGACCGCATTCTTTATCGCTGGCTTAGTCGAAGAATTTCTCAAAGCCGGCATTCTCGAACGTGCCGCGTTTCAACAGGGGTTGCTACGTAGCCCTGTCGATTGCATGATCTATTCAGGTGCCGTTGCCCTTGGTTTCGCGGCCATTGAAAACATCTTGTACGTGACAAGTTCTGGATTTAACACGGCCATTCTGCGATCCGTAACGGCCGTACCTGCTCATTTAATGTTTGGAATTGTAATGGGGACAGCATTCGCGAGACACATTTGGTTGCAAACCCCGCGACCGTTTGTTTATGTCTTGCCAGCCATCGCGCATGGGATCTATGACACCTTCGCCCTAACAAACTCTTGGCTCGGGGACGCACTCCTGTTTCTCTATCTGGTTGGCCTACTGGAGTGGTCGCTACGTCGGCTGGATTGGGCCGCAAAGTTCTCGGAGCATCTGTGGACAGAGCGAACAGCACTCTCATAGACCCTTCATTACCGCATATCGAAACCGCTTTGCCCAAACGGTTTAGGACCATGCGGAAGTCCTTCAAACACAAACAGCCATCCATGATCCGTTTTATACAAGGTCATGCCCGTACTTTCGTCGAGCATCAACATGTGAAACAGGTTCATATCGGTCTTAAAGTACGGGCTCATATGCTCGTCATGCAGACGAACGTTAAGAACCCGGTATTTGTCTGCGTCCGGCACTTGAATCCCGTCGTACGCCGGAATGCTTTCCCACTGAATCGCGGGTTCATAATTCCGAACTTTCTGCCGTAAATAGTCATAAAGATTTCGAGCTGCTTTTGACTTTCGGCTTTGCTCCGTTACCAATCCATAATACACCAGTAGAGGCCTCCCTCTATAACAAAAGCTCGGTTCAATCTTATCGGATTCCAGTCTGAACAACAACCCCAATCCGTTCACCTTGCCTGACAACGCGGACAACGCGAGTTTGTCTTTGCGAGGACAATAAAAACGAACGCTCCCCAGGTAACCAACCGGATTTGGGAGCGTTCTGAGAAAGGATATGGGAAAGTCTGTCCATATTATAACGAACGGCCACACAGAAAGAAATAGGTAAATACTAGATTATTTCTCATTGCCCGCAAACAGCGCGTTGCGAATGCCCAATTGGCAGTGGTATCATGGTAATAATGGCAGTTTTTAAAGGAGGTCGTCGCACTTGTTCAAATTCTACTTAGGAATAGCCATCATGTGTGTCATCTTTTCGGTCGCTGCTGTGTTTTTCTCAGATTCTTCGGTTATATTGGCAACGGTTTTTCTTGGCATGGCTGGAGCCTTCGTCGCCATTGCTTTTGTTACATCCGGTTGGGAGCAGCGCTGGTAGAATCAGGATAACACTAACCATCAAAAATGTTCCACATACATAAGAACAACCTTCCCGCTATGGAGGTTGTTTTTTCTTTTACGTTAATGCCGCGCCAATAATTTAGGCAACACCGACTCCGCATTCTTATTAATCCAAACAACTTGAGCCCCGCTTTGTTGAGCAATCTGCGGCAAGTCTTGGACTGGGTCCCTATCAAGTGTCGTCCCTACCACCAGTAGCACTTCACACCGACCAATCCAATCTACGGCTCGACTATAGTGGCGTACTTCTTGCCCTTCCAGTGAAATCCCAGGATGCAGAATCCCCTTGCACTGGGGACATATCGGCAGTTCGTTGGCAAGCGCCCTCTCGCTGTCGAGAATGATTTCGCATCTTGGACAGTGCAGTTCCCTCAGGTTCCCGTGTAGTTCGATTAAATGGGTGGTGCCTGCATCTCTGTGCAGACCATCTACATTTTGTGTGATAACCCAGGCACCACGCTGGGCTAAGGCAAAGTGCGCAGGATTGGGCCGCGCGGACCGCCACTTTTGCATTGCCGACCGGTATACCTCGTAGTATCGCCGCGGCTGACTGTAAAAGAAGCTGGCACGAAAAAAGTCCTGCAAAGGTACCCCGGCCACTTGCGATTTAAATAAGGGTACCCCGCTGGCTAGACTGATTCCGGCCCCAGTCACGGCCGCCAGGAAGCGAGCATCATCGATTTTTTGGCGGATAGCGGAGAAGTGTCGCGAGTTGAAGTCTAAGTCTACGTGGGCGATTGTCATACCCTCCACCCTATGCAAAAATTTAATTATAATTCGTCAAATACCATTTACAACCAGAGAAAAAAATACTACAGTAGTCATGTGAGTGATGACAGACTTCCAGAATAGGGAGGAATCAGCATTGAACGACTCTTTTGGTAAGCGTGTCCGACGCCTGAGGTTGGACAGGCAATGGTCGCAACAAGAATTGTCACTTCGGGCTGGAATTTCAACACCTCACATTTCCTCGATTGAACGCAACAAACGCTACCCATCGTTGGAATATGCCATGAGAATGGCCGACGCGTTAGCCGTACCGCTAAACGCCTTATGCGATGAGGAGACGGAGTTTACGGTACCAAAAATCAAGTCGTCTCCAGAGGAACTTCCGATGTACTTACAAAATTTCATCTTGAACGAGTCGGCTACACCCTATTTACAGACAGCTCACAAGCTATTTGGCCTCCCTAAAGAAGACTCCGACATAATCACTCTTGTCATTGAACTCTTGTCCCAGCAACGCAAAACCGGCGGCTTTCGCGACTGATATCGGCGAAGCCTCGGCTCTTGCCTTGTGCCCCTTTTGCAGACGAACTTCGCCAGTATAAGTCAAGGAAATCCCGCGTGATGAACGCAGGATTTCCTTGTTCCCCCTCTAGTCTCCGTTAACGAACACTTCGTATTCTCGGCTTGACAATCGCTTCACCAGAGGACCTTGACCCCATAGCGACCGCGACGCGTTTGATAAACACTAATATACCGTGGCACTTTGCGATACAACCAGCCTTCAGCCGACTCAAAACGAGCCACGAGGCAATCGGCCTGGAATTTGCTATCCACTAAACGCACGTAGTATACCCAACCGGCCACCCTTACTTGCTCCTTTCGTCGCCTGGCCACGTTTTACATCCTCAGTAACGGTACCGACACCGTAAAGCTCGTACCTTGACCGAGCGTGCTCTCCACAATAATGTCCCCGCCGTGTTCCAAAACAATGTGGCGTGTAATGGCTAAACCTAGCCCTGTGCCAGCGTTGCCCCGAGTTCTTGCCTTATCTGCTTTGTAGAAGCGTTCCCAAATAAACGGCAGATCCTCTGCCGGAATGCCGCTGCCCGAATCCGAAACCGAAACTTGTGCGTACTTGGAACTTGTATTTAAAAAGATTTGCACGAATCCTTGCGCCCCAGTATGACGAATCGCGTTATCCACCAAATTGGTGAAGACTTGTTCAAGTCGGTCATAATCTGCAGATACATAAACCTCCCCTTCTGAAGCAGAATGGAAGGACACGGAAATGGATCGCTCAAGCGCTAAGGCGTGAAATTTCCTCACGACCCGCCGAACCACCGTGGAAATATCAGTTTTTGCAAATGCCATTTGAAATTGTCCGGACTCAAGTTGAGCCAAATCCAATAAGTCATTAACTAATCTACGCATTCGAAGCGTTTCGTCATGAATAATTTCCGTCAACTCTCGTCTCTGGACAGGGTCATTTCCAAATTCATCGAGTAATGCTTCCGCATATCCTTGCATCATACTTAACGGGGTACGCAACTCGTGAGATACATTTGCAATGAAGTCCTTGCGCAACCGGTCGAGCCGATGTTCTTCCGTAACATCACGAAGTACGGCAACCATACCTCGGAGTTTCTCGCCATTTGACTCATAGAGCGGAGTCATGGTGATAATGACTTCCCGTCCCTGCCAATCGACCGTCCGCACGACGGGTCGCTTCGTGGCGAGTACGCCCATCATCAGGCCGGTCAGGTGTTCTGGCAGTTTGACAGGTTCGGGTACACCAGTTTCGGCCAAGAGGGACGAACGCAGTTTTCTCAGAGCTGGCGGGTTCGCAAGTGTGATTTCACCAGAAATATCCGCGGCTACTACTCCGTCTTCCAAGGATGAAAGGATACTGCTTAATTGATCTTTTTCCATTGAAAGAGCCTCAATCGTACGCGCCAACTGCCCGGCCAAGGCATTAAAGGTTCGTCCCAAGCGTCCTACCTCATCCTTTGTCACCACTTGAATGGTGCCGTCGAATTGTCCGCGTGCCATGGCTTCCGCGACCTGGTTCATTTGAAGCAGGGGACGGGACAGATTTTTTGAAACCACAAAGGCAAGGCCTGTAGCCAGCACAATACCTAGCATGGTGGCAAAAAAGATGAGGTTTCTCATCTGCGCAATTAGAGCATCGACCACGCTGCTAGGCTGAGTGACAACCAGCAATCCCGGGCGAGCCCCTGCAGGTATCAGTAAATACACTGAGACGGCATTCTTGTGGCCGGTGCCTGAAATGATTAGGGGTTGCCCCGCACTCAAGACCGCTCTCTGCTGGGCGGAGAAATGTTCGTACGCTGATGCCAATGTGGGGCTTGAGGTAAGAGGAACGGAAAACAGAATCTGAGCGTTTTGGACAAAGGCTAGTTTCTCTGTCACCCTATCCGCAACTACGCTCTGATCCTGTTTCACCATTGTCTGCACACTGGATGCCAAGCGAACAAGTTCGCGAGTCTGTTGCTGATACACATAGTTGTCAACAAACTGTTGTAACAATATCGATAGTAGTGCCAAGACCACGACAACCATAGCGACAATCGTCAACCACAGTTTCGCAACGATACTATTTCTAATCACTCGGTAACCTCGAACTTGTAGCCAACTCCCCAAACCGTGACAATGTATCGGCTCACTTGTTCGGAGTATTGCCCTAATTTTTCGCGCAAACGTTTCACATGCGTGTCAACGGTCCTTTGGTCTCCGTAAAACTGATAATTCCACACGTCTCGCAATAGTTCTTCTCGGCCAAACACTTTATCAGGACGCTGAGCCATATAGACGAGCAAGTCAAACTCTTTGGGAGTCAGGCTCACTTCGCGATTTGTGACTTCTACACGCCTTGCATCCATGTGAATCGTTAGACCAGCAAAGGACAACACTTGTTGCAAATCGTTCTTAGTGACCTCTGGCTCTCCTGCGCGCTTAAGTAGAGCTTTGACGCGCATGACAAGCTCCCTTGGACTAAATGGCTTAACAACGTAATCATCTGCTCCAAGTTCAAAGCCTTGAATACGATTCATTTCATCGCCTGCAGCCGTGAGCATGATAATCGGGGTTTGATAATACTGCCGAATTTGCGCGCATACGTCGCGTCCATCCATGCCAGGCAACATAAGATCTAATATGATGAGAGAGTAGGATCCCTCAAAAGTCATATCGAGAGCTCTCTTGCCATCCTCTGCTTCATCGACTTGAAAGCCACTTCGCTCCAGGTACATTCTAACCAACCGACGGATTCGTTCCTCGTCGTCCACCACTAGAATTCGCGAGTTTTGCTCCACAGCCTGTCCCGCCTCCCGCACTATCACTTACTTCTATTATGCCGCTGTCGAAAACGTCGGGCAAGTTTATCCACTTCGACGTCATTCTACACTTTCCTGCGTCTCTTAACCTTGTTTGGAGGGCCAGCTTGGGCGCTTGCGGGCTCGTGTATCGGTGTCATTGTCGCGACTGCGGTGCCTCGCCGTTGATCCTTCTTGCCTAGTCGGTCGACGCGTCTTCGTGCCTTGAACAGGGTTCTTTGGCTTAGCCCACGGATAAGGGGGGGCGGTCAGATGAGCGCTGGAATACAATCCACTCCATTCTTCCTCGGTCAATTTGCGCCACCTGCCGCTCGCGAGCCCTGCCAACGTCAGGGGGCCAAATTCGACACGTTTGAGGCGCTTGACCGGAAAACCGACGGCCTCAAACATGCGCCGAATTTGCCTATTTCGTCCCTCTCGTATCGTAACTTCGAGCACGGATTCGCGCGGGTGATTACGTAAGGTGCGGACCTTTGCCGGCTGCGTGGGTCCATCCTCTAGTTGAATTCCGTTCCTTAGTTTCTGAAGGACATCGCGCTCCGGCATGCCTATAATTGTCACGCGATAGACTTTCTCAAGCTCGTGTGAAGGGTGCAGGAGACTTTGCGTCAAGTCCCCGTCATTCGAAAATAGCAATAACCCACTCGTGTCGTAATCGAGACGACCGACTGGGTAGAGACGTTCCGGGATGTCTTGAAGGAGGTCCATGACGGTTCGCCGACCTTCGGGATCGGTCACCGTCGTAACATAGGATGTTGGCTTATTTAACATCACGCAGATTTTGCGTTCGAGTGAAATCGGTTTCCCGTCAACTTCAATCAGCTGTTTCGTGGCGTCAGCCTTGCTTCCCAATTCGGTCTGAACCACGCCGTCCACAGAAACGCGTCCGCTCTGAATCAATTCCTCGCACTTTCGTCGCGATGCAATGCCAGCTTGGGCTAAAATCTTTTGTAGCCGCTCCATTTATTTTAACTCCTATTATGTCAGGTTGACCCCTATTATACCGATTGCGGCATCGCTCTGCACACTGCGCTCACTTAGGTAGCGGTCCCATCAGTAACCACACCGCAAACACGCTACCCAAGACGCTGGCAAGATCGGCCAATAGACCGACTTTTAGAGCATAGCGGAAATTTTGAATTCCGACGCTGCCAAAGTAGACCGTAATGATGTACAGGGTGGTGTCTGTGCTCGCCTGCATGGTCGAAGCCAGTTGCCCAACCCAGGAATCCGGTCCCTTCTTTTGGAAAATGTCAATCATGAACGCCAGCGCCCCTTGCCCGCTGATTGGGCGCAACATACCGAGCGGAGCTACATCGGCCGGGATATGTAAAATGTGAAGCAATGGTGCCAGTAGCCTTAGTAAAATGTCCAACGCCCCGGAGGCACGAAAGACCTGCACGGCAACCATCATGGCAATCAGGTGCGGAATCAGGCGAATGGCCGTACCGAATCCCCCTTTTGCACCATCGATAAATGTGTTATAGATTGGGACTCGTTTGAAGTAGCCTAACACGAGTACGGTGCCAATGATGACTGGGAGCATCCACGAAGAGACGGTTGAGATGTACGCTTGCATTAGCGAATTCCCTCCCGCCGATGAGCATGGTGTCGAAATAGTCTATCTAACACAACTGCAACAAGAGTACCTATAAAGGTCGCAATCAAAGTCGTTCCAACAATCGCGGTCGGGTCTTGAGAATGAAATTGCATCCGAAATGCTATGACTGTGGTGGGGATGATGGTAATACTCGCTGTGTTGACGGCAAGCAGGGTACACATGGCATCACTGGCCGTCTGTTTGTCCAAATTCAAGCTTTGCAGGTCTTGCATAGCTTTCAGACCGAGAGGAGTAGCGGCGTTCCCAAGTCCCAAAACATTGGCGCTCATGTTCGCCAAAATTGCCCCCATGGCCGGATGGTCAACCGGAACGGAGGGAAAGAGGAAGCGTGCAATAGGCATCAGTTTGCGCGCCAGCCAAGCCACCAACCCAGCCTTTTCCGCGATATTCATCAGCCCCAGCCAAAATGCAATCACGCTAACGAGACCAATCGATAAGTCCACCCCTGTGCCGGCCCCGGACAAGACAGCTTCAGCCACCTTGTCCACGCGACCCGTAACCATGGCCGTGACCAACCCAACGACGAACAATAAAAGCCAGATTAGATCAATCAAGCTGGCACCCCCCGAAAGAACTCGTCCTTCTTTCATGCGTATGCCAGCTGAATTTCAGTTAGGACTGGAACGAAGGAATCCGCTTAAGCCCCCTCTAGTATAGGGATTTAATTGGCTTGGCCTTGCGGCGTCGGTGGCGGAGTCGGTACGGACTGCCGCGATGGTGTGGAAACGTCAGAGCCCGCGGGGCTGTCGCCTTTAAACATACCTTGTACCTTCTCCATTAGAATGGGGGTCATGTCAATGAGTCGGTCGTAAAGTTGATTTTGATTATCCGTCGACAGCAGACGAATGTTGCCATTGTGCACAATGAGAAAGCCAATTGGCACAATCGATACGCCTCCCCCAGAACCGCCCCCGAAAGGATGAGAATTCTGGCCCGAACTTCCTGCTGGTGTACTGTCCTTATCCTTATGACCTGAACCTGCCGGTGCATTAAACTCACTTCCACCTGCGGCAAAGCCAAACGCAACTTTGCTAACAGGCAAAATCACCGTTCCATCGGGGGCTTCTACGGCATCGCCGATGATAGTATTGACGTCAATCATGCCCCGTATATTTTCCATCGCGGTCTGCATCAACCCTTGAATTGGGTGGTCCATCTACATCTCCTCCTTTGCCGCCTTGACGCTTCTCCATACTCGCAAGAGTCGCAAGCCTGCAAGAATAGCGTAACCTAAGCGAATCTCCACTATACATTCTGCGGATCCCTCCACAGTAGCCTTTTGAAAATCGGCATTGACGTGAACCGTCGGTTTTTCCGAGAAACGAGCCCAATACGTGATCGAGCCGATAATTCCCATCGTCACCGCCCATGTCGTTCCATAGGCAATGCCGGTCGTAACCACGTCACTGGTGCCAACCGTAAGTTTAACTTGGAGACGGCGAAACAAAGCCCGATGACCTAACTTACGTAGGACTGGCTTCGCTTCGTCAAAAATGCTCTTCAATGCCTGCCAATGCGTCAATAATCGCCAAACATCTTCGGTGGTCACCTCGGCGTGTTCCGCCTCCGAACCCCGCTCGCCCTGCATCGTTGGAGATCTATGCGAACTGTTCACAGCACTCGTCTCGTGATTGATACTGATTGCTGGTCCTTCGTCTGAGGAGGTACCCGTAATCGAGAAGAGCCGGCGACGCCAGTGAACAAGCCCAAAGAGATAGACGAGCTCGATGGCCCCCTCTTCATCTCCGTGGTAGCGACGGATCCAAAGGGTAAGTCGTAGGGGTAGAGCGCTGAGGAAAAGCACCACGAGGACCGCAAGCGCGACCAACATAAACAAGAGATGCACAGACCGTCCCACCTTTTCTCGGAACGAATCTAGAATCCCCCAGCTAAAGATAAATCATGCCTATTAATCGCGCGAGATAATTGCAGGAAAATCGAATAATGCAATTTCCTTAGGTAGTTCCGTTTCTTCGGGCAAGGGAGGTAGATCTCGTAAGCTTCGTAAGCCGAACGTCTGCAAAAACGTGTCTGTGGTCGCGTATAGGATTGGCCGCCCGGGAGCTTCCTGGCGCCCGACTTCCGCAATCAGCTGCCTATGTACGAGCGTCGCTAGAGCCCTGTCTGATTGAACGCCGCGAATCGTTTCTATGTCGGCGCGGGTAATCGGTTGCCGATAAGTGACAATCGCCAACACCTCTAACGCCGCCGGACTCAAATTCGCGGAGGTTGGTCGGGTCGCCATGCGGCGAATATACTCGACGTATTCGGGCTTGGTTACCACTTGCCAGCTTCCTGCAATCTCGATGAGTTGAATCCCCGCCATCCGATCCGAATAAGCCTTCTGCAATTCCTCGCACAGGGCCTTCGTCTCTCCGAGCGTCAGCTGCAAGACTTGAGCAAGCTCCTCCGTCGTCAACCCATTGTTGCCAGCCGCGAACAACACGGCCTCCAGTGGCCCTGTTAAAGAGACAATCACGCGTCCTTCTCTCCGTTCCATATGATCTCAATATCGCCGAAAGCCGTTACTTGTACACAGGAGACCACTTGCTCTTTAATCAGTTCTAGCAAGGCCAAAAATCCAGAGACAACTTCGGGGCGCGTTCTGGCGAACTGAATGAGTTGCAGAAAGCTCGCTCTTTTCCATTTCCGCATGCGCTCACTAAGCAACGCCATCATCTCTTCGACGCTCACTACGTGCCCCTTTATTTCGGCAACCCGTTCATTCTTCGGAATGCGTACGAGTAACTTCCGGAAGGCGTCCACCAAGTCCCACATGGTGACCCCTTCCAAGGGCGGTTGTTCAGTCGCGGCATAAGGCCGTAAGTCCAGCGGATCGCGTCCGAATAACTGACTTTGCAAAAGCCCGCGAGTCTTCAGTTCCTCAGCCGCCCACTTACAACGCTGATATTCCAGCAATTGTTGCACCAACACTTCACGCGGATCTAGTTCTGGCTCATCTTCCCCTACCTTTGGTGGTCGAGGTAAGAGCATTCTGCTTTTGATTTGCAGCAAAGTCGCGGCCATCACCACAAAATCGCTGGCAATATCTAAGGACAGTTCTTCCATCGCTCGTAAGTATCCTAGATACTGCTCCGTGACGGTAGCAATGGGAATATCGTGAATGTTCATTTCTTGTCGTTGAATAAGGTGCAGTAAAAGATCCAACGGACCTGAAAAATTCTCCAACACCACTTCGTAGGACACGAACTTCCCTCACCTCCCCCTCGCAGTGCAGTTCGCCGTTCTTTTGTTGCCAAAGTTTTATAGGGAGAACTGAAATCCGAACCAGGAAGCAATCAAATTTAAACTCCCATTAAACAAAGGAGATAAAATCCAATTCTGTAGACCTGGAATAACCACAATCAACAAAAGCAAAAAAGGCCCATAAAGTTCAAGGCTCCGATAGACTTGACTATTGCGGAATGAAAACAGACTGCCAAGAATCCTTGACCCGTCAAGCGGAGGGATAGGAATTAGGTTGAAGACAAAGAGATTGACGTTCACCTGTGCCAAAACATTTAGTAAGCGGATGAAAAAGTCACTCGTTCCTGTCGTGGAGGGACTCCATACCAAGCGCAAGAGCAGAAAACTCACAGCCGCTAACACGAGATTCGACAATGGACCAGCTGCGACCGTTAACAAATAGGCAAGCCTGGGACGCTTAAAATTACTCGGGTTGACCGGCGTCGGTTTGGCCCAGCCAATCGGTCCAAACAACATCATCAGTAGACCTAAAACATCAAGATGAGCAATCGGATTCAAGGTTACACGCCCGGCCAGTCTCGGCGTGGGATCACCGAACCAATCGGCCACGATAGCATGAGCAAATTCATGAATCACTAGACTCATTGGAATGGCAATAACGGTAAACAAAAATAGCGGACTGTTTAGGGTTTGAAACAATTGTAAGCTCCTTTGCACGATAGGAAGTTAGCAAGTAACCTAATTACGAATTATATCACAGTCAACTACGTTCTGAGCTTGGGGCATAGCGATGAATCCTCCACGACCATGTCGCCCGTTCCAGGAGGTTCAAATCCACATTCGCGTTCACGAAGGCGCCCCAATCTGGATTCCACTCCTCAGACTTGCTAAAAACCGCCAAAATGTTTTGTTCTAGAAACGGAAAGCCCACTGGAATTAGCCAAACCCGTGCAAATTGACGCACGGCTTGGTCCATAAAAGCTCGGACAGCGCCCTTTAAAGGAACCCCTGCAATCAGGTTTGCCATGACAATCCCGCGCGGACTCAGACTTTCATATAAAACCTTGGTAAAAGAGGGTTCCAGACTCGCGCTGAAGACTTTGTTACTCAAGTATGCGTCTAAAAATATCACATCATAGCCTTGCTTCATCCCTCTTTGCAGATATTGAACCCCATCTCCAACCCAGTACTGAGCCTGATGGTGGGAAGGAGCGTGAAAATACTCGATGGCTACGTTCAACACCGTCTCGTCGAGTTCTACACCGTGTAGCTCACACCCTGGGAAATGTCTCAACATCGTGCGTAAAGACGTTCCCGTGCCGACCCCGATTGATAA
>Ga0156358_1031_pt2 | contig 17087 bp, 19 predicted proteins | sample RifOxyA1_FD_108003 | JGI IMG/M metagenome (GOLD analysis project Ga0156358, IMG submission 108003) | Alicyclobacillus sp. RIFOXYA1_FULL_53_8
AAAACGGTCCCCTTGATTCCGGAGATGGTAGCGCCTAGTTGGGCCAAGCCCTGGTTCATGTCGAAGGTGGCAGATTCGAGCTGCGTGAGCGTCGAACTCATTTGTTCTGTAGACTGCTGTAGTGGGACCAATCCAGCCAGCCCGGACTTCATTTGCCCGGAAAGCGCTGTGGTTTGGGTGAGGCTGGTGTGCAGTTGTAGCGTTTTTGCGGCCATGTCCTTTTGCAAACTTACTTGAACGAGTCCATTTGCCCCCAGTCCGACAAGGCATAGTACGGTGATGATTTTTGGCCACGAGAGTGCCTTCAGCTTCATCCTGTCACCCCCGGAGTCTTTTGGTTCATTTGATCCGCATAGGCTTTCATTTGATCCATGTTTGCGCGATCCTCTTCAATTAAACGATCCAACTGCCCCATGGAATGGCTGAGGTCCTGTGTCGTCTGCGCCAATGCGCCCATGTTTGTGCTGACTTTGGATAAGATTTGCCCACTGTTGTCGCCAATCGTGACCAAGCCGCGATTGATGGTTAACGTATCCGCATTCAAGGCATCGATGCTGTGAATGTGCATATCGACAATTTGGGTCAGTTTTAGCGTCGCATCGAGTCGTTTGGACATTTCCTGGGTGGTCAAAACGACCCCTTGTAAGGCTTGGTTTTTATGGACAATGGTGTTTTGAATCTGTATGAGGTCAGTGGTGGACTGGAGGCTCGAGTGTAAACCGGCATCAATCTTTGCCAGGTAGTAGGTCGTCACCGTAGTTTGTGCGAGAACCCCTGCCACGACAAGCATACCAAGGTATCCGAGAACCTTGCCAATCAATTGAAATCCCCCCTATTATCAAGTCATATGAATGCGGTTGCAGGTAAAGTTGCAGGCGCTAGGGCATTTCTCTCGCGATGGTTCCAGTTTCCTGTGTTGCCGTGCTCAGTTTGCCTGCAATGGATTGGTTCACTTGGGTCATGTGGGCTGCAGAAGCCGAGAGTTGGTTCATTTGGCTCAGCATCGTGCTGACGGATTGGCTCTGGGCGTTCGATGAGTTGGATATTTTCAATAGATTTGTATGGAGTGAATTGGCCAAGCTCACAAACGATGTACTGAGGGCGACTTCCTGTTGACTTAGGTTATTGAGGTCAGACAGGGATTGGTCATTCCCTGCCACTCCTTGATTTAACGTGTGTAACTGCTGACCGATGTTGGACGTGATGCCGGATAGGTCGCTAATCTGTTGCATGTTGCCGACGATTTTTGAGTTGACCGTATTAATCTTGTCGTTATTGCTGTGAATCGTACGAATCATCGCAATCAGATTGAGATTTTTCGGGATACGAACATTTCCTGTGGCCGCCTCGATGCCCCCTGCAGCGAGAAGCATAACCAGCACAGACGCCAGTACACGCTTCTTCCACCGCGGTAACTTGAGCGCATGTGGGTCGTTCCCGCCCCCTGCGGCGCTCGCTGATTCTTCGGGTGCGAAAATCGGTATATATGCTTTGCCGTTGTACATGTCTTCGATGAGATGACCGTATTTTTGCAAGATGACCATGTTCCGCACCTTTAGGGTTGGGGTTAATTCGCCCGCTTCCAGAGTAAACTTCACGGGTACCAGGACCGCTCGCTTGGGTTGTTCAAAGGGGGCAAATAAAGCGACAGCCCGTGCAATTTCATTGGCGAGGAACATTTGCACCTGTAAATGCGAAATCAAGACAGCAGGGTCGCTCTCACCCCCGAAACTCTGCACTAGGGAGGTGAGAGCCGCGAAGTCCGGGACAATCAGGCACGTTACATACTGGCGTCCGTCGCCAATCAGAACGGCTTCCGCGATATACGGACTCAAGGCAATGTTGTTTTCAATCGGCCACGGTGCCACGTTTTTCCCAGTTGCGAGGACCAGGATGTTTTTCTTGCGATCGACAATGCGTACATATCCGTCCGGATTGACTACGGCAATATCACCGGTCTTGAGCCAGCCGTCTTCGGTAACGGTTTCGGCAGTTTCTTGGGGACATCCGTAGTAACCGAGCATGACGTTGGGGCCGCGGACCCACAATTCACCGTCTTCCGCCGTTTTCAGCTCCAATCCAGGAATCGGAAGGCCAACTGTGCCGGGTCGACTGGCACCAAATGGATTCGCGGTGATGACGGGAGCGGCTTCGGTCATGCCGTACCCTTCGTAGATAGGAATTCCGGCGCGCATATAGAACTCGGCGATTTCTTTACCAAGCCCGGCTCCCCCGGAGACGATGGCGCGAATCTGACCACCGAGACCCTCGCGAACTTTCTTGTAGACCAACAAATCGACCAGTCGGTAGGTCAAACCGAGGGATTTACTATCGTGAATACCCTTTCTTAATAGGGCACGGATAGGGCGAGGAGCTTGATTGATTTTTACTTGCACACCAGAGTAGACCTTTTCCAGTAACCGCGGGACGGTCACCAAAATTGTTGGTTTGGTTTCCATTAAGTTCTGTTGAATGGATTCAATATCTTCCGCGAATACCACCGTGGCCCCGGACGACAACATCGCATATTCTTCGACGGTTCTCTCGAAAATATGGGATAGTGGCAGGTAGGACAGTGATATATCCGTCCTTTGCACGGGCAGCAGTGAGAGGCTACCTTTGACGTTGGAGACCAGGTTTTGATGCGACAGCATGACGCCTTTTGGCGTTCCAGAAGTTCCAGATGTGTGGACAATGGTACACATTTTTGTTTCTGGGATGGCGTGAAAGTCCGGGAGGAGTGCAACGGTTTGTTTGCCATCTTGCATCACATCATCATAGGCGAGGATTTCAGGACCCGGATTTTGTGGTGTACCGTGAATCAAAATGACCTTCCGCAAAACTTCTGGCCAAACCCCAATAAGTTTGTTCAGACTACTTTGATCCCCAACGATGGCAACTTTCACATCCGCATTCTTGAGGATAAATTCAACCTGAGGCGCGGGAATCGTCGGGTAGATGGGGACGACCACCCCGCCTAACCATTGAATTGCATAATCACATATGACCCATTCAGGACAGTTCGTGGCAAACAAAGCGACCTTGTCATCTGTTCTCACCCCATGGGTTTGAAGAGCGCTCGCAAACTGCTGAATGCTCTGCCAAAGTTCGCTGTACGTGAGTGAATGATACCGCCCGGTTCTCTTATAACGCAGGCTTTCCTTACTTCCAAATTCAACGCTTGCGTTATACAGCATCTCGACGAGATTCATCGACGACCCTCCTCACCGTTTCGGTAAAAAATGCTGTGAAAGCCCTTTCTATAAACTTCGCCATATGGGATATTTTTCTGAGGGTAGAAGTCGCGCTTTTCTGACAACTTTGCTTATCGGATTACCTGCAAACTTACGTCTCGGTCAGGTTGTAGGATATACTCTTTTTACGTTGATTGAAAAAATGGGGATGCAGGAGATTGGCACGTATTAACCGTACGTATGAAATACACCCAGTGAGGAAATTTATACTCTCCTAGAGTGAGGTTCTTTATGACAGAACTCAAGTTGAATTCCCCATACGGCAATGCTTTCTCGTTGGCGGTGAGCCGCGGTTTCTCCGCACTGGGCGGACAGATTTCAATCACGATTTTGCCTGTTGTCGTGTTTCTCATTAGTCACTCGATGACACTAGCCGGAATGGTACTTGGCGGGCGTCTCCTGATATCGGTTGCGTTCACGCCAATTTCGGGACTCTTTGTGGACCGCTGGAACCCGAAACCACTGATGCTCAAGCATTGTTGCTTGCCGGTACGCTATCTACCCTTTGTGCCGCCCTCATGATTTATCTTTTGAGACCGATTCTGAAACAGGTTACTGTGAACGGATGATTGCAGTGAGCAAAGAACAGAACGCTCTACGACCCAAGACGTATGTACCCGCAAAACAAATAGAGTTACTATTTTGTTTGGATTTAACTTCCATTCCCAAACGAAAGAGTGAGATAATATGAGTCGTCAGCCATGGTTACAAGCATTTCCGGCCGTTCAGTTTCGTATCGCGCACCCGACGGACCAACTGAAAGAAATTATTCGTTTTTACGGAGAAGGACAATCTCCTCGTCTTTTATATGCCCGATAAACAATTTGTTGCTGATATCGTCGAGCGCATGGTGGGAATGGGGTACACGGTGGTAGAACCGGAAAATCCTTATTGGGAGGTTAATGGTGTCACCATCGAAGACCCGGATGGATGGCGGATTGTTCTGCAAAATACAAGTGGATTGAGCGACGGACGGGCTAGCTAGCCGTTCATCGCCCAAAGTTCCGCTGTACAAAGCCGCGGAGTGGGGGGGGGAGTCTTTGAAAGTTGCTAGAATCAACGAAATTCTGTTCCAAGGGTTAATTGCTATCATCCTAGTTTTGTTTTTTTCATGTTTCGGGAAAACTCCCACCTTTCTCGGGGCGCTTCGGGAAATGTTCTTGCTGGTGAGTGATACGCTGCGTGGTCAAAATCTACAGGCACATTATATGGGGGTGACGTGGTTGCAAGTATGGGCCACTCTGCGGCTCGTGATTATGTCTGTTCTGCTTTCCTTCCTGCTTGGGATCACGTTGGTAACGCTTCGAATCGTTGGGAGGAAACTGCCGTTTGCACGTTTGTTTCAATTTATTTCCGCCGTCTTGGAAGCGATTCCCGAACCCATGTATGTGGTGGCGATGTTTATATGGGTTCTCTTTCTTATCAATCACTGGGGTATCACTCTTTTCCCCGCCTTCCTCTCGGGTCAACCAAGATTTATAGATACTGTCGTACCTGCCGTTACCCTCTCCTTACCGGGAGGATTCTACTTAGAGCGCATTCTCTACATGTCTGTCCGCGAGGAAATTGATAAACCGTACGTGCGCACGGCAGTCTCGAAAGGATTGTCTCATCAAGCAGTATTGTTTAAACATGTCCTGCCCAACGGCTTAGAAGTGACGTTGCGGCAAATGCCGGTTGTCTCTAGCCTGATAATTTCCAGTGCATTGTTTACGGAGTTTTTTATGAATTACCAGGGTGCACTTTATCAGTTTACGTTTGCTGTGGGGTGGAACATGGTGACCGGGGCCTTTCAAGGATCCCCCAAGCCCTTCCATTTGCCACTCTATCAATCCGGGTTGGTGTTCTTACTCGGAGGTCTGCTCGTGGTCTTATGGGTGTTTTTTCGTATTCTTTTTGAGTGGATCTACACAGTCCGATATGGGAGGGCGTCATGAAGCAACAAAGAATGAACGTAAGTTGGATCATCCTAGGGGCTGTTTTACTTGCAGGACTTCTGGTTGTGTCGTTGTATCCACAGCTTCTTACGGCACAAAAGCCAAACCATGTTGACTATGCGAATTACGCGACAGGGCAGACTGCTCCCTACCCACCGAGTCCCGTGCACCCATTTGGTACCGATCAATACGGACAAGACCTGTTAGCTCGCACGTTAGCGGGGACACTGAACACGCTGCTGCCAGCGCTCAGTATCACTGTGATTGTCGTGTTCGTTTCGATGATTTTTAGCACGTTGGCCGTGTCAAGCGAGAGATCCATCATTTCCAAATCGATTCAATCTATCGGGAATATCATGTCTGCCTTGCCAGCGTTACTCTTGCTCATGCTCGTGATGAATCATCGAAATATGTCGTCCCCGTACCAAGAGGTGCAATACACTCTCTGGATTGCTCTATTCGAGATTGGTCGTGGGGCCTATGCGTTTTACGAGTCTATGGATAAGTGGTTTGGCATGGACTTTGTCGACGGCGCTGTGATGATTGGCCGATCACGTTTGGGGATTTTATTCACGCATCTTCGTTCTTGGCTTGTGATGTTTTTGCTGGAGTTCGCCTTTTCCGAGTTAGCGCGGGTCTTGTCCATCATGACCATGCTGGCAGCCTTTCATATTTACGCGGTTGAAAAGATGTCTAGCATTCCGTTCTTTATTTCCTTTCCACCTATACTAGGCATCCAGAGCGCGCAAGATTCATGGGTGGCTATCATTGGTGATGCCACCAACAATGGTGCATTTATAAGTTATCCGTATTTTCTTTATGGTCCTTTCTTAGCCCTGCTCATCGCCATGCTTGGCGCGAATTTTATCGCGCGTGGCTTTCGCGGCCGGGCTATCTTAGCAGGGTCTGGGCAATCTATTCTGTCACATTCCAGCCTCTAAGATCGTCTGTTTATTGACTGCGTGAAGTGTCAAAGGGGCGGATGGAATGAAAATCAAGTCAGTGGTTTATGCGAGTGTTTTCGGCACGGCGTTTCTCTTAGCGGGCTGTTCTTCGGCCGCAAGTAACAACACCAACAGTGCTGTACACGTAACGGGCAGTCCCACGGTGTCCAATGCTACAAATACATCTGCACCGACGACCAATCCCACGAATTCAGCGGTCAGCAACCAGACGACCGCTGGAGGGTCAGTTGCAGAGGCAGCCGCGGTGCAAATGATTCGGGAATCAATGCAACTTGCGTATGGCGGCAAGCTTCCGTATGTACCGTATGCGGCCAATACGACGAACATTGATACGGTGACCCAGAAATGGGGAGCTGCAACTCATCAAGATGTCGCAGGCGCAGGCATCTATGCGACCTATTCGAGTCGCCAGACAGCATTCGGTTTTAACAAGGGCGGCCAAATATTCGACGTCCGGTCGTACGCACCACAACTTCAGACGATTACGCTGTCCGAGGTCACTCAGGTCCTCGGTGCTCCAGGAGCAACCCGTCATTACGCGGGGGACAGCATCCTCCTATATCCAGCCGGCCCGATGTTTCAGCTACTTTGGGTGTTTCCGGACGCGACATCGTCAAACGCGAATCCGCATCTGGACCATGTATCCGTCTTTTGTCCCCAAGATACGGTAAATTTAATGGCGCAGAATGAACCCAGTCCGCAAATTGTAGTGAACGAGGCCCCGGGAACGGTGGGTTCCTTGTTTACATTCTCTATTCTCAGCGCCCCCAAAGGGTATTCTCTATCAGAGCTAGAGTGGATTGGTTCAGGGAAGGAGACGGTGGTCAACACACAGCAGCAAGCCTTGCAAAATGGTGCCGATGGGGGTCTTGTACCGAACTTTCAGATTAGCGGCGATGGATCTACGTTTGGCTTCGATTATCCAGCATCGATGGTCGGTCAAGCTGGGCATGTGGTGGTCATTTTTCAAAATACCAACGGTCAGGCAATTCTTGGCCAGTCCACAAGCATAAATTTGAAGTAGTGTCGCAAGAGCTCTACGATAGCTATCTTTAGAGGAGGAATTTGATTTGATTAGTATCGGGAGTTTGATTGCTTTTGGAGTCGTTTCGCTTGGCATCGTTTGTACTCCCGGACCGAACATGATCTACCTAATTTCTCGTACCCTTACCCAAGGGCGTATGGCGGGAATCATCTCTTTATTCGGAGTCGTACTTGGTTTCGTGGTCTATATTACAGCAACCATGGTAGGTCTGACAGCCATCTTCAATGCAGTGCCGGCTGTCTATGCAACGGTGAAGTGGGCAGGTGCTGGGTACCTACTCTGGCTCGCCTGGAAGGCGATTAAGCCTGGTACCGCATCCATTCTGAAACCTCGTGCTCTGCCGACCGAAGGGCCGCGTAAACTGTTTCTGATGGGTTTGATGACAAATCTGCTAAATCCTAAGATTGCGGTGTTATATATCTCACTGTTACCCCAATTTGAAGACCCTTCACGCGGCTCGTTACTCACCCAGGGCGCTGTTCTAGGTCTTACCCAAATTGTGATTAGTTTTACAGTCAACCTGCTTATCGTTTTTACGGCAAGCAAGATTGCGGCGTGGTTCGGGGCACGGCCAACGTGGCTTAAGGTACAGCGCTGGCTCATGGCCAGCGTGTTAACGGGTCTTGCGGTGAAACTCGCTGTTGAACGTCGGCAGTAGGAGGAAAACATGTTGATAACAGTCCGTTTCGATTTTCAGTGATTTGCTGTGAAATAATCTTGCTTTGGAGAGCTGCCATGTGGTGAACTTATCAGCCGAGAATGTTCAAGGGAAAAAGTTGCTAAGGGACCTACTCATACTGATAACTGTTAATGCTGTACTTCGTACACTGTGGTTACTGTTTATGCATCCACCTCAGGCTCTCGATTTTGAATGGTATTACACTCATGCGGTTCAAATGGCTACTGGAGGAGGGTATCGGCAGGGGAACCGGTACACCGCCTATTGGCCAATTGGATACCCATTCTTCCTGTCCTTGTTGTTTCGAGTTACGGGTCCATCTGTTTGGCACGGATTAATTGCGAACGCCATGCTTAGCATCCTTATTGTTGTGTTAATTTATTTCATCACACTGAAACTTATTAATCGGCGAGATATCGCGCTGTTTGCTTCCATCGGATACACAGTTCTGCCGAGCCAAATTGAGTGGAATGCTGTCCTCGGTTCAGAAGAGTTGTTTACGGCACTCTTACTCCTTTCCTTGTACGTTTATGTTTACAAGGCAAGTTTTCGGTGGGCTCTTACTATCGTTGGTGGAATAATTCTGGGTCTTTCGTGTGACGTGAGACCTATCCCACTGCTGTTTCCGTTCGTGATGGGTTTGTATGAACTATGGATTCGGCGCCAATCGCTACGCCAAGCAATCTCTGTCATGCTGCTGCTCTTCGTAGGTCTAGCGATTGGAATTTGTCCTGTCACGATTAGAAACGCCGTAGCACTACACCATTTTATCTTGGTATCAACCAACGGTGGTGTGAATATGTGGCAAGGGACCCACACGGATAGCGCATATTTTTGGTCCTGGAATCCGAAGATTAACCCTCTACTGGCTGCGGGTACTGATCAGGTTTTGGAAGGTAGTATCGGCACGCATGTTTTTATTCAGCATGTCATCCACCATCCGATATGGACTATGATACACGGTGTCTTGAAGTGGTTCTTTCTGTATTGGGTTGATTGGAACGTTGTAAGCGTGACTTTCCAATCCTTCACGAAGAATCCCATCGAATGGCTGATTTCAGGCGCAATGTGGTTTGACACCATAGCTTATTGGCTGTGGATGAGTGTGTGTGCGATGGGTGTGTTTAAGGGTATTAAACTTGTCGCTAATTCGTGGAAAGCGATTTCTCTACCTATTTTTTACATTGCATATAACACGGCGGTGTTTTTCTTTTTCCCTGCCTGGGACAGATTCCGTTATCCGATGATGCCATTGTTTGCCGTTCTTTTTGGAATTGGTGTCTATGCTATTCGAATGGGAGAACCCCGGCAAGGGATAAAAAAACGCCCGCAGACGTTTGGGGTAAATCTAATCTGAAATTGCGACCCAAACAAGGGCATTCCTGTTGATTCTACGTTCTGGGAATGGTACTATGAAAGGACGACACGCTAAGTTTTCGTTGGTGCATATTATATCCATAATAACTTTATCACCTATTCGTCGGCGTTGTCAAGCGGTTTAAATGGAGGCGATTTTACGACCACGGATAGCCAATGGCGCGAAGAGCAGCAACGTGTGGACAGAGCGACCACAAAGATTGCAGAACGCATGCAACAATTAGAGTCCGAAGTTGGCGACATCAAAACAGACGTCGTAACGATTCGCAAAGAGTTCTGGGACGATGTCACCATTAATTTGAGTAACTCTGACGACATTGTGGAAACTCATACCAGCCTAAAACAGCAGGCAGACATACTTTTCGAGCAAGAACAACGGGTTCTTCATGCTACTCAACAGTTGGCCAAATTAGCCCGGCTTGTGGAGTCTCCATATTTCGGTCGCATTGACTTCACGGAGGATGGGGCTCGCGAAGTCGAACACGTTTACATTGGGATTGGATCTTTTATCGACGAGGACAACGAATTTTGGGTATACGATTGGCGCGCCCCAATTTCCAGCCTGTACTACGACTACGCTCCCGGCCCCGTGGCCTATAAGGCACCATTTGGAACCGTGACTGGCGCAATGTCTGTGAAGCGTCAGTTTGCCATTCGCAATCGGCAAATCCGCCTTATGTTCGACACTGGCCTAACGATTGGCGATGAGTTGCTGATGCAGGTGCTCAGTCGGCATTCAGACGCTCAAATGAAAAGCATTGTGGCAACAATCCAGAAGGAACAAAATCTTATCATTCGCGATGAGCGCAGTCGTTTGTTGGTCGTGCAAGGTGCTGCGGGGAGCGGCAAGACCTCTGCCGCCCTACAGCGCGTTGCTTACCTGTTGTATAAGTATCGGGAAACGTTAAAGGCCGACCAGATGGTGCTCTTTTCTCCGAATCCTCTGTTTAACAGTTACGTCTCTACGGTGCTCCCAGAACTCGGTGAAGAGAACATGCAGCAAACAACTTTCACGGATTATTTGCAACATCGGCTTGGTCAGGAGTTTGACGTAGAAGATCCATTTAGCCAACTAGAGTTCATCCTGACCTCCGGTGAGACCTTAGACTATGAGGCAAGAATCAGCGGAATTTACTACAAGTCGTCCATTCGTTATCTCAACGCTATTCATTCCTATCGAGATCTGCTTGAGCATGAGGGGATGATTTTTGTGCCCGTAACGTTTGACCATCAGGTCGTTATGAGTGCCGGGAAAATCCAAGAAAAATTTTATTCATTCGAGTCGTCCATGCGTCTGTCCAATCGGATGGAACGGGTTCGCGACTGGATCCTTGATGAACTATCGGTTTTTGCGGAATCCGAAATCGACGAGGATTGGCTTGAGGAAGAGCTCAACCTGCTTGATATCGATGACTACCAACTTGCCTACAAGCATTTGCACAGAGTTCAACGCGGGGAAGAGGTTACGTTTGACGATGTGGCGCGAGAGAAGGAATTTTTGTCGCGCAAGATTGTCCAAGTGCGGCTAAAGCCGCTTCGTAGCTGGATTAAAAAAATGAACTTTGTTGATGTATCGGCCCTGTACAAGCAACTATTTTCCCGCCAAGACTTGTTTGCTCACTTGGTTCATGACTCGGGAGTACCAGACCATTGGTCCGAAATCTGTCGCGCGACCGTACTGAAGCTGGAACGTTCAGAACTTGCTTATGAAGACGCCACGCCATTTCTCTATCTGAAGGAATTACTGCAGGGACGTCACTCCAACACAACCGTACGGCATGTGATTGTGGACGAAGCACAAGACTACTCGCCATTTCAATTAGAATTTCTAAAACGATTATTCCCTCGGTGCAAGATGACGGCGTTGGGAGATTTGAATCAGGCGATTTACGCCCATGACTCTGCCCTCACGGATTACACTGCTCTGCTGGGTCTGTATGGTCCCGACCAGACTGAGGTCGTTCGATTGACCACCAGTTACCGGTCGACGCGGGAAATTGTGGAGTTTACCCGCGGTATGGTAGCGGGGGGAGAGGAGATTGTGCCGTTCAATCGCAGCGGGGAGAAGCCTCGAGTCACACCGCTTGCAGATCAAGGCGTGTTGTTGGAGAAAATTGCTGACGACATTGAGTCTTTGAAAACGGAGGGTTACGACTCTATCGCCGTCATCTGTAAAACGGCAAGTCAGGCTGCCGAGGCTCAAGCAGCCTTAAGCCATCGTCTGTCTGTACGCTTGATTACAAAGTACACGCCAACGTTTGAGAAAGAGACCCTGGTGATTCCGGCTTACCTAGCCAAGGGTGTGGAATTTGACGCTGTGATTATTTACGACGGGTCGCAGCGGCAATACAGTCGCGAAACTGAGCGTAAACTGTTTTACACCGCCTGTACGAGGGCCATGCATCTCTTGCAGATTTATACCCTCGGAGAGCCAAGTCCGTTCATTACGGCGCAACCCGAGCGTACCTATGTCCTCGATGCCGTGGCGCAGTGACCGACCGTCCGAACTTGACCAACGGCGCTGCGGAAGGTCCAATCATTGGACCTTCCGCAAATTTTAGAGTTCGCGCTGTGCGTAGGCGTTCATGGCATCCCGCATGTATTCGGCCAGGCCGACCTGAAGTTTATCGTAATTCTCACGAAAGCGTGGATCATCCACGTACATTTGCCCCAACCCCTGGAAAATTTCCTTCGTCGGGGTGTAGAAACAGACGATATTTTGATAGTGTTCGCCGATAAGCGCCTGGGTGGACGGACTGTCTGGCAAGGCTCCGCGGACGAACACATCCCTGACACGCCTGTGTAGATCATCCATTCTTTGTTTTGCCTCGGCATAATCACTTTTGATCCAATGGGCCGTTTTGGCTAGACTCTCTTTTACCTGCGGATCATCCGCACCCCAGCGAGTTTTGACTTCTTCTTCGTATTCTTTTTGCTTCTCCATATCGAATCCCTGATACAGTTCCTTATCGCTCATGTCGCGCTCTCCTTTCAACTTCTCAATTGTATGAGCAAGGGTCTGCATAAGACGGTCAATTCGCATGACCTCCATGGACAGTCGCCCCGTGAGGGTCAAGAGGGGAAATCACCCACTAAAACGAAGATTGCAGAAGTTTTATAGCCCTACCCTTCTCTATAAGACTAGTATACGTTGTAAAACTGTCGACAGATGGGGCACAATAAGCTTGAGGTGAGAGTTATGGCGTTCACGAAACGGTGTCGTACGGCAACCCCGTCGGCATTTGGCTTGGCGATTCAAGCGTTGGCGTTTCTTGCAGTTGCTGAGAATGTCAGTTCCAGTCAACAAATTGCGGGATTTATGAATTCGGGATCAACGTTTATGCGCCGAGTGATGGCACCTCTGGTCCGTGCGGGTCTCGTTGAAGCGCGTGAGGGGAGAGATGGCGGATATATGTTGGCGAAAGTGGCAGATTTGATTACGGTCGCCGATGTCTATCGAGCCATGCAGATGAGCGATCCCTTGAGTGTGGGGATTTTGGATTCGACGACGGATTGCCCAAACGGGCAGGCAATGAGAGACGCTTTTGACGAAATGACCACCAAGGCGGAGAAATCCGTTCTCGATGTGTATGAACAGTACACGATTGCCGACATCGTCACGCGTACGACTGAATTTCTCCATCCCTAGGACCGGTTTGACTTGAAATCAGTTGCGACTTATACTGTGTTCGAATTGGACTCAGTAATGCGGTTGATTTCGTTGACATAGTACGTCGGCACGCCCACATCCCCTGACAGATGGATTGTCAGTTCTCTGGAGGCGAAAATTATGATTCCGTCCTTATTCATTGCCCACGGTTCACCGATGGTGGCGGTTGAAGACAGTTCCTACGCGCGGTTTCTTGTTGAGCTAGGAAAGACACTGCCACGCCCGAAGGCAATTGTACTATTCTCGGCGCACTGGGAAAGTACCGTGCAAATGGTCAGCGACGTTTCAGAGTACACCACCATCTACGACTTTGGTGGGTTTCCGGAAGCGCTCTACCGCATGAAATATCCAGCTAAGGGCAATAAGGAATTGTCGCGCGAAATCCAACAGTTGTTGGCGCAAAGCGGTGTGCCGTTCGCGGTCGACGGACGGCGTGGATTAGATCATGGCGCTTGGACGATTCTGAGTCGAATGTATCCAGACGCGGACATTCCGGTCATCGCGATGTCTGTGAATCAGGATTTGACGCCGGATGAGCAATATCGCATCGGCAAAGCCTTGTCGCCCCTTCGCATGCAAGATGTGCTGATAATCGGCAGCGGGGTTACCGTGCACAATTTTCAGCTCTTTACCGTTCGGGATCAACCAGAGGTGAAAACCGCGGTGCTCGCTTTCGAAAATTGGTTGGAAGAACACCTGCACGCGTGGGATACAGAAGCCTTGTTTCAGTACGAACAAAAGGCTCCGTATGCCCAGATTGCGGTCCAGCCCAATGGAAAAGAGCACTTTATGCCGCTGTTTCATGCCATGGGTGGGGCAGATGACAGCCAGACCGTCAGTACCCTGCACCGCAGCCTCGAATTTGGCATTATGACCAACAGTGTGTACCAGTTTGGCTCGCTGAAATGAAGGCTGCATACTGCGTCAGGGCTGATAATCTACTATACTAAATGAAGTAGAGGACTGTACCTTTTTAGCGAACGACAAGGGGGAGCACAATCACGATGGAAAAATCACTTATTTTCGGACATAAGAACCCGGACACCGACTCGATTTGTTCGGTGATTGCCTATGCGGAACTGAAGACTAAATTGGGAGTGTCGGTCGAGCCTGTTCGTTTAGGCGAGGTAAACCCGGAAACCCAATTCGCGCTAGATTATTTTGCTGTGGCTGCACCGCGCTTGGTCGAAACGGTAGCCTCTGAAGTCAGCGCAGTAATTTTGGTCGATCACAATGAACGTCAGCAAAGTGCCAGCGACATTGACAAGGTCCAAGTGGTGGAAGTGATTGATCATCACCGCATTGCCAACTTTGAGACCTCGAGCCCGCTCTACTATCGCGCCGAGCCGGTTGGTTGCACAGCGACTATCTTGAACAAGATGTTCAAGGAACGCGGTGTTGGAATCGGCAAGGAAATTGCCGGTCTCATGATGTCAGCGATTATCTCTGACACGTTGCTCTTGAAATCGCCGACTTGCACCCCTGAAGACGTGGAAGCCGTGCATGAGTTAGCCGCGATTGCTGGTGTAGACGTGGACGAGTATGGGTTGCAAATGTTGAAGGCGGGAGCAGATTTGAGTCAAAAGACGGTTCAGCAATTGACATCTCTTGATTCCAAGGAGTTCCCCATGGGCGAATACAAGGTCGAGATTGCCCAGGTGAATGCCGTTGACGTGCACGATGTGCTGTCCCGCCAAGCCGAAGTGGAGGACGTGCTGACCAACATCATTAACGAAAAGCAGTTGGATTTGTTTGTGTTTGTTGTGACGGATATTCTCCTCAATGATTCCGTGGTCATCGCCTTAGGGCGTGCGGCGAAGGCGGTCGAGAAGGCCTACAATGTCACTTTGGTGGATAATAAGGCGACCCTAACAGGTGTTGTGTCGCGTAAGAAACAAGTCGTGCCAATATTGACGGAGACGTTGTTGGCGTTCACCCTGTAAACCCGACGAACTGGTATCACGGTGGCTCGTGTTAGGACGATGGTTTGCATTCGAGGAGGGGATTTCGCAATGGGGACGGAAAATACCGTGCCGGTCGATCAAGCATTTCTCGAGGAGTTGAGGGAGCATCAGTATGTTCTCCCAAATTCGATTGACCCGTTTCAATTGGTGTTGAAACTCTTAGGGAATCTGCGCTCCCCGGATCCGATTCTTCGAGACAAGCTATCTTATACGACGTTAGCGCACCTGCTCGGGACTCCACTGAATCTCTTCTATCGGTACGGCGTCTTGACGTGAGGATTCTTTGCCGCGCCATGGGAATTTCCGGGGGGGCGGAAGCAGACAGGGTCTTGACCCCGTCTCTGCATCCGCCCCCGATTTCGCGTCTTGACTTCGGCCTCCATCAACGCAGGGAGATGCAAAAATCTCCACATAAAGTCGTGACCTGCCGGAGGATTTTCAACGATAAGTTATAATCCTCGTCGACTTCTAACAAATGGTTTGCTTGCGGTATCACGTGTAACCTGACATTCGTACGATTAGAGATTTGTGCAATATCAGAGGAGTCGAACAGTTCGTCTTGGTCACCCACCACGACGAGGATGTTTTCTGCTTCTTGCATAAAGGGAATTGTTTGAGGCAGGGGAGTTAAGTAGACGTGGTTTCGCACAGGGAGTGTGAGTTGTTGTAAGACGAGGTCTGATATGGTCGTCCCTAAGCTTTTTGCGATGAAGACTCGTTGTTGATATGGAGTGACGTGGAAAAACTGCTCCAATGAAACAGCCACTTCGTCCGCCACGTCGGATATATCTCTTGGCTCTATGGACGAGCGATTTGCTTGAAATCCATACTCGATACCCAAGACGTCGCACCCAGCTGCAAATGCTGCCTTGGTGGCGTACCACATGAGGGGAGCGTCTAATTTGTAGGTTAGTCCCGGGAAGACGACGGCAAGCTTATCGCTACCCTGAGAATGTTTGAGATAAGTGAATCTCGCGGATTCTCCCCACCTAGTAGTCATCTCCAATGTCGAATGTTCAGCAGTCACTTCCATCACCTCAGCCTAATTCTAATTACAACGACTAGCTCTACTATACTGCATAAAATTACGTGGCGAGAACCTTCAATTCTTCAGGACAGTCCCGACAAAGAGCCAGTGGATAGTTTATGCCCTCAATCCTACGAAATCCTGTCAGAAAAACGACCCCTCCAGACGTCAACACGGAGTAATCCTCTACTAACTGTTCGCATTTCAAACAATATACCAATCGCTAGCACCTCCACGGTCAGACTGTCTTGTTAAGATGGTAGATCGAATACTTCAAAATATTCTTAAAGGGGTTGTCCCGAAGAGGTCAACACTGATTTCTACCTCGAATACGAGTGTTACTTAGAAGTTATTACCACATGACTCATGAAGTAGTCGGAACAGACTAATATAATTGGTACAAACTGCCGACGATGTGTGGGGGGGATCCATCTAAACTAAAGCCAAGCCCAGAACTTGGAGCATAACGTATTAATTTGTTGTAAACTGAATAGAATTTCGTCTGTACCATGTAGTGTAAATCTTGAGTGAAGGAAGTGTTCGTATGAACCAGTTACAACCGCCAATTTCTGCGGGTTGGGCCTGGCAGTTTCACTGGCTCAATCTGTCCGCCCCGGACCTGATTGTGGTCGCTCTAATGGTCGTCGTTTTTATTGTTGCAATTGCAATACCGTTTCCAGGGGGGCATGACGAGTGAAGAAGAAAACGAACTGGACTCGCGCCACTCGGCAGTGGCTTGAGAAAACCATTCCGATGGACAATTTATTGCCGGACAGCTTACCGAACTACGTACATTCCTATGTCTACCTTTTTGGTATCCTTACCGTCGCTGCCTTTGCTTGGCTCATTGTTACCGGTACCGTCCTAGTTGTGTTTGGTCCTGATTGGTGGCATGTCTCTGCAATTGGTCATTTCTTTAACAGTATGCACTTTTGGGCCGTTCAAGCGTTTTTCTTCTTCATGGTTCTGCACCTGTGGGCCCAGTTCCTGATGGCCTCCTGGCGCGGAGGAAGACAGTGGACGTGGATTGGCGGTTGGGTCCTGTTTCTCGTTTCCATTGTGACCGGCTTGACTGGGTACCTTTCGCAAAATAATTTCGATGCTCAGTGGATTGCGGTGCAAGGAAAGGACGCTATCAATTCAACCGGTCTTGGCGGCTTTTTCAACCT
>Ga0156358_1005_pt1 | contig 17019 bp, 18 predicted proteins | sample RifOxyA1_FD_108003 | JGI IMG/M metagenome (GOLD analysis project Ga0156358, IMG submission 108003) | Alicyclobacillus sp. RIFOXYA1_FULL_53_8
GGGCGTGAGCCGTGAGAATGTGGTGAAGGCGACGATATTCATGACCGATCTGTCTCAGTTTGCCACGGTCAACGAAGCCTACGGTGCTTACTTCGGCGATCACCGCCCAGCCCGATCAACGGTCCAAGTTGCCGCTTTGCCGCGCAATGTGCAAGTGGAAATCGAACTGATTGTGAAACTCTAAAGAATGCAGTTTTTGACTTCGGACGGACAATAGGGATTTGCACTCCTGATTTGCAAGAAAGATTACAATTTTGAAAAAATTCGCTTAAAAAAGAAGGACTTTTGTCACAACTGTGGAATATCCGAGTAGAATTCCGTAGTAGCGTCCACTGGTAGACAAAAGGGTGGTGTTCAAGGATGCAAATTACCGATGTCCGTCTCCGAAAAGTCAACAGCGAAGGGCGTATGAAGGCCATCGCCTCCATCACCATTGACAGTGAGTTCGTGGTGCATGACATTCGTGTAATTGACGGTAATAACGGCATGTTTGTTGCTATGCCAAGCAAAAAAACGCCGGACGGCGAGTTTCGCGACATCGCCCATCCCATATCTTCTGCAACACGACAGAAGATTCAAGATGCTGTGTTAGAAGTGTTCTATCGCACCGATGTTTTAGAAGAGACTGGAGCTTAAGTAGCGCTACAAAAGATGTAAGCCAACACCTCGGTGTCAAGCACTGGGGTGTTATTTTTTGCGTTCGCAGGCGAAGTAAGGATTGGGAAAAGGACTGGAAATCCTATTCTCGGCAGACTGCGAAATTGAAATGCAAAGCCGCCATCAGGTACACTGAGAAAGAGAGTAGCGATGGAGGCGATGTTGTGGGCAGAGGTGCCATTGTGTTGGCAGCGGGACTGGGTACACGAATGAAGTCGAAGACGCACAAAGTCCTGCATCAGGTCTGTGAAAAGCCCATGATTGTACACATTCTTGACGAGTTGGAAAAGTTAGACCTAGACCAACTTATCGTAGTCGTCGGGCAACAACGTGAAGCGGTTGAAATTGTCCTGCAAGGCCGCGCGCAGATTGCGTATCAAGCCGAGCAACTGGGGACAGGACATGCCGTGTCAGCGGCCGCTTCGTTGCTTCGTCCAGATGTGGACACGACCGTCGTCTTATACGGGGATGCGCCGTTGATACAGGCGGAAACGATTGAGCGCTTGCTTGTCGAACGGGAGCAACGGCAGGCCTCGGCGGTTGTTCTAACGGCCACGGTCACGGACCCGACGGGTCTCGGCCGAGTCACTTTGGACGCGGACGGAGCGGTTGTTCGAATTGTCGAAGAGAAAGATGCAACCCCGGCCGAGCGGGAGATTTGCTTCATTAACACGGGCATTTATGCCTACCAAACGACAGATTTGTTACGGTCTTTGGCTCAATTACGCCCCGACAATGCACAAGGCGAGTATTACTTAACGGATACGCTTGCGATTTTACGACAGGAGAATAAACTTGTCTCCGCCCTTGAAGTTGAAGATGCGACGGAGATTGCGAGCGTAAACGATCGCGTGCAATTGGCGCAAGTAGAGCAGTTGATGCGCCAACGGATCAACCGCAGCTGGATGAAGCAGGGCGTCACACTGGTTGACCCCAGTGCTACCTACATCGGTCTTGATGTTACGATTGGCCAAGACACAGTACTCTTGCCGGGGACCATTCTTGGCGGACGAACGCAAATTGGGAGCGCATGCGTAATTGGTCCCAATACTCGTCTCATAGATGTTATTGTAGGAGATGAAGCGAAAGTCGAGTATGCGGTCGCCCTCCAGAGTGACATTGGTCCTCGCGCTTCGGTGGGACCGTTTGCTTATCTGCGTCCGGGTAGTGTCATTGGCGAGCGAGTCAAAATTGGCGACTTTGTTGAGATTAAGAATTCCACGATTGGGGACGACAGTAAGGTCAGTCATTTAAGCTACGTGGGGGACACGAGTGTCGGGCAACGCGTTAACGTGGGGTGCGGAGTTGTCACAGTGAACTATGACGGCCGCGGCAAATACCGCACGATTATCGGCGACGATGCTTTTGTGGGGTCCAATGTCAACTTGATTGCCCCGGTTCAAGTAGGGGACGGGGCCTATGTTGTGGCCGGTTCAACGATTACCGATGAAGTTCCGGCAGACGGGTTTGCGATTGCACGATCGAGACAAGTAACCAAACCGAATTACGTCAAATCATGGCAGGGTCTTCGGTTTGGAAAAGAGAACTCCAGGGGGAAAACAGACGAATGTCCAGAGACGGAGACTTAAAATTATTTACTGGAAACGCAAACCCTGAACTTGCTCAGGAGATTGCGGATCATATTGGGGTGTCGGTGGGCGAATGTACTGTTACTCGATTTATGGACGGCGAAGTCCAGATTAAACTGGGCGAGAGTGTGCGCGGCAGCAACGTATTCGTCGTTCAGCCGACGTCGGCCCCTGTGAATGAAACTTTGATGGAACTCCTGATTATGATTGATGCGCTAAAGCGAGCCTCGGCGAAAACGATTAACGTAGTGGTCCCGTACTATGGCTATGCCCGACAGGACCGCAAAGCACGCGCGCGGGATCCAATCACGGCCAAATTGGTCGCCAACTTACTCGAGAAGGCGGGTGCCACGCGCGTAATTTGCATGGACTTACATGCGGGGCAAATCCAAGGATTTTTTGATATTCCGCTCGACCATTTGGTTGGACTACCCATTTTGGCCAACTATTTTTTGGCCAAGGAAATCTCTAACCCAGTTGTCGTATCGCCTGACATGGGTGGGGTCACGCGCGCACGGGCCCTGGCTGAACGGCTTGGAGCGCCGCTTGCTATCATCGACAAACGCAGGCCGGAGGCCAATGTCGCCGAGGTGATGAACATTATTGGCGAGATCAAGGGTAAGACCGCAATATTGATTGACGATATGATTGACACCGCGGGCACCATCACCTTAGGAGCCAAGGCTTTGTTGGAGCGGGGCGCTGAGAGTGTCTATGCCTGCTGTATTCATCCCGTATTATCGGGCAACGGCGTCGACAGGCTAGCACAATCGGAGATTAAAGAGGTGGTCGTGACGAACACCATTGCCCTGCCAGCACACAAGCGGATTGATAAAATTAAGGTTTTGTCGGTGGCTGAATTAATAGCGGAAGCCATTCTGCGGGTTCACACGCACCGCTCCATCAGCCAGTTGTTTGACTAGGAGCTGGGAACTATGAAAATTGTGGTTGGTTTAGGCAACCCAGGTCAAAAATATGCTGAAACCAAGCATAACGTCGGATTTTGGGCCGTAGATGAACTTGTCCGGAGATTTGGCGGTACTTTCCGTGAAGATAACTGGCAGGCGCTGTCGGCCGAGGTTCGCATTGGTATGGAGCGGGTGTTATTTCTTAAACCGCAGACATTTATGAACCTCAGCGGGGATGCTTTGTTTGAGGCTGTACAATATTTTAAGGAAGTTCAACCTGCGCGCGATGTCTGCATAATTTATGACGACATGGACTTTGCGCCAGGTGTGCTGAAGTTGCGTGAGAGCGGCAGCGCCGGCGGACACAATGGTGTGAAATCGGTGATTTCCCGCTTAGGAAGTGAGAGTTTCGCCCGCGTGAGAATAGGTATCGGCCGTCCTGGGGCGGGTAGGACGGTCATCGATCACGTTCTCAGCCCTTTCCCTGCCGCAGATAGACTTTTGGTCCGTGAGGCGACCCTGCGCGCTGCGGACGCGGTTGTCTATGGCCTTGAACATGATTTTTCGGCAGCCATGAATCGCTTCAACGCGAGTAGTTAATGCGGGGCGGTTTCCCAGTCGGGACTCGCCCTTGAGTACTCGCACGAAGGTATGCAAAAGCCGCGAAACTTCCATACTAGACTTAGCTTGACGGACGCGCCTTGGTCCGCTGTAAGCCTAGAGGTGGAGGTTTCGTGATGAGAATAGAATATACTTGCAAATATTGCCGCCATTTGGTTGGGGCACTCGATAGGCCTGAGTGGGGCGAACAGGACGCCGAGTATCATTTGGGTTTTCAAAGGCTCAATCAGGTGGAGAGGAACGAAGCGATTGCATATAATAGGAATCACGATGTAGTCTATGTTCAGACAGTGTGCGACTACTGTCAAACTGCGGTGGAAAGTCATCCGGAACTACTCGTTGAAGGAAAGTTACTGCAGTAAATGGTCGACTTAGGTCGAACGTTTGATCCAGCCTTGGCACGACGCTAAGGCTCTTTTACGCGTTGATGGGAGATTTTTTCGGCTTGATGTGGGAGGGGTACCGTGATTGACATAGTTCGGTTGGTAGCAGAGGACCGGGAGTTCTCCTCGGCAGTTGGAAGTCTGGCCAAAAATGGTCACGACGGGTTAGTCACGGGGGTCAGCGGAAGTGCGCGACACCTTTATTATGCTGCCGTGTATGAAGTGGTCAAACGGCGAACCCCAAACAGTTCGTTGCTAGTTGTCACGCATTCAATGAGCCAGGCTGAATTAATCTGGGAAGATTTGCAGGAGTATCTGCCTGACGAAGCGGTATTGTTGTTTCCGGAACGCGAACTGCCAATGACAGATTTACTGGCCTACAGTCCCGATGTGATGGCAGAGCGATTGCGTGTCCTCGGACACTTAAGTTCCGGGCAGCCGACCGTTGTGGTTGCTACACTGGCTTCGGCCGTACAAACGGTAATGACCAGGTCGATGTTTCAAAATATTCGGATGCAATTTCGTGTCGGAGATCAGGTGAATCTTTCGGAATGCATCGAACAGCTCATCATTTGTGGCTATGAACGGGTCGATATGGTCGAAAATAAAGGGCAATTCTCAGTCCGGGGCGGTATTCTTGACGTCTTTTCTCTGACGCAAGCCTATCCATACCGGATTGAGTTGTTTGATACGGACGTGGATTCCATTCGTACGTTTGACGCGGCGACGCAACGTTCGCTTGAAAAACTTGAGTCGGTCGTGGTTGGTCCAGCTTTTGATTTTCTTCTCCCTAGAGCTGATGTTCAAAAAGCCGCGGAGACCGTGGCGGTCCACCTTGAGCAACGGTTGCGCACGATAACCGATATGGACGTACGAGATCGTTTACAGTCAACGGTGGGAGCGGACTTGCAGCGCTTACAATCCGGGCTCCCGTTTTTGGGTGCATTGCGTTATGAACAACTATTTGCAAATCATCTCGGCAGCCTCTTCGATTACGTGTTGCAGGGGTCGGCAATCGTGTGTTTGGACGAACCTTCCCGTCTGCAAGAGCGGCAAAAGGGAATGGAAAAAGAGCATCAGGAGTGGATTGCAAACCGTCTTCTGCGCGGAGAAATGTTATCCGGCACGGCTGGTGAACTTCGGTTCAACATGGTGTTTGAACATAAAGGACTGGCGGGGCTACAGTTTTCTATGTTTGCGCGTACGGGCGGCGGCCGGCACAATTTTGTGCTCAATGTTACGGCAAAGTCGATGCAGAATTTTCACGGCCAAATAAATGTCTTGAAAAGTGAAGTGAATCGCTTTGAGCGGAGCGGCATGAGGGTCGTATTTCTGGCTGCAACGGCAGAACGTGCCGAGCGACTGGAACGGGTTCTGGCCGATTATAGAATTGAAAGCCGGCGCGATGCTTCGCTCGAAGGAACCGGCCTGCCGGTGGTGAGGGTGGCGAACCTCTCAGCAGGCTTTGAATTACCCATGCTGCACCTGGCCGTGATTGTGGAAACGGAGGTCTTTTCTTCACGCAAGAAGGGGCGACGTTTACGGCAGGAGATGTCTGACGCGGAACGCATCAAGAGTTACCAAGAACTGCGCGTTGGCGACTATGTTGTCCACATCAATCACGGTATTGGTAAGTACACCGGCATGCGTACTTTAGAAATAGATGGAAAACACAAGGATTATCTCCACTTGCAATACGCGGGAAATGACACCCTGTATGTGCCGGTCGATCAAATTGACCAGGTTCAACGCTACGTTGGTTCTGAAGATAAGGAACCAAAATTGTACCATCTAGGCGGCGCGGAGTGGGCGCGCGTCAAGCAAAAGGTATCTCGGTCAGTGAAAGATATTGCGGAAGACTTGGTGAAATTGTATGCCTCCCGACAATCGGCCCCAGGTCACAAATTTGCCGCGGATACCCCCTGGCAGATGGATTTCGAAGCCATGTTTCCGTATGAGGAAACACCGGATCAGTTACGGGCGATTCAAGATATCAAGCGCGATATGGAAAAACCAATGCCGATGGATCGATTGTTATGCGGGGATGTAGGCTATGGCAAAACCGAAGTCGCGATTCGAGCGGCCTTTAAATCTGTCATGGACGGGAAACAAGTAGCGGTGCTCGTGCCAACGACGGTCTTAGCCCATCAACACTCAGAAACATTTCGTGAGCGTTTTGCAGGTTTTCCAGTGACCATCGAGGTGCTCAGCCGTTTCCGAAGCCGCTCGGAGGCTCAGGCGGTGGTCAAGGGGCTGAAAGACGGGTCGGTCGACGTCGTGATTGGGACGCATAGATTGTTGCAAAAGTCGCTCCAGTTTAAGGATCTCGGACTGCTTATCGTCGATGAAGAACAGCGCTTCGGTGTCACGCACAAGGAACGCTTGAAGCAATTGCGCACGAATGTAGATTGTTTAACCTTGACGGCGACACCGATTCCGCGGACGTTGCACATGTCCTTGCTGGGGGTGCGGGACTTATCAGTCATCGAGACTCCGCCGGAAAATCGATTCCCAGTTCAAACCTACGTCGTCGAGTTTAATGAAAGCCTTGTTCGCGAAGCGTTGGAACGAGAACTGAGCCGCGGCGGCCAGGTATACTACCTGTACAATCACGTGAACGGAATTGTCTCGATGGCCGACCGCATCCAACGGCTCCTACCCGATGCACGCGTTGGCATCGCGCATGGCCAGATGGCGGAAGAAGAGTTGGAGCGGGTGATGTTGGACTTCCTCGAGGGAGAAGTGGATATTCTCGTGACGACCACGATTATCGAGACAGGGCTCGACATTCCGAACGTAAATACGCTCGTGGTCTATGATGCCGACAGACTTGGCCTGTCCCAATTGTATCAACTGCGCGGGCGTGTGGGGCGATCTAATCGTATTGCTTACGCCTATTTTACATACCAGAAGGATAAGGTTCTTACCGAAGTGGCGGAAAAACGTCTGCAAGCCATCAAGGAGTTCACTGAACTCGGGAGCGGATTTAAAATTGCCATGCGTGATTTGTCCATTCGGGGAGCGGGGAATCTACTCGGCGCAGAGCAACATGGTTTTATTAATTCCGTTGGCTTTGATATGTACAACGATATGCTAACCAAAGCCGTTAAGGAAATTCGCGGCGAACAGGAACAAGCCGCGCACGAACCTGCCATGGAAATCTCCGTGGAGGCATATCTGCCGGAGTTTTACGTCAAGGATGCGGCACAGCGAATTGCCATGTACAAGAAGTTTAAGTACGTCCATAGCCCGGCGGGAGCCAATGACTTGGAAGAAGAGTTGGAAGACAGATACGGCGACTTACCCGACCCCGTACGTAACTTGTTGGACATCACGCGTATGAAAAGTTATGCTGTTCAATACGGAATGGAGTCTATCAGCCAACAAGGCGTGTACACATTTGTGCGCATTCCCCGCACCGCTGCGGCAGGTATTAACCATTCCTTGTTGTCTGTGCTGGCGAAACAACATGGCGGTCGATATGACACATATCCAAACGGGATTCAAGCAGAATTCCGGACCAAGGAATGGTCTGATCGCGAGTTATGCCGCCGGATGGTTGCTTTTCTGGAGGATTACAGTAAGGTGCGAAAGACTACCGAGGAGGTTGAAGAGTTTGCAAAATAGACGGAAATGGCTTGCGTCTGGATTCGCAATTTTAGTGGCAGGAACATTGGTAGCCGGATGTGGGGCGACAAAACCCGCAAACGCAACAACGAATCAGACCGCAGCACAACCGCAGGCGTCACTGCCGAAGGAACCCACCTATTCTGGACCCGTGGTGGCGACCTATCAGGGCGGCCAGTTGACGAAGGCGGAACTAGACCATGAGTATAACCTGCAGGTTGTACTAGTCGGGGCCGAGCAAAAGGAGACGAAGAAGGCATTTTTGACGAACTACGTGGTCTTGTATAAATACTTATATGGACAAGCTCTCAAGCAACCGTCCTTAGCCCCTGTGACGGCTACTCAAGCCGGTCAATTAGCGGATCAGGCGTTGCAACAATTGGCTCAGAACCCTTATAAGAGCAAGGCCGAGGTGGACGCTAAGATGAAGGCGCTCGGCTTAGCAAAAGATGATCTGATTTTGTGGGCAGAAAGGGAACAGTTCCTGCAAGAGTATCTGCAGACCCAAGTCCAGGTGCCAGACTCACAATTGCAACAGTACTATGACCAACACAAGACGGATTACATGCAAGTCACCGTCGATCAGGTGCTCGTAGCCACGGAGGCGAAGGCGAAGCAGATTGAGGCAGAGCTCAAAGGCGGCGCTAACTTTGCTCAAGTCGCGGACAAGAATTCGACGGATCCGTCCGTGAAACAAAACCACGGCCAATTTAAGGACGCCATGGTAGGACAGTTCGTGGCCGAATTTGCCCAGGCTTGCAAAACGTTGCCGATTGGCCAGATTAGTGACCCGGTTCATACGCAATATGGCTATCACATTCTAAAGGTCGAGTCGCGCACGCAATTGCCGTTTGCGCAAGTGAAGGACCAGATTAAACAACAGTTGTTGCCGCAAGTTCAAAGCACCCAGCTCAACGCATTGTATGCGAAGGCGGTAACCGACGCAAAAGTTAAAACCACCGTCAAGGACGCCGACCTCTAAGTTCGTCCGCGTCCGTCGCTCGCTTCGATGTGCCGCGCTTCTCTGTGTAGAGGAGGACGGGTGAGTTCACACAGTACTGGTGCATAGAGGAATGACCGGGGTAGCATAATAACTCCACGTCAAAGCTCCGCAAAGGCCGACGGGTATGGCCTTATAGGTGTGAAGCTGAAAAGATACGCGCATCAATGCAAAAGAGGTGAACCACCTGTCATTCCAAATTATAGAGGGTGAGGGATCAACGGTTGAAAGCAACTGGCATCGTACGTAGGATTGATGACCTCGGTCGCGTCGTGATTCCGAAAGAAATTCGACGAACGCTGCGAATTCGCGAAGGCGATCCCTTGGAGATTTTTGTGGACCGTGATGGGGAAGTCATTTTGAAGAAGTATTCACCAATTGGCGAGCTGGGTGATTTTGCGAAAGAGTATGCGGAGTCTTTGGCGGATTCCACTGGGCACATCGCCATGATAACGGATCGTGATGTAGCCATTGCTGTGTCTGGAGCATCGAAGAAAGAGTTTCTTGAAAAGCCGATTAGCGAAGAGATTGAGCAAGCCATGGAAGAGCGGAAAACCGTGTTGAACTCGACGGCGGGGGATTACTCTATCATACGCGATCGGGTGGAGCGGTTTAGCGCCCGCACCATCGCTCCCATTGTGGCCGCCGGAGACCCAATTGGCTCCGTCATTCTGGTCTCTAGGGATGACCACGTGAAGATGGGCGAACTCGAAAAAAAGTTGGCGGAAACTGCTGCTGGGTTTCTGGCAAAGCAAATGGAACAGTAGTGACTTCAGCTGCATGCCTATTAGATGATTCCTGTTAGCCTCGTTCCATATTTACGCTTAGCGTGGCTAAGAAGCCTGCAATCGAACTGGATTGCAGGCTTTTTGCGTGGCTACGAACGAGAAATAGGACTAACCTTACCCTACTGTCCATATTTATTAAGGGTCTATCCCGGTCAAGCTTAAGCAACATGGGAATTCAGGGAACCGGGAGCGGGCGATGGGGGGGAGACCGGTGGCGCAGTCGCGAGGGTTTGTCCACGGTGCGATGTTATTGGCCGGTGCGGCCATGGTGTCAAAATTACTAGGTTCCGTGTACACCATTGTTTTGCAAAACATCATCGGCGACCACGGCATGGGCCTATTTCAGATGGCCTATCCTATTTATGCGACCCTGCTGGCGGTAGCTACGGCCGGCTTTCCAGTAGCCATTTCGAAACTGGTATCAGAGCGCCTTGCACTGGGTGACCCAGGTGCAGCGCGACGGGTCTTCCGCGTCGCATTTAGCGTCTTATCCGTGCTTGGTGTGGTTGCTTTTTGTGTGCTCTTTTTTGGTGCAGACGCGTGGGCAAAGATGGCCGGTGACGCCATGGCCGCACCGGCCATTCAGGCGATAGCTCCGGCGCTTTTATTGGTACCGGTGATGAGTGCCATTCGCGGCTACTTCCAAGGCTATCAGTGGATGGAACCCACGGCGTCCTCCCAAGTTATCGAACAGATTGTACGTGTCGCAACGATTCTGGGCCTTGCCATATGGCTTGTACAGGCTGGATACAGCGGCTCTTATGCAGCAGCCGGTGCTGCCTTTGGTGCGGTCACTGGCGCTGCGGCAGGTTTGCTCTCATTGCTTTATTTTTGGGCACGTCGGCATCCCCAACAGGCTCTCAATACTTCGGGGATGGGAATGGGAAACCGGGACGTGGTAAAACTTCTCTTGTACTACGCGTTTCCGATTAGTCTTGGTGCACTGGTGGTACCGCTGATGAATAACGTTGACGTACTGACCGTCGTGAACCTGCTCAAGGCGAAGGGAATGAGCCAAACAGCGGCGACGACAGACTTTGGATTACTCAGCGGCCGCGCATTTAAGTTGATGATGTTGCCGACCACGTTGGCAGCGGGAATTGGTATTGCCGTCATGCCCGCGGTCTCCGAGGCATTTACGTTGGGCTTCCGACGGCTTGTGTCCAACCGCATCGACCTAGCGATACGTTTGACAATGATGCTCGCTTTGCCTGCGTCAGCTGGCTTATTGTTACTCGCAGGGCCGATTGATGTGACCCTGTTTACCAACATGGATGGCGTTCAAACAATCCGTGTGATGGCGGCGGCGACCATCTTTGCTAGTCTCCAGACGACCGCTGCCGCTGTTTTACAGGGCGCTGGGTGGGTGTATCTCCCAGTATTAAATTTGTTTTTGGCAGGCCTTGTGAAACTCGTGGCGAATCTATGGCTCGTACCTCGTTTTGGCATCGAAGGAGCAGCTGTCGCGACGGTTTTCAGTTATGCCACGGCAATGATACTTAACTTTTGGGCGTTTGGTCGTGGTCTAGGGGAGTCTTTTCGCTGGCGAGATTGGCTTTTGCGGCCTTTGCTTGCGACGTTTATCATGGGTGCTGTGACCTTTGCCCTTTTACGTCAGTGGACCTTGTGGGGTGGACTTGCGGGCGGTCGGGTTTTCGCCGCCGTTGCCACGTTGCTGATGGTCAGCGTGGGGTTACTCGTGTACGGCACAGCCTTGCTTGCCACCGGTTCGCTGTCCGGAGATGAACTTGGCTCGATTCCTAAGATTGGACCGTACTTGGTATCATGGTGTTCTAAGCTAGGGTTGTTAAGGTAAAAGGAGTGAAACGCACGTGCCAAAGATATACGTGGTAGGATTGGGCCCGGGCAGCCGCGAGGGGCTACCGCTCGGCACCTACCAGAAACTTCAATCTGGTTTGCCTGTTTTTTTACGAACACGCGTGCATCCCGTGGTGGCGTCCTTTTCCGAAGAAGACATTTCCTTTCAGTCTTTTGATTACCTCTACGAGTCTGGGGAAGAGTTTGCACAGGTCTACAGTGAGATGACCCGTCTGCTGCTTGCGGCTGCTGCCAACTACGGCGAGATTGTTTATGCCGTACCCGGGCATCCCATGATGGCCGAGCAATCGGTGCAAAATTTATTGCGTGAAGCACCGATTGCAATTCCTCCCGTAGAAATTGAGATGGGTAGCGGTCAGTCATTTTTTGACTCCGTGTGTACGGCTTTGCAACTCGATCCGGTCGAGGGACTGCTTTTTCTCGATGGTACGACGCTTGCTCCCGACCGACTTCGTGGCGGCCTGCACACGCTAATTGCCCAAGTTTATAACCGCCAACTGGCATCGGAAGTCAAATTAACGCTGATGGATGTGTACCCGGATGACTATCCGGTTACGGTCGTGCGTGCCGCTGGGGTTCCGGGAGAAGAACGGATTGACCGCATTCCACTGTACGAGTTGGATAGATTGGACCACATTGACCACTTGACGACGGTTTACCTGCCCGCGAGCCAGGATGAAACGTTGCTCGTACGAGATCCATGGTTCGTTGCAAATCTGGTTCGTCGTTTAAGGTCGCCAGGGGGCTGTCCATGGGATTTGAAGCAAACGCATCAGTCACTGCGGCCGTACGTGATTGAAGAAGCCTATGAGGTTGCCTCAGCCATCGATGAGCAAGATCCTTGGGCACTGCAGGAAGAGCTGGGGGACGTCCTGTTGCAGGTATTCCTACATGCTCAGATTGGTAGTGAAAGTGGCGACTTCACGGTACGTGATGTGTTCCAATCGCTTGGCGAAAAGCTCATTCGCAGACACCCGCATGTGTTTGGCGACGTACAGGCGGATTCAGTGGCCGCGGCGGAGATGGCTTGGCAAGGGGCCAAAGAGAAGGAAACCAATACTTCTGATGTCTCGTCCGTCTTGGCCACGTTGCGACGGGGACAGCCAGCCTGGAAACTGGCTAGCGCGATGCAAGAACGAGCGGCGCAGGTGGGGTTTGACTGGGAACGGATTGGCGATGTGATGGCAAAACTGCGTGAGGAATTGCAGGAGTTGGAGCAAGCCATCGAAATTGGCGATGCGCAGGGGATAAAAGACGAAGCAGGAGATTTAGTATTTACGATTGTAAACGTGTTGCGTTGGTTAAACTTGGATTTGGAGACTGTGTTAGCAGGTGCGAATCAGAAGTTCGAACGGCGCTTTTCCGGGGTTGAAAGGCGGGTAGAGGAACGCGGGGGGGATTGGAAAAAGGTCTCGATGGAGCAACTTCAAGGCTTCTGGGAGGAAATAAAAAATCAGAACAGGTAAATTGTGCTGTGGCTTAAGCAGGAATTCACCAAACAAGCACGAAATACATTTGACGACATCCGCCACGAAGGGGGCAGTTATTAATGAATAAAATGGATTTGGTCAATAAGGTTGCCGAAACGGCTAACCTGAAGAAAAAGGATGCCGAGTTAGCTGTAAACAGCGTTTTCGCAGCAATTGAAGACGCTCTGGCGGCCGGTGAGAAAGTGCAAATTATTGGTTTCGGTACATTCGAAACTCGTGAGCGTTCCGCTCGCTCAGGACGCAATCCGCAAACTGGGGAAAGCATTTCCATCCCGGCGTCCACCGTCCCGGCGTTTAAGCCCGGGAATCGCTTGAAGGATCTGACGAAGTAAGGAGTCCTTAAAGTCATTGAGACTGGACAAGTTTTTGAAAAGTTCGCGACTCATTAAGCGGAGAACCGTCGCCAAGGAAATTTGCGACGCAGGCAGAATCTCACTCAACGGACGCGTGGCCAAGGCCGGGTCGGAAGTTAGTGTAGGTGATGTTTTGTTGGTCCGCTACGGTCAGCGCACGTTGGAGGTGCGGGTGGTGGAGTTACAAGAGAACCCTCGCAAAGAAAATGCTGCGCAACTGTATGAGGTTTTGACTGGCAGTGTGGAGGAATAAACCTCATACCGTGTTTTGTGCAAAAGGCGACCTGCGGGTCGCTTTTTGCATGTTCTAGAGAGTGCCTGAACCTGCATACATATCAGGTGAGAGTCGGGACAGGTTGGGGGTGCGTCGCTTGGCAAATCCTGAGGAACACAACATTTCGGTCAAAGGCCGCAAGGTCGTTGAAGTGACCGGAGTGGCAAGCGTCGAGAGCTTTGATGTACACGAATTTTCGCTGGTGACCAGCGCTGGGCACCTAATGATTCAGGGTGCAAATCTGCACATGAAGCATCTGGACCTGCAGGCCGGAGTTGTTCTGATTGAAGGCACGCTGACAAGTCTAGGCTATGTGGTCGACGGGGCCAAGAAAAAACGAATTGTCACCCGACTTTTCAGGTAGACGACTATGATACAGTTAAAGTATGTGGGCGTCTTGCTGTTGTTCGGGGGACTCATGGGCACCGTTTTTGATTTCTATAACACAATCACGGGGGCCTCGAAGTGGCTACGTTGGCTAAGACCGACGCTCGACCTGGTCTTTTGGGGGGGCGCAGCGGTCGGCGTCTACTACGTGCTGTTTGTCGTTGACCAAGGACGAGTTCGGCTGTATACGTTTGCCTTGCTTGTTGTGGGCTATGCCGTCTACCGTCTAGTCTTGCACGAACGCGTGGTCGGCAGTGCTTTCGCGGTCGTGCGCGTGGTCTCCCGTTGGTTGCGATTTTTTTATCGAATCCTCTACGTCTTACTTCTGCGGCCTCTGCAGCTTATTCTTTCCGCTGTCTGGATACTGTTGACCAAGTTCTATGCGCTTTTATGCTGGGGCGAAGACGCGGTATTTTGGCTGTTACGATTCTGGTTGAAACTCTTCACCCGCCCCCTGCGCGGGCGCGGATTACGAGTTGCAAAACTTGGCAGGTTTCTTTCAACTTATTGGGAGGGAATTTGCGACCGAGCGTCGAAGTGGGTAAAGCAGAAGACGGTAGGAACCTAGTTTTAGGGAGAGGTAGCGTTGGCATCGAAACTGGCATCGCTCTCCGTGGCGAATTCCGAGTCCACGAAGACCGCAAAACAAACATCCCGGGCCAAGTCCTTAAAGTTGTTTAAACTCCGATACTTGTTGGTTGGGGCGGTACTAGGATGGGCTGTTTTCTATTATTGGCACACCCAGTACCCGCAGTTGTCCAAGCTGCAAAACCAAGAGAACCAATTGCAACAACAAGTCGTGACCATGCAAAAGCAACATGATGAGTTGGTACGGCAAATACAGGAGTTTCAAAACAATGCGTATGTGGCAAGGTATGCAAGTGAACACTTTAACTTGGTCCTGCCAGGACAAGTACCGTTCGATGTTGGGCACTAGAAGGGTCTGAGTCCGCTGATGCGGACTCGGATTTATGCCGCAAGAAGTGTTTGTTTGACACCTTTTTGGGTTTTTCTTATATTATATAAAGGCAATTCTTTAATCTTAAGGAGGAAACTCTGCTGTATGTCAATTGAAGTCGGCAGCAAATTGGAAGGTAAAATCACTGGAATTACGCGGTTCGGGGCATTCGTTTTGCTGCCGGGAGGTGTCACTGGACTTGTGCACATCTCGGAAATATCCGATAGCTATGTCAAGGACATTCATGATCACTTACAGATTAATGACGAGGTAACGGTCAAAGTTATTAATGTGGACAAAGACGGGAAAATTGGGCTGTCGATTCGGCAGGCAAAGGAAAACGCCACACCGCGGCCGGCACCTTCGCCGCGCTCAGGTTTTGGTGGTAACCGCCCTCGTGGCGGAAACAGCGGTCCCATCCGTATGACCTTTGAGGATAAAATGGCTCGTTTCGCAAAGGACAGTGAGGAACGCCTGCAGGCGTTGCGCCGAAGTGAATCGAAACGCGGAGGTCGCGGAGGTCGTCGCGGCTAATCCCGACTCAATACTAGGAGGGCACGCGAGTGCCCTTTCTTCATGGCATAGTAAGGGGGACTCGGCTATGAGTACGGACCCATATTATCTTGAATATGAGTTAAGTGACGAAAAGCGGTTCATCCTGGTTTTCGCCAGTGAGAATGACCGAGATGGTTGCCATATATCGCTTGACATGTACAAAGTCCAGTTGGGGCCCGTGGACGAGCCGGTCATGAAGCGGATTTTGGCGAAGTTCCAGGGTGAAATTGTCACAGCTTCTTCATAAAGAAATGGTTAAATTCTACTTTTTCTTTGACCTTTGAACCTGCAGTTCGTTATAATTTTCCCGTACATATCTCGGTGATTTGATTTCAAATGCACGTTGGAGGACTAGGCTCGAGGAAATCGAGGTGAGAACGATGAATAACGCACAGTATTTGCATCCATGGCTGATTGCTATTTTTCTGTTCTTATTCACGGTGATGTCAGTCATAGGGATGGTGCGTTTGTTTCGCGAACGTCGACTCGCAGGTTCCACGTTACTATTCTTTGCCACAATCGTTTTTGGGTACAGTGCATGGCTCGTTGCCACGTTGAAGGTGTAGAACTTGTCCGCCTGAGATCCGCCTGAGGTACAAAGTTGGAGTAAGCGGGCGAGGACCTAAGCGGACGACTAGCGGGGTTAGACCTAAGAGTAGTCTTACTTCTTAGGTCAACCCCGCTTTTTTAGTGACCGTGTTGCTGTTCGCGATGAATCTGTTGGGCGCTTCGGTGTCTGTAGAATGCCTGGTTTAGCATCAAAATTGACTTCGTATCATGACTTAGGAACGCCCTTCGTAGTTGACTACATAGCCATTCTGGCATTCCACCACCCCTGGCTCAAGCGTAAGTTTGCTACGACAACGCTCTTACCAGAATCATATGCCTCCACTTAGCATTGTGTTTCCGAGAAATTTTCACATAGGAAGTGAAGGTTACTGTTCACCTGCAGTACAGGCACTTTTGCGTGCTCGAATAACTCAACGGCATACGGGTCTGGGCGATACGAGGCTTCGTAGTAAACGCGTGCGATGCCGGCCTGAATGATACTTTTGGTGCACTGTAAACAGGGCATGTGGGTCACGTAGAGATCGGCCCTTTCCGTGGAAATCCCGAATCGTGCACATTGCAAGAGAGCGTTTTGCTCGGCGTGCAGGACGCGTACGCAGTGTCCGTCAACAACCTTACAACCGACATCGATGCAGTGGGCGTCTCCCGTTATGGAGCCGTTATATCCTGAGGCGATAATCCGCTTGTCTCGCACAATGACGCAACCGACGGACAACCGAGTGCAGGTGGAGCGTAACGCCATGACTCGACTTTGTGTGGCAAAAAACTCTTCCCACGATATCCGTTCTGGAGAATTTTGAACGTTGTTTCCCACGCAAGCACGACTCCTTCTGTTTTTTTTATTATAAATGCGTGTCCGAAAAGGGATCAAGTAAGATACAAGTAGTGCGAGGAAGCCAGTCCCAAATGCGCACTAAGCGTACGTTTTCGGGTACGTGAGGGAGCATTTGGGGCGCTGAAGAAGCAGTACGCCGTAGAGTTTTGACCCCTTTTCGGACAACCTCTATAACATCGCATTGT
>Ga0156358_1336_pt7 | contig 15153 bp, 16 predicted proteins | sample RifOxyA1_FD_108003 | JGI IMG/M metagenome (GOLD analysis project Ga0156358, IMG submission 108003) | Alicyclobacillus sp. RIFOXYA1_FULL_53_8
AGAAAATCTTGATCACATTGACAGCGTGTCCAAACCCGATCTAAACTTGGCGGTAATACAGTCAGTATTGCACACCTTCCGCGATACTTGGAAACAAGTCGACGCTCCAGAACGTAAGGAACTCCTACGTCTCCTGGTTAAACGAATTGACATCTACCCCGACAAATCCCTGCGTATCTCCTACCATATGTAACCAGATAAAAACCGTGGTGCTTTTGGGGTGTCAAGCGAAAGCCAGCCACCACCACCACCAACCGCGAGCCCAGTACCCGTACCCGGGATAGCCTGGGCGTGCACCACCGTAGCCTGGTCCACCTGGCCCCGGCCCATATCCGCCTGGAGGCCCGTAGCCAGGATAACCCCCGAAGGCTAATGCAATGTCGACCTTCTGCTCATCCGAGGCATTTGCCGCAGCCTGATATGTCGCAAATCCCACCGGGGCGTACTGACCCGGAACCTTCATAAAAACACCGCGAGAGTTCACAGATTGAATCATGCCACGGTGCGCTCCCCACGGGGTGCGAAACTGGACCCAGTTGCCAACGTTTTTCTGATATTGGTCCATTGTAAACATACCTTTCCCCCCTTTTGCGCGTACTCCTATACCATGTGCGTCTAGTGCGTCGAACGGCAGGGTCAAACCACCGGGGATAGCAGGGAACGGAGAGGAAATCCACCCTTGCCCACTTGGCTGTCCGGCAACTCAACGCATCCCGAGCCGATAGAAACTTCCCAAACTTCGACAACCGCGTTTGACAACATTTTTGCCGTCGAGCGCCTATACTGTGGCGAAGTAACGTCGGACACGCCCAAGCGACGAATGATGGAAGGGGAGGGGACGCAATGCAGGGGAAGCCGGCACGCATTCTAGTGAGGGTGAGAGTACTGGTCGTCCTAGTTTGGGTAACCGTGGCGGCAACGGCTGTGCTCTCCCAGCCCATTGCAACCACGGCTGCGACGAGACCGTTATTTGTCCCATTGCTCGACACGCCCCGCAGCAATGGTCCACCCGCCGTTGTGCTACGCACCAAAGACGGACTCTATCGAGCCGTACACTACGTCATGAAGTGGAATCAAAACATCAAGAACTGGGTAACTGTGTCACCGGATCTCACACAAGTCAACCTTCCCGGTAGCCCAGGCTATGGTGTCGATGGCATCACAGCGCTGGCAGAACAGGACGGACATTGGTACGTTGGCACGCTAACCGGGCAAATAGAAGTAAGGACAGCAGATCAACCATGGACTGTAAGCACGTCAGGACTACCCCCGCGTACTGTGACGGCCATTGCAATCGATCCGAATGACCCCGGCGGGCAACTCGCGGTGGTTGGACTTGACGGCTACTCCTCCGCTACTCCCGAGCATCCAGGACACGTTTACGTCACGCTCGATGGGGGAGGGGATTGGTTTAACATCAGCGGCAATCTGCCCGATGCACCCGTGCAGGCCATTGAATTTTCGACTTCATCTCGGTCCGCAAACAAGAACGCCCCCGGACTCCCGCTGTTGCAGGTGAAAGTCGGAGGGCTTTGGTTCATAATGGCGGGAAAAGGACACTGGAATCAAGTCAGCTAGGCCCTCCTGCACCCATTTCGGCTAGTTAGGAGTCCAATTTCTGATAATATCTTTCACCGGTGCGCGGGTTGAACCAAACGCGCTGACGAATGCCTGTGGTCGGGTCAATGTTTATCTCATCCGTTGCTTCATATCCTGGCGGAGGAAGCGCACTGGCTTGTTTCAGCCGTTGATAGCGGTACCAAGCTGTGAACGCGAACGCAGCGACCACAAGGATGAGCCCAATCGCGAATTCGAGTAAAATCCCAGTCGCAATCATCATTCTTTTGGCGTTTCCCGTACGACTACGGCAGTGCCATAGGCGACAACCTCAGACATGGTTTGACCAATCTCGCTCGAATCAAAACGCATCATCACAACCGCATTGGCTCCCATCGCGTGCGCATTTTTCACCAAGCGGTCAATCGCGTCCTTCCGTGCGTCTTCTAGCATTTCGGTGTACTCCGTAATTTCGCCGCCGACTAGACTACGCAGGCTCGCTACAACGTTTCCACCGAGGCCACGACTGCGAACAATTACGCCAAATGTTTGACCAAGAGTTCGTTCCACTTGATAACCAGGAATGTGCTCGGTCGTTACGACTAACATTTCACACAACCCCTTTCCCATCTACAATCATGCTACTATTAGGTGAAAACTATTTACTCATAGAAAGATGGAATGGACGCATGTTAACGCAATTTGCGCGCACCGAATTGGTATTTGGACAAGCTGGTGTAGAGACGTTGAAAAACACAACCGTCGCAGTTTTAGGAGCCGGCGGTGTTGGATCATTTGCTATGGAAGCCTTGGCTCGTACCGGAATTGGTCACTTGATTTTAATCGACAAGGACACTGTCGACATTACCAACATTAATCGTCAATTACCGGCGTTGCATAGCACCCTCGGCCAAGCAAAAGTTGAAGTCATGAAGAAACGAATTCTCGACATCAATCCAAATTGCCAAGTCACGGCCCTACAAACCTTCTTTTTAGAAGACACCAAAGACCAGCTGTTTGGGCATTCACTCGACTACGTAGTGGATGCCATCGATACCATCAGCGCGAAAATCTTATTGATTAAAGAATGCGTGGAACGCCGTATTCCTGTTGTCAGCAGCATGGGGGCAGCCAATAAGTTTGATCCCACGCGCTTCAAGGTCCTTGACCTCGCCGAAACCAGGGTGGATCCGATTGCTAAGATCCTCCGTCGTGAACTCAAGAAATTCGGCATCGAACGCGGAGTAAAAACGGTTTGTTCAACCGAATCACCGCGACGCCCCACAGAAGAAGCGGTGAATGCCGTGGTATCGCAGGAAAAACGAGACAGCATGATTCGCAAGGAAAAAATGCCGCCCGCGAGCCTCGCCTATGTCCCATCCGTTGCCGGACTGATTCTGGCCAGTGTGGTCATCCACGACATTCTTGACATCGAACTTGAGTCGTAGTCAAACGGGTACGCACACCCCTCTTAGGCCTTCGGCAAAACGATGGACACGGACTGTTGCTCGACGCGAAAATGTTCCGCTAACCGTCCAGTTGCATCATCAAGCTGTAGGGACTCGAGGATATTCAGCGTATCAAATAAATCTGCGTCCTTCAGGATGTAGGATGTCAGACTGCGTCCGACGTATCCTGGGAAATCAAGAGAAGACATAAACCGTCCAATTGCCTTCTTACGGCTGCGTTCAAACTCCTGTTCATTGAGACCTTCAGCAAGCACCTTGTCAACCGCTTGACGCACCCGTGCCACTAACTGTTCGGGGTCTGAAGAATTTCCGCCGACGACCGAATATCCGTACCCGGGGGTGAGTTCATACTCCCAAGAAAACTGCTGATCAATCAGCTTGTCATCGATCAATTCGTGGTAAAGGTCGCTGCTGCGGCCAAACAGCGTATCCAGCAGGACTCCGGTAAGCACCTCTTGCTGGATTAAAGCTTTGCCGGTCAATCCGATGCGAGCGTCTTTCCAACCGATGAGACAGCGTGGCTCCTTCACGTTGAGGTGCACGGTAGACTGCGCGGATACCACGGGAACTGGCTCTTCCGCATAGAATCGCTCGATGTCTGGGGCCGGGTCAAACGATTTATCTGCCTGGTTGGTGCGGATGAGATTCATGACAATGTCGGGGTCAAATCCCCCTACAACCAAAAACACCATGTTACTCGGGTGATAAAACGTCTCGTAACAGCGATACAAAATTTCTTTATCAATCTCCGCAATACTTTCCACGGAACCGGCAATGTCCAACCGGACGGGGTGCTGACCGTACATGGCCTGAAGTAATCCATAGAAGACTCTGGTTTCGGGATTGTCTTCGTACATGCGGATCTCTTGTCCGATGATTCCCTTTTCCTTTTCCACATTCTCATCCGTAAAGTACGGTTGCTGCACAAAATCCAACAGAGTGCGAATGTTTTCGTGCACATTTTCCGTCCCTGAGAACAGATAAGAGGTCTGGTCAAAGGAGGTAAACGCATTTGCGGATGCACCGAAGCGAGCAAATTGAGAAAATACATCCCCGTCTTCCGCCTCGAACATCTTGTGTTCGAGGAAATGAGCAATCCCCTCTGGCACGGTCGTGTATTGCTTCTCCGACTTCGTCTTAAATACACTGTCGATGGATCCGTAACGCGTAGTAAAGATGGCAAACACTTGTTGAAATCCCGCTTTGGGCAGCAGAAATACATTCAATCCGCAAGCCAGGGTTTCCTGATACAGAACTTCAGAAAGATGCGGATACTCAACCTTGTGCATCGTCTTGTTCCCCCCTATTGCCCAAGAAATAGACCGTATCCTGGTGCAACGTCTGAGCTATCTTAACGACATCATCCGATTGCACGGCCTGCAGTTGATTTAGAAGATCATCAATGTTGCGGTCGGTTCGAGTTAGGACTCCAGAAAAATGCACGTCAGCAATCGACATCGGTTGGTCTAAGGCTTGCAAGTACTGATTTCTCAGACCGTTTTTCGTGAACTCTATTTCCTCTTTGGAAACCTGTCCATCTTTCAGCGCTTGCACCTGTTCCAGGATAATCTGTAAGGCGCGCTCGTAATTCCTAGGGTCAATTCCCGTCTGCACGGCAATCACTCCGGTCAGACCATCCAAGCGACTGGAGGCATAATAGGCTAAGCTGGCTTTTTCGCGGACATTAACGAACAGCTTCGAGTGGGGAAAGCCGCCCAATATCCCGTTTGCGACCAACAACGTCGTATAATCTGGGGAACTGTAGCTGACCTGAGTGCGAAACCCAAGGTTCAGTTTTCCTTGATTGATTTCCTGTTGTTCCTGCACGTACCGCACGTCGCCCGCCCGATAGTCCAACGGTTGGACCGTCTGCAAAGATTTGCGCTGTGCGGCCGCGGTGCCGAAGCGACTCGCCAACGTTTTAAACATGACTTGCGCAAATCCCTCCGGATTTGCGATATTTCCGACTACATAAACGTGCAACTCGGCTTCTTTCAGCAATTGCTGGTGCACTTGACGCAAAATTTCGCCCGATAGGTCCTGGAGGTCATCTACATAGCCTAAGCGCGGCAGACCGAACGTCTCGCCACGTCCCATTTCTTCCACACAACGTTCCATCGCATACGCCATCTTATCATCATAGACGCTTTCAATTCGTTTCTTGTGAAGTGTTAACTCGCGGTCAACATGACTCCTTGGAAACGCATCCCCTTCAAGAAATGGATCACCAAGCAGGTCAACCAGAAGTTCCTGTACCTTTTGAAACAGTCCCTCAGCCCCATGAATGGCACTCTCTTCTGGGAGGCTCCCGCTCGCTTCCAGCACCTGCATCGTGCCGCGCTTGCCAATCCCAGTTCGAATCACGGCTCCAAATAAGTCGTCCGCGTACCGCATGATAGATTTTGCTGTTGGGTACTTTTTGGTGCCCTCAAGCAACAAATACGGCAAAACTGCCGTAGCGGTTAAGCGGCTATGGTCCAACGGCCACAATAGCCGGACGCTCATGTGCCGAGTTTTAAATTGCTTGGTTGGTAAAATATGTACCGCCCATTGGTCTTGCTGAAATGTCAAAAATTTCTCCATATCCTTCACCCCTCTTGGGAGTTCCCGAGTCTCTAACAATTAGATCGAAAAAGGGCATATTTGCCCTTTTCAACAAACTCAGTATGAACGAAAGCGGGGACACTTATCAACTTCATTCAAACCTGACGCCTACGATATTGGTTCCGTACGGCGGCCTGTGCCATTTCAAAGTCCATACGTGTAATGACTTGGGAGTTTCGAATCCAACTCTGTACTTCCCTACTCATGGTCGGCGTCATGTACTTGGGTGCACCGTACTGTTCTATACACTCTCGCCGTGTTGTTTGGTGTTGGGTCATACAGTGTAGATTGGTTAGTGTCTCCAGCAATTCACCACAAATCGGACATTCGAACATGACATCCCTTCCTTTCGGTTTGCTTCAAGATATGGATGACCGAAAGACCGTATGCCAACGAATTTGTGGCTGAACCTGGCCGAGTGCAGGTCTCTAAATAAAAAAAGCGCGGGCTAAGCCCGCGCAAACAATCCACCAATTTGAGAAAGGTACCTCAACTTACTTGCATCTTTTAACAATGACGCAGGTTTTCCAGTGACTTCAAACTTGCGTTGCCCCACCATGCCAATCGCGTCTTTCTTCCCCAGTGATGCCAAGGTACCCGATAAGTGAGGCTGAAATTCCTCCAGCTTCCCTTCTCCCTGGATGAGGACCTTAATTTGTTTGGCGCAATGCAACCCCATCTGGGACGCCAATTGTGCTGTTGGAGGATAAGGCCGGCCTTCCGGGTTCAACACAAGTGCGCTATCTCCAACCACGAAAACGTCTGGATGACTGGCCGACTGCAATTGGGCATTAACCGTAGCTCTGCCCCGTCCATCCACCGCAATTCCCGAGGTTGCTACAATCGAATGACCACGAACCCCACCTGTCCAAACCATGGTACGTGTGGAGACGGTCCGACCGTCCTTCAGGTGGGCGAGCCCAGCTTCCATTTGGACGATGGGTACGCCGGTCAAAAACTGTACTCCCCGAGCCGATAAACTCGACTTCGCTCGATCCACCAAAGTCTTCGGGAATCCCGGCAAGATAGTCGGAGCCGCCTCAATGGAATAAAGTTGCACTGCACTCGCATCGACGCCGTGTTTTCGACACAAAGTAGGAACCATGTCGGCCAACTCGCCAACCAGTTCAATTCCTGTCAATCCGGCACCGCCGACCGCAAATGTGATGTCTGCGGCATCTTGACTCTCTTTGTAGTGCATGATGCGTTCTTCAATATGATTCCGAATGCGCGTCGCATCGGCAACAGACTTGAGAATAAAGCTGTGTTCCTGGAGTCCTGGGATGCCGAAAAATTCGGTTTCACTGCCTAGGGCAACGACCAGAATATCATAGTCAAGAGTCACTCCGCCGGATAGTTCAACCTGATGAGAATCAGGTTGAATTGCGGCAACTTCGCCCACCCTCACATCAATCTGTTTTCCAGATAACAGCTTGTCCAAGGGCACCCGTACGTGACTTTCGTTGACCCTGCCTGCCGCTGGTAGATGCAGTTCTGTAATGAGCTGATGAAATGGTTGCTTGTTTACCACTGTGATTTTCGCTGCGTCTGCAGTCAGTGAGCGTCGAATTTCCTGCGCCGTCACAAGGCCCCCATAACCAGCCCCAAGAATCACAACCTGCTTGGCCATCTTCTCTCTCCGTTCTCCTGATGAAATTATACCTCTTACATCTTAGCAGTACCGCCTAGCAAGTCAATGAAAGATCGTCCTTTGGTGATATCTGACTGGTCCATTTGTGTGGTTGAAATGCGGGAAAGCGTGTTATATCATGGGTCTAGTAGCGCAATAAATTGTTTTTGAGGAGGAGTTCTTCGTGGCATTCGTTATCACATCTCCTTGCATTGGCGAAAAGGCCGCTGACTGCGTCGAAACCTGCCCGGTGGATGCAATTCACGAGGGAGACGACCAGTTTTACATCGACCCGGACACCTGCATTGACTGCGGCGCCTGCGAAGCCGTGTGCCCAGTTTCAGCTATTTTCCAAGAAGACTTTGTGCCTGATGAGGAAAAGTCCTTCATCGAGAAGAATCGTCAATTCTTCCAGAAGTAACTTTGAGTGATCCGCCCTAGGCGGACAATCCCATCGACGAAGTGCGGGAAATTCCCAGTTCATTAGGAATTTCCCGCTTTTTCATGGACCCTATTTATACGCCGGTTGCTTCGTTTGCTACTAAGGTACGTGTCCGAAAAGGGGTCAAGTAAGATACAAGTAGTGCGAGGAAGTAAGCCCCAAATGCGTACTGAGCGTACGTTTTCGGGTACGTGAGGGAGCATTTGGGGCGCTGACGAAGCAGTACGACGTAGAGTTTTGACCCCTTTTCGGACAACCTCTGCTAAGTTTAATAATCCCGCACACGTTTGCGGATGGGTACTGTCGCTAAGTCTTCAAACTCTGCGTACCTAGACGGATGAGAAGGCAAGGCTTTATTTTTGAATCCAAACGGGACGCTATTCCCCCGCCACAAGAGTATCCACGTAATCACCTGCACAAATCCCAGAGCTACGGCAAAGCGAGCAATATTGGCGGTTGATGGCGCCAGCGAGACCAGCCCTAGAAATGCTACAATCCCCACTACTCGACCGGCATTTTCAAATACTTCGCGGACGATGATATGCTCCATATAGATGGTGTTAGTTTTATCGAGAGCACTGACGCCGTCAAAGACCACCCCTTGAAATGGAATCAGAAAGAGCGGCAGGGCAAGCGCAATCGCCGAGCCGTAGATTAAAATTAGCCTTGCGTTGATGGGGAATAAAAACAACAGTGCCGCCGCTAACATACTCAAGGCTCCTACACCAAGTACCCATAAACGTCGCCGCGGTTTGACGAAGCGGCTAACCGCGAAGAAAGAAATCGTGGATAGGCCGCTTTGCAGGAGCACAAATTCCCCTAGTTTCAGTTCACTACCCGTAGCAATATACATTAATAAGCCAATCAGAAACAAAAACACGCCTTCTCGCATGCCATACGCGAAACAGCCTAAGAGAACCATCCGCCATGGACGTACGCGCCAAGCCTGAAATGCCTTGCCTAAAAAGAGCGGACCGGAAGTCTCCTGGTCACGCAGTCGGAAACTTATAAGGGCGGCGAATAGAAACAGCGCCAAAGACAAGGTAAAAATTATATGGTATCCCGACAGCCCGCCAAAGCGATCCTCGGCACTGATGATATAACCCGCTAAGAAAGGTGCCGCCATGCCAGCCATCGCACCTATCACGCCGTTAAGTCCATAGAAACGTTCACGCCCTCCGGATTGACTGTCTTTAAAACTTAGCATGTTAAAGGAGAGCCAATAAAACCCAGCCGCTGTTCCCATGACGGCGCCGATCACGGCCGGTAAGGTAGCAATTTTAGTTCCTCCGATTAACGACAGCCCGTAAAATACGGCGTGCAGAGTGATGCCAATGCGTAACGTAAAAACTGCATCGCGACGTTTGGCAAACCACCCCGAAAAAATGAACGCCACGGGAATGGTGAGATAAATCAAGAGATTATACCAAACTATGGAACTGTAGCTGCGGTCGACCTTCCACAGGTAGATGTTTACGAACGTGTTCGAAAGCGCCACCGACAAGGTAAAAATCCCGTTCACCAGCAGTAACCAAAGAGCTTGCGGATGCAAGCGGAGTCGGCTTTGGAGCATTCTTCCACCCCTTCCCCATCGCACACGTTGCGTCAGTTTCCAATAGAATTCAAGAATTCTCGGAAAGCATCATTTGGCTGAAAGGACAGACGGGTTTGCGGGTCATAAAGCAAACCAGCGGTAGTCACAATCAACCGATAGTCTGGTTGTCCGTTCCGTTCATAGAGTACTAATGTAAATGCGGGTTCGGGCGTCCGGGCGGGTGTAATGAGAGCCTCATTGATGGCTTTGACCAGCAGCTCAAACCTCGGATCATCGTTCTGTCGTACCACCGAAAGCGGCGGTCTCGTCAGATCAAGAGGTAAAAACAGTTGCATCATGCGATCATCCGTCGCGTCGATGTGGCAGAGCTTCGCCAAACTTTGATCCGGCGCGGATTCCACCACCGTAGCGTCAGCATGAGTAATTTTCGACTGATTGACCGGAATCAGCGACGTGAAGCACAACATCAGCGCAGCTACGGCCAGTCCAATTTGCATCCGTTCAGATTGGCGCATGAAAACAGGCACCTCCCTCGAGTGGCCAGACCCTTGTCGTATCCCAAGGTTCGTCTCGAGGTAGTGTGCCCGAATTCATGAAATAGAAACCTAATTCTTGCTTGCACCAAAGAGCCTACATATTGCGGCGGTATTGTCCGCCGACTTCGTACAAAGCCCGTGTAATCTGCCCTAGGCTCGCCGTCTTGACAGCGTTCATCAATTCGGAAAACGTGTTTTCTCCTCTTTGGGCCGCGCTTTTTAGGCGCTCTAAGCTCTCCTCGGCACTGCCTTGATGCTTGCTGTGAAAGGCGCCTAAGTTGGCAATCTGTTGCTCCTTCTCTTCCTTGGTTGCGCGTGCCAATTCAATTTTCGGCGGCACGTACGTAGGATCGAGGGTGCTGGGGTTAATAAACGTGTTCACGCCAATAATCGGTAACTCACCAGAATGTTTCAAGTGCTCGTAGTACATGGATTCCTCCTGTATCTTACTGCGCTGATACTGAGTTTCCATCGCACCAAGAACCCCGCCCCGGTCGTTTAGGCGTAGAAATTCCTGCATGACTGCTTCCTCAACAAGGTCTGTCAACTCTTCGATGACAAATGCCCCTTGCAGAGGATTCTCATTTTTCGCCAAACCGAACTCGCGATTGACAATCATTTGAATGGCCATTGCACGACGCACCGATTCCTCAGTCGGAGTTGTAATGGCTTCGTCATAGGCATTCGTATGAAGCGAGTTACAATTGTCGTAGATGGCTACAAGTGCTTGTAAAGTCGTCCGAATGTCATTGAAATCAATCTCTTGTGCGTGCAAGGAGCGGCCGGACGTTTGAATATGATATTTTAGTTTCTGACTACGTTCGTTTGCCCCGTACTTGTGCTTCATCACAATGGACCAAATTCGTCGCGCCACACGGCCAATCACACTGTATTCAGGGTCCATGCCATTGCTAAAGAAGAACGACAAGTTGGGTGCAAAGTCATCAATCTTCATGCCGCGGCTTAAATAATATTCCACGTACGTGAAGGCGTTCGCTAATGTGAAAGCCAACTGGCTAATCGGGTTTGCGCCAGCCTCAGCGATGTGATACCCGCTGATACTGACCGAATAGTAGTTACGAACGCCATGGCCAATAAAATACTCCTGAATATCCCCCATCATGCGCAAGGCAAACTCCGTTGAAAAGATGCACGTATTCTGACCCTGGTCTTCTTTCAAAATGTCCGCCTGAACGGTGCCGCGAACCGTGCGCAGGGTATAGGCTACAATCTGCGCAAGTTCTTCCGGACTCGGTTCACGGCCATTTTTCTCCACAAACCGTTCCTGCTGTTGGCTGATTGCGGTGTTCATGTACATGGCCAAGATAATCGGAGCGGGTCCATTGATGGTCATGGAGACGCTCGTCATCGGATCGCAGAGATCAAATCCTGCATACAGCTTTTTCATGTCGTCAAGTGTACAAATACTGACGCCACTTTCGCCGATTTTCCCATAAATGTCAGGCCGATATCCAGGGTCCTCGCCATACAAAGTGACGCTGTCAAACGCTGTGGAGAGACGCTTTGCCGAGTCATTTTTCGATAAATAATGAAAGCGCCGATTCGTGCGCTCGGGGGTCCCTTCTCCCGCAAACTGACGTTTCGGATCCTCTTCTGTCCGTTTGAATTGGAATACTCCGGCCGTGTACGGGAATTCGCCCGGCACATTGTCGGATCGTACCCAGCGCACAATTTCTCCCCAATCCTTGAAGGGGGGCATGGATACCTTGGGAATCTTAGTGCCCGATAACGACGTCGTATAGAGTTCCGTGCGAATTTCCTTGTCTCTAACCTTAGTAACAAACTCATCGGCCTTGTACATGGAAACTTTTGCATCCCACGTGGTCAGCGTAGTCTGGGTATCGGCCATCAGCTGATTCCACACCCGTTGCTCGAGTTTCCGTACCACCGAAGTCGCTTCTTCTTCTGTCGCGTTAACTTCGGAGGAACCCGCGTCCCCGCCAAACGAAGTCGCGGCAGACCGTCGACCTTGGTTCAACTCATCCTCCAGTTGTTTGCGAGCCCCTTGGAGTTGATAGGCGCGGCGAGCGAGCTCAGCCTGCTGGGTTGTATCTCTATGATAATCGTGTACCGCATTGACGATTTCTAGTAAGTACTGGGCTCGTTCGCCCGGAATGATGGCGGGGTGCCTAGACTCCTCAGTCCCTGCTTCCAGCCTGGTTTCATAGGTAGTCTGCAACTTGTGATTGAGAGTTTCCATCAACGCAAGGTACAGTCGATTCATGCCGGGGTCGTTAAACTGACTGGCCACCGTGCCATAGACCGGCATAGTTTCCATAGGTACAGTAAACGCATTGCGGCTGCGTTGAAGCTGCTTTCTGACATGGCGCAGTGCATCTTGTGAACCCCGACGTTCAAATTTATTGATGGCTACGAGGTCGGCGTAGTCGAGCATATCGATTTTTTCCAACTGCGATGGGGCCCCAAATTCTGCCGTCATCACATACATTGATACGTCGGAAATCGCCACCACGTCCGCATCTCCTTGCCCAATCCCGCTGGTTTCGACGAAGATGAGGTCAAACGCTGCGGCACGGGCAATGTCGATGGCTTCCTGAATCGCGCTCGACAGCTCGCTCTTGGACCTGCGCGTGGCAAGACTGCGCATATACACCTGAGGCTGATGAATCGCATTCATGCGAATGCGGTCACCAAGCAAAGCGCCGCCCGTCTTCTGTTTGGACGGATCGACGGAAAACACGGCCACGTGTTGTTGCGGAAAATCCTGCGTAAAGCGCCGAATGAGTTCATCGGTTAGCGAAGACTTGCCAGCACCTCCCGTGCCGGTAATGCCAATCACGGGAGCCGAGTTGGCGCGTTCCCGCACGCGGGCGAGAAAGTTTTGATAACGTTCAGGCTCTTCCATGTCCTTTTGTTCCGCATAAGTCACAAGCGTGGCCACGGCCCCTTCGTTCTTTACGCTTAGCATGTCTAATGCCCCATCGACGTCTTGAACGGTTGGAAAGTCACACTGCCGAATCATCTCATTAATCATGCCCTGCAAGCCAAGTCGACGTCCGTCATCCGGTGAAAATATTTTAGAAATACCATATTGCTCTAATTCAGCAATTTCGTCCGCTACAATGACACCGCCACCGCCGCCAAAAAGCTTGATGTGCGTGGCTCCATTTTCCTGTAATAAATCATACATATACTTGAAAAATTCCATATGCCCACCTTGGTAGGAACTAATGGCGATTCCTTGCACATCCTCCTGAATGGCGGCATGAACAATTTCGTCAACGGATCGATTGTGACCAAGATGAATCACTTCGACGCCTGAGGATTGCAAGATTCTACGCATAATATTTATCGAGGCATCGTGCCCGTCAAACAGGCTCGAGGCCGTCACAAACCGAACGGCGTGTTGCGGATGATAAGGCAGCGTTTCCTGACTGGATATGCTCAAAGATGCTTGTGCCGTGTTGACCGCTGTATTTGACTCCGCTGGATTCATGATATCTGTGCTCTGATTCTCCATGCTTGTGCCCCCGTTTCAGATCTTTGCTTGGCAAGCCCGCATCAACATCTCGACTTGCTGAGTTACAAATTGGTTAAACGAAACCGATTTCAATGCCCAACGACGAAACGCCCACATCTGCCCGTTTACGACCAAATCGTGAGCAAGAATGGGAATCGCCGCATCCTCAATTTCAAGGGTTCCATCGGCTTGCCCATCCCGCAAGAACTGTTCAAATATGTCCGTGATAGCTTGTTCGGTGGCGAGCACCTCGCGCAAGTAGTGCGGCGGCAACGATTTACTTTCCTGATAGATGAGCAGTACTTCTGCTTGCATTCGATCTATCACATGCAAAAACGACACCATCGCATGGCGCAATCGTACCGCTCCATTTACTTCTTCCGTCAGGCTCTGCCGTAATTTTGTCTCTACCTCGCGGTGAATATGTTGACAGACCAAAAACAAAACGTCCTCTTTGGACTCTACATACTCGTACAACGAACCATTGGATAATCCGCTGAGTTTGGCAATTTCGCGAGTTGTTGTCTTGTGGAAACCCTTTTCCATGAACAGACGAACTGAGGCTTCAATGATTTGCATGCGCCGTTCTCGGACGCGTTCAGGGTCTTTGACCTGAGTTGGAACCGTGACTGACATTCCCCTCCCCCTCCCGACTGAGCGCCCGCTCAGTATGAGTGTATGAAAACCAGAAGCAGGCGTCAAGAGCTAGCTGTGTTCGGCAGTTTCCCCATCCTTCCACTGCTCTCTCGGAAAAAACTGGTGGCGTTCTTGAAAATAGACATCCAACAATTGTCGTCCAATCGGGACGGCGGTTTCTCCGCTCTCCCCTCCCCCGGGAACGCGTACCACAATCGCGACCTGAGGATGATCCGCCGGCGCATAGGCGATGAACTCCGAAATGTTTTTCATCGCGCCGTCTTCAGGGTACTCCGCTGTACCTGTCTTGCCTGCAGCATGATAGGGTGCATTATGAAAGCTACCATAGGCCGTCCCGCCGGGCAGATTACAAACGGCATACATCCCTTGCTGCACGACTTTAAGATGACCTGCCTGCATCTTGATTTGGTCCTGAACAATTGGTTTTACTTCTTGTACGGGTTGCGCCAGACCGGGTGTTTCACCCGGCTTGTAGATAGCCTTAAGCACGTGCGGTTGGAGTCTCTTGCCGCCATTTGCAATCGTCATCACGTATTGAGCCAACTCCATCGGTGTAAACTGTTGCATCTGCCCGATGGCCGCCGAGGCTAGGTCATAGAGGAGACCCGAGTTGTTGTACGAGCCACGGGTCTGTACTTCCGACACGGCTTTGTCCAAGTCATAGGGTACAATTCGCCGGTGAATCGAATCGTCCACGTAAAAACGACCCTGCACCTCTTCGGGAAGGTCAATTCCCGTGGCTGCTCCGAGGCCAAATTTTTGTTCCCATGTGTAGAGCGTGTTCATCCCTTTCACAAAATCGGTTTGTTGCCACTTTGCGATCGTGGTTCCATTGGGAGTCTTATTGTTATACCAATTCCCTAGCCACATCCCCAAGGTATACATGAACGTGTCGCAGGATTGTTGAATCGCTTTCACCGGATCCACGATTCCATGCCCGCCGACGGCCCAATCTCTCATCTGGTAGGTGCCAATCCATGCAAAGCCTGGGTCAGAGATACTTGTAGTGGCTCGAATCACGCCAGACTCCAAGCCAGCCAACACATTCACGGGCTTCACGGTTGAGCCCGGGGCACGCGGACTTTGCAACACGTTGTTCACCATCGGACTCAATTTGGCGTTGTTTAAATAGCCCGCATGGGCCTGAAACTGTTTCCCGTCGACGAGCCAGTTCGGATCATAATAGGGGTAGCTAATCAGC
>Ga0156358_1306_pt2 | contig 14003 bp, 24 predicted proteins | sample RifOxyA1_FD_108003 | JGI IMG/M metagenome (GOLD analysis project Ga0156358, IMG submission 108003) | Alicyclobacillus sp. RIFOXYA1_FULL_53_8
GCCCGTCCGGCCTTGCTGGGTATCACGAAGGCCTCGTTGGAAACCGACTCATTCTTGTCGGCTGCATCGTTCCAAGAGACCACGCGGGTCTTGACGGAAGCAGCGATTAAGGGTAAGGTCGACCGCTTGCTCGGCTTGAAGGAGAACGTCATTATCGGTAAGCTGATCCCGGCCGGAACCGGAATGTCGAGATACCGTCATGTCGAAGTCGCCACGGACGCCGCGGCGCAAGAGCGCGCGGCCGACGTGGATGAAGCTGAAGCAGTAACCGTATCAGAATCTTAAGCGTCTACACGTGCAAGGCTGTCAACCGAGGTTGTGATTCCTCGGTTGACAGGCTGCTTTGCCGGGTGATAGAATGTTCGAGTGTGCCTAGCATGGTGTGTAAGTCTGGGGGAGGCTCTTGCGATGTCTCTTGATCGCATACGCCTAGCGAAGAAGCGGACCATAGGGACCAATCAGACCATGAAAGCATTGATGCAGACAGCTGCAAAGCAAGTGTATGTAGCTAAAGATGCTGATGAGCGCGTCGTGAACCCGGTGGTAGCGCTGGCGCGTGAAAAGGGCGTGCCCGTTGTTTGGGTAGAAACGATGAAATTGCTCGGTAAGGCCTGCGGGATTGAGGTTGGTGCGGCTACGGCTGCCGTCATAGAAGAGTAAAGGATGAGGATCCTACGGTGCTAGGTGTAGTTGCTTGTGCCTGAAATTCTTATCCATTTCTTCGGCTCAATTATGGACCACCAGGCTCTGTGGACTTGAATTCCGCTTGTACCGAACGCCGCTAGCAGGCTGTCAATTTGGAAGGAGGTGCAGTGATGCCGACAATCAACCAGTTAGTCCGCAAAGGACGCAAGGCGGTCGAGAAAAAGTCGACGGCTCCAGCGCTGCAAAAAGGATATAACAGTTTTGACAAAGAACAGACGGATCTTCCGTCCCCGCAAAAACGTGGTGTGTGTACGCGTGTAGGGACCATGACTCCGAAAAAGCCAAACTCTGCGTTGCGTAAATACGCTCGTGTGCGTTTGACGAATGGAATTGAAGTAACCGCCTATATTCCGGGTATTGGTCACAACCTACAAGAGCACTCCGTTGTTCTGGTACGTGGTGGACGCGTAAAGGACTTACCAGGTGTGCGTTACCACATCGTCCGTGGCGCTCTCGATACGGCCGGCGTGAAAGACCGTAAGCAAGCTCGTTCCAAGTATGGAGCGAAGCGCGGCAAGAAGAAGAAAGCCTAAGTTTCGACTCGGGCAAGATGCACCGCGCCTTATGGCGTAGTGTCTCGTATTTGTTGGTTGATGAAATTGTTTGAAACAGGAAGGAGGAATTGTTTTGCCAAGAAAAGGGCCAGTACCGAAGCGTGACGTTATGCCAGACCCGATTTACGGGAACAAACTTGTCACGCGTCTGATTAATAAACTTATGCTCGACGGCAAGCGTGGCGTGTCGCAGAAAATTGTGTACGACGCGTTTGAAGAAATCCGTGGACGTAGCGGCAAGGAACCAATGGAAGTTTTTGAAGAGGCTATGCGTAACATCATGCCGGTGCTTGAAGTAAAAGCACGTCGGGTAGGTGGCTCGAACTATCAGGTGCCCATCGAAGTCCGCCAGGATCGTCGTGTGACACTTGGATTGCGCTGGTTGGTGAACTACTCCCGTTTGCGCGGCGAGAAGTCGATGGTGCAAAAGCTTGCCAATGAATTGTTGGATGCTGCGAACAACACCGGGGGCTCTGTGAAGAAAAAAGAAGATACACATCGCATGGCTGAAGCCAACAAAGCATTTGCGCACTACCGTTGGTAGGGTGCGATTGACTACTATCAACATGGAAAGGAGGGTGTTCGATGGCACGTCAATTTTCGCTGTACAACACCCGTAACATCGGGATTATTGCGCATATTGATGCCGGCAAGACAACGACGACCGAGCGTGTACTGTTCTACACCGGTATTGTTCATAAAATCGGTGAAGTTCACGACGGTGCTGCAACGATGGACTGGATGGTTCAAGAGCAAGAACGTGGAATCACCATTACGTCAGCTGCAACGACCTGCCAGTGGGCCAACCATCGCATCAACATTATCGACACTCCGGGTCACGTGGACTTCACGGTTGAAGTGGAACGCTCTTTACGTGTTCTCGATGGAGCTGTCGGTGTCTTTGATGCAAAAGGCGGCGTAGAACCGCAATCCGAGACAGTATGGCGTCAGGCTGACAAATATCATGTTCCGCGCGTAGCGTATGTGAACAAGATGGATATCATCGGCGCAGACTTCTTGGAATGCGTATCGCAAATGCACTCCCGCCTTGGAGCTAATGCAGTACCGATTCAATTGCCGATTGGTGCTGAAGACACGTTCAAGGGCTTGGTTGACCTGGTTGAGAACCGCGCAATCATCTACACGGATGATTTGGGGACGACTTCGGAAGCCCGCGAGATTCCTGAGGATATGAAGGAATTGGCGGCTAAGTACCGTACGAAGTTGATTGAGGCTGCTGCTGAAGTCGACGAGGAATTGATGGTTAAGTACCTAGAAGGTGAAGAAGTCACCGTCGACGAATTGAAAGCGGCCATCCGTAAGGGAACTTGTTCTGTGCAACTGTTCCCCGTCTTGTGCGGATCGTCCTATCGCAACAAGGGTGTGCAACCGATGTTGGATGCGGTTGTGGCTTACCTTCCATCCCCGCTTGATGTCCCGGCAATTAAGGGTGTCACGGCGGAAGGGGAGGCCATTGAGCGTCACTCTTCCGACGAAGAGCCGTTCTCGGCCCTGGCGTTTAAAATTATGACAGACCCATTCGTGGGTAAGCTTGCATTCTTCCGTGTGTATTCCGGTACGCTCGGGAGCGGTTCGTACGTGCTCAACTCGACCAAGGGCAAGCGTGAGCGCATTGGTCGAATTGTGCAGATGCATGCTAATCACCGCGCTGAGATTGAAATGGTATACGCTGGTGATATCGCCGCTGCAGTAGGGTTGAAAGACACGACTACCGGCGATACGCTGTGTGAAGAAAAGAATGTCGTCATTCTTGAGTCGATGGAATTCCCGGATCCCGTTATTTCGGTCGCGATTGAGCCGAAGACGAAAGCGGACCAAGACAAGATGGGTATCGCACTGGGTAAGTTGACCGAAGAAGATCCGACCTTCCGCACGCACACAGACCAGGAGACCGGTCAGACCATCATCCAGGGTATGGGCGAGTTGCATTTGGAAATCATCGTTGACCGTTTGCAACGTGAGTTCAAGGTAGAGTGTAACGTTGGTCGTCCGCAGGTTGCGTATAAGGAAACGATTACGAAGCGTGTGGAGCAAGAAGGCAAGTTTGTTCGCCAATCTGGTGGACGCGGTCAGTACGGTCACGTTAAAATCATCCTGGAGCCACTCGAGCGCGGTCAGGGTTATGTGTTTGAGAACAAGACTGTCGGTGGCTCGGTGCCGAAGGAATACGTACCTGCAGTTGATGAAGGTATTCAGGAAGCACTGCGCAACGGTGTCATCGCTGGCTACCCGATGATCGACGTGAAGGCAATTATCTACGACGGATCGTACCATGAAGTCGACTCGTCCGAGATGGCCTTCAAAATTGCTGGATCCATGGCACTCAAGCAAGGCGCTGTGAAGGCTGGTCCATCCATCCTCGAACCTATCATGAAGGTAGAAGTCACAGTTCCTGAAGAGTACATGGGAGATATCATGGGCGATATTAACTCTCGGCGCGGCCGCGTAGAGGGCATGGATGCACGCGGGAACGCACAGGTCATTCGTGGCTTTGTTCCGTTGGCGGAAATGTTCGGCTACTCGACAAGCCTCCGTTCCCGTACACAAGGACGCGGAACGTTCTCGATGGAGTTTTACGCATACGAAGAGGTTCCGAAGAGTATCGCACAAGAAATTATCGCCAAAAACAAGGGCGAATAACAGAAGGAGTGAAACAAAGTGGGAAAGGCAAAATTCGATCGTTCCAAACCACACGTAAACGTCGGTACCATTGGACACGTTGACCATGGTAAGACCACGTTGACTGCAGCAATTACCGCTAACCAAGCGGCAAAGGGTCAAGCGAAAGCTCAAAAGTACGATGAAATCGACAAGGCACCGGAAGAGCGCGAGCGCGGAATTACCATTAATACCGCTCACGTTGAATACGAAACCGATGCACGTCACTATGCACACGTGGACTGCCCGGGTCATGCTGACTATGTTAAGAACATGATTACTGGTGCTGCTCAAATGGACGGCGCAATCTTGGTTGTGTCCGCTGCTGACGGCCCGATGCCGCAAACTCGCGAGCACATCTTGTTGGCCCGCCAAGTAGGCGTTCCTTACGTAGTAGTATTCTTGAACAAGTGTGACATGGTTGATGACGAAGAACTCCTCGAGCTCGTCGAGATGGAAGTGCGTGAACTGTTGTCCGAGTACGATTTCCCGGGCGACGACATTCCTGTTATCCGCGGTTCCGCTTTGCGCGCGCTCGAAGGCGATGCATCCTACGCCGCAAAGATCGACGAACTGTTAGCTGCTGTTGACTCCTATATCCCAACACCGGTACGCGATGTCGACAAGCCGTTCTTGATGCCGGTCGAAGACGTATTCACCATCACGGGTCGCGGTACGGTTGCAACCGGTCGTGTGGATCGTGGCGCGTTGAAAGTCGGCGATGAAGTTGAAATCGTCGGTTTGAAGGAAGACAGCCGCAAGACGATTGCAACTGGTATTGAAATGTTCCGTAAGTTGCTTGACTCCGCACAAGCTGGTGACAACATTGGTGCCTTGTTGCGTGGTGTAGAGCGTAAAGACGTGGAACGCGGGCAAGTTCTGTGCAAACCAGGCTCCATCAAGCCGCACACGGTTTTCAAAGCTGAAGTCTACGTTTTGACGAAAGAAGAAGGCGGCCGTCATACTCCGTTCTTCAACGGCTACCGTCCGCAGTTCTACTTCCGCACAACCGACGTAACCGGTGTGTGCCAATTGCCGGAAGGTACCGAAATGGTTATGCCTGGCGACAACGTGTCGATGGAAGTCACTTTGATTTCCCCGATTGCCTTGGAAGATGGAACTCGCTTCGCTATTCGTGAAGGTGGACGTACCGTCGGAGCTGGCGTAGTCGCATCGATTTCTAAGTAATTTTCACTCCGCCTGGTTCCATGGGTTGGGAGTCAAAAGTAGACGGGCCTCGTGCTCGTCTACTTTTTTGTAACTAAAATTCTCCCAATGCACAAAAAGTTTTATGTAACCCTTGAGTTCTTGCCGTCACTCTAGTATAATTTCGAATGTTGGTCTCTGACAGCGATGAGGCAGAAGGTTGCTTAAGTGCCCATAGCCATATGGGGCACCACTGAGGGAAATTTCTGCTGAGTATGTCCACAAATTGGGCGATAAAGGAGGGAAACATATGGCAAAGCAGAAGATTCGTATTCGACTGAAGGCGTACGACCACCAGATCCTTGACCAATCCGCGGAGAAAATCGTGGATACGGCGAAGCGCTCTGGCGCACACGTCTCTGGTCCGGTTCCGCTTCCGACGGAAAAAGAGATTTATACGGTTTTGCGCGCGACGCACAAGTATAAAGATTCGCGTGAGCAGTTCGAAATCCGGACGCACAAGCGCATGATTGATATTCTCAATCCTACGCCGCAGACGGTTGACTCACTGATGCGGTTGGAATTGCCGTCAGGTGTTGACATCGAAATTAAGCTGTAAATTGACGTTGGTTATATAAATGGAATGCGCGGGCGTGTTGGCTTATGGGTGTGGATGAATCCCTCCCTGGTGCGAGCTCCCGCGATACAGGATCACGGAGTTTTGAGGAGGTGCGCGTATGAAGGGTATCTTGGGCCGTAAGATCGGGATGACGCAGGTCTTTGCTGAAGACGGAAATGTCATTCCGGTTACAGTTATTCAAGCTGGGCCTTGTGTGGTGCTGCAGAAAAAAGAGCTCACCACAGATGGATACGAGGCAATTCAAATCGGATTTGCTGACAAAAAATTGAACCGAGCCACGAAAGCGGAGCAAGGTCATGCACAGAAAGCCAATACCGCAGCTAAGCGGTTTGTGCGTGAGTTTCGTGGGGTTTCTTTGCAACAATACGAAGTTGGACAACAACTGGGCGCCGATGTTTTTGAAGCTGGCGAAGCGGTTGATGTTATCGGTATTTCCAAGGGTAAAGGCTACGCGGGTGCCATTAAGCGTCACAACCAGGCACGCGGACCGATGGCTCATGGTTCGAAGTACCATCGCGGGGTAGGTTCTTTGGGTGCTGTTGCGCCAAACCGCGTATTTAAAGGGCAGACGATGGCTGGCCGCATGGGTGCGGACCGCGTCACGGTGCAAAATTTGCAGGTGGTTCGTGTTGACACGGAGAGAAACCTGTTGCTGATTAAAGGATCTGTTCCGGGTCCGAAAAATTCATATGTTACGGTCCGGTCTGCGGTAAAGCAGAAATCGTAATCCGGCGTTGCAGAAAGGAGGCAAGCACATGCCGAAAGTAACAGTTTACAACATGAGTGGAGAGCAAGTCGGTGACATTGAGCTCGACGAGCGTGTTTTCGGAGCGCCGGTTCGTCCGGATCTGATGCACGACGTAGTGTTGATGTACTTGGCTGGTCAACGTCAAGGGAACCACAAAGTGAAAGGCCGTTCTGAAGTTCGGGGTGGCGGACGTAAACCGTGGCGTCAAAAGGGTACCGGTCGTGCCCGTCAAGGTAGTACTCGGTCCCCGCAATGGAAGGGTGGCGGTGTGGTCTTTGGCCCAACCCCACGCACGTATCAATATCGGTTGCCGAAAAAGGTTCGTCGTCTCGCTTTGTACAGTGCTTTAACGTCAAAGGTGGACGATGGCAAGGTGTTGGTTTTGGACAAACTCGACCTTTCCGAGGCGAAAACGAAACACATGGTAGCGTTGCTTAAGCAGTTCGACTTGTCAAAGACTTTGATTGTCGACTCGTCTAAGCAGGAGGCCGTTGTGCGTTCTGCCCGAAATATTCAAGGGCTCAAATATGTTGATGCCAACGGTGTCAATGTGTATGACCTACTCCGCCACGATCATCTGATTTTAACTACTGATGCGGTGGCGAAGGTACAGGAGGTGTTCGCGTAATGGATGCACGCGACCTCATTAAACGCCCGCTTATCACTGAACAGTCCACGGCACTGATGGAAGAGCGCAAGTACGTGTTTGTTGTGGATAAACGTGCCAACAAGACGGAGGTTCGCCAGGCGGTAGAGAAGATTTTCGGCGTCACAGTCGAAAAGGTCAATACCATGGTCGTTCCTGCTAAGAAGAAACGTGTTGGCCGCAGCGTTGGCTATACGTCCGAGTGGAAGAAAGCCATTGTCAAGTTGACGGAAGACTCTAAGCCCATCGAGATCTTCGAAGGAGCGTAAGCATCCGTCGCAAAGCGTGGTTGAATGAGAAGGAGGTTTAATTGGTGGGGATTAAAAAGTATCGCCCAACCTCCCCTGGTCGCCGCTTTATGTCGGTGTCGACGTTCGAGGAAGTTACAACCGACAAACCGGAGAAGTCCCTTCTAGCACCGCTGCCTAAGCGTGCGGGACGTAACCATCAGGGGAAAATCACTGTCCGTCATCAAGGCGGTGGGCATAAGCGTCAGTACCGTATCATTGACTTCAAACGCAACAAAGATGGCATACCGGCCAAGGTAGCCACGATTGAATACGATCCGAACCGCTCGGCGCGTATTGCTTTGTTGAACTATGCAGACGGCGAAAAACGTTACATCGTTGCCGCTCATGGTCTCAAAGTTGGCGACACCGTGATTTCTGGTCCGACGGCGGACATTCGTCCTGGCAACACGTTGCCTCTGGCGAACATCCCGGTCGGTACCGTGATTCACAATGTGGAGCTCAAGCCAGGTAAGGGTGCACAGTTGGTTCGCGCTGCCGGTACGTCTGCCCAGTTGATGGCGAAAGAAGGCGACTACGCACAGGTTCGTTTGACCTCTGGCGAAGTGCGCTTGGTGCGTTTGGAATGCCGCGCCACAATTGGTCAAGTCGGAAACTTGGACCACGAAAATATTAACATCGGTAAAGCTGGACGTTCGCGTTGGTTAGGCCGTCGCCCGACCGTTCGCGGTGTGGTCATGAACCCGGTTGACCATCCACACGGTGGTGGTGAAGGTCGTGCGCCAGTCGGACGTAAATCCCCGATGTCTCCATGGGGTAAGCCGACCTTGGGTAAAAAGACGCGGAAGAAAAATCATCCGACCAACAAGTACATCGTACGTCGACGCAAGAAGAAGTAACTTTCACGGCGTTTGTAACGTTGCGGTTGCTGTCTGGTTGAGTGATGGAAGGAGGGTATTGATATGGGACGTTCGCTCAAAAAGGGACCGTTCTGTGATGCATATCTCTTGAAAAAGGTTGCGGATCAGGATGGAGCCGGCGAAAAGCGAGTAATTAAGACTTGGTCGCGCCGTTCGACGATTTTCCCGCAATTCGTGGGACATACGTTTGCGGTGCACGATGGACGGAAGCACGTGCCGGTTTATGTGTCGGAAGACATGGTCGGTCACAAGTTAGGTGAGTTCGCACCAACCCGTACGTACAAGGGTCATGCCGGGGACGAAAAATCCTCCCGCTCACGCTAAGTCACGTACTAAGAAGGAGGTTATAGCATGGAAGCGACGCAGACGCGCGCCCGGGCGAAGTACATCCGGATCGCTCCGCGCAAAGTTCGCCTCGTCGTGGACCTGATTCGTGGTAAGCGAATTGGCGAAGCCTTGGCGATATTGAAATTCACGCCGAAAGCGGCATCTCCTGTCGTTGAAAAAGTGTTGCGTTCGGCAATTGCAAATGCGGAAAACAACCACAACATGGATGTTGAGCGCTTATATGTAAAAGAAATCTTTGCGGATCCGGGCCCGACGTTGAAAAGGTTCCACCCGCGTGCACAAGGTCGTGCGTACAGCATTATGAAGCGTACGAGTCACATCACCGTCGTGGTGGCGGAGAAGTAAAGGAGGGGTCAACGCGCATGGGTCAAAAGGTCAATCCTGTAGGTTTGCGAATTGGCATTATCCGCGGCTGGGAATCCAAATGGTTTGCCAATAAAAAGGATTACGCAGATCTTCTCCACGAAGACCTACGAATTCGGAAGTATGTATTTAGTCGTTTGAAGGACGCTGCCGTAGCCTCCGTAGACATCGAGCGGGCGGCTAATCGCATTAATGTGATTGTGAATACCGCGAAACCGGGTATGGTTATCGGTAAGGGTGGGACGGAAGTTGATGCCCTGCGCAATCGCTTGAGCGCATTAACTGGCAAGCGCGTGCACATCTCTATCTCAGAGATCAAATCACCGGACCTTGCTGCACAATTGGTTGCCGAGAACATCGCGTTGCAACTTGCTCGTCGGGTATCGTTCCGTCGTGCTATGAAACAAGCGATTCAACGCACCTTGAGGGCGGGCGCGAAGGGTATCCGTGTGCAGGTTTCTGGACGACTCGGCGGAGCTGAAATTGCTCGTACCGAGGGTTACTCGGAAGGCACTGTGCCGTTGCATACGTTACGTGCCGATATCGACTATGCCTTGGCTGAAGCCCATACAACGTATGGCCGCATTGGCGTAAAGGTATGGATCTATCGCGGTGAGGTTTTGCCGCAACGGTCTCGAAAGGGCGTTGAAGAAGGAGGCAAGTAAGCATGTTAATGCCAAAGCGTGTTAAACACCGGAAGGAACACCGTGGCCGCATGACTGGAGCTTCCAAAGGCGGCAACGAAGTGACCTTTGGGGAGTATGGTCTGCAGGCACTCGAGCCCGCGTGGGTAACCAATCGGCAGATTGAATCGGCTCGTATCGCAATGACGCGCTACATTCGCCGTGGTGGTAGAGTCTGGATTAAGATTTTCCCGAGCAAGCCAGTCACCCAAAAACCAGCCGAAACTCGCATGGGTAGCGGTAAAGGTTCGCCGGAGAAGTGGGTTGCCGTCGTAAAACCGGGAAGAATTTTGTTTGAAATGGCCGGCGTAACGGAAGAAATTGCGCGTGAAGCGATGCGTCTGGCCGCACACAAACTTCCGATTAAGACGAAGTTTGTACATCGCGACGAGGTGGGTGGTGAGGCTGATGAAAGCTAATGAACTGCGTAGCCTGTCCTCAACAGAGATTGAAGGACGGATCGATCAGCTGAAGGATGAACTGTTCAACCTCCGCTTCCAGTTGGCAACGGGACAACTCGAGAATCCAATGCGGATTCGTCAAGTCCGTAAGGATATCGCCCGTGCAAAGACCGTTTTGAAGCAACGTGAACTTGGCATCGGTTGAGGGAAGGAGGTCATTGTATGGAACGCAATTACCGTAAGGTCAGAGTTGGTAAGGTAGTCAGTGACAAGATGGATAAGACCATCGTTGTGGCTGTTGAGGAAAGTGTGAAGCACCGTTTGTACGGCAAGACCATGCGCCGGACGACGAAGTTCAAGGTGCATGACGAAACGAATGAAGCAAAGATCGGTGATACCGTCCGTATCATGGAGACAAGACCGCTTAGTAAAGAAAAGCGCTGGCGCTTGCTCGAAGTGATTGAGAAGGCTGTCGTGATTTAACTTTTCGCTAGGAAGGAGGAAGACACGTGATTCAACCTCAAACGAGACTAGTGGTAGCGGACAATACCGGCGCCAAGGAAATTATGTGCTTCCGGGTCTTGGGCGGCTCGAACCGGAAGACAGCAAATATTGGGGACATCATCGTCGCATCTGTGAAAAGTGCAACACCCGGAGGCGTTGTCAAAAAAGGTGATGTTGTGAAGGCGGTTGTAGTTCGGTCTCGGCGCGGATTGCGTCGTAAAGACGGACAGTACATCCGGTTCGACGAAAATGCTGCTGTGATTATTCGCGAAGACAAAAGTCCGCGCGGCACCCGTATTTTTGGTCCCGTAGCCCGTGAACTTCGCGATCGCGACTTCATGAAGATTATCTCCCTGGCACCAGAAGTTCTGTAAGCCTGGGAAGCCGAGGAGGTGCGAAGAATGTCAAACGTACACGTTAAGAAGGGCGACAAAGTTGTCGTGATTTCTGGCAAGGACAAGTCCAAGACTGGTCGGGTATTGCAGGTATTCCCGAAAGAAGGACGCGTCTTGGTGGAAGGCGTAAACATCGTAAAGCGTCACACCAAGCCAAACCAGGCGAACCCTGAAGGCGGCATTTTCGAAAAAGAAGCGCCGATTCAGTCTTCGAATGTGCAACTAGCCGATCCGAAAACGGGTCAACCGACCCGCGTTGGATATAAGTTTTTGGAAGACGGTAGTAAAGTTCGGTACGCGAAAAAGTCTGGCGAAACCCTCGAATAGTAGCCAGGTGAGAGGAGGTCCTTGAGTGAACCGTCTATTGGAAAAGTACCAAACGCAAGTCGTAGCCGAAATGGTCAACAAGTTTAGCTACACCACTGTGATGCAAGCACCACGGATTGAAAAAGTGGTCGTCAATATGGGGCTCGGGGAAGCCACCCAAAACCCGAAGATTATTGATACAGCTCTGCAAGAACTGACGGCGATTGTTGGTCAAAAGCCGGTCGTAACTCGCGCCAAGAAGTCGATTGCTCAGTTCCGTTTGCGTCAAGGGATGCCGATTGGGGTCAAGGTGACGCTGCGCGGCGAGCGCATGTATCACTTCCTTGACAAGTTGATGAACGTGGCGTTGCCTCGTGTCCGCGACTTCCGCGGTGTATCTCCTCGTGCCTTTGACGGCCGTGGAAACTACACGTTGGGATTGCGTGAACAATTGATTTTCCCTGAGATTGAATACGACAAGATTGACAAGGTCCGCGGTATGGAAGTCGTTGTTGTAACGACCGCACAAACCGATGAAGAAGCACGTACCTTGCTGACGTTGATGGGAATGCCTTTCCGGCAATCGTAAGAGGCACAAAAAATTACTCCGTGGGAGGAAGGACGACATGGCAAAGAAGTCCATGATTATTAAAGCCCAACGGACGCCGAAGTTCAGCACCCAGGCCTATACCCGCTGTCGCATTTGCGGCCGCCCGCACTCGGTGCTGCGTAAGTTCGGCATCTGCCGTATCTGCTTCCGTAACTTGGCCCATAAGGGTCAACTGCCGGGAGTGACAAAGGCGAGTTGGTAGACCAATTCGCAAGGAAGGAGGGTTTTGAAGTATGGTCATGACAGACCCGATTGCAGACATGCTGACTCGCATCCGCAACGCCAACTTGGTTGGTCACGAAAAGGTTGAGATGCCGGGTTCTAATAGTAAACGTGCCATTGCTGAAATCCTGAAGCGTGAGGGGTTCATTCGTGATGCTGAATTTATTGCGGATGAGAAGCAAGGCGTCATGCGGTTATTTTTGAAGTATGGAAAAAACCAAGAGCGCGTCATCACGGGCCTGAAACGTATCAGTAAACCAGGCTTGCGCGTCTATGCAGGACATGAGAACTTGCCGAGAGTGCTCGGTGGACTGGGAATTGCCATTCTCTCGACTTCGCAAGGCGTAATGACGGACAAAGAGGCTCGTAAAAGCAACATTGGTGGAGAAGTTCTCTGTTACGTCTGGTAGTAAGTGTGTAGAACGGAGGTGTAATGATGTCCAGAATTGGCCGAAAGCCGATTGAAGTTCCATCCGGCGTGGAAGTGGCATATGAAGGCAACGTCCTACGTGTCAAGGGACCCAAAGGGGTCTTAGAACGTCTTATACACCCGGATATGAAAGTCGTCGTAGAGACCGCTCAGCTCCTTATTGAGCGCCCGAGCGATAATAAACTTCATCGCAGCCTGCACGGAACGACTCGCAGTGTAGTTGCGAACATGGTGGAAGGCGTCACCAAAGGGTTCACGAAGGGCCTGGATTTGGTTGGTGTCGGTTACCGTGCTACGAAGGCTGGCGACAAGGTCACTTTGGCACTCGGTTTCTCCCATCCCGTGATTTTGCCTGATGTAGAGGGTATCGAGGTCGAAGTACCAGCCGCGAATAAGCTCATCATCAAAGGTATCGACAAAGAACAAGTCGGCGCCTACGCAGCCAAAGTGAGAGCACTGCGCGAACCAGAGCCTTATAAGGGCAAAGGGGTCCGTTATGAAAATGAAGTTGTTCGTCGCAAGGTCGGTAAAACCGGTAAGAAATAAGGCAGTTTGTCCAGAAAGGAGTGACGCGGCATGATTACCAAAGAAGACCGCAACCTTGCTCGGCAACGTAGACACCTGCGTGTGCGCAAGCGTATCCAAGGCTCGGCGGCGCGTCCGCGGTTGAACGTGTTTCGTTCCAATAAACACATTTACGCCCAAGTGATTGATGACGTGAGCGGGCAAACTCTAGTCAGCGCGTCGACTCGTGATAAAGAGTTGACCGGTGCTGTGGAGAACGGCGGAAGTGTAGAAGCAGCTAAGAAAGTTGGCGAGTTGGTGGCCAAGCGTGCTTTGGACAAAGGGTTGAGCGCCGTTGTGTTTGACCGCGGCGGCTATCTGTATCACGGACGCGTTCAGGCGTTGGCGGAAGCAGCGCGCGAAGCGGGCCTCCAATTCTAAAGGAGAGGAAGGTGTCACAGTGCGAATTGATCCAAATCAATTGGATTTGACGGAAAAAGTGGTCGCGGTAAACCGCGTTTCCAAAGTTGTCAAAGGTGGACGTCGTTTTTCGTTCTCGGCGTTGGTCGTGGTCGGCGATGGAAACGGTCATGTCGGTGCTGGGCTCGGTAAAGCTGGCGAAGTGCCTGATGCGATTCGCAAAGGCATTGAAGATGCGAAGAAAAACCTGATTCATGTACCGATGCGTAAGACATCCATCCCTCACGAGAGCTTGGGTCGCTTTGGCGCAGGCCAAGTCCTCATCAAGCCAGCTCCGCAAGGTAGCGGCGTGATTGCGGGCGGTCCCGTTCGTGCGGTTTTGGAAGCGGCTGGAATTAAGGATATTGCAACGAAGTCCATCGGATCCAATAATCCGATTAACATGGTGCACGCGACCCTGACTGCTCTTAAGCATCTTAAGCGTGCCGAAGAAGTTGCCCGGTTGCGCGGCAGGACTGTCGAAGAAATTCT
>Ga0156358_1056_pt2 | contig 13274 bp, 13 predicted proteins | sample RifOxyA1_FD_108003 | JGI IMG/M metagenome (GOLD analysis project Ga0156358, IMG submission 108003) | Alicyclobacillus sp. RIFOXYA1_FULL_53_8
CGGACATCCCGCTCGGTGTGCGCGTGCGTGTAGCGGTCTTTCGAGTTCAGAATGGCCAAAAAGACCTTAATTGTCTTGACAATTTCCTGGTCCTCTTCACCCATGTCGAGTTCCTTTTTCATTTCATCCAAGACGGACATGTACAAAGAAACCTTGTTACGCCCGGTGAACTTGCCCTTATACAAGGCATCGTCCACTTTCATCAACAGGTCCTGCTTATTTTCTGCCATATCAGGGAACTGTGCAACGCCAATGCTAACCGTGAGTTTCTGCCCCGGCAATCGATCCGCTCCAGGAAATTCCGTCTCTTCGATGGCTTTGCGCAAGCGTTCCGCCTTTTCCTGAGCTTGGTCTAGGTTGTAGCCGGGCAGGATGACGGCGAACTCTTCGCCGCTGTAGCGCGAAACCTGCTCATCCTCGATGCGCTCTTGCAACATGACGTTCGAGACATGCCGCAGAGCTTCATCTCCTTGCACATGCCCCCAAACTTCGTTGTAGCGTTTGAAGTGGTCGATGTCCAACATCAGCAACGAAAACGACTGTTTGGACTCGACCAATTTGTCCATTTCTGTCTGCACCCAGCGGTGGTTGTACAAACCGGTAAGTTCATCTTTGATAGACAGATCCTTGAAGTGAGTCGCCATCTTAAAATAGTCGCGGTAGGAATATGCGACAAGGAGGATAAGACCAGTGAAAAGGATTGCTCCGGATAACCCTGCGTCATGGAGAACCATATTTAACAGCAGGCCTATGAGAATGGTCACCGCATAGATTACAAAAAGTTGTGTCGTAAATGTGTGACGAAGGATTGAAACTCCCCGTATACCCTGTTCAAGGACGAAGTAAGATACTACGAACAAGATGTTTGCAATAAAATAGACTATTGAAAACGACAAAATCCCTACCATGTGAAGGGCATCATAGGCCGCGTACCAATCCGAGACGTGATTATATGCTATTTGACCCAAAACCACACAGATCGTTAACCCGGACGCATTGATAACTTGGATATACCATCGTTTCTTGTACCGAATGCTTGAGATAATCGCGTAAACAAGTCCTGCCCAAATAACGATTCCAATTGAGTAGGCAAATGAAAAACCGACTAAGTATGTTGTAACCAGTGAAAATCCTTCTTCTTCTCCCATCGGAATGGAAAACCGCTCGACAAGGAGCAACAGACCTGCAAGAGTATACAGCACCACCCAATCAGGAATTGACAACCTAGCCGTAACCGCGAGGTTATACGTTAACATTCCCGCGGCGATAAAAACCCCATAAACAAAAGGGAGACGCTTTCGCCAGGTCGCAAAGCTTGGCATCTAAGCGACCTCCTTCTTTTCTTGCATGGCATTTTGAATCAATATGACTACGCCAATCGCAAATAAAATATCCCCAATACTTACCAACGTTGGAGGCTGGACCCTCAGAAAGAAAATATCCCCTAAAAAGTTCAAATTTGTGGTTGTGCCCATGGCAACACTCTTACCGAACTGACCGCTCTGCAGAAGTAGAGCCGTATGTTTGCTGAAGGAGAATACCGGCGGCATATAGGCTGGCATTCTCAATCCATTGGTAGACATGACGAGAAAATTTGAAGCAGTTCCAGCGAAGGTCCACCAGATACCTGGAACTCGTAAATTTCGAATACAGAAGACTACAAGTAGTAAATAACTTGTAACAAGCATCCATTTGTATAGGTTCCCATGCAAATAGTTGATAGACGCAACCTGCAAGATGTAAGCAGGTATCAGAAGCAGCAACCAATTGAATTTCACGTTTGTCACCGACCATAGACTTCCTTTTCTAAACCAACCAACGACGAGTCCAGTTGCTATCGCGAAAATTTGTAGCGGCACGATTACCACCTCACTTAACAGAGCATGTAGAGTAAACAGGCCGGGATAACCCGGCCTCTCTACAACGCAAACGATTTGTGTTGCCCTACGGCCAAATGATTACGCCCGCTTGCGCTGCGATTGAGAACAATACAATCGCGCCTAGAATTGCAGTTGCTTTAATTTTTGCTGACATCGGTGGTTCCTCCTCAGATTGGTTTTAAAATCTACCAGTCTGAAGTGCTGTGGTGTGTGCTAGGTCAAAAAAGTTGCCTACCCTACGCGTCAATAAGGAAGATTATTAAAATATTCCGAGAAGACGTGTGCGGACAAGCCGTGGCTACGATGTTTGCTATAGGAGTTACACCCCGATGTTTGAATTATATAACGGTAGAGAGAAGAATTGCTAGTCTTTTTGCCGAAAACAGGACTTTTGTCCTTTACACAAATGACCATAGTCCTACAATTTTCCCCACTTAGTTACGAGATTCGACATCCATAGACCCAATGCTAGCCTGCAAGATTCGCCCATGTCATAACGTGACAAGCGAAGACGCTCGTCTGGTGTCGGGAAAACCTGCATTCGGCGTCACATTCCCCTTAATCATCCGCTCCTGGCTAAGTCAGGTCACATATAGGTAGAAACTTTATTCCGTCCGCTTTGTTTGGAGCCCACATACATCGCCCTATCCGCATGACGAATGAGAGTGAGCGCTGAATCCGATCCGTCAGGATAGGTTGCAATGCCAATGCTCAGTGTGAGTCGGACGGTTCGCACCGGGGCCACGCGCTGACCCGCCCCAAACCGCCCCGCATCTTGAAGACCGGGTTCAATCTCAAAGCTCATCTCCTCCACACGCCGACGTATGCGTTCCGCAATCGCTTCGCCATCGGCAGCAGTCAATCCCGGCAGAAGAATCGTAAATTCTTCGCCGCCATAGCGCGCCACAATATCGTCCTCGCGAACCATTTCTTTAAGAGTCTGTGCAACTTTCATTAACACCTGATTGCCCGCGAGATGGCCGTAGCGGTCGTTCACTGTCTTGAAGTGATCCAGGTCAATCAACAACAAAGTTAATGGGGAACTGAAGGTATCACTGTCGGTGACGCACTGGTGCAGAGCGTGATCGAAATAACGATAATTGTACAATCCTGTAAGTTCATCGAGTTGAGCCCGAGTCTTCGTTTGTTCATAGCGCCAGAGCATGGTAAAAATACTGCTAAGTTGAGTGCTGACGACGCGGAATAATTCTTCCTCGCGTGCTGTATATGCGGACAGAGCGGTGCGGTGATGCAGAGACAGAATGGCCATCACCTCGTCCCCCATGAGAATGGGCGTCGCAAGGGCACTCGGAGACAACCGGCGAATTCCATTCCACTCGAAGAGGAGTCGTTGCCGGGACGATTGGACGCGAATCACTTCACGTGAAGATGCCGCAAATCCAACCAATCCCATACCGAACGCAGTACCCTCTTCCTGTTCCCGTAGTAGTTCGTTTTTCAATTGCTCGCCCTGCGGGTCAAAGGCTTGGACAAAAAGTGGGTGCAGTCGACCGTCGTTGCGCACCGCCCAAAGGGCCGCTACGTCAACGAGGACAATGCGCCGAATTCCTTGTATTAAATGTTCAGCGAGGGTAGACCACTCGGTGTCGGCCGACAACTCGCTGATGAGGGTTGTGAGATTCACCAACTGAGACCTGCGGATACTCGAGTCCACATACAGGGCCATACTCCCCATGATACTGATGAGTTCTAGGGTCACCGCGATTTCGCTCCAGTTCCCGCCAAGCGCTTGTTCCACGATGGCGCCAAAAGCCATCATGGCGTCGAGGCTTAGCAGAAACAGTAACCAGCCGCGCATGGGTTTCCACGGGTGCACCAATGCACGGCGGCCGGGCAGGAAATGAACTGCCGCGGTCATGACCCAAAACACCGCCATGGCCACGAGAACGGCTTCTACTCTCCCGTGCATGAGTGGAAGGTGGTGTGAGACAATAAAGTGGTAGGTCAGTGCACTGACAACAGGGACGCCAAATGCAGAGACTACCCGGGGATAGTGAGGTGAAAAGGTACGCGTGAGCACCAATTCATACAGTTGCTCGGCGACGGTCAAGGCACCTTGCATCACAAGCACCGGGAAGACCCCTAGATGCAACAAAAGCGGGACCTGAGCAGCCATGCGAAAGCGAAACCTCGCTCGTCCGCTGTGGACCACAAAGAACTCTGCCGCCGCAAGCACAGCAAAGCCAGTCCCCAAACCGAGTGGACTAACAAGCCCCACTCGCGGCAACCTATAGAAAGAAAAATATAGCATTGCAAGAAAAGCAATCGCGACCCCCAGGCCTGCTATTGCTTGCCGAACGCCTTTAGGCATGATCACCCTCACCCAACCAGACGTCACAGGACGTTTTCCATTGTTAGCGGATTCTCTCTGTATCCCGCAACTTTCTCTTTTTCTCTATGAATTACCTATTCTACACCGACTCATGTTTTCCTACCGACACAGCCAACCTACATTCTTCGAAATATTTCTCGCCGTGTTGGGTACGCGCAAATCGTAAATGCAGCCGATACTGGGCGTCTCCAAACAGGCGCCTGCAAAGTGGCGGGAAATGTCGTCTTCGTTGGCAATTTTACGATATTCGAGGCACTCGTTATGCACCATCAGATTGCGGATAATGAATTCCGTATCATCGGTAGAGTTGAGATCAAGTACGACTATTCGGTGTGTCCGACTCACCATCGCTACTCTTAACAAAAGTGTGCGCAGAACGCCTTCAATTTGCGTTTCTCCATTTTCTACGACCAAAACCAATGTTACGGGATAAGACTGCTGCCGACTGCGCAGACGTTGGACCGATTCCCTCACGATGGTAAGCGCACCGTACACAGCAAGTGCCCAAAACAACAAGGCGGCCACCATGGCCCTCACCCCCTGCTGCAGTATATGCAGCATGACAAGGAGCGTAACAAAGGGCACGGCGAACCGACTGTGTGCAAAACTTCATATCTCGGTACAGCTCTAAAGCGAGCCGAACCTACATTGCGCTACATTCCGTTACATTTCGAGCCAGCGGTTCTTGAGAGCCACAATCACAGCTTGGGTCCTATCCGTCACGTGAAGTTTAAGAAAGATGCTCGAAATGTGGTTTTTTAAAGTCTTGACCGTAATATGTAGTGTCTCGGCAATCGCTTCGTTGGACTTGCCAAGAGCCAGTTCACGTAACACGTCCATTTCACGAATGGTCAAGACTTCGCGCCACGAGTCATTGATCTCCTGCCGAGTCTGAAACTGTGCAATCACCGTATGCGTAACTTGCGGATGGACAATCGCCCGTCCCGCCGCGACCTCCCGCACCGCGCGCACAATCTCTCCGACCGATCCGTCCTTGACGAGATACCCGGAGGCACCCGATTTGAGAGTTTCGAGGACATACCCCTCGTCATCATGCATGGTCAGAATGATGATGCGGACTTCTGGAAATCGCGCCTGCAAACGCTTGGTCGCTTCCACCCCGTTCATCAGCGGCATGTTAATATCGAGCAACAATACGTCCGGCCGTACCGTCTCCAGGCCCAGCAGAGCTTCCGCTCCGTGGCGCCAAACTCCAACCACCTGGAAATCTGGTTCATACTGAAGGACATCGCGTAGCGTCTCCCGAAAGTGCTCGTTGTCGTCCGTGATCGCTATACGAATCGAATCACCTGGTATCACACTAGGTCCCCCTTATTAGCGGCAACTCCATCGTAAGCTCGGTCCCGTTCGGTTCGATGGTGCTAATGTCCAGACTGCCCCCAAGCATGCCAAATCTCTGCTTAGAGAGAGCCAATCCCAATTTTCCGTCGGCGAGCCAACTTGGCCAATCAATTTCCGCAACTCCAATGCCGTCATCCAGCACATGAACTCGCAAAGTTTCTCCACCGTATACCAAATTCATAGTCACTTGTCTGGCCTGCGCGTGTTTCGCGACATTCGCAAGTGCTTCCTGGACTCCCCGAAACACCGTCACTTTCTCGGTCGGGGTCAGGGTTGTTTCGAGACCCACGAGGTTGATGCGTACCGCTAGTTTGTTGGCCTCCGACCATTGATTCACGTATCGTTTCAGCGTTGGCACCAATCCGAGGTCATCAAGTAAAGGCGGCCGCAAGTCAAACACCAACTGACGCAAGTCGCCGATGATATTATTTAGACGACGGCGTACGTCGACCACCGTTTCTGCGGACTCGGCAGCGGTAGCGGGAACTTGCATCATCATCGCCACACTGGCCAGAGACTGCATAGGTCCATCGTGCAATTGTTGCGCAAAAGATCGCTTTTCCTCCTCTTGACTCTGCAACATTTTCAGTCCAAGCAAGGAGTGCTCCTGAGCAACACGCAGCACGGAGGTCACATCTTCAAACTGCGTCTGCAAGTACGACGTCACGTGGTTAAATTGTAACATCAGCGTTTCCGCTCGGTTTGCCGTGGCGCGCAAACTCTTCAATCGCCGAGCTACATCGTCCCGCCGCATACGTAATTGAACTTCGCGTTCCCGCCACTGACCGAGGTCTATCTGTAAGCGTTGGGCGGTTTCGTAGGCCTTTTTCATGTCCGGCTCGCGATTTACGTGGATATCGCGATTTACGACCATCAGCCGCTCGCGGGCCTTGCGCGACTCCCGTTCCAACTCTTCCACTTGTTCAATCGCAGCGTTGCAGTATTGCTTAAGTTCCTCATGTTCTTGATCCAGACGTGCGACCTCGTCCAATGTGGTTCGAGCGATGGCCTCGACTTGTTCTCTTCCATCCGCAATCGCGGTAAGTGTCTGATCAATGGCTGCCCGCAGCGCGGGAATGGATGATTGACTCAACTCAGAACGCACTTCCCCCAGGTTCGTCTTCAATGCACGCTGTCTTACAGTCGTACAACCTGAGCCACGACCCCTCACTGCAGACTAACCCCGTCGCTCTTTGTCTAAATAATTAAGTATGTTTCTCTAGTAAAATAGGAAGCAGTTTACGAGTAGAATACTCGGGACATCAAGGTACTCATCTTACCGGGTGTCGCGATTAGGTATCGTTTTAGGCCCTATTCGACCACTTCCCACCTGACGACAAACCGATAAACACCTATTTGGTGGCTATTTGCTAACTGCAAGCCCGATTCGCCCAGCCGTCAACGGGAATCGAGGCGAATAGCTCCTATTTCGGTTGCTATTGAGCCCATGCGAATCCGCTCAGTGTCAAATAGGGCCCGTTCTGGTACTAAATCACCAAATTTCGCTGACGTTCGGGTGCCAACTGCCGACCGCCCAACCAAAAATCCGCTTGCACCCGGTTCTTCATCGATGAGACCAAATTGATAATACCTATAGAACTTACTTACTTTTACGATCTTTTCTGTCCATGACGAGCGTTTCCTGCCTAAAATAAAAAAATGGTGCACCAAACATGAGTTTGGTGCACCAAAAGGGTAAGGGTGATGCTATAGAGTTCGTCGTGACGCCCTCGTTTCTGGGGGTCGCGCGCAGATCGTGCGCAGGTCAGTTACTGTACTCGCCTACGCTTGGGCCTGGGCGGCAACTGCTTTCAGGATTTCCACCTTATCCGTGCGCTCCCACGGCAAATCGAGATCCAAACGGCCAAAGTGGCCATAGGCCGCGGTCTGGCGATAAATCGGCTGCTTCAGGTTCAGATCGCGAATAATCGCGGCCGGACGAAGGTCAAAATTTGCACGGATCAACGTTTCAATCTCGGCTTCCGCGATGATGCCTGTGCCGTACGTATCGACCGAGATGGATACAGGACTTGCGACGCCAATCGCGTAGGCTACCTGCACCTCACACTTTGTGGCCAATCCGGCAGCAACAATGTTTTTCGCAACATAGCGAGCCGCGTACGCAGCACTGCGATCCACTTTTGTGGGATCCTTACCGGAGAACGCACCACCGCCATGGCGAGCGTAACCACCGTATGTATCTACGATGATCTTGCGTCCGGTCAGGCCTGCGTCGCCCTGTGGTCCGCCAATGACAAAACGGCCAGTGGGGTTGATAAAATACTTTGTCGACTCATCGAGCAACTCGGCCGGTACAACCGCACGAATCACGTGCTCTTGAATATCCTTGGAGATGGTCGCCAAGTCAGTGTTTTCATCATGTTGTGTCGAGATAACAATGGTGTCAATGCGAACCGGCTGATTGCCATCGTATTCCACCGTCACTTGCGTCTTTCCATCCGGACGAAGGTACGGCAACGTTTCGTTCTTACGAACTTCGCTCAACTGACGAGCCAAGCGGTGGGCCAATGCAATCGGCAACGGCATCAGTTCCGGTGTTTCATCGCAGGCAAAGCCAAACATGAGACCTTGGTCGCCGGCCCCGATTTCTAGGGCACTGTCCTCCTGACCCCGCGTCTCTAACGCCTGATCAACGCCCATTGCAATATCTGGCGACTGCTCATCAATCGCGGTCATCACGGCGCAGGTCTCAGCATCAAAACCATACTTCGCACGTGTATAACCAATTTCCTTAATCGTCTTGCGAACGATTTTCGGAATGTCTACATAACAAGAAGTCGTGATTTCTCCCAAAACAAGCACGAGCCCTGTCGTTACCGAAGTCTCACAAGCTACACGAGCGTTCGGGTCATGTCGCAGGATCTCGTCCAATACGGCATCTGAGATTTGATCACACATTTTATCCGGATGACCTTCGGTCACCGATTCCGAGGTAAACAGCCGACGTGTTCCCACGGGCAACTCCTCCTTCAACCCTGGGGATACGAGGCACGATCACAGCGTTGGACTCTGTGTCGCATTGCTTCGTTTGTTCGAATACGCATCTTACAGCCTGCAAAACAAGCATATGGTATTATATTTGCTTACTTACGTCAACGCAATGTAGTTTTATGAAAAAAGGGTGAGGCCATGAGGCCCACCCTTTCTAACACTGTGCTTCCCTTTTGTTCCTAGATGTGAGTTGAAGTTCGCTCACACGGCTCAAGCCTGTCCTTGCGCAAGAACCTGTTCGGCGTACGCAACCAGGCGCTTTGTCATGCTTCCGCCGACCAAACCTGTGTCACGAGTCAGGATATTTCCCCAATAATCCTCACTCCCCTGGTGAACAGGCAACCCAAGTTCCGCCGCAATTTCGTACTTCATGTCGTCCAAAGCCTTGTGACTCGCCGGTATGACTTGCGGATTTCCCAGTGTCATTGGCATCGCACCTCCGAAGTGAATTGCCGGTTTCTCTCCCCCGACACCACTATTGTGTGCGGTGCAAGAATGCAAACACTGCAAAGATGCTGGACGAATTACATGTGAGACTCCCTGCTTTTCAACACTTGCCACGCGAACCTTGGCAAGGCAAGTTGCCGCTTCCAGCGACTCGGCTGTTTGAGTAAGCGGTACAGCCATTCCACGTTCAAACGCTGGAACCAAATGGGCGCTCGTTTGACTGTACCGCCCCAAACATCGATGCTGCCTCCGACCCCAATCGCCACACACGGCGACAGGGAGCGTAAGGACTCCACAATTAACTTTTCTTGCCGAGGTTGTCCTAAACCAACCAACCATAAATCGGGCGAAAAATCACGTACTTCCTGCAACACGGTTTCTTCTTCAGCCGACGAAAAATACCCGTCCCGCCCTGCAAACGCCAGTTGTGGGTATTGGTTGCGAAAATTCTCCAAACACCGCTGCAACGACTCATTCGAGGCACCCAAAACAAACACGCGCAGAGATTGTTTCCGATCTTGCGCGGTTTGCAACAATTGTTGAATGAGCTCAACCCCGGTCACTCGTTCCTGAACGGGCTTTTGCATACGCTTAGCGGCCCAGACTACGCCAATGCCGTCCGGCGTTATGATGTCCGCTGCATGGATAATTCGTTTCACATCTGAGTTCGCTTGCGACATCATGACAAACTCCGGGCCAGCCGTAATCACCATACGACGACTCTGTTCTGCCACCCAGAGTAGAATTTGTTCTACCACTTGTTGCCGGTTTAAGCGGTTGAAACGCACGCCGAGAACGTGCACGAAACCTTGCGCTCCCACCTCAGCACTTAAGCTCATCTCACGTTACTCCTTTACGAAAACCCTGAATAAACGTTCATACCTCGTCCATATACTACATATTTTATACCGTTTGTGAAACTTTGCGCGACCCAGGAAATAATTTTAGGGCTCTGAGTTTCAGAACGATTTCCGACCAGGGAGGCCATAAGATGCGTCTCACATCCATTCACGATGGAGAGGATCGCCCCTCACAACTCCGAAAGGCACTCGAGCGAGCCTACCTCACTCACCGTAGTTTAACCCACCCCGACGTGTTGCAAGCGAGTCAGGAACTTGATGAAGAAATTGTGCGGGTGGCGCGGGCTGAAAAGGCGCGTAACAGGGCACAGGCCGCTCAGAACGAAGACTAAGCAGACATCTCACGACTAACTCAATAACGAGATAATGGCATTCGTGGATGGATGTTCCGCCACGGAAGTCAACGTGACGCCGAACAAAACCGGTGTGCGCGAAAAAATCGTTTTTCCGTCTTGCAACGTGATCCAGTTATTGATAAATGCATAAAGACCGTCATGATAATCAATCGCAAATCCGCAGTCCGTTACTGCTTGGCCTTGGTAGGTAAGCGACTGGGTCGGATCTAAGTTTATATACAATGTGTTGGCGTCTGGCGCATTCGAATCCTGGGTCGTGTCAGTCGTCGCACCAGGACCTTCCATTGTTCCCTGAGGTGTGACCGTCAAGTTTGAAGTCCCCGGACGCAAGCGAACCCCGGCCCAAGTTTGTGTGCCGTGTTGCAAGATGCGCAAATAGCCAGTAAAACCACCCTTCACCGAAACCTGCAGGTCAACCCCGGGGTCTGGCGCGTTCGCCGCCGTGCTCAGTAGCTGTGTGATGTGCTGATTAAAGTCTGTTTCCGACATCCCAAACGTGTCGCTAAACGCTTGCGTCGAATCGACCCCCGCCTTCAGTAAACTCAGGTAGGTATGAACTTTCTCGAGCCCCTGCTGCTGCACTAACCACGTGATGGCCAGCCAATCTTGCAGTTCAATGTCATACGATTGATTTCCCTGCAACACTGCCGCTTCATTCCCCGCCAACGGTACGAGTTTTTGACTGCTTGAGGCGGCAAGCACACTTTCCGTCACTCTGCGAGCGTATCCATTGTAGACCACCGAATTCTCGGCTCGACTCTGCATATGCATGCCGTTGTAGACGGCAATCCCCTCATTGATCCAACTTGGTATATCCGAGACATAATGGTTCAGAAACACATGTGTCACTTCATGCGCGAGCGTATTGACGAGATCGGGCGTTTCCTTGTTTTGGACAAGCGGAATTATGATGACATCGCCTTGGGTAAAGCCGCCTGTATCCTGGGAAAGACGGGACGCATCGGAGAGGGATAAGCCCAATGTGGCGAGTTTATTTTTATAGTCAGCGTTGGTTTGGGCAAGATAAATATGTACCGTCTGCTGACTGCTCATATGGAGCGTGCGGGCCACCGTGTCAACGACTTGATACTTTCCCAGCAATTGCTCGACCATGCTGATTTGCGAAGCAGGTACATCTGAACCAGTCCCCTGCACGGTGACATACTCGGATAAGTTCCCCACATCATGGGGGATGGTTGAGCTTAGGTTTGAATTCCCGGTCGTGCTTTGCACGGATTGATTGGAAGCCCGCTTGTTGAACGTCGGGATAGGCAACGAATGTAAACCTGAGGTCGTGGTCGAAAAGGCATGACCGCTGACCAGCGATTTAGACACCTCAAACTCGCGCAACCAGGTCCGAATAAGTTGCGGATTGTGCTGATAGACCAGCGTCAAAACAGACAGGCTGGTCAGCGTCATGGCGAAAACGGTAATCGTGATATGAAAGACGCGGTCGATTGGTTTCGCCAAGTTTCTGCCTCCTCATCCCCTGCCTATACTCCAGTGTACCCGTATTCACGGCCTCCCGAAACATCCTTTTCGGAACCAAATTCTTAGTTAACACACTAATTAGAAATCTTGACGCAAAGCCAAATCCAGTGATAAACTGGTGGGGCAAGAAAAATTTACATTGGTACGATGGTACTTGGCAGAAGTACGATGGTACGAGGTAGGAGGCAATATTGTGCAAGGTACAGTAAAGTGGTTCAATTCAGAAAAAGGTTATGGTTTCATCCAAATCGAAGGAGCAAACGATGTGTTTGTTCACTACACCGCCATCCTGGGAGACGGATTCCGTACACTGGAAGAGGGGCAGCGTGTTGAATTCGACATCGTCGAAGGACAACGTGGACCTCAAGCTGCCAACGTTACCAAGTTGTAATCCTAATCCACAACTTAGCGCGCCTCGCGTGAGCGGGGCGTTTTCATTTCCAGACTGTGATTGAAAAATAACATCATCGCGTTAGCCAGCAAAATCGTCATGGTCACGTAAAACACCCAGCGGATGCCATACGCAGCGGCCACCGAACTGCCAAGTAGGGGTCCAATCAGATTGCCGAGAAACAACGCACTCGAATTCATGCCAAACGCGGTGGCTTGCCTATCCGGCGGCGCCAATTTCTTGACCAGCACGTTGAGCGACGGAATCATCCCCCCAATAAATAATCCCAACAGCAAGCGTCCAAATAAAAGCAGTCCGAGACCCGTGGCGAGTGCCTGGGGTAAGTAGCCGATGGCCGCGAAGGTTAAGCCGACAATCAGCACTTTGCGCTGACCGATTCTGTCCCCCAGTCTCCCCAACAGCGGAGCTCCGACGAGATTTGCGATGCCGCTGGTAGCCACGACCAAGCCCGCAATGATGACCAAGTGTGCACCGTGGTACAAGGTTTTCGCGTACACCGTGACAATTGGTTCAATACTCATCATACCGATTTGTGTCACGACGGAGGCGAGAAATACCGGGAACAAGGGAGCCATCGTGCGCCAGTTCGCCCTTTGCTTGTTCCGGCTTGTACTTACATGCACATTTTCATGCACAAAGAGCAGGATAATTACACTCGCCACAAGCAGCAGAGCGCCCGTGAGAAAGAATACCGTTCGAAAACCAACCGTTTCCGCCAACGCTCCCCCGGCCAGCGGACCAATCAAGGAACCGGCTATGGCACCCGTCTGCAACGTTCCGAGTGCTCGGCCCGAATGCTCTTCCGGCGTTACCGAGGCTTGTAGCGAAACTGCCATGGAAATAAATCCGGAAAAAACGCCGTTCAACAATCTCAACAAGAGCAATTGCCAAACCGCCCCCGCCAACCCCATCAGCGCGGTTACAATCCCCATTCCAAATCCCGCCCGCAAGAGCATCAACTTACGCCCATGTTTATCCGCATAAGCACCCCACAAAGGTTGGAACAAAAAAGAAGTGACAAATTGAGCCGAAAAAACCCAACCTGACCACCGTTCGATATCCGGAAGATGATGAATGCCCAGAGTTTCAATGTAGAGAGGT
>Ga0156358_1343_pt1 | contig 12525 bp, 9 predicted proteins | sample RifOxyA1_FD_108003 | JGI IMG/M metagenome (GOLD analysis project Ga0156358, IMG submission 108003) | Alicyclobacillus sp. RIFOXYA1_FULL_53_8
AATCGGACGCGTTGAATTGGGAACAGAGCGGAAACCATCAAGGTTTTATAAGTCTCTTGCAACGGGTAGTATGTACCGCGCCTACTCACGCGAAGATGTAATGCAAATGGCAAAAGACCATGGGGTGGGATACATCCGCCTGCAGTTTACCGATTTGCTTGGTATGGTTAAGAATGTGGAAATTCCGTATAACCAATTGCAAAAAGCGCTGGAAAATCGAATTATGTTTGACGGTTCCTCCATAGAGGGTTTTGTTCGCATCGAAGAATCGGACATGTACTTGCACCCTGACCTGAGTACGTGGCTGATCTTCCCCTGGTCAAGCAAAGATCGCAAAGTAGCGCGGCTCATCTGCGACGTTTTTACAGCGGACGGCATCCCGTTTGCAGGAGACCCGCGTGGAATCCTCAAACGAGTACTAAAAGAGGCGCACGAACTGGGCTTCACAACGATGAATGTCGGTTCGGAACCCGAATTTTTTCTCTTTAAGATGGATGAGCACGGGCAACCGACCGTCGAGACGAATGACGATGGCGGCTACTTCGATTTGGCTCCGGTAGATCTCGGAGAAAACTGCAGACGAGACATCGTATTGACACTCGAGGAAATGGGCTTTGAAGTGGAGGCCTCGCACCATGAAGTGGCACCAGGGCAACACGAAATCGATTTTAAATATGCGAATGCGTTGGCGGCTGCGGACAATATCGTCACCTTCAAACTGGTCGTGAAGACGATTGCTCGGCAACACAACTTACACGCGACGTTTATGCCCAAACCCGTGTTCGGCATCAACGGTTCGGGCATGCACTTTCATCAGTCCCTGTTTATTGGCAATCAAAATGCGTTTGTGGATGAAACTGAAGAAACTCAACTGAGCGTCACTGCAGGCCATTACTTGGCAGGCTTACTGGCTCATGCCCGCGCCATGACCGCCATCACAAATCCGCTCGTTAACAGTTATAAGCGCTTGGTCCCTGGCTACGAGGCACCCGTCTACATTGCCTGGTCGCACAAAAACCGCAGTCCGCTCGTCCGCATCCCAGCGGCCCGCGGAGCCAGCACGCGTATGGAATTGAGATCCCCAGACCCGGCTGCGAATCCTTATCTCACCATTGCCGTGATGCTGAAAGCCGGTTTAGACGGTATTCGCAACAAACTTCCGCTGCCCCAACCGATTAACCGAAACATCTATACGATGACCCCTGAAGAACGCCTGCGATCCGGCATCTTCACCCTGCCGAGCAGTTTGGAGGAAGCCATCGAAGCGTTATCCGAAGACGAAGTGATTCAAGCTGCGCTTGGCGATCACGCTTTGCTACATTACCAGCAAGCAAAGTCCCTAGAGTGGGATATGTTTCGCTCGACCGTTCACCCTTGGGAACGCGATCAATATTTGACTGCCTACTAACAAAAAAATATGCGCCGTAGCAGGCGCACAAAGTAGACATTTAAGGGTGAAATTATGACGCTATGCCAAGCGCTGAATTGAGTATGGCACTTGAAGATGAGAAATCTATGACAATGCAACGGCGATAGACGGGCGATTCGATATTTCTCCAGCGCAGGAGATGATGTTTTGACCTCGACAAAGAAGAACTTGAGCCTTACGCTTTTCCCTTTTCTTCAAGATATCCATCACTGGCTGGACGTCAGCCGCGTGAATTTGTATCCGAAGGGCATGACCCTCCTCATCGACGGCGAGATGTGTGAGTTGCGGACAATCACAATCACACAGGGTATACAAGGGAACCGCTGCCCGGAACCCTTGTGTACCCTTTCCAATGTCCTGCAGTAGTTCAAACGTACCGGTTCAATCAGCAACGCGCCTCCCTCAATTATCATGAAAAAAATGGTAACTCTATACCTGCCCCCACCCACAAATCCAACTCTAAAATTGAACCAACATGATGCGACGATGGGGTGAGTGAGATGGTATCACGGCTCTGGATGCAAAGAATTTTAGGTGTCATTTGGTTTGTGGATGGTCTTTTGCAGTTAAAGCCGAAAATGTTCACAAGTGACTTTGTCAATCAGGTGATTTTGCCTACCGCCCAAGGACAACCGACTTGGGTCGGGCAGATGGTGAATTGGGGTGGTAAACTTATCCTTCCCCAAATTGGTCTCTGGAACCTACTCTTTGCCTTAATTCAAATTTTCCTGGGCTTAGCATTGATGTTCAACATCAAAACAAAACCCACACTCCAACTCTCCATCGTCTGGAGTTTGCTGGTGTGGGCGTTCGGCGAAGGGTTCGGGCAGTTATTCAGCGGGCAGTCCTTGATTTTGACAGGGGCTCCCGGAGCCGCCTTGTTATACGCTGTGGTGGCTGTCGCTGTCTGGCCTGACAAAGAACCGTCGCAGTCGGACTGGCGGCCAAAGAGCATCTCCTTCGCACGTTACTCGCTTGGACTGGTTTGGCTCGCTGGGGCTATTTTGCAATTTCAGAGCGCGTACCGGACCGCGCAAGGTCTTTCGCAAGTAATTGCCGTAGACTGGCTCGTAAACATCGTGGGCCATCACGGTCAACTTGTCTCGATGATCCTTGGCGGCTTGGAATTCGTCCTGGGACTCTTGATTCTCTTCCGTGTCCGGATGGGAGTCATGGTTTGGACATCGGTGCTGGTGTCTGTCCTATTCTGGTGGGTAGGCCAGTCTTTTGGTCAGATTTTCTCGCCTTTGGGGACGGATTTGAATTCTGGTCCCCTGTTCGTTCTCTTGTCCATCAGCGCGCTGCCATCATGGTGGACGCTAAAGATCACGAGATTCCCGTTCAGGACGCTGGTACATTGGCGTGCGCAAGCGCACCGCTAACGGCCTTCGTCAACTCAGGTTCAGATAACCAGCCATCGTGACTCCAAATAATATGTCCCTTGCCGTCCGTTAAGCTCATCCAGACGAGATCCTGCGCCTGATACACGTCGGCCACATTTCCGATGTTATCCATGGCAACTGGGTAACTCAACTCAGGCAACGAAGCGACCAGAGACGAAGCCGCAGACGAGTTCGGCTCCGTCGGAGCGACATCGATGGCGACGACCTTGGGATGTCCTTTACCAAGTGAATACGTATTTAGTTGCTCCATATCTTGGCGAATTCCATCCACCCAACTTGCAAAAAAGACGAGTAGTTGCGGGTGCCCTGGACCAACACGAACGGTTGCTTGTGTGGCTTGTGCTCCTTGTCCAGAAATGACGGGTAAGTTCACGGAACTACTTGAAGTAATCTTTGGTGCAGCATACGGAATCGACTTTACATTCGTGTGTGCAGACGCAGGTAAAAAGCGGGCAATGTCACGCGCTAACACGTCAGCTTGAGCAGAAATAGCTCCATACTTCATCGGTGTCAAGTATAGTACTTGTTCCTTGCCTTGGGCATCGATGATATAGAGTGCCGGTGTGTGGTCAATTTGTCCTTGTACGATTTGCGTATAAATGTAATAGTCTTTCCACATCGATTTCAATTGCGTAAGCGAACCGGTGAGGAAATGCCACGAGTGCAACATGTCATGCGCGGTCGAGTAGGTTTTCACATCAGCGACCTTGATGGCGTCTGGGTTCGCGTCGATACCAAGCAACTGCACCTGCTTCGCAGCCTCGGGTCCGAGCAGTTTCAGCGCATCTACCATACTTTGCGTGGTAAGCGGACAAATCGTTGTGCACTCACTGTCAACAAACGCAAGCACAACAACTTTGCCTCGAAACTGACTCAAGGAAACTTTTTGACCAAATTGATCGGTCAACGTAAAATCCGGGGCCGGTCTGCCAAGTAAAGAAGTTCCAGGGTCCACGGGATTCGATGGGTCCACGGCCGTCACGTTATTTGCGGGCTTGACCGGTGTCTGAGCAGGGCGCCGAAACCACGCAATCACCGAAGTTACCAGCGCGAGCCCAAGTACGACCACGGCAATCTGAATTCCCCATTCACGCCACACAGATGGTTGTCTCAATTTACACTCTCCCCGTCTCTTTACCGTGCATGATGTTGAATTTATTCATACCAAACAGACTCGTCCTGCTTCATGTATTGCTGAATGCCCACAATCGCGTACCGCGTAGCCATAAATATCATCATCGTAATGGCCCCCAGTTGCATGTCTCCAAGGGCTGACAAATTGGGGAAGATGCGTGGAGCATCTACGTAATGTGCATACCAAGGACGATTTGCAACGAGTTGGAACACCACAAGCGGCATCATTAAGTTGTAGTTGTACAACAAATAGAGCATTTTTTGCCCCGGCGTCATTTGTTTCTTTAAGGCCGTTCCGCGAACGATTGGAAGCCACATGAAGAACGAAATGACAAAGAACACGCTGTGTTCAAACAAGTGAAAGGAATCGCTTTCCAAGGCCAAATTATACAAATAAGGCAAGTGAAAAAGGGTCAGAATAAGGTTAAACACAGCTCCAGAGACAATCGGATGTGTCCAGGCCTTCGTGATAGGAAGAAGCCGACGCGATGTAAACAGAACCCGATAGACGGATTCCGGTAGGCCTTTCATAATCAACGGCGTCATAATTGTTATTTCTACCATGTGCTGAAGCATATGCGCGGTATAGAGGTAATTATCAGACAAGTAGTCAAGCGGTCCCGCAAAAGAGAAATAAAGCAAGATCATTCCCACCACAAACAGTCCGGTTTGCAGAGGCGTCACCAAATGACGAGTCCCCGACAACCGCTGTGCGAGCGGGCCATGGCAAAGCCCCAGATAGAGAACTAGCACAACAACAGTGAAAACAATAATATTTGGCTGCCAAAGTTCCTGAAACGTAGCATGTGCAAGCGCGGTCGACATGGTCTCTCGTTCATCTCCTCACCACATTTAACGAAAGTAAACCCTACCTTTATCTAGTAAAGGATTTTGTCTCTAAGTCTTCTAGTTTACAATGTTGTACGTCTTTGACGATACAGTATCCAAGACGTGATAGTCCAGAGAATTATGACGGCAATACTATTAAAATCTGTGCCCATGCCGCTATAAACACCCCCAAAATCCTGCCCAAACCACCAACTCCAAGCCAACCACACAAACACGACAGCGGAAAATAGGCGATGGTGCAAATCCATGGCATAGTAGATGGACAGGAAAAACATGAGCCCGACGAAAATAGAATTCCAGACGAGCGGATGGTGGGAACTGAAGATTGAAAACTGCTGTATGGGAACCGACAACAAGCGTGGCTGGGGCAAGGTCGCCGTATTCGTAAACTGATTCATCATTTGTTCTCCCTGCCAAAATCCAGTGTCCGGCAGAGCTTGTATTACGGCCATGATTAACCAATACACCGCCAGCCCCCAGCGCAACGTCAATCGCAAGCGAGCCTTAGAGAGGAGCCGTTCGGGAAGTAACAAAAACCCTGCCGTGATAGCATAGAGTAGCGCCGCTCCCGGCCAGCCATCAAAAAATGAGCTACCCACAAAGACTCCACCCATTCCTTCCCCGAAAAACCACACTATGAGCGCCCATACGATGGAGATCCAGAGAACGACCTGTTCGAACTTCTTTGGTACGCGCACCAGCATAAAGAACCCAATGGCTACCTGTACGGCTATCGCTAAGAGGTTCGACCACACAGGGTGTTGCCCCCAAACTCGAGCCCCCCAGTGAATAGCGTCTGCAAGCCAAGCGGGCTGATCATCGGCAACCGACTGCAACAGACTCTCCATGATGTTATTGGGATAATTCGCGTAGAAGTCTGGTGAAAACATCGTCGGTTGAGCTTGCAGAACGCCGTCTACAAGCCACAAAAACCCAAATCCATAGCGAAGAAACTGACGCGGGGTGAGGGCAACGGTAAACCGATTGGCTTCGTGCTGATGACCTTTCATACGCATGTCTTTAAACACAACAAATTCTCCCTTTAATCATTAAAAATTTATTTATCTCTCTACTTCTACTTACCCGGCCTGTTCCTCTTATCATAGTTGAGATTGCAGGCTCTGTATGTGGCCCCATCGGGCTATGTGACCACTCCCCGGCAACCCTCACAACCGACGGCAAACGGACTACCTACGCCCAGGCTGATTTTTCACAAACGTCGCCAACTGTACTCGATTTTGCAAATGTAGTTTTGCCATAATATTCTTCAAGTGATTCTTCACCGTATTTTCAGAAATAAACAATCCCTGCGCGATTTCACGATTAGTAGCACCCGTGGCCACCCATTGGAGAATGTCTTTTTCGCGTTCCGTCAGCTTCTGCACCGCCGTCTGATCCGCACCTTGAACGGGACTCGCGGGCCGAAATTCCATCAAGATTTTCTCTGCCATGGTCCGTGAAACGGGTGAATCGCCATCCAAAATACCGTGCAAATACGCAATCCAATCGGTCGGATGCAGACTCTTAATGAGGTAGCCTTGGGCCCCGCTGCGAATGGCTTCAAATAAACTCACCGCATCATCCGATACGCTGAGTATTACGACCATCACATACGGCAACTCCTGCTTAATCAGACGTGTGGCTTCCAACCCGTCTAAATTTGGCATGTTAATATCCATGAGCAGAAGATCAGGCATCCACTGTTTGGCCTTCGCAATGGCATCGTGTCCATCCGTAGCCTCGGCGACAACCCGAAACTGCGGGTCTGCATTCAAGATCATCCGCACGGCCTTCCGTGCTGGCTCGCTGTCGTCGGCTATGAGAATGTCGTATGACTTCACGAACTTCCCTTCTTTCGCTTATACGGTATAATCATTTAAACATACTATTAGAGGTTGTCCGAAAAGGGGTCAAAACTCTACGTCGTACTGCTTCGTCAGCGCCCCAAATGCTCCCTCGCACTACTTGTATCTTACTTGACCCCTTTTCGGACACGCAATATTAGGCTTCATCCAGCAAAATCTGTACAGGTTCGGAGGAACGGCCTTTCATGACTGATCAGCAAATAAAGTGGAGTTTGTTCATCATTCCGGCGCTTGTTATCGGCGGCTTTGAAACGCTTCGTCACAGTCTGTTTGCCGAACTTATTCCGCTCACACTAGGAAACTGGATTACCGCGCTGCTCGCAGCTTTGGTCATCGCCTTATTGTCACGGAAACTGTTTCAGCGTTTCGAAACGCACCAGCGCGATCTGAGTAGGGAAAGAGAGTGGCGCGCGGTACTCGAGGAGCGCGAGCGCTTGGCTCGAGAAATGCACGACCATATTGCTCAATCGCTTTTTTACACCGGCATCCAGGTTCAATCGGTGCAAACACTAACCGAAAAATATCCAGATGAAGATATTCAACAGGCCTTGAGAAACCTCCTCGTGTCCTTGCGAGACGTCGATGGAAGTATTCGTCAAGCCATTTTTAATCTTAAGCAGACTCCTCTAGACACTACGAGTTTTCTTGAACGAATGCGTTCCTACTTAACAGCAACATTGAGTGAAAACGGGATCCGTTGGACCGAACGGTTTAGCGCAGACTCCCTGGACCTTGGCCCAATGGAACAAGTCCACCTCTTTAATATTCTGCAAGAAGCCGTCACAAATATTATTAAACACTCGCGTGCCAGTGCGGTTGCCGTCACCTTCACGACGGCCCCTGGTTCCACAAACAAATGGACATTTCAAATTGAGGATAACGGAATTGGCTTTGACCCACAATCCATTACGGAAAACCGCTTCGGTTTGGACATCATTTCAAGTCGGGCGAGGGACATTCGGGCCAAGGCACGCGTAGAATCCAGTGCGGAGATGAGACGAACCTCGATTTTAGTATCCAAACTATAGCGCTGCAGGAGGTACCAGAGCCCCACGAGCAGTCAGTCATTTCCGCCCATCAGAGAAATTCTGCGTTTCTCGCACTAAGTATAAGGGCCGACCGCGAACCTCATCGTAGATTCGACCCACATACTCCCCCATGACGCCTAACAGGATTAGTTGGATGCCCCCAAGAAACAGCACCACGACCATCATGGATGTCCAACCTTGCACGGTCAATTTGGTGAACAATTTTTCGACGATAATCACAAGCGCGAACAAAAAACCCATGACCGCCACAAAAAAACCTAACGTGGTTGCAAATTGCAGTGGCTTAAAGGAAAACGAAGTGATTCCATCAACTGAAAACTTAATCATTTTCCGCAACGGATACTTGGAACTTCCTGCGTAACGCTCTGCCCGAACGTAAGGGATACCAATCTGTCGATACCCTACCCAAGACACCAATCCGCGGATAAAGCGATGCCGTTCCGGCAGTTGCTTGAGACTATCCACCACGGCCCGGCTCATTAAACGAAAGTCGCCGGTATCAAGCGGGATATCTACATCGGTCATGCTTTGCAGAATGCGGTAAAAACGTTTGGACGTCCACTTTTTGAACCAACTCTCGCCTTGGCGCTCCGTGCGAACTGCGTAAACTACGTCATATCCGGCACGCCACTGTTCGAGAAACTGGCTGATTAATTCCGGAGGATCCTGCAAATCTGCGTCTATGAGAATCACGACATCCCCTGTGGCGTAATCCATTCCGGCCGTCGCCGCAATCTGATGGCCAAAATTGCGCGAAAAGTTAATCACTTTCACATCCGCATACAGCGCAGAAAGCTCGCTTAACCGCAGCAAGGTTTCGTCAGACGAGCCGTCGTTGACAAACAGCAGTTCGTAGGGAACCTGCAATTGATGTAGCACGTGACGCAAGCGCAGACAGGTGACCGCAACGACTTCTGCCTCATTGAAAACGGGAATCACGACAGATACAAAAGGCGTTTGCAGTGCACGGAAATTGCCTTCGGAGGCCTCGGAAAGGTGTGCAGCCTCACGCAATTTTTCCGCCTCAGACAGCTCTGGGGCTAGGGTAAGACGTGGCTCTTGGATCACATCAGGAACTCCTTGTCGGGTTGTGGATTTGGCGGTGGAATCGGTAAATACCAGCCAGCGATTGAGAACGAAGCCAAGTCCCGTGATGGGGACCAGGGTGACGGCCTGGGCAATCAACGGGGACGTCGTAAGCGTATTTAGAATCAGGTGAAACAAGGCTTCACTGAGGCCAAGCAAGAGAAAATTGAACGTCAGGAATCTCACGAACATCGCGACTTGCAAACGCTCCCGTGAAAAAGTCCACTTCGCGTTTAGCGAAAAACTTGTCATCATGCCCACCACGTAGCCAATGGCTTGAGACAAATAAGGGTCCAGGTGCATGCTAATCAGCCCCGCGAACGAAGCATAGGACAAAACCGTATTGAGGGCACCTGTAAGCCCATAGCGAAAGAATTGCGCCAACCAATGAAAGCGTATTGTCTCGCCGCGTGTTAACATAGGGGCGACTCTCCCGATTCGTCTGGAATCCGTGATTTCTCTCGTACAGTATAGCTCCGGCTTGTTTGGGCTTTGTAAAACTTCAGTGTGAAAATTGTAAAGAGACACAGTTCATGAGAGGAAGATTTGGGTTGAAACGAGTGTGGGCATCAAGGTGGCACTGGGCGTTTACAATCGCCATCGTTATCTATCCGCTGCTGTGGATTTGGCAAGGTCTTGATTTTACCGATACCGGCTTTGCGATTACGAACTACAACCTGATATTTCGGGACCCCCACTCGATTCATTATTGGGGTTTTAATTATTGGCTTACGGACGTCGTGGGAGGGGTTTGGTTACTCGCCTTCGGGAAATTAGGGTTATTCGGGATCCGCTTGGCTTCAGCCCTCTTGATGCTGGCCACCAATTACTTGGTCTACCGTCTGTACCGGGGATGGATGGCAAAAGGCGTACTTCTCCTGACAATCTTAGTTGGAGAAACGCTCATTGAGCGAATGTATTGGTTAAACTACGACAATCTATCCGCATTCTTGTTCGTGGTTTCCGGATTCTTCCTCATCCGCGGACTTGCCATGCGGTCGTCAACGCGGGTGTTTCTTGCCGGACTCGTGCTCGGAGTCAACATGTTCGCGCGTGTTACCAACGCCGCTGGCCTGGTCATGATACTCGCCATATTCATTTCCGCAGCAGCCACGCACACGACCGTTCGCAAGCAAATCGCGCAAGCCGTGTTTTTTCTCCTTGGCGTTATCGGTGCGAGCGCCGCAGTCATCTTGGCGATGCGAGGGATGGGACAATGGACTGATTTTGTTGAAAACCTGGGTACGCTATTTTCCATTGCCGGTGGCCACGGGAACACACATAGTAGCGCAAGCCTGTTGACCCAATTGATGCACGATCAGACTTTCGCCTGGCGTACCGTACTTTACGCATTGGCAGTTTTCCTTTGCCTGAGCCTCGGCAACTTTTTGCTCAAGCGAGTCAAACCGCACGTCAGCCAAGTGATCTTTAATGGAGTGTCACTGCTTACCGTCATCTATATTTTGGGGGACGGCTGGCAAGATAGATTTCAGATGGTGGCTGGACTCACCGGAATCCTCTACGGCACCCTGATTTTTTCTCTCATGGTCGCTTTACGCCGCAAGGATGGGGTTTTAGCCTCGGCCACGAGCGTCTCCCTGCTGATCTTGTTTTCCGTTCCCCTTGGCTCGGATTTCGGCATCCGCCTTTCTGTCTATGGCATGTACCTGGCTTTGCCGCTGGCGTCCCACTTACTGTGGACGATTTTGCCCGCGTTTCGCAACCTCAATCGCATCGGCTGGACGTCAACTAGCCTTCGTTCTGTACTGATTATTCTTCTGCTCGGACTGTTCACGGTCGGTTTGATCAGCGGTTATCAGTATACCTACCGCGACGTGCCCAACCGTTTATCGATGACTGAGCCACTGAAAAATGCGAAACTGCAATTCGTCTATACCACCGCCGCACGGGCCAACGTGACCAACCAACTCTTGGACGTGTTGCCGACATTCGTGCATCCGAATGACGTTCTGATGGCGTACGAAGAAACCAGTTTGCTCTACTATCTAACCGACTCGCGACCCTATCTGAATACATCTTGGCCAATGCTCTACGACCCGAACCGCTTTCAAAGCGCTCTTAAACAGGCGGAACAAAGCCACCATCGCTTGCCCGTCGTGGTGCGGGCTACGGGCGCCACCGCAGATTTCTACTGGCCCAACGTCACTCACCTGCGTCTTGATTATCGGCATAACATGGACCGTGCTCTGATGAACCTGTTTCTCAAACAACATCACTACCTCCTGGCCTGGGAAAACTCTTTCTTTCAAATCCTTGTGCCGCCGAATTTTAAGCCTGGTTCATCCCAGCCTGGTCGTTAGCAAAAGTAACGCTGGCACAAGTCCTGACTTGGCCAGCGTTGTCGTCTCATTCAAAGACAATTAAAAGATCCCCTGGCTCCACCAAGTCCCCAGCCTTACAATGGACCTCCTTGATGACACCCTCGGTAGGGGCTTGCACCTGCATCTCCATTTTCATGGCTTCCGTGACGAGCAAGAGACTGCCTTTCGAGACGCGGTCACCTGGCCTTACAGTCACTTCCAAAACTTTCCCCGGCATGCGCGCGCCCAACTCATTCGGACTGCCGCTTACCTTGCGTCCTTTCCCCACAGTGGACGGTGCCAAGCGGTCTGCGACTTCGATGTGTCGAGGCTGTCCATTTAATTCAAAAAATACGGTCCGTTTCCCATCCGGCTGGACTTCGCTCATCGACAAGAATTTTATGATCAACGTTTTCCCAAGCTCAATCGAAACACTTATCTCTTCTCCCGGTCGCATGCCGTAAAAGAACGTTAGCGTATCCAGTGAACTCATATCACCAAAATTGGCTCGGTGTTTAGATAATTCTTCCGTCACCTGCGGGTAGAGCAGATACGACAGAACCTGAGTCTCCGTTGGCTCTTGGCCAATTTTCATGGCCAGTTTGGTCTTTTCAGCCTGTGCGTCAACCGCTAGCAAGAGTTCACCAGGTCGCTTGACGAGAGCCGGTCGGCCTTTCAGCACGGCATTTTGCAATTCTCTCGGGAACCCGCCGTAAGGTTGCCCCATATAGCCGGCAAAGAAATCAACCACCGAGGCGGGGAAGTCCAACGTGTCCGCCCGCTCCAACAGAGTCTCGGCCGTCAAGCCGTTTTGGACCATGAAGAGGGCAAAGTCTCCCACCATTTTCGAAGACGGGGTGACCTTAATCAGATTCCCGAGCAGTTGGTTCACTTGCACGTAGGCTTTTTTTACTTCTTCAAAACGATCGCCAATGCCAAGTCCGATGGCCTGTTCACGCAAATTCGTGTACTGCCCGCCCGGCATTTGATGTTCGTACACGTCCGCCGAAGCGGTACGTGCACCGGTCTCGAACTTTCCGTAGTACAGACGAACTGTTCCCCAGTAATCGGCAAGTTTTTGCAAATCTGTTACGTCGTCTGGCACCTCGCGATCCGTACGCTGCAAGGCGGCCACCAAGGAGTTCCAACTTGGCTGAGAGGTCGCGCCGGACATCGAACTGATGGCTACGTCCACGACATCGACCCCGGCTTCCGAGGCCTTAAGCAGGGTCGCAAGGCCGTTGCCGCTGGTATCATGGGTGTGTAAGTGAATCGGAATCCCGACGTATTCTTGTAAGGCTTGCACCAATTTCACCGCTGCATAAGGTTTCAAGAGGCCAGCCATGTCTTTGATGGCCAGCATCTGCGCGCCGGTGCGCTCGAGTTCTT
>Ga0156358_1347_pt4 | contig 12033 bp, 10 predicted proteins | sample RifOxyA1_FD_108003 | JGI IMG/M metagenome (GOLD analysis project Ga0156358, IMG submission 108003) | Alicyclobacillus sp. RIFOXYA1_FULL_53_8
TGGGTAAGTTGGGTGTTGGCCACGCCGGTGCAATTTTACGTAGGCTGGCGGTTTTATAAGGGAGCGTATCATTCCTTACGTGGCGGAGCGGCCAATATGGACGTGCTTGTTTCGCTCGGGACAACGGTTGCCTATGTGTATAGTGCCGGACTGACCGTACTGGGTTCGCAGGACGTGTACTTCGACAGTTCTGCCACCGTCGTAACGTTGATCTACCTTGGGAAGTTGTTGGAGGCCAGGGCCAAAGCCAAGTCCTCGGCCGCGGTGGCGGAACTCGCGAAACTTGGTGCCAAGGTGGCCCATCGCATAGAAAACGGTGTGGAAGAGGATGTTGCGGTGGAGAACCTTAGGGTGGGTGACCTCGTACGCGTTCGCCCCGGCGAAAAGGTTCCCAGTGATGGTGTAGTTCTCGAGGGTAGTTCCCTGGTTGACCAATCGTTCCTAACGGGAGAATCAATACCGGTGCTCAAACAGCCCGGCGATGCGGTCGTGGGGGCATCCGTGAATCAAACGCAGTCCTTTCTTCTAAAGGTGACGAAAGTGGGTCAGGATACGGCTCTTTCACAAGTCATTCGACTCGTCGATCAGGCGCAAGGCTCGAAAGCACCCGTACAGCGAATGGCGGATCAAATTTCCGGGATTTTCGTTCCGATTGTACTGGTGATTGCCTTACTAACCTTCCTCTCCTGGGGGTTGTTTGTTGGCTGGTCGCATGCGTTGATGACCGCGGTTGCGGTACTCGTCATCGCTTGTCCGTGTTCGCTTGGCCTCGCTACGCCGACGGCGATTATGGTGGGGACTGGAATTGGCGCCGAGGCTGGGATTCTGATAAAGGGTGGAGAACACCTAGAACGGGCCCATAAGATAAATACGGTGGTGTTTGATAAGACCGGCACACTCACCGTGGGTAAGCCGGAAGTGAACGAGGTCTGGGCGATGTCTGAAGCAGTGACGCCGCGAATGCTTGCCGTAGCTCATGGCTTGGAGGCGCAAAGTGAACATCCGCTGGCGAGCGCTGTTGTAGCCTATGCTAGGAAGCACCTCGATGAAGCTCAACTGGCGCAAACAGCCGCTGTGTCTGATGTCCGGGAGATGCCGGGACAAGGAATTGAAGGGGATCTTTCAGGTATTCCGGTTCGGGTAGGGAATCGGCGCTGGTTCGCGGAACTAGGGTTCAACATCCCAGAAACTGTGTTGGAAAGCTATGAATCGGCTGCGAAGACCGTTGTCTTGGTCGCGGAGGGAAACCAGTTGCTTGGTGTCTTGGCGGTGTCGGACACCCTGAAAGCAGACGCCGCATCGACGGTCGCGCAGTTGCAGCAACTGGAAGTCGAGGTCTGGTTGCTGACGGGGGATAACCGGCGCACGGCGCAAGCCGTAGCGAACGAAGTTGGGATTCCGCTCACGCATGTGATGGCCGAGGTCCTGCCCGCCGATAAGGCGGCGCAAGTGGCTGCGCTCAAGCAACAGGGACGCACCGTGGCCATGGTCGGCGACGGCATTAACGATGCGCCGGCCCTAGCGTCGGCCGATGTTGGCATTGCCATGGGGACGGGGGCGGATATTGCGTTGGAGGCGGCAGACATCGCGCTGATGCACTCGAGTGCCGCAGGTGTAGTTGACGCCATCCGCCTTTCCAAAGTGACCATGCGCAAGATCCGACAAAATCTCTTTTGGGCATTTTTCTACAATGTACTCGGCATTCCGCTCGCGGCATTGGGAATTCTCAGCCCGGTGATAGCTGGTGCAGCTATGGCCATGAGTTCGGTCAGTGTGGTATCCAACAGTTTGCTGCTAAAACGAAGTTTTACGAGTCGTCGTGGCTAAACAAGCTAAATAGGTCGGTTGCGAGGGATTGAAAGGAGGTGGAGAGGATGCAAACGGAGATTCTAAAAGTAAACGGCATGACGTGCAATCACTGTAAGCACGCTGTGGAAAGCGCACTGAAAGACGTACCTGGTATCGCGAACGCGGTTGTGGATCTGACAAAAGGCGAGGTTGAGGTTGAACTGAGTCAAGCTGTCAGCAAGGAAGACCTGCGTGCGGCCATTGATGAAGCCGGTTATGAGCTGGTTCTGTAAGAGGTTGTCCGGAACGGGGTCAAAACTCTACGGCGTACTGCTTTGTGAAGTCCACTCCGGAAACGCGGAGGTGGACTTTTTTTGTCTTGGCGGAGTGTGGGGCAGGACGGTGCCATGGTATGCTAGACCATGTGGGTAACTTGGGTAAGGGGGAGTTGCGAAGGACGCAAAGCCGCACAATTGACCTATGGAGATTACAGCGATACCCACCCAGAGTACAGCCCCGACGGCGGGGTTTCACCTTGGTGTGGGAGATGGCGAGTTCTTACTATAGTAGGTAGAACAACTAGAAACAATGCAAAAGGAGACGATGGGGTTGGAAACGAGTATTTTATTGGTTCAGATTGCTGGGGTTGCGGTGGCGGCAGCACAAGAAGCTGGGGATTTTTTTAGGGCCAAGCTAGACAGCCAGAAAATCGTCAAAACCAAATCGTCCGCTTCGGACTTGGTGACTGAGGTCGACCCCGAATGTGAAAGGATGATTCGGGAGCGGATTCTGCATGCTTTTCCAACCCATGAAATTTTAGGTGAAGAATCCACACCGCCGGGTTCCGAGGCCTCGGCTACGGCAACGGCGGCGGTGGTTGGGGCACCGCATTTATGGGTGGTTGATCCATTGGACGGCACGACCAATTTTGTTTACGAAGTTCCTTTGTCCGTGGTCTCCATCGCCTATGCGGAAAACGGAGTTATCCAAGTTGGAGTCATTTACGATCCGTACCGGAGCGAGTTTTTCCTAGGTATTCGCAATTTGGGAGCCTGGCGGTTCACTGCAGATGACGCCACTGACTGGCTAAAAGCCCCTTCGTCGGTCGTACCGGGTCGGAAACTCTCCGTTTCGATAAGTGAAGAGTTGGAGGATAGCGTAGTGGCGAGCGGTTTTCCGACTCGGGCGCGATCTCGCGATCTCACCACAGAGGCGGGCTTTCGCTTGTCTGCGCGAGTTAAGAGCTTGCGGTCGTTCGGATCAGCTGCGATGCATTTGGCCTATGTGGCAGCAGGACGTTTGGATGCGTTTTGGGAATATGACTTAAATGCCTGGGATTTGGCGGCGGGTGTCTTGTTGGTAGAATTGGCTGGGGGACATTGTATGGACTTAAACGGTGCCCCGTATACGTTGTCTGTTCGGGATATTGTGGTTAGCGGTCAACAGAGACTCGGAGATACGATTCGTACTATGGTCTATTTCGAGGCACCGTGAGTCTGTCTTTAGGGCACGTAAGAACGGAAGGAGCTACATTTATGCAGGTAAATAAAATTACTCCCCGTGGCTATTGTTATGGTGTTGTCGATGCGATGGTGATGGCTAAACAGGCGGCGGATGATAAAACGTTACCGCGTCCAATCTATATTCTTGGCATGCTGGTGCACAATCGGCACGTCGTTGATGCGTTTGACCGTGAGGGGGTTATCACCCTTGATGGAGAAGACCGTTTGGAACTGTTAGAAAAGATTGACCAAGGAACGGTCATCTTTACGGCGCATGGGGTCTCTCCTGAGGTCACTCGAAGGGCTGCTGAGCGCGGATTGCGTGTGATTGATGCGACATGCCCGGACGTCACGAGGACGCATGACTTAATTCGGGATCGCGTGGCCCTAGGTTACGATATTATCTACATTGGGCGCAAAGGTCATCCGGAACCAGAGGGAGCCATGGGGGTCGCCCCAGGGCATGTGTATTTGGTGGAAAAGCAAGAGGATATTGAAGATTTGAGCGTCAACAGCGACAAGCTTGCGGTGACCAATCAAACCACCATGAGTCAGTGGGATACCGCAGATTTAATGCAGGCGGTGAAGCAAAAATACCCGCACGCCGAGGTTTACAACGAGATTTGTATGGCAACGCAAATGCGTCAGCAGGCAGTGGCCGAACAGGCCAAGGACGCGGATTTGTGTCTTGTCGTAGGGGATCCCCGCAGCAATAATTCAAACCGGCTTGCGCAAGTATCCGAAGAGATTGCAGGCACACCAGCACACCGAATTGCAGATGTGACGGAGATTCAAGTGGAATGGCTAAAAGGTGTACGCACGGTAGCTGTGACGGCCGGCGCGTCAACACCGACCGCCATCACGAATGAAGTGGTGCACTACCTGGAACAATTTGACGAGCAGGTCCCGGCCACGTGGGAGCCCGTGCGTACCGTTCAACCGGATCGCCTCCTACCGGCTGTGCGCAGGTAAGCCATGGCAGGAAACGAGTACGCAAAGGCGAATAAATGGATACCAAGCGTCTGGCGCAGGACTGCGCGAGTTGACGCAGCTTTGGAGGTATCGGGTTGCTGACTTTTCTGCTTGTAGTATTGCTGGTCATCGCTGTTGTGAGCACCTATTTGAGAAAAAAAGCGGTGCGCTGGTTGTTTACTTTGCTGGCCATCTTGTTCTGGTTAGCCTTTCTCTCCTTGTTCGGTTTTGTGGTCGGATTCCAGGCCGGTACCAGGGGCATTCACTTGACTCATCTCTTGTTCTAACGGATCGCTCGAACGCACGGGGTCGCTGTCCTCGTGTGTTCGGCAAAGGCCGCTGGTAACCGGTGCTTGATTGAAACGGAGGCCATATTCATGGAACAGTTATTGCGTTCTTTGTTTTTGTCATTGGCAAAGAACCGGACCATAAACGAATGGGCAAAGCGGTATGGCCTGCGAATGGGAGCACAGCGGTTTGTAGCCGGCGAAACCATTGAGCAGGCCATTGATGTCATCCGCAGCCTGAATCGGCAAGGTATGGCGGCAACTCTGGATCACCTAGGCGAGTTCGTGCGAGATGAATCCGAAGCGAACGAAGCGGCCGATTTTTGTATCAAGACGTTAACGGCGATTCACGAGTCGAACGTGCAAGCTTCCCTGTCTTTAAAGATGACACAGATGGGTTTGGATATTCGACGTGGCCTGTGTCTGACAAACATGCGGCGGATTTTGGAAACGGCGAGACAATTTGACTTGCTGGTGACGATTGACATGGAGGATTACTCACATTGTCAGATTACGTTAGATATCTTTCGTGAACTGCGCAAGGAATACAACAATCTTGGCACGGTCATTCAGGCCTATTTGCATCGTAGTCTAGAGGATGTGATTCTGCTTAATCAAAGTCCCTCGCAACACTTGCGCATTGTGAAGGGGGCGTATAAGGAATCGCCGGCAGTGGCGTATGCGGATAAAGCAGATGTTGATGCAAACTATGTGAAGTTGGTGGAAGCGCAACTTCTAGGTTCGGGTTTCACGGCAACTGCCACGCACGATGAGCGCATTATTCACACAGTGAAACAATTTATAGAAAAACACGGCATTGCAAAGCAAAATTACGAGTTTCAAATGCTCTACGGAATTCGCACAAACTTGCAAAGTACCTTGGTCGACGAAGGCCATCCGGTTCGTATTTATGTGCCGTACGGGAACGATTGGTATGGATATTTCATGCGTCGACTCGCCGAGCGGCCCGCTAATGTGGGGTTTGTGGTGCGCGGAATGTTCCGATAAGCAAATAAACTGGTACGATTCAGCATCGTCCGGGTCCATGATTGGACTGCGGGCGATTTGTGTTAAGTTGCGCGCTTCTAGGCATTCTTTAGTAGTACAACATCCTTTAGTAGTGCAACGCGAATACGCGCAGGCGCGGTAGTAGGTATTCTTGCCGAGAATTTTGGATTATCAGTAAGATACAAATGTAATCACGTCAAACTCAGGCTTGGGTTGGCGTAACAGATAAGGGGGAGTTAGACTATGGCAGACCATTTACCGCTTCAGGGGATTGATTTTGTAGAATTTTATGTGGGTAATGCAAAGCAGTTCGCTTTCTATTTGAGTCGTGCTTTTGGTTTTGAGGTGATTGCCTATGCTGGACTGGAAACTGGGGTGCGGGATAAGACCTCGTACGTGCTCAAGCAAGGAGATTGCAGATTTGTGGTCACGAGCGGGTTGAGCTCCGACAGTCCGATGGCTGAGTTCGTAAAATTGCACGGGGATGGCGTTAAAGAAATCGCTTTCACCGTTGATGATGCAGCCGTCGCTTACCGAAATGCGACCGAGCGGGGGGCCATTGCGGTTTCTGACATGATGGAAGCGCGCGATGAAGAAGGAGTTTATCGTAAGTCCGCTGTAGCAACTTACGGCGATACGTTGCATACGTTTGTGGAACGAGCGGGGTACACAGGTGTGTTTGCTCCGGGGTACCGCGCCGCCGAGAATTTATTCTGTGGAGAATCGAAGGGCCTCCTGGCGGTCGATCACATTGTGGGGAATGTGGAACTCGGCAACATGGAAAAGTGGGTTCAGTACTATGAGAAAGCGCTTGGGTTTGAGCAGTTCATCCACTTTTCCGACGAAGACATCAGCACCGAATACTCCGCGTTAATGTCAAAAGTGATGCAAAATGGCGGCGGCAAGATTAAATTTCCGATTAACGAGCCGGCGGTCGGCAAACGCAAATCGCAAATTCAGGAGTACCTTGATTTCTACGGGGGTCCTGGCGTGCAACACTTGGCCTTGAAAACGAACGATATCTTAAAAACGGTTACTGAATTGAAAATGGCGGGAGTGGAGTTCTTAAGTGCCCCGGACTCCTATTACGATGAATTGTGGCAACGCGTTGGTGCGATTGACGAGGACGTGAAACGCATTCAAGACTTAAATATTCTGGTAGACCGTGATGAGGAAGGCTATCTGTTGCAGATCTTTACCAAACCACTGATGGACCGCCCGACGGTTTTCATCGAGATCATTCAACGCAAAGGGAGCAGAGGTTTTGGCAATGGAAACTTTAAGGCTCTCTTTGAAGCCATTGAGAAGGAGCAAGCGTTGCGGGGGAACCTCTAGCCATGAGACTCGTCAGTTATTCACGGCAGAGTGATAAAACGTCATCCGTGTTGGACACCTATGCGAACGCGATGATATCTGCGAACGACGATTTGCGAATGGCCTGGGTCGAACCTGACGGTTCGCTCGTGGATGCGCTCAAGGCGTATCAATGGGATTGTCAGAAACGAGGGACTGGTGAAGCCGGAGAATGGCTAGGTCGACTGCAGCGGCTAGAAGTATTAGTGCAGGATTGGCGAAGCAAAGACCGTTTTCAAATTTTGTCTGAGTTGCGTCAAGATTGGCTAGACGCCATCGCGAGCGGCGATGAAATGGCCCAATCCTGTCGTGTAGCGAGTCATTCCAGCAACCTTGGTTTGCCGTTTTCACCTTCGTCGTTTCGCGACTTTTACGCTTTCGAACAACACGTGAAAACCGCGCGTGCACGGCGAGGTCTAGATATGGTACCTGAATGGTATGAATTTCCGGTGTTTTATTTCTCCAATCCGCGGTCCTTCAGAGGACCCGGAGCGCCGGTCTATGCTCCTGCAGGTTCGACGGAACTGGATTTTGAGTTGGAGGTCGCCTGCGTCATCGGGCATCCTGGTGAGTCCATCTCCGTGAAAGCCGCAAATCAGTACATTGCAGGCCTTGTTTTGCTCAACGATTGGAGTGCTCGCGACCTCCAGCGTGCGGAAATGAAGGTTGGTCTTGGTCCGGCAAAGGGCAAGGATTTTGCCACCTCGTTTGGACCGTACTTTGTTACCTTGGACGAACTACAAGACGTAGCTTCCGAGTCTGCGAAGGGTGTCCGATATGACCTGCAGTTGGAGGCAGCGGTGAATAACCGAACGATTTCAAAGGGGAATCTGAAGGACTTGCATTACACCTTTGAAGAAATGATTGAGCGGGCGTCGCGTGATGTTTTACTGATGCCGGGGGAAGTTCTTGGCTCAGGAACCGTTGGGACGGGTTGCATCTTAGAACTCGGAACCGAAGTGCAATCGTGGCTAGTACCTGGCGATACCGTACGTTTGGAGGCAGGTCCGCTCGGTGTACTGGAAACGCGGGTTGCGCCGGCGCGCGATGCATACCAAGGGTGAAATCTGGGAGGTGAAAAGATGCCATTTTATGCGGTGCGAGGAGAGATCCCGCACAAACGGCACACGCAATTTCGGCAGCCAAACGGTCAGTTATACAAAGAAGAGGTCTTTGGGACGAAGGGGTTTTCTGGAATCCAATCGATTCTCTATCACGTTCATGCTCCAACGGCGGTGCAAGCGGTTAATGGATTTGAACCTTTGCTGCGGGACGCAGAGGCTGTGGGTCCGCTACGGCATCGGCACTTTCGGACGCACGGGCAGGCTCACAGCGGAGATGCTCTGTGGGCGCGTGAATTTTTACTGGGGAACGATGACCTTGTCCTAGGTACCTGTGTGACAGCCGAATCAATGACCGATTTTTATAAAAACGGCGAGTGTGACGAGCTGTTATTTATTCATGAAGGCGCCGGGGTGCTGGAATCCGTTTTTGGGCAACTTAAGTTCGGACCTGGAGACTATTTAGTCATTCCTGTTGGAACGGTGTATCGGTTGCACGTGGAACAGCCTCTACGTTATCTTGTGCTGGAGTCGGCCGGACCGATTGAGGTGCCGCGGCGGTACCGCAATGAATACGGCCAGTTCCTTGAGCACGCTCCGTTTTGCGAGCGCGACCTGCGTCTGCCAGACCTGGTTGAGCCAAAGGATGAACCAGGGGAGTTTACAGTTCTGGTCAAAGCTCGCGGTGGATTTACCAAACTCGTGCTCGCCAATCATCCACTTGATGTGGTCGGCTGGGACGGGTACGTGTATCCGTACGCATTCAACATCGAGGATTTTGAACCGATTACGGGTCGCATCCACCAGCCGCCCCCGGTTCACCAGACTTTTGCCGGTCCCAATTTTGTTGTCTGTTCGTTTGTACCGCGTCTGTTTGACTATCACCCGCAAGCGATTCCCACACCGTATAATCACAGCAATGTCGACAGCGATGAAGTTCTGTATTATGTAAGGGGAAACTTCATGAGCCGCCGCGGAATTGAAGAAGGCTCGATTACGCTGCATCCAAGCGGTATCCCGCACGGCCCTCATCCTGGCACGGTAGAGGCAAGTTTGGGGAAAGAGCGTACGGAGGAACTAGCGGTGATGGTAGATACGTTCCGCCCGCTCAAAGTCCTGCGCCCCGCTTTAGTGCTGGAAGATGAAAACTATATGTTAAGCTGGTTAGGTGAGTGAGCGGATGGAGATTTCACCGGAAGACTTAGAGTGGAGAGACAGCTATAAACTCCTTACAGGAAGCATTGTACCGCGCCCGATTGGATTTGTTTCAACCATCAGTCCCGCGGGCCTACACAATCTGGCGGCGTTTAGTTTTTTTAACGGGGTGTGCCCGCGCCCATTTATTGTCTCTTTTGCTCCCATGCAAAGAGGAAATGGGGAAAAGAAGGACACGTTGCGTAATATTGAGGATACCGGTGAGTTTGTGATTAACGTGGTATCTGAAGACATCGTTGTCAGGATGAATGAGACTGCGCCCGAGTTTGCTTCAGACGTGGATGAGTTTGTCGTCTCAGGGTTAACTCCGATTGCCAGTTCGGTGGTTAAGCCGCCGCGTGTACTGGAAAGCCCGATTAATATGGAGTGCGAATTGGTCCAGGTGATTCACTTTGGCGATGAGCCAGGTGCAGGCAGTCTCGTCTTGGGTAAGGTGGTACGCTTGCATGTGCGGGATGACTTGTACTTCGACGGCAAGATTGACAGCTGGAAGCTTGCCCCTGTAGCACGGCTCGCGGGGGATGAATACTGCAAAGCGACCGATCGGTTTCGGCTCAAACGACCAAGCGTGAAGGCGTAGCGATGTCTCTCTGCTTACTTGTGCAGGGTGTCATAAAGTTTTGCAAATTGGCGTGCCGCGACTTCCCAGTTGAAGTGGCGAGCGCGCCTTTCTGCACCGGCCTGTAAGCTCTGTCGACGGGCGGGGTCTTCGGCCAACTGACGAATGACGGAAGCGAAGGCTTGTGCGTCACGATAATTTTTTACGAGCACGCCGCTCGATGAATCCACGACTTCTTTAATGCCTCCCAAATCACTCGCAATCACCGGCAACCCGGCCGCCATCGCTTCCACATTGACGAGACCGAATGCCTCGCGCCACTGCGAGGGACACACGAATACGTCCGAGTTCCAGTAGTAGGAGGGCAACCGCTGCGGTTTTACAAATCCGACCCAGTGGATGAATGGCTGATTTTTAATATGCCGGCGGATCTCTACGCCATAGGAGTGCTCCCACGGGGGTGTCCGCCCAACGAGTGTAAGTTTGACGGGTACGTGTTGGCGGACGAGGGACTGGATGGCGTCGATAAGTACAAGTGCGCCCTTTTGTCGAATGACACGACCCACAAACAATACCCGCAACGGTTTGGCCGCAGATGCAGGGCGAGCCACTGTTTTAGGGTGTGGACGCAGAAACTGACTTAGTTCAATCCCCGGATAGACAATCACCGGCTGCCACGAGTTCGCGGTAAGGCCAAAGCGGCGAATGATCCAGCTTTTTAAATAGCGGCTATTGACCACCACTGCGTCCGCCGCCTGCAGGGCAGCGAGGGCTTGTGCGGGGGATAGATAGCGCCTTGCCAAAAAAGTGTTGGAATGGAGATTCAAAATCAGTTTTGCAGACGGGAATGACTGTTTGATGCTGGGTATGAGTTCGGGGCGATTTTCAACTTGAATAACATCTGGGGAGAGACGCTGAAGTTGACGCAAGACGGACTGTTGATACACGCGTTTAGCCCCGTTAACATGGACGATTGCGAAGGTTTTACGATATCGATGACCAGGACTCAGAAGCGTTAGCTGGTGGTTTGGGTAGTTCTGCAAAGCACGCATCAATCCGCTTACATAGATTTGCACGGACCCGCCGCGGTGCGCCGGAACGGGTAAGTCCTCTGGAGCCACAATGACCACGCGTGCCATAGCGATGGGCCTCCCGGGCAAGACTTTATTTTACCACCATACGCATGCGCACTCGTTTTGCCACGCAACTAGGCTCTAGCCTATTCGCTCGCGCTTAGTGAGGAATATCTTTTAGGAGAACTGGGTGGGAGGAAATTTTGTGCTCATTGCTCTTACCGGAGGACCTCCGAATATGGCTGGACGGCCACGACGCGCTCGAACGTTCCGAGAACTGGGCCAATTTTCTGCCGATCTCGGTCAAGAACTGTTGCTGACGACACCAGCCAATTGGTCATTTGGCAAGCAACGAGTACAGGGCTGGAAGTATGTGCCGGGCGGCACGGAAGTCTGGCGGCCAAGCACAGTTCCCATGGCAGATTGTGTTGTCTATGATGCCATGTATCTGGCTGATTTGAAAAAGTATCAAGCGGAGTATCGCACATGGAAGCGATTGATTGGTAAGGGAGCGATTCCGTTTTTTAACCCCATTCTGCCCGCCAAAGACCTCATTTACCGTGGCCTAGAGGGCGCCAAGCTGTGGCCTGGACGCATTCCTGCAACCGAATACAACGTCAATACCGAGAACGTAGTAAAAATAACCAAGTAACGACAGCGCGTGTGGCTCAAACCGACCATCGGATCGGGAGGGCGGAACATGGTGCTGCTCCAGTACCTTGGAAATGACCGATTTAAAGTCGTGGCAGAGCGATTTTATGGACGCTCGCTGGACAAAGAAGTGACGTCTAAAGAATTGAGTCAGTTGCTTATCTATGCGACAGGGCGCCGCAGGTATATGGTGCAGGAGCACATTCCATTGTTGCACACTCGAGACGGGAGGAAGTTTGACTTGCGGGTCACCGTCCAGCGCAATGGGACGGGTGAGTGGCAAGTGGTCGCATTGACCGGACGGTTTGGGTCGCCGGGATCGATGTTGACGAATTTCCACGCGGGCGGGCAAGTGGAATCGTTCTCGCACCCTACAACTCGTCAAATGATGCGGCTAAATGAATTTGGGGTGACGGATACGAGCTTGGCGGAGGCCGCAAAACTCGCACTTTTGGTGGCAGATCAGTTGCAACGCAAGTATGAACGATTGGCTATTCTTGGACTGGACATCGGACAAAGTAATCAGGGAGTCTTATTTGTTTACGACTTTAACGGGCGTCCTGG
>Ga0156358_1134_pt4 | contig 11586 bp, 11 predicted proteins | sample RifOxyA1_FD_108003 | JGI IMG/M metagenome (GOLD analysis project Ga0156358, IMG submission 108003) | Alicyclobacillus sp. RIFOXYA1_FULL_53_8
AGTTCTCCGACAAGCGCGGGTGGACCGTCAGCAATGCGTACGGGTAACCGGCGTGTGCAGCGTGATGAGCTGGCAAAGCTGTTTTCCCCCTTGCACGCGAGGTTTCGTGGGAGGCCAGGTAGACCGCGTGTCCGCTATGTCCCTCGTGTTCGGCGGCGTACGAGACAAACTCAAACTTGCCACTCGGCGTTAAGAAGCGCCCATCCAACCAGGGGATTTCCGACACTGGGATGCGAACGGTCCCCTCCTGCCGCAAGGTATCTAGCGTGATGCCGTGCGCCCGCAGCGGTTCTAGGGCGGCGGCCAGCCACTGCTCGCGCGTGCGATCCATGAAGCCAGCGAGCCCTAGGCGCTCTGCGAGGGCCTGGAAAATCTCCCAGTCCGGCTTTGCCTCCCCCTGCGCCTCGACCGCTTGCGTAATGTACGTCACATACGGTTGCCACATGGTCGAGAACACAAAGTCTTCTTCCTCTAAAACACTGGTGCAAGGCAGAAAGTAGTCCGCCACTTCGGCGGTTGGAGTAAGAAACATGTCAATCACGACCTTGCAGCCGATGCTCTCGTACGCTTGTAGCAAACGCTGGGTGTTGGGCACTTGGGTAACCGGATTGGTGCGCGTGACAAAGAGCACTTCGATTGGCGGATTGGCCGCGAGGATTTGCTCCGCCTGATCGCCGCGGGTAAACTCGCGTACATCTGCCCCGCTGCGCCCCGCCAATGCTTCTTGGTCGAGATAGGGTACGAGCGCACGATTGGCGTAATTCACCCCGCCTCCCGCAATGCCAATCTGTCCGGTAGCAGCCGCCAGCGCATCAATCGCGCGAATTGCATTGCCCCCACCAGGATAGCGTTGCAGTCCGATGCCTAAGAGCGTCGTGACAGGTCTGAGCTGGCCGTAGATTTCCGCCAACTGTACGACTTGTTCGGCGGGAACATCGGTGAGTTCGGCCACCGTTTGGAGGTCAAATTGGTCAATGTAGTCGGCGAGTTGTGCAAAGCCGAGCGAGCGTGCGGAGAGAAAATCCGTGTCTAGCCAACCTTCGTCCTTGCAGACCTTGAGTGCGCCAAACGCCAGCGCCGCGTCCGAACCTGGGCGCGGGGTCAGGCACAAGTCGGCGCGGTTGTCGAGGTCGGTGGCAAGTGGGTTAATCAGAACCAGGCGAGCCCCGTTCGCTTGCGCAGCTTTAATGAAGGGCACCATGTGGATGTTCGTATTACTGACATTACGCCCCCACACCACAACGGCTTGCGCTTGCGCAGTGTCCTGCGGGGCGTGGCTGCGCGCTTCGCCAAAGTCGTAGCGTTGGGCCTCTAGGCCCGCATCCCAACAGAGACTGCCAACCGTTTCCGTACAGCCTCCAAGCTGGTAGAAAAAACGTTGGTTAAGATTTTTCAACACCGTACCGGATCCCCAGTCGTAGGCGTGCAAAATCGCCTGGTGGCCGGAGTTGGCGACCGTCTGTGCAATTTGCTCTGCAATTTCATCCAAGGCTTGCTCCCAGGCGATTGGCTGCCAGGTACCATCGCGCTTTTTCAGAGGTTGCAGGACCCGCGAGGGAGAATAGAGGCGATCCTTGAGCTTGCGCCCTTTGCCGCAGAGGAAACCTTGGGTAACCGGGTGACTTGGGTCTCCATCAAGGCGTGTTACACGGCCATTGTCCACCTCTGCAATGATGCTGCACGTATCCCAGCAATCGAGCGGGCAGGCGGTTTTCACCTTCACTGGGTTCCCTCCTCCGGCGCGCCTTTGAGGAGAATTTTGCGCACCAAGCGATCGAACCGTTGACGGGGAATCAGCACGCTGTGACCGCACTCCTCGCACTTAACGCGAATGTCCATGCCAAGGCGAATGATTTTCCATCGGTTCGCGCCGCAGGCATGTGGTTTTTTTAATTGCACAACATCGTTAAATCCATATTCGACCATGGTTGTTGTCTCCTTCTCCAAGCAATACCTGCGGTTAGCTCTTCCCCGGCATCGGACCGGCGACTATCGGGGGGGTGAAGTTTTGCAAGCTCGGAAACTCAATTCCCGCCTCATCGAACGCTTGCTTAATCTTTTGCTGGGCACGCCTTTGCACCCCGTACTGTTGGGTCGGCAGGCATTCGGCCGTGACACGCAGCAAGATGTCGGATTGACGCAAGGATTGCACCCCGAGAATCTGAACATCGCCGACAATTACATCGGTTTCGGCCTTGACCTCACTCATCACTCTGCGAAGAATTTCAATCGCTTCGTCAAGGTTTGTGTGATAACCGACACCGACGTCAATGACGGCCAGGGAGTTGGTGCGTGAATAGTTCGTGACCTGTAAGATCTGGCCGTTCGGTATCACCTCAACTTCCCCAGTCCAAGCTTGAATCCGCGTCAGCCGTAGGCCTATCCCCTGGACCGTACCGGTGAAATTATTGATCTTGACGAGGTCGCCGACCCCGTATTGGTCTTCGAAGAGAATGAAGAAGCCGGTGAGAATATCTTTGATGAGACTTTGTGCGCCGAAACCAAGGGCCACCCCGGCAATGCCTGCGCCGGCTAGCAAAGTCGTGATTTTTAGTCCAATCGCTTGCAAAACCATCAACCCGAAAATGAAGTAGATGGAGTATCTCGTCAAATTGTCCAAGAGGGACTCGAGCGTTTTGCGTTTGCGTTCTTGCATCTTCACCGCTCGAGAACGGAGAAGTTTATTGATGACGCTGACCAACACTCGAATGGCAATGCGGGACAACAGATACAACAAGAGAATTTTCAAGGCATCCTTGACGGTTCCCCAAATAAGGATTTCGAAAGACGGGAGATTCGCAATATTCTTCTGCATGGCTGACCAAATGTTGGACCACATAAGACTTGTTCGCTCCTAGTTCGATGCACTGGTTTGTGTACTTTAGCGGTAGTCCGAAAAGGGGTCAAAACTCTACGGCGTACTGCTTCGTCAGCGCCCCAAATGCTCCTTCACGTACCCGAAAACGTACGCTCCGTACGCATTTGGGGTTAGCTTCCTCGCACTACTTGTATCTTACTTGACCCCTTTTCGGACAGGTACTTTTACTATAGCACAGCCGCTGCAGGAGTTGGCGTCAGGGACGTGTGAAGTGGCCTTGCGTGAAGCTCATCAGGCGGCCCATCCACGCCATGGCGAGCGAATGGGAGACTGGCCACGCGAGCCCCGTAAAGTCCTGAAACCATGCCAGATTGCCTACGAGTACACCCGTCAGGACCGTGGCATAGAGCCCAGTCGTAAGGGCGAGCAGTGGTGTCCAGAACAGGGTCTCCCCTTTGCGTTTGGCGGGTTGTGGGCGGTCGTACAAGGCAATCGATAAATGGGAGACTACCAGAAAGAGCAGAAAAATGGATGCGGTGATGCCGATGAAGAACAAGCTTTTGACAATATGCATCGTAATCCAGGTTGCTTGCGCCATGCCGCTCGCAACCGGCTCCGCCGGGATGAACCTAGACAAAACACTGACCCCCTGCACACTCGTCGTGACATGAGCTTGCAACCATAGAAAGGTTTCGCTGGTCTGGGGCACAAAGATGCGGGTAATCCAACCGGAGAACTGCGAAGCGGCGTAACCGCTGGCGATAATGCCTCCACTGTAGAGTAGGGCGCGTTGGATGCCTTGAACGGCAATAAAGATACTGCACCAGGCAAGTTCCGCAACAAACAGTACGTCGAGCATCTCGTTGTACTCCTTTCACCTGCCTGGGCCCATGCATGTCCGAATAGCTGATGCGATGGGGTAAGAAGCATGTGTAGAGGACAGGTATAGTTGATGCTACGCGTACGTATACTGGGAATATTCCGATTTAGGAGGATTTCCAGTGCCCGAATATGAGACGAGGATGGGGTCACAAATTGACCCGAGGTTGCCCTTTCGGATTGCCTTTGATGAAGAGTATGTGGAACATGCACTATCCCTCGTCTTGGACTCTGTCTTTCAGGCGGCAGTGGGTCGGCGGATTGTGGTGGTTTGCGTGGGGACGGATCGTTCCACCGGAGATGCATTCGGGCCTATCATCGGCAGTAAGCTCAACAACACCCTTGCTTCGACGCGCGTCAGCGTCTATGGGACATTGGACGAGCCCGTCCACGCGGTAAATTTGGCCGCAACGTTGGAACAAATCCGCGGCTCGCACCGCGAACCGCCGTTTATTCTGGCTATCGACGCCTGTCTCGGCAAGTTTGAACACGTGGGTCATATCATTCTCGAGCAGGGTCCCTTGCATCCCGGAGCCGGGGTCAAGAAGTCTTTGCCAATATTTGGTGACTACACCTTGACCGGCGTGGTAAACGTGTGCGGTTTTATGGAGTATTTCGTGCTTCAAAACACCCGCCTCGGGGTAGTTATGCGTATGACCGACGTCGTGGTCGAAGCCATGAAGTTGAGTTTGAACCGCTGGAAGCTCCAAAATGAACTGGTAGAAGCGGTGCACCGGGCTTAGCCGCGCTGCGGGCGCGCTTCCGTCGCACTGCAGGCACACTCTAGTCACACTCATTCGCCTGCAAGCACGCGCAGACCGGCGGCTTGCATACGAATCGTCACCTCGTTTGCTACCTCAATCGGTTCGCCATCCAGTTCACCGTGATGGTCGAGACGTTGCATGGTAATCGCGAACGCGTCGCCACGATGGATATGCACACTGGGATGAGTGATATGCGTGCCACGAAAGATTCTCGGGAACAAAGCGAGTAAAGATAGTTTCGAGAGTTTCGAGACCACGCAGACTTCCAATTGACCGTCCGTCGCGTTGGCACCTGGCACCACGCGCATACCCCCACCAAACGAGGGTCCGTTCGTAATCGCCAGTAAAGAGACCTGTTCGTAGTGACGGGATTGCGCATGCGCTTGAATTGTAACGGAGTAGGGTTGATAGCGTCCGAGCACCACAGGCAGGGAAATAGAGTAGCCAAGGCTGCCGAGTCGTTTCAACCAGGGATGCTTCTCAATGTAGTGGACAACGCTGGCATCAAGACCAAAGCCGCCGGCGTTGATTAAAAGTTCCTTATCGACCCAGATAACGTCCAGCAAACGAACGGATCCGTCTAAGACCAACCGTAACGCCGCAATTGGGTCCTCCGGCAACCCCAGCATGGTGGCATAATCATTCCCGGTTCCTGCGGGAATAATACCGAGCAGTAAGTTATGACGGACGGCCTGGGCCGCAGCGTGGTGAACGGAACCATCCCCGCCAACGGCCACAAGTACCGTATCTGGGGTCAAACGGCCATAGTCAAACGTAATGTCGGTTGCATCGGAGACTGTATACACGACCGCTGAGGAGGAATCGTCAGCTGGAACGGAGTTATTCGTGGAAGTGTGAACCTCACCGGCGCGCATAGACGGTAAGCTCTGCAGGTAGGCCTCAAGCGCGTGCCAAGCCTTCGTGGCACGACCGCGGCCCGCCCTTGAATTGACGAGAAAGTGCAGACGCTTCATACGTTAACGGGGTGCCGCACGGAGACTTTTTGAGCGACTTGCGAGATGACCTGCATTTCTTCTTCGGTCAGTGTATAGCTGGACGAGCCTGCCTGCACGGGCTTCGCATAAGTGCGCGATTCCTCGCGGCCGTAGATGGACGATAATACAACTCCGTTCTTTTCGTCGTCAATCAATGCCAGCGAAAAACTAAGGTCACTGCCAAGATCCTGAAAGGCATTGAAACGAACCAGACGGGCGGAAGAAACTTTACTGCGCAGTTGCGCGCGGAGATGTCCAATCTCCTGCTGAGCCGACACCAACTCCGCCCTGATTTTGGTCACTTCGTCCAATGTCTTCGCATAGACATCGTCTAGGTCTGCGGTGGAGTGGATGCCCTTCCACTTGCGAAACCTGCGGCGCAATCCGGAGGTCGAAACGGTAGCTACAATGGCAAAAACGAGGCTAACCAGCCCCAAGGTCGCTACTCCAATCAAAATAAAGGCGAGATACTGCGTAAAAATGTGTTGCATAGCGTTCCTCTCCGTTCGCGTATAGCTTGCAGGACTCTGTCAGTGCCTTTCGTGCCGTCCAAGTTAGTATGGCTTCGTGGACTAAACTTACGAATCCAAATTCCGGTCATACGTTGATTAAAACATGTGAGCCAGTTGACGCCCCAGCTCGAGCACGGGATTCTGCGCCGCTTTCAAAAAGGCAGCCACAAACATCGCGGGCAGAAGGTTCCCGACGGCAATTTTCTTCAGCCCTAGAATGTTGATGCCAATTCCAACAATAAGCAGTCCGCCCGTCGCCGTCATGATACTGATGAATAACTGGGAGTTGAGTGCTCCGCCTGCGAAATAGGCAAGAGTCGCAATAAATCCTTCATAAATGAACACCGCCGCCGCGGACAGTGCTACACCAAAGCCGAGTGTCGAGGTAAAGACGATAGAACTGAAGAAATCTAGCGTAGATTTCGCGTATAAGGTCGTATTGTCTGCGGAGACACCGCTTTGAATCGCACCGACGATGGCCATAGAGCCAACACAGAAGAGTAGACTGGCTGCGACAAAAGCCTCGGCGACCTGTCCAGTACCGAGCCGCTTCGCACGTTTCTCAACCACCTGACCAAAACGCATCAACCAGGCTTCGATATTAATCCATTCCCCGAGCAAAGCCCCAATAACCACACTTAGAATAATCAGCAAGATGTCCTTCATGTCCGTAAGAGCCATATCAAGTCCTAGTAGAATCACCGTGAGAGACAAACCCTGCATAATCGTCGTTTTCATCCGTTCAGGAATCGACGGGAGCACCAGCCCAATCACGGATCCAATAAGAATCCCCATCGCATTCACAACGGTGCCAAGCAAAAACAAAGATTAGACACCACCTTCGTCGGCTTTTTCAATCAGCAAGCCCAAAATCCGCTCCAAATCGTCCTTGGAGAAGTACTCAATCTCAATTTTACCGCGTTTTTTGCCATGATGAATCCGCACCGCTGTACCTAAATAGGTGCGAAACTGCTCCTCGTAACGTCGAAACTCGGGAACCGCCTCGGTTCTCTTTGTTTCACGTGAAACACCTGTCGTCGGTTGATAGACGAGGGCTTCCACCTTGCGCACGCTAAGATCGTCTTGCACAGCTCGAGTAGCGAGGTCTAACTGTCGTTGTTCATCATCGACGGACAGAAGCGCTCGCGCGTGCCCCATCGACAATGTTCCACGTGAAACAAGTTGACGAATGGCTTGCGGTAACTGTAGGAGTCTCAACATGTTTGCCACATGGCTTCGACTCTGCCCCACCCGCTTCGCGAGTTCTTCTTGAGTCAACTCACACTTGTCCATCAGGTTCTGATACGCTTCGGAAATTTCGATGGCATTCAGGTCTTCGCGCTGCAAGTTTTCAATAATGGCAATCTCCATTAATTGAACATCGGAGAAATCTCGTACCACCGCCGGAACCGTGGACAAACCCACTTGCAAAGCCGCCCTGAACCTGCGTTCACCCGCCACAATTTCGTACCCGCGCACACTGCTCTTACGCACAACCAAAGGTTGAATAATGCCGTGCTCGCGAATCGAGTCTGCGAGCTCATTCAACTTCTCAGGATTGAACTCTTGCCGCGGTTGGTACGGATTCGGGCGCAAATCGCGTACATCTAAATCCGACACAGAGTCAGACTCCAAGATACTCACTTGCGGGATGAGTGCCTCAAGTCCCTTGCCTAAACCTCTCTTATGCAAGTCCAATCACTTCCTTGGCAAGATCCATATACGTCTCGGCCCCTTTGGACTTCGGATCGTAGCTTATGACTGGTTCCCCGTGGCTCGGCGCTTCGCTCAAACGCACGTTGCGCGGGATAATCGTCTGATACACCTTGTCACGGAAAAACTTTTTCACATCTTCGATGACCTGCAAACCGAGGTTTGTCCGCGCATCGAGCATTGTCAGCAAAACTCCCTCCACCTCTAACGAAGTGTTCAGGTGTTTTTGCACCAAACGAATCGTATTCAGTAATTGGCTCAATCCCTCGAGGGCGTAGTACTCACATTGAATTGGAATTAAAACCGAATCGGACGCCGTCAAGGCATTGACCGTCAATAAACCAAGAGAAGGCGGACAATCAATCACAATGTAGTCGTATTGCGCGCGTAAAGCTTGTAAAGCCCTACGCAAACGTACTTCTCGCGAAATCGTGGGTACAAGTTCAATCTCGGCACCCGCCAACTGAATGGTGGCCGGCAAGACGGACAGCTTGTCCACACTGGTCGGTAGAATCGCTTCCTCAATAGGCACGTCGTTGATAATGATGTCATAGATGCAGTAACGTACATCAGCCTTGTTCACACCAAGCCCTGACGTGGTATTGCCCTGCGGATCAATATCAATCAGCAGCACCCGTTTGCCTAGTGTAGCCATACTCGCTCCGAGGTTGACGGCGGTCGTTGTCTTCCCTACTCCGCCCTTCTGGTTCGCGATGGCGATAATTCGACCACTGGCCACTCCTGTGCCCTCCCTATAACCAATCCGGTCAAGGACCAAATTTGCTAGCTCTAATTGTACTGCAAAACCAGACCCGATGTAGGACGGTTTCTACTCATTGGAAAATTATTTAGACAAAAAAGAGAGTCAGAAGACAGCCACAGTGGCTCTCCCACCCTCACAACCTTAGCTATGTACATTCAAGTTCTGTTAAACACTATTTTTTGGAACCCGAATGACAAATTCAAAATAATCACTTCCATCTTTTTCCTCAACATCCACCGAGAGACCCGTCTTCTCAATCATCTCAAGCGATTGGCGTATCGTATTCACGGCAATCCGCACATCGCGAGACAACCCGCGTTTTCTCGGCCGCGGCTTTTTCTCCATCTCCAAGTGAATCAGTAACGCCTTAACACGGTCTTCCATTTGCTTAACATTCCAGCCCTTGTCCAGGCATTCCTGCAACAATCGTACTTGAAATTCTTCCTTTGGCAACGCCAACAAAGCGCGCGCGTGACGCTCCGTAATCGACCGCGACAACAGTGCGTCCTGGACATCTCGCGGCAAATTCAAGAGCCGCAACTTATTCGCAATCGTAGACTGTCCCTTGCCTAAGCGTTGCGCCAAACTCTCCTGTGTCAAGCCATGCAACTCTAGGAGTTGTTGGTACGCCACAGCCTCTTCAATCGGAGTCAATCCTTCTCGCTGCAGGTTCTCAATCAACGCAGCGGACGCCGTTTGGGCATCGTTCATGTCCCGCACAATCGCCGGAATCGTAGGCCACCCAAGCGTCTTTACGGCCCGCCAACGCCGTTCCCCTGCAATTAGTTCGAAACGGCCTTGCTTGCGCCGTACTACAATCGGCTGAATAATCCCGTGCGTATGAATGGTTTTCGCCAGTTCCGCGATGCTCTCCTCATCAAACACCGTACGTGGTTGAAACGGATTCGACACAATTTCGTCGACTCCAATTTGGACAATCGCGGTCTCATCCGCAGGTTCCCTACCGCCCAATAGTTTGCCAAACGCGTCTCTCATCGCGGCTACCCCCAGGTTCCCTACATCCATCATGTTCCATTACTCACTCTCGCCCGCAACCTAGGCGTACTTGACACCGCCTAAGTCCACAGGCTCTTGCGTACTGCCAGCCGTCCATTGCTTTTGCCGACAAAAACTTCAACGCGCCAGGGTGCAATTCCTTCCCCGCCGACAAAGGTTCTATCCGTTCGGCAAAACTTGACACCAATTCAGTCTACGTTAAGCCTTGCTCACCGTCGCCCCGAGCGGGTTCTTCGACGCGGTCCCCGCTTTACGCGGAAACTCCTTCGGCGTCGTCGCCAATTGACGAATCACGACGATACTACGCGATCCAATCGCGAGCGGCAACTCGCGCAACTCCACACGCGCCACGCTTGCCCGCAAAAGTTCGGCCGCCCGCTTCGCCTCCGGCAGTTCTTCCTCTACCCCCGGCCCCTTATAGGACAGGACATGGCCGTTCACCTTCGCAAACGGCGCCGTCCATTCCAGCAACACGTTCAAACGCGCCACCGCCCGCGCCATCACGATGTCAAAGCGGTTGCGATACTTCGGATCACGCGCCAAGTCCTCGGCACGACCGTGCACCAAACGAATGTTTTTCAAGCCGAGTTGGTCTATCACCTCTGCTAAAAACGTCAACCGCTTTTGCAACGAATCGGCAAGCGTAAACTGCACATTTGGATAACAAATCGCCAACGGCAAGCCCGGAAAGCCCGCTCCGGTGCCGACGTCCGCCACGCGGCCCGACGTCTTTACGCAGTGCTCCCACTCTGGCAGGTCGCGCACGACCAAACTGTCGAGAAAATGCTTGCCAAAGACACCCTCCCTATCCGTAATCGCGGTCAGGTTTAGGCGCTCATTCCACTCGACCAGCAACCGAAAATAAGTCTCAAACTGCGCCAACTCGTCCGCCGTGACCGCTTGCGCAAACAACCGTTCTAGCTCACCCATTGGCCACCTGACCTCTGAAGTGCTCCAAGTAGATCAGCAAAATCGAAATATCCGCCGGCGATACGCCCGGAATCCGCGACGCTTGGCCAACCGTTTGCGGCCTTACCTTGGTCATATTCTCGCGCGCCTCCATCGATAATCCGCGCACTTGGGAAAACTCCAAGCTAGGCGGAATGCGCTTTTCCTCTAAACGCTTCTGGCGCTCAATTTCCTGTTCCTGCTTCAGGATGTAACCCGCATACTTGGTCTGAATCTCCACTTGCTCCGCAACCTCTGCCGGAACATCGACGATTTCTTCCGACTCCATCTTGCGCACGTCCGCATAGCTTAGCTCCGGGCGCCGCAACATCTGCTCGAGCGTCATCGCTTCCTGCAAGGGCGGCGAGGACAACTGCTCCAAGACCGGGTTGGCCGATTCAGGTTTCACCCGCGTGCGCTGCAGCCGCTTAATTTCTTCTTCGATGCCGTTGCGTTTCCTCATCATCGAATCATATTTGGCGGTCGACAACAGACCAATTTCATGGCCAATCTCCATCAGCCGCAAATCCGCGTTGTCATGCCGCAGCAACAAGCGATACTCCGCCCGCGACGTCAGCAGACGGTACGGTTCCGTCGTCCCTTTTGTAACTAGGTCGTCGACCATCACGCCGATGTACGCATCCGCCCGCGACAACACGACCGGTGTCTCCCCCTTGGCCTTGCGCGCTGCGTTAATCCCCGCCATAATCCCTTGCCCAGCCGCTTCTTCATAGCCCGATGTGCCGTTAATCTGGCCGGCCGTAAACAAGCCTTCCACCAACTTGGACTCCAAACTCGGCCACAACTGCGTAGGCACAATCGCATCGTACTCAATCGCGTAACCAGGACGCAGAAGTTCCACGTTTTCTAGCCCCGGAATCGAGCGCAAGAGGTCAATTTGGACATCCTCCGGCAAGCTCGTGGACATTCCTTGCACATACCACTCCGCCGTGTTCATCCCTTCCGGCTCAAGAAAAACTTGGTGGCTCGGTCGATCCCGAAAACGCACCACCTTATCCTCAATCGAGGGACAATAGCGCGGCCCTGTGCCCTGAATCTGACCCGAGTACATCGGCGCCCTATCAAGGTTGGACAAAATAATCGAGTGGCCCGTGACGTTCGTATAGGTCAACCAGCACGACACTTGACTGCGCTGTGGCAAGTCCTTATCAAAAGA
>Ga0156358_1027_pt4 | contig 11125 bp, 11 predicted proteins | sample RifOxyA1_FD_108003 | JGI IMG/M metagenome (GOLD analysis project Ga0156358, IMG submission 108003) | Alicyclobacillus sp. RIFOXYA1_FULL_53_8
AGCCCGCAAGAGGTGTCCCCCACAGTTCACGACAATGCCCTCGTCCGAAGTTTGAACCACTTCGCCAGTCAGCAGGTTTGATGCGCCTACAAAGGTAGCGGCAAAGGTCGAAACAGGTGACTGGTAAATGTGTGTTGGAATTCCCATTTGCTCAATTCTGCCATTATTCATGAGGACCACGTAATCGGCCATACTCAAAGCTTCCACCTGGTCGTGAGTTACGTAGATGGTCGTAATGCCCGCCTTGCGGATAACGCTGAGCAAATCCCAACGCATTTGTTCTCGCAGTTTTGCGTCGAGACTGGACAAAGGCTCATCCATCAACATCACGGTAGGCCTCGGGGCCAGCGCGCGCGCAATCGCAACGCGTTGTTTTTGTCCGCCCGAGAGTTGGTGGGGCAACTGTTTTGCGTATTCTGCCATCTGCACCATATCGAGAACTTCAAAAACACGCGCTTTGATTTCGTCCGACGCCAGCTTTTTAATCTTCAGCCCAAAGGCGACGTTCTCGTAGACACTCAGGTGCGGCCATAAGGCAAAATCCTGAAACACCATGCCCACGTTGCGCTTCTCCGGCGGCAAAGAGAACCCTTTTGCCGACCAAATGTCCTTGCCGACCCGCACGGATCCCCCGTCTAGATCAGTCAAACCCGCAATGGCATTGAGCAAGGTGGTTTTGCCACATCCGGATGGACCAAGCAGCGCCACAAACTGACCCTCCTCAATTTGCAGAGATACTCCCTTTAAGACTTGTCTCGCGTCAAACTTCTTCACGATATCGTCCAAATGGATTGTCACTTTGCCCCTCCTCATCCCTCACACTAGGAATATCGGGAAACCAAAACCTCAGTTTCCGATACATCCGCATCAACACTTACACTCTGTTTTTTTGATCCGCCCTTGCTAGCCAGCTTAGAAGTAATGAACTGTCCAATCGCATAAGAGACAATCACAAACAGTAAACCAATCATCGCCAACGCGGCGCCCTGGCCCCATTCAAACGCCTGAAACTTAGAATTAATCAAAACCGGAAAGGGCGGTTCCCCGGCCGGATAGAGCAGTGAGGATGCCGGGAGTTCGAACATGGTATCCGTAAAAGTTAAAAAGAAGGTAGAGATGGTCGTCGCTTGGACAAGCGGCACCACGACTTTGCGTAAGATGGTAGTATTTTTGGCCCCAAGCACACGAGCTGCCGTCATGAGGTTCGGAGACAGTTGACTCATAGCTCCCAACTGCAGACGAATAGCGTAAGGGAGGTGTCCAGCCACATAAGCCATCCCCAGTACCCAACTCGTGCCATAGAGTACAAGATGAATTGGAATCAGCCAAACTGCGTTCCAGGCAAAAATGAACGCAGCCGCTAAGACGACACCTGGAATAGCGATGGTTGCCATCGTGACAAGATTCAAGATGCGTGTAGCTGCGGATTTACGAAACGCCATTTGGTGTGCGACAAACAATCCAATCGTCATCGTAATGACGGCTGCAATCAGCGAATACGTAAAGGATCGCGTTAAAGCCTGTAATCCGTTGCCTCCCACTTGCATCGCTTGGGCATAGTTTTGCCATGACAGATTGGAAAACGTAAGGCCCGCCGCATTGGAATTCCACAGCGATTCCAAGAATGTGGAGCCCAGTGGTAATACCAAAGCAACTACGGCGATAATGAGGCTAGCGATGGTCGCCCCAGACATTCGTCGTCCCGCGGGTGGCACATTCACCTTCGACCCGCTAGAAATCGTAACGTACGTCCTTCGCCCCAACCACCACATTTGCAGTAACAGCGTACCCCCGGTAACTAGAATCAAGAGCAAGGACAGACCAGCCGCCGCCGGGTAGTCCACGGGAGCTTGATTGAGAGCCGAGTAAATCTGATAGGAGATTAACGGAATGTGGACCTGTGGAGAAATTGCGGCTGCAAATCCGAAATCCCCAAAGCCTTCCGCGAAGGCGATGGATCCCCCCGCCAACAGAGCGGGCGTCAGCAAAGGCAAGATGATTTTGCGAAATCTCTGTGCCCGAGAAGCCCCTAGCATGCGCCCTGCGTTGACAAACTCGGTGCCAACGTTGGCAATTGCCTGTTCCATCGCCATATGAACAAACGGAAAATATCGGAATCCCATCGTGATGACCAAGCCAAAACGGGTGAAAAACCACGCTGACCAGCCATTTGGCAGGTGGAACACCTGCGACAGGATGCCCCCGTCTTGCATGAGAATGAGCCAACCTTCGGCAATCACATAGGACGGCGTGAAAAACACAATCCATATCGCCCCGTTCATCACCGCACGCACCCCTCGCGGGGCTTTTGCGGATCCAAACGCGGTGACGGTGCCAATCACCGTGGCAAATACAGCAGCTACGGCTCCAATGGCCAGAGAGTCAATAACCGCCGTCAGGTTTCCTTTTGATGTGAAAACCTTAAAGAACGGTTGCAACGACGGCGTAAAACTCATTTTCACGTCAAACAAGTGGGGCAAGACAATTTGTATCAGTAGCGAGGCCATCGGATAGGCGATAAGAATAAAGAGTACGAGGAGGCTGGGTGCCGCACCAACCCATCCCCGTACTTGATGCCAAAGCCTACTGAGTAATGTTGGCATTGAACCACTGTTTAATCTCGTTTTCGTTCTGTGCGGCTTGAACCGGATTGACAGCTACCCAATTGATCCCACTTTGTTGTCGAGCCGGATTTGGCTGAAGCCCTTGAATGACTGGATTGAAGTAGGAATCACCGCCGCCGTTCTTCGGATCCAGCATTACTTGCTGTCCTTCTTGCGACAATACGTATTCCACAAACTGTTTCGCCGCTGCCGCATCGGGAGCATTCTTGTCAATCGCGATGGCACCTTGGAGCGAGAAAACCCCCGAGCTCGGATAGACAATTTGAATCGGGTCGCCCTTTACCTTCGCGGACACAAGTGCGGAGTCTTGAATCATGATTGCTTTCACCTGTCCAGCGAGCAGTGCCTTCAATGTATCGCCGTTTGTCGGGAAGACCTTCATACCGTTTTGCTTCAGCGAGGTGTAGAACTGTTCGCCCTTCTGCGTCCCCATCATCTGCAGCATACCTGCCACAAATGGGAAGGTCGGACCGGAAATACTCGGATCGTTCATGGCCACCGCGTTCTTAAATTCTGGCTTGAGCAAGTCGGACCAATCCTTCGGCGCCTGACTGGCGGAAACAAGTTTCGTGTTATAGCCAATGGCAGCTGCAGCCGTAATGGATGCAGGATAATAAGCTTTATCGGAGGGAATCAGAGACTGGCCGTACGAGGTATAATTACTTACGTCACTCGGAGTCCAGTTTTGTAATAGCAAGCCTTCATTGTCCAGGCCCTGCATGGTGGAGCCCCCGTCAAACCACGCTACGTCCCAGTGCGGATTCGACTTTTCCGCCTCCATTTTAGCCACAATATTACCGGTCGAGTCGTCCACCAATTGCACCTTAATCCCCGTTTTTTTCTGAAATGCATCCGCCATCGCTTGGTCGTACCCTTGCGCGGAGTACAGCACGAGTTTTTGTGCTGCTGCAGGAGCAGAGGAGCCTGCAGTATTTGACACACTTGAGTTTGAGTTAGCCGAGGTAGTTCCGCAACCGGCTAAGATCGTCGTACTGCCAAGGATGACCAGGGCAGGAAGGAATCCTTTTTTACGTGTCAATTTCAACATTCTCTCTCCCTTTTGGATGCTAATGTATGGAAATTTGGTGTTGCCATCAATATAGCTAAGAATTGTTGAGTTATTGTAAAGCGTTTGTAACGATTGTTATAAATTTAAATAACCAGAGTTATTTATTATGGAGCCGGTTTTAGTAACAAAAAAAGCTGTTCCAAAGTAGTTTTCACTACTCAGGAACAGCCACTTATCAAACCTTTAACCATCACTAGATCATGTTATTGAGCTGCAAGAGAACTTAGTGGTCCGCTATTGCACGATACCCTCAATCTTATTTAACGGAAAGACGACAAAGTCTGCTTGACCCACAATCGCCGAGCGGGCGACGTATTTATGCACCCAAAAACGACTGTCGAGTGAGTTCGAGCGGTTATCACCCATCATAAAGTAGTGCCCCGCCGGGACATGATAGGTGCCTAGACCGGACACGTTCGGTTGATCAATATACGGTTCCTTGAGCAGTTTTCCATTAATGTAAACGGCCGTATTCGTGATGGTGACGGTGTCTCCGGGCATACCAATAATGCGTTTCACGAAAATTTCCGAAGGATTATCAGGATAGTGAAATAACACGACTTCGCCGCGGAACGGATTTGCGAACTCCGTAGATAATCGGTTCACAAATATGTGACACGGGGCTGGAATCGTTGGGTTCATGGACTGGCTAGGAACTAAGGCTGCGGTTGCTACCCACTTTTGAAACGAAAGTGCAATCGCGACCCCAATCGCCATCGGATAGACCCAACTCCAGGCCACTCGTAGTGAGGAAGTTTTCTTTGCGCTTCTGGTCACAGTCATCACACCTCTCCGTCCGTGTCCTGCCTGCTTCCAACAAGACTTTCGTAATTATACTACATCGCGCCGTTGAAACACCCAAGCGGCCAAGGCAAGGAAAACGCCAACGAGGGCCACGGTTATCAACATACTCGCCACAAAACCGGAATCCGCCTTCCCCGCAAGCACGAGTTGTTCTGCCATCGAGGGGATATTACCAGGACTCCACTGAATATGAAAAAGACTCGTGAAAACACTGAGTAAGGCAGCTCCGGCAAGAGCGATAAAGGCCGTAGCCATCGCGGAATCGAACAAACTGCTGAGCATGATGGTCAAGGCCAATACAAGCAAAATCCACAAGGCATAGACGGCACCGCTCGATAGAATACGCAGAAACGGGACACGTCCAACCAGTTGTTCCGTATAGTACCAAGTTGCCACATATCCCAGCAATAAGGAAACAAGCGACACTGAGACCGCCGACAGCCATTTTGCCAGCACGTACATGGTAAACGATACAGGTTTCACCATCACCAATTGGAGCACGCCATGTTGGCGTTCACCGGACACACTGCCCATAAAGGCGAGTACCAACACCAACAGCCCAATCAGGTTGTATTGGGATAGCGCCTTGACCACGGTTTCCGCGCCCGATGGTGTCGGAATTTGAATCACAGTACCGGCGGGCATGGTCGACATTTTAAGAATTTGCGGCATAAAGTACGTGCTTATGGGTTGCATCACGCCCATCAGGATAAAGACCAGCGGAATCCATATCCACTTTCGATTTCGCCATGTTTCGAGCAGTTCTTTGCGATAAATAATTGCCAGTTGGCTCATGACTTCACCACTTTCATGAACAAATCCTCAAGCGAAGTCAGGCCAAACTCGACGCTCCGAACCGGAATGTTCTGCTCCGTCAGACTTTGCAAAATGGCGTTCCTCGCGCCCGCCAAGTCTTCCACGGTAAGCTCAACCCACGCGCCTGAACCCGTTACGAGCTGGATCCCAGGTATCCGCGCCCACACCGAGTGCCACGGTTCCAGAGTTACCTCTCCTTGGATCTTCACCATCGGCTGCTGGAATTGCATACGTACCCCCGGCAAATCTCCGTCCACCACGATTTGACCCTGGACGAGAATCAAAATGTCGTCGCTGATCTCCTCGGCATCATGAAGTACGTGCGTCGAGTAGAGAATCGTTGTCTCCTGACGAATCTCGCCCATCAACTCCAGGACCTCGCGTCTCCCCACCGGATCGAGCGCCGATACGGGCTCATCCATGATGAGCAGCCGCGGACGATGAATAAGAGCCTGCGCAATGCCAAGACGTTGCCGCATTCCGCCCGAGAAACCGCCGATTTTACGCCGCGCGACATCTTTCAAACCGACCATCTCCAGAACCTTGTCACGCCGTGTCAATACCTCACTTCGTTGTATGTTGGATAGACGACCAATGTATTCAAGAAACTCATTGGCGGTCATCCACTCATGGAAGGCGGGCTGCTGCGGCAGGTAGCCAATGTACGACCGCACATCCTGGGGATGGGGAACATCGAATTTGATCTGGCCGGAAGTTGGTGAGGTGAGTCGCGCCAGCATTTTTAAGACCGTCGTCTTGCCAGCCCCATTCGGCCCTAACAAAGAGACACAGCGTCCACTCTCAATGTGAAACGAGATCCCTTTAACGGCCTCAACCGAACCATAGGATTTCGCTAAATTTGTTACCTCGAGTAAAGCCATCAGCGGTTTTTCCGACCAAAAATAAAGTATGCAATCGGCCCAAACAGGCTAAAGAAGAGAATGACAAGCACCCAAACCCACTTTGGTCCGTTGGTCCGCTCGGCACGAATACAGTCAATCAACGCCACCAAGAGTAAAACCAATTCAATGAGGATAATTGGCAGTAGTACGTTTAGCCCCACGCCCATACGTCTCTGTCCCTTCAAATTCCCGATTTGTGTTACATTGTGAATAATAAACCTCGGCGAGGCAATTGGTCTAGAAAGGAATCCTCATGGCAGTCCAAAAAATGTCATCCTACGATGCTTTGCAGGGTCGCTTCGAAGACAGTTCGTTCGCATTTTTCACCATCTTCTCGGCCATTTTGCGCCCATTATGGCAGCTCTCGATCTTAGTGTTATACGCCATCGTCCTACAAGGAAACGGATTCCGAGCGATAGATTCCGTCGGTGCGGCGGCGTTCATCGCTTCGAATTTCATTCTCATCGGAAAACCGGACCATCCTGACTGGCCCAAGGTGCAACGTATTACCGTGCAAGCGGAAGCGGGGATTGCCACCATCCTTGCCCTACTCTTCCTTCCCCTTATACCCGAGGGACCCGCCTCTCTTCTCCTTCTGCCAAGCACCGTGACTTACGTCATGCGCTTTGCGCGTGGAAAAATGCAGTATATTTTAATGGCCGTGACGCTGTTCGTGTACTTCCTAACCGTCATCTTGCACCTGACTCATCCTTCCCGAAATTTTACGTTCTCCGCAGATTCATGGAAGCAGTGGACACTTCTCATTGCCTACGGTGCGGTACTAGTTTTCGGACTCGTGATAGGCGAACTTCTGCAACGTCAGCGGCTAGAGCGGCAGTCCTTTCAAGTGACGCACGAACGTTTGCAAACGCAATCGCAACAATTGGAACGCATCAACAACCAACTTAACGAATACGCAAATCGCGTTTATGACTTAGCCGCACTCGAGGAACGCAACCGCATTGCTGGCGAAATCCACGATACGGTCGCTCACCGGCTCACCGCCTTATTCGTACAGCTTCAAGCCGCACGGCGGATCCTACGCCAAGGAGATACGGCGACGGCCGAGGGGAACTTAATCGTCTGTGAAGAACTGGCTCGCGAGTCGTTGGAGGAAGTGAGAAGCTCGGTACGCGCCATTCGCCGCAGCTCCGGCGACGAGGGAGTTCATGCGCTCCGGCGTCTCGTGCTCCACTACGCTTCTTTGACCGGCATGGACATTCACTTCGCCGCTGACCCTACGGTCGCGGTGCTCCCCTCTCCGCTGATGGCCACTTTATACCGCGCCATTCAAGAGGGGCTTACAAACGCGCAACGCCACGGGCGGGCCACCGAAGTGTGGGTAACACTGAAACGGACCGGAGTGTATCTAGCACTTGACATTGAAGATAACGGACGCGGTCAAGTAACACCCCACATGGGCTTTGGTCTTTCCTCCATGCGCGACAGAATGCGTCAGTACGGCGGTGAAGTGACGGTGCAGTCCCAACCGGCGCAGGGGTTTTTACTGCGACTGGAAATCCCTTTGTGGGAGGAGCGATAGAAGTGATACGAGTACTTATTGTGGATGATCAGCGCTTGATGCGAGATGGATTACGTACACTGCTTAACCTTGAGCCGGATCTCGAAGTCGTCGCGACCGCACAAGATGGGAATGAAGGAGTACAACTCGCGCAGGATTACGATATAGACGTTGTGCTACTCGACATTCGTATGCCAAACCTCGATGGCATTTCTGCGCTCAAACAGATTCATGCAGCCAAACCGGAGGCCCGCATCCTTATGCTTACCACCTATGACGACGAAGAAGATGTCGTCTCAGCTCTTTCCTCCGGAGCCTCCGGATACCTGCTGAAGGACATGCCAGGCGAAGAAATTGCCAGCGCCATCCGAACGACTCGGGCAGGCGGCGCCGTCCTGCCGCCGCGCATTGCCCAAACATTTCTTGCGGCCCTGCAGAATGATCCGCAAAAACAGCCGCTACTGTCCAAAAAGAGCGACCCGCACGAGAACTCCGATGCAATCGACGCCACCGTCCCTAACACTTTGACCGAGCGCGAACGAGAGGTCCTGCAGTGCCTAGCCAAAGGTATGTCGAACAAGGAAATGGCGGACACCTTGTTTGTCACCGAAGGGACCGTAAAAAATCACGTGAGCAGCCTAATTGCAAAGCTAGGATTACGTGATCGCACTCAGGTCGCTCTGCACGCAGTTCGCTGCGGCTATGGGGAATAGAACGAATTGTCAGCCCGAGAATGACTTTCGTCATCGTCACACGGGTCAAAAAACCAACCGCCGTCCTGTCTTTTTTCTATCGTTTGGCACACGTCAAGGAAGTCAGTCGCTGGTACCATGGGAAACATAATGACAGGACAGGAGGCGCTCCCATGCTTGAGGTACACGGACTGACAAAGTCGTTTGCAACGAACACAGCTGTGAAAGGCGTGAGTTTCCAGGTTCATCCTGGGGACGCTTTTGGGTTGCTGGGTCCCAATGGTGCCGGCAAATCAACAACCATCTCGATGATGACGGGATTACTCAAACCTGACAAAGGTGAGATTATCCTTAACGGACAAAGCCTCGAGAAAAATCCACGTTATGTGAAACAACGCATTGGCCTGGTCCCGCAAAGCATTGCCCTCTACGAACACCTCTCTGCAGAAGAGAACCTGCACTTTTGGGGGAACATTTACGGCATGACGGGCAATCAGTTGCGCGAGAACACGGACTGGTGCTTAGATGTCGCCGGACTGAAAGACTACCGCAAACAGGCCGTGAAGAAGTACTCTGGCGGCATGATGCGGCGGTTGAACATCGCTGTCGGCATGATTCACCGTCCCGAGGTGCTCATCATGGATGAGCCTACGGTTGGCATTGACCCGCAGTCGCGCAACCACATTTTGCAGACCGTCAGACAACTCAATCGCGACGGTATGACGGTCATCTACACGAGTCATTACATGGAGGAGGTCGAGTACCTGTGTACCCGACTGGCCATCATGGATCACGGTCAGATGATTGCCTATGGTGCCCTCAAGGATGTGCGCCAGTTGGCAGGGGCCTTGTCTACGGTCACCCTGGAAGTGAACGGAGAGCTAGCCGCAGCGGCCGCAGAGTTGCGACAAGACCTAACCTTTCGGCAAGTGACCGTCACAGAGCAAACGCTCCTGCTCCAAGTTCAGGAAGCGGGCGTGGCGATTAGCAAGGCGGTCCTCGTATTGAGCCGCCACCAATTGCAACCCCAGCGCATCGACATTTCGCAGCCCAATTTGGAATCCGCCTTCTTACACTTAACAGGACGCCAACTTCGAGATGGCGAGGAGCAGACGTCATGACGCGCATCGCGCTAGGAATGGCATGGGTGGATTTGCGGCAGCTCGTGCGTGATCGCAGAGCGCTCATCACGCTTTTCCTGATGCCTATCCTGTTGACATCCATCTTGAGTTTTGCCTTGGGCAGCATGTTCGGCAATAAAAGTTTACCGCTGACCAAGGTTACCGTCGTCAACCAAGACCAGGGAACGTTCGGAGCGAACCTCACGGACTTCTTGCGCCAACAACATGCCGCCTTTGCGGTCAGCACATCACCGTCCATGACAGCCGCTCGGCAGTCCGTCAGCGTGGGCCTTAGCGACGTCGCAATCATTATTCCATCGCTGTACTCGGCTCATATTGCCGCTAATGCACCCACCCAAATTGAGGTGGACGCGTCCCTGAACAAAAACACGAGCCAAGCGATTGTGCAAAACTACCTAACTGCCTATGGCACCCAACTCGCTGAGTACCGCACCATGCAAGCGCAATTCCCAGCCATCGCGGCGCAGGCGGGAAGCCAGACGCGGGCAAACCTAGCGCTGCAGCCCTTGCAATTGCAGTTTAACGAGTATGCGTCCGGGTTGAATGCGGTCACTTCCGGTTCCTATTACGCCATCGGCATGATGGTTATGTTTCTCCTCTCCAATGCCATTCACCGCGGAGCTAAAATGGTCCGAGAACGTCAGAGTGACCGCTACAAACGTATGATTGCCTCCCCCGCAGACCGCGCCGCACTGGCCGGGGGGCATTTGGTTTCGAGTTTTCTCATCCTGCTTTTGCAAGGCGCGGTGGTGCTACTCTGTTCCCGCTACATTCTCGGAATTCATCTCGGTCCTAGCTCGCAAACCATCCTGTTATTGGTGAGCTACGCGACATCACTGGCGGGCATCTCCATTCTGCTGGGAAGTTGGGTGTCCTCCGTCCAGATTATGGAGAGCCTTGCTGGGGTCGGCTCGAACATTGCTGCTGTGCTTGGCGGGAGCATCTTCCCCGTGTACGGGTTTCCTCAAGTCATGCAGTGGACTTCGAAGGCACTGCCAAACGGCCAGGCTGTAACAGGGCTTGTGGATAGTGTGATGGGCATCTCCACGCAGTCCCTCATTCTGCCGATTTCCTACATGCTCATCCTAGGTCTGCTGCTTGGCCTAGCCGGGGGACTGCGCTACGGGCGGACAGCGTAGACGTGTATAGAAAAATTGACAATATTATCAACAAGGAGGAGGTTCAAGGATGATTGCTGCCTGGGCAATTTTACGGCGTTTTTTACTCAGCTTGACACGTGTGCGCGCGAACCTGTTGTGGATGCTTGTCCTGCCGATTGTATTTGTTTTCGTGTTTGGTGTCCTGCCGACTTTAGGAAGCAGCAAAACGGCGATAGCGGTCGTTGATGAAGATCACTCGCAAGTCTCGCAAGCCATCGTTCAACAGCTCCAGCAACTCCCGGACTATAATGTGAAAGTGATCCCGTCGGCAGACGCTCAGACCATTCTGCGGGAACTCAAGGCAAGTGTGGTCGTCACCTTGCCACCTGGGCTACAAGCACAAATCCTGCTTGGTCGCGATCCGACCGTAGATTGGGTTCTATCTCCAAATTCA
>Ga0156358_1083_pt1 | contig 10931 bp, 13 predicted proteins | sample RifOxyA1_FD_108003 | JGI IMG/M metagenome (GOLD analysis project Ga0156358, IMG submission 108003) | Alicyclobacillus sp. RIFOXYA1_FULL_53_8
GGTCGCGGCATTTTATCTTCGGGATCGTTGAGCAAGCGTTCAATCTCGTCTTCCACGTCATCGAGCAATTTGTAGCCGTCGCCGCCAAAAAACTTAATGCCGTTGTCTTCTACCGGATTGTGCGAAGCAGAAATCATCACGCCGGCGTTGGCATGCAAGTGTTTCGTCAGGTAGGCCACCCCTGGCGTACTAATCACGCCGAGACGTAAAACATCGACCCCCATCGAGAGCACACCGCTGATTAACGCAGCTTCCAACATGTCGCTAGAAATTCTCGTGTCCTTACCAATCACTAATCGAGCGCCGAGAGAATCGCTGGCTAATACGTATGCGCCAGCACGCCCTAAACGAAACGCCAATTCAGGCGTTAATTCTTGGTTTGCGATACCTCTTACACCATCAGTTCCGAATAAACGGGGCAAGCCATGTCTCTCCTTTCAAGTCTCAATCATTTTGCCACAGTCGGGAGAGCGAAACAATGGGTTACTTTACAGCCACGCCAACCTTGTCCAGCGAAAGTTGATTCACCTGTACCCAGGTCGGCAGCAGAACGTTTAACGGCGCAGAGTTGTCGCTGGGTTTCAAATTCCCTGCATCGACGTAGACTTGGATGGAAGATGCAGTCAGTCCGTCCACGACACTCTTTGGGCCGGACACCGTGACATCTACCAACGTTGGGCCGGTCAGCGTAACTTGACGCTGGGACGGCGCGTTTTGAATCGCAATCGGCACCCCCGTAAAGAACTTTGAAACGCTCGTTTCGAGGGTCAGTGTGACCGTTACGGATAGCGGATCTACCTTCGTGACTCCGGTCGGCAAGGGCAGATGCGACTGCAGTGTCGTCGAATTTCGCATCCCGTTGACGTTTACCGGCACAGCCAAGGTCTGGGATTGCGGCAGTGCTGTGGGCAATCCGAAAACTGATACAACCGTCGGACTGACCGTTACCCCTGACACCGCGTAGCCTGGAGCCGGCGTTCCAACGATTTCCGGGACAAGCGTTGCCGTCATTTGCGGCGCCTCAATGGGCACCGTGACATTCACGCTACTAGGCGTCAGTTCCACCCCCGCTACGGGTTTCCCAGTCGCGTCGACGGGGGTCAATGAAACAGAACGGGTAACACTCTCAGCCAGCCCTTGAATCGAAACGGGAGCGAGCACCGCGGAAACCTGCGCCACGTTGGTTTGGGATCCGCGCACTTGAACGACCGGCGTATCCGTGCTTGGCGTCCCGCTCATATATCCAGCCGCGGGCTTCCCGTCGACCGTGATTTTTACATTACGTTGCGATTGCGTTTTTTGTTCCAAGAGAATCGATATGGTCCCAGGCTCAATCGTGAAATTTCCTTTCAGACTCGCCGGCATATTAACAGCGGCAAGCGCGACAGTATGCCGGCCTGGCCCGAGACCGCGAGCATCCGCCACCACCGCTACACCAAGCATTTGTGCGGGCAGCGCACTGGCATTGAGAACATCCACGGTAGCGGCAACAACGACCGTCGGGTTGCTGACCACCGTAGCGACCAAATCTGGATTCGTCTCGACCTGTACTTGGAACGACGACTGTCGAACGACCGTTCCCGTTTGAGCGGGGCTCGTAGCCGCACCGGCAAGCGTCACAGTCAGCCATAAGATGCAACTAAGTATCACAGCAACAATCCGCAAAATAGTGTTGTTTTGCAGAAAACGGTCCATTATGATTCAGCCTTTCGGGCAAAAAAGTTCAAGGCGCTTGTCCGTTTTGTCAACAATAGACTTCGTAGCAACTCGAGTAAGTCTGGTTCACTAAGGTTTAAAGATAGCGTTCCGTCCACGGCCACAGAAACGTGCCCGGTTTCTTCGGATACCACGACGGCCACAGCATCGGATTGCTCGGTCACGCCGATGGCCGCGCGATGTCGAGTGCCAAGTTTTTTGTCCAAATCACGATTCTCTGTCAGGGGTAAGAAGCACCCGGCGGCGACCACGTGATTGCGACGCAATATCACGGCACCGTCGTGCAAAGGGGTATTGGGTATAAACGTATTAATCAGAAGTTCCGTGCTCACCGTTCCATCGATAAATGTGCCTGTCTCAATATATTCGGTCAAACCGGTCCCGCGCTCCACAACCATTAAAGCTCCGATTTTGTTTCGTGCCAACACTTGCGTTGCCTTTACTACTTCAGCGATGAGAAATTCTATGTCTTGTTGGCCTGCCGACGTGAAGGAAAACTGAAAGAATCCGCCACGCCCGATTTGTTCTAGCGCCCGCCGTAATTCTGGTTGAAAGACGACCGGTATGGCAAACAAGCCAATCGTAATAATTTTGTTTAGGAGCCAGTTCAGCGCCGTCAAATGCAGGACGTTGCTAATCCCCGTGGCGACCAAAATCACAATGACACCTTTCAACAACTGCACAGCGCGCGTTCCCCGAATGAGTAACAGCAGTCGGTACAGGACGAAGGCAACAATTAAAATATCGATGGCGTTGAGTATATTAAACTTAGTCACAATCGCTAACCATGCGTTCACAGTTCCACCCAATTCCAAGCGGACTACTTGTTATTCTTCACACCATTGTTCCCTACCTGACCACTCACGTCAAGTACGCTGGGAAATTGGGGAATTCGACACTTGTCGGAACAACGGATGAGAGTCCTTTCTTCACCGGCTCGCTTTCGCCTTCGCACGAGTCACGCGGGCATTGGCTGCAGTCCGTCGGTAGGTGCGCAAAAACACCTGGGCTATCGCCTCGTGTCCCGTGTCATTGGGGTGAATGGGATTGCCTCGTATCCGCATATCGCGGAGTTTCCCATGCCGATAACCGTCGATAAATTCGCTTTCACGTCGGAAAAAATGTTTGCGCACGTCGGCCAAATGCACCTTTTCCCGTTGCGCAATCATGCGCAGAGATTTGTTGATGGCCTCGGTGTATTCTTCCGCCAAGAGTGAGTTTGGAAATGGATTATAGAGAGTTGCGAGTAGAATCGTAGAATGAGGCCGTTTAATGAGATGCACGAGTTCCGCAACATTATCACGCACTTTCTCAGCAATCCTCATGATTCGCGCCGTGTTACCTTCAATCAGCCACGGGACGGCCCGCAACAAGTCATTGCCCCCAATCAAAATCGTAATCAGTCGGGCTTCAGCCCAGATGACATCTGGAACCCGCTCTGCTGATTTGAGCAGTTGCTTCGAGGTCCACCCTGGTTTGGCATGCAAAAACACGTTAACCGCCTGTTGCTTAGACAAAGATGACTGAATTCGCGCCACATAGCGGGAATTTTCGTCACCAGCCGTGTAACCGTATGTGATGGAGTCCCCCAACGCCGCATACAACATTAAGCCTCTCAAGCCTCCAGTCCGAAGTTCGCTGACACCCAGGTCGATGGAGCAGGGTGAACCACTTCTGTGTAGTTAAGTTATTGCACACGCGTCAGGATGGTGACGCCGTTTAGCCAGGATGTAAAAAAGCCCACCCGCGAAAGAAGGATGGGTTGCGACTCGAAACAGCAAGTGGACTTAAATGACCATCTTGCCAAATAAGGATTCCAAGAGTTCTACAGCCATCTGCCCGGTTCGATTCTGTACATCCAAGATGGGGTTTACTTCGACCGCATCAACCGACAAAAGTAAGCCGGACTTGGCGATGAGTTCCATCGCCAAGTGTCCCTCGCGATAGGTGACCCCCCCATTCACTGGCGTGCCGACACCCGGAACAAACATCGGATCGAGGGCGTCCAAATCAAGGCTCAAGTGAATGCCGTCGGTCTCGTTTCCTGCGATGTGAATGGCTTCTTCCATGACGGCACCCATCCCCAACTGGTCAATCTCTGCCATCGAGTAGACCTTAATCCCGGACTGACGAATGAGGTCTGCTTCCCTCGCGTCAATGGAGCGCGCACCTACGAGTACGACTTTGTCCGGCTTGAGTTTAGGCGAAAATCCCCCCAGCTTGACCAAGCTTTGGTGGCCAAAACCGAGACTTGCCGCAAGTGGCATGCCGTGAATGTTTCCGGAAGGTGTCGTTTCCTCCGTGTTCATGTCCCCGTGGGCGTCAAACCAGATGACCCCAAGCGACTGTGTACTCGCAGCCGCACCGGCAACACTTCCAATGGATATGCTGTGGTCCCCGCCTAAAATGACAGGAATTTGACGTTGAGCCATGGTGTTTTTCACCGTCTCGTAGAGAGATTGGCAAATTGTCTGCACTTCATCGAGGTACTTCATCTTGTGATTTTGGATTTCTTGCATTTCAGGGGTAGGTACCGGAATGTTGCCCAGGTCAATCACATGGTGACCTAGGCGTTGCAGCTTTTCGATGAGGCCTGCGTAGCGGATGGCACTAGGTCCCATATCAACCCCCCGACGTTCTTGTCCAAAATCGGAGGGTGCACCGATAATACGAACCTCTGTCATTCATCTTCCTCCTTATTGTCATCTCTTTAGATAAGATGACGATAAGGAGAAATCTTATCCAGAAATACCGGACCAGTGGAGTAGAAACGGAGTAACTGTGCTTTCAACAATGGCAGCCAGCAACAGTAAACCTACGATGAAGGGGAACCAGAAGACGGCGCGCCGAAGTTCGCCGCGAAACGAGATGGAGCGCACTGGCATCACGGATCCACTCTTGGCAAACGCATGTTTCGACCACGCGTAAGCTGAATGAAGACCAGCGAAACCGATTTGCAGGCCGAGTCCGCTCGCCAGAATCAGCGCCGTCAACTCAAAAATGCCATGCGGCAAGAGGCCAAACACCACAACTTTCCAGGCCGGCACGTGGACCTTGGTCACCATCAGGTAGGTTACAAAACCCATTAACAATCCGTTCAGCCATATCATGAGCGCTGGCAAAATACCGGCCCCGATTCCCAATACAATCATAAACAATGCGGCGACTACGTTATTAAGAAAAATCGTCCAAAACGTGTGCCACACGGACTGATTTTGGCGAATTTGCAAGGCCAGGTTCTGTAGATGTTGAAGGGCCGGTTGCAGTTCGCCGGAAAACTGATTAGACAAGAAATATCCCGCCAAGTAACCGGCTACCAACAGTAAGCCCGCTACCAAGGAGAACCATTTCAAGCTATTCGTGTTCATGTTTGCCTTACTACGCATAAAAAGCTCCTTTCCTGAGTCACCTTTGTAAACTGAGATAAGCCTGTATAGGCCTCGTCCTCCTGGCATAAACTTTGCAGAGAAGGAAAGGAGGACGTGGAATGCAAGATGCACGACGAATTGGCACCGTTGCTCTGATTGTCGCGCTATTTATGGCTGTCTTATTCGCGGTTTCTGGACAACTACGAGTCTTTGCCGCCACCAAACAGCCCACCGCTATTTACAAAGTCGACACCGACAAGAAAGTCGTGGCCCTAACATTTGACATCTCCTGGGGCACTAAGGTTCCTGAACCGGTGCTTGCCATTTTAAAACAAGAAAAAGTCACGAAGGCCACTTTCTTTTTAAGTGGGCCGTGGACATTGCGCCACCCTGAGACCGCAAAGAAGATCAAGGCAATGGGCTACGAGATTGGCAATCATGGCAATCTTCACAAGGACTTCTCTGACCATACGGACGGTTGGATACGCGAACAGGTATCCTTATCCGAGAAATCCATCCAGCAGGTAACCGGCGTACGTACGAAACTCATTCGAACACCGAACGGAGACTTTAATCCGCGCGTTTTAGCTTGTTTACGCAACATGGGGTACACGGTGATTCAGTGGAACACGGACTCTTTGGACTGGAAGAATCCTGGGACTGGGACCATTGTCAACCGGGTCGTCAACCGGGCCGTGCCAGGGGACATCATCCTCATGCATGCGAGTGACTCCTCTAAACAAATTACCCAAGCACTGCCCAGCGTGTTACAGGGGTTACGTGCAAAAGGGTACCAATTTGTTACCGTGTCGGAACTCCTTCATCAAGCCGAGGTAAAGACTCAAGTACGGTAGTGAAAAAGGCTACGAAAGCGAATTCGGCGTTTGGGCTTGTTGCACGACCGGAGGCGTCGGTAACCTTCCTCCATCCGGAGACAACAACTTGCCAAAAATAAGGATCATATACGTATTGCAAGCCATCATGACAATGCCTGTCTCATTCACAATTGGACCGGTATGTGAATTTATCACAAGCAGCCAGTCAACGACGGTAAAGACGTAAAGATAGAAAACCGTCGGAAGGTAACTTCCGCGTCCTGACAATTTGCGTTTAAATCCGGCAGCAAGTAACGCGACAAGAAACGGCCACAGGCCCTGAATCAGAAAGGTTAGATAGGGCTCATGGGCTACTGGGTGGCGTACGACATCAATGTGATAGCGGTACCACAGCATATCATAGAGAACGAGTGCCGTTATCACAACTTGCGCCCATCGCCAAACCCGTCGCGGCAGGGTAATTCCAGCGATGAAATTTAGGGTAAGATAGGCCCAAAAGCCCATCAAACTGGTGGTGGCCAAGAAAGCACCTGAGACTAAGCCAACAAACCACGGCAGATGTAACCACCAACCGGTTCCAATTGTGGCAATGCTGACAAGCGCGCCTAAGATGACCGTACTGGCTAGGAGAAAGGTAAGTTGATTCAGACGCATACATTCGCCTCCCAATGTCCCCATCATACCGTACGGTCGAGATGGGCACAAACCGATTCTTTCCTCCCTTGCATAAGCCACGACATGCCAACGCATACTTCATTTGTAAGGCAGACATCTGATGACTAACTTGTTATGGAGGTGTTGCGCATTGAAGCCGTCCCGAAGTGTTTGGGCCATCGCTCTGGTCTTAGTATTGGTCGGGGGTGGCTGCGGTTCTGGCGCGAGCGCTGGGGCAGATGTGAGCGGCGCACAACAACAACAGGGGTATGGGGCTACGAAGCAGATGGTTGTCGACATCCTGCATTCCCCTGAAGGGAAAACTGCGGTGCAAGAGATGTTAAAGGACCCGACATTTAAGCAACAGCTAGCGGTTTCAGAGACCGATGTTAGCAAAGCGGTAGAAAAGACCTTAGAGTCGCAAAAGAGTCAGTCCTTCTTGAGTCAGCAAGCAAAGGATCCTCAGTTCGCGAGCACACTCGCCAAATCGATTCAACCCGAGTTGGTACAAGTCAACAAACAATTAATGAAAGACCCGGAATATCAAAAAGACCTTTTAGTGGTGCTCAAGTCGCCAGAATTTACGAAGAATCTTCAGGACCTCCTGCAGACCCCGGAGTTTCGCACCCAAATCATGAAAATTATGAACGAAGCCTTACAGACACCTAGTTTCAAAGCGAAATTCGACAGTACCTTAAAGAAGATGGTGGCTGAGTCGGTACAAAGTGTGGGCGGCTCGAAGTCCTCTTCGCAAAGCGGCGGCAGTTCATCGGGGGGCAGTGATTCAGGCGGAGGCGACAGTGGCGGCGGAGGACAGTCGTAGCACTTCTTAAATGAGTCTTAATTAAGTGGGCCTGTCCCAGCGTCCGGCGCGTGGCGCGGAACACTTGGGACAGGCCCTGTTATTTTATTTGGCGGCGACCAATTTATTTAATCCTGTTCGTTCCATGACTTGCTGTGCCAGTTCCACAAACACCTTCCATTGTGGGCTATCCGTACTAAATAGCGGCGACCCTTCCAGCGTAGCCATCGGGATTTGCGACAGGAGTTGCGTGCGCAGACCGTTTGCTACCCGTTCCCCACCCCCACGGCCAAACAGATAGGTCTTTTCATTGGAGTGCGGACACTCGAAGTAGGCCATGTTTTCTACGACACCAATGACTTCGTGATTCGTCCGCAAGCCCATCAATCCGGCCCGAATCGCGACTTCAGCGGCATCAACCTGCGGCGTGGTCACGATGAGTTCCTTGCTCTTTGGCAACAATTGGTGAATATCGAGCGCAATGTCACCTGTGCCGGGAGGCAGGTCAAGCAACACAACGTCTAAGTCACCCCAGTGTACTTCCCCAAAGAAGTTTCGCAACATCTTACCGAGCATCGGTCCGCGCCAGACCACCGGGCTGTTCTCGGGAACAAAGAAATGCATCGAGATTATCTTCACATTGTCGACCTCGACCGGGATAATCAGGTCGTCAATGATGGTCGGGCGTCGCTCTTTGACACCAAAGATACCGGGTACACTGAAACCGTAGATATCTGCATCGATAATCCCCACACGCAGTCCCTCGCGCGCTAGAGCCCGCGCCAGGTTTGCGCTGACGGTAGATTTGCCAACACCGCCCTTGCCGGAGGCGATAGCCAAGAACAGAGTTTCCGTATTCGGATCGAGCAAGGGGGGAACCGAACGGTTCTCCGGCTTGCCACGCAGTTTTGCCGTGAAGCGAGCGCGCTCCTCGTCGTTCATATTGCCAATCTTGACGTCAACCGTCTTAATTCCTGGCAAGGCCAGCAATTTCTCCGTGACCGCCTCTTCAATCGTCGTACGAAGCGGGCAACCCGAGATGGTGAGAACGACCTCTAGGCTAATGTGAGACTCTTGAATCTGAATATCCCGCACCATTTCCAGTTCTACAATACTTTTATGAACTTCCGGGTCTTCGACATCCCGAAGGGCTTCGAGTACCTGCTCGTTGGTAACCAAGGCTTGCTCCCCCTAACGTGGCGAACATAATTACGTGTTTCAGTGTACATCATTCTCAACGGGCTTGCCAACGAAGTACATCATACGCAGCCCCTTTGCTCCCCTGCCACATTACGGTTAGTTGCACGGGCGGCGGCGACGACCCCACTACCCACAGTGAGGTTCCAGACGGCAACGTAATTGGCGAGTGGTCAAGCGGTGGACGCGTGGCCAAGTTGGTCGGGGCTCGCAGACCAATGTAAAGCGGCGTCAGCATCAGGCCGCTCCAGTTGTACACCACAACCGTCGACAACGCCTGAGTGCCAAGATTCGTGACTTTATAAACCGGGCGCTCAAACCAGTTGACGCCTGTTGGCGTGAGTTGCAGTCGCGGCAGGAGCGAGGGGGGAGTCGTTGCATGCTGGTTCGCGGGCTGCACAGAATTTGCGGCATGCTTCCACTTGTTGCACGCTGCGCCGCCAGCGCTCACGAGTGCGACCGTGCAGAGAAATAGAAATGCCAGGATGACCCATCCTGGCCGACGTCTCTTTGCCCATGTTGCTTTTCGCAAACCCACTCGCACGCCAACTCACTCCCCAGAAAAGTACTCCATTAGCGCGACATACATGGTCAAAGCCACCTGTTCTTGATAGCGGCTAGTCTGCAGGTGTGCAGCCTCCGCAGGGTTGGAGATAAAGCCGACCTCGGCCAAGACGGCCGGCCCGGGGACCCGCTTTAGCAGGTACAGGGTACTCATCTAATCTGAGGACCGCACGGTCGGCAGCAGATGCGTCTTAAAGGCTGTTTGCATGAGATCGGCAAGTTCTTGCGCTTCCTCGTTCCCCTTCATGTAAATCATCTGTGCCCCACTCCATGCAGGCGATGGCACTGCATTGCAATGTATGCTGACAAATGCGTCGGGATGCTTTGAGAGTACAAATCTTGTGCGATTGCGCAAGTCCCCTTGATGGCGACGTCCTGCATCGCGATCGCGATCATGCGCCAAATCGGTGTCCCTATCACGCGTCACGTACACTTGTGCCCCGGCTTGGCGCAAGAGCAAGGCCAGGCGTGTGCTTATCGCAAGTGTGATATCTTTTTCGAGCACGTCGCCGACACCATGCGCCCCTCCGTCGGGGCCGCCGTGTCCCGCATCAACAACAATTACCTGCCCGACCAAGCCGTGTCCACGATGAGCGTCCTGGGCTGCTGTGCTATGAATGTTCGAGCTTACGACCATGGCCACACTGGTCATTGCCACGGCCGCTACACGGAACCAATTTCGCATCAAGGACTCCATCACTCCAATCTAACGGGTTCACCGGATAGTTGGTAGTAATGTGTCCGCTGATGTGCAAATCATGAATGGACAAGTATTCACACGTAGAGGAGATTTCTCCGATAAGGAAAATAAGGGTAGATAAGCGGCTACAAGGGCGCAAAAAAGGACGCCTACACTTTCATGTAGCGCGTCCCTTGATTTCCAGTCCCGAATTAGCGCTTCGAGAACTGCGGTGCACGACGAGCAGCTTTCAAGCCGTACTTCTTACGTTCCTTCATACGTGCATCGCGGGTCAACAGACCTGCCTTCTTCAATGCACCGCGCAGTTCTGGGTCGACTGACAACAGTGCGCGAGCAATACCGTGACGAATGGCACCAGCCTGTCCCGACATACCGCCGCCAAAGACGTTTGCGTACACGTCATAGCGTCCAAAGGTTTCTGTCAACAACAGCGGTTGCTTGACAATCAACTTCAAGGTCTCGAGACCGAAGTATTCGTTCATGTCACGCTTGTTGATGATGATTTTGCCGTCTCCCGGAAGTAGTCTCACACGAGCGACGGAATGCTTACGACGTCCTGTGCCATAATATTGAACCTGAGCCACGAAAGAAACCTCCCTTTATATTAGCCGCGAAGTTCCCAAACTTCGGGTTGTTGTGCTTGATGCGGATGTTCACTGCCTGCATAAACTTTCAATTTAGTTTTCAAGCTGCTGCCAATACGGTTTTTTGGAAGCATGCCATAAATAGCGAGCTCCATCATCCGCTCTGGTTTGTTTTGCAACATATCCTGAGCAGTCGTTGTTTTCAAACCGCCTGGATATTGGGAGTGACGATAGTATTTCTTCTGCAATAATTTTTTTCCTGTCAGTACAATTTGATCAGCGTTAATCACAACTACAAAATCTCCAGTATCAATGTGCGGAGTAAATTGTGGTTTGTGCTTTCCTCGCAAAATGCTTGCTACTTCACTTGCCAAACGGCCAAGTGTTTGACCAGCAGCATCTACAATGTACCATTTGGTTTCAACTTCATGTGGCTTCGCCATATAAGTGGTACGCATTTGATTTTCCTCCTAAATGTATATCAATCATTCTCAATTATGTTTATATCAT
>Ga0156358_1320_pt3 | contig 10923 bp, 11 predicted proteins | sample RifOxyA1_FD_108003 | JGI IMG/M metagenome (GOLD analysis project Ga0156358, IMG submission 108003) | Alicyclobacillus sp. RIFOXYA1_FULL_53_8
AATGACACTAAATATTCCCAAGACAAGACTAGACCGACCAACAATGGTTCCCATGATTCCGCTCATGCAGGATAGCCTTGCTTGAGACCGAGAATTTTATGCGCGAATTTGCCTGTTCGTGATGAGTGGATTCAAGGAGGGAAGGTTTCATGGAGCAAATTGGCTGGAAAGTAGGCGGCAGACAGGGCGAAGGTATCGACAGTACGGGGGATATCTATGCAATCGCCCTGCACCGCATGGGCTACTACGTATTTACGTACCGGCATTTCATGTCGCTTATCAAGGGAGGACACACAAACTACAAGATTCGTGCTTCCAACCAAGTTGTGCGCCATCACGGGGACGACGTGCATGTGCTGGTGGCGTTCGATCAAGCTACCATAAATCATAATTGGCATGAAGTGGTAGATGGCGGGGTTATCATTTATGACAGTGCTGTTTTTGCGGCCGAGAAACCGACAGACCGTCCTGTAAACGTGTTTGGTATTCCCCTCACAGAACTGGCGAAGGAAGCCGGCAATTCTATTATGAAGAATATGGTTGCTATCGGTGTAAGCGCTGCCATAACTCGTCTTAGCCTAGAAGACTTTCTCCCGGTAATCGAAGAGAAATTCGGTAAAAAGGGTCAAGCCGTGGTGGAGAATAACATGACGGCTCTGCGTTTGGGGTACGAGTATTTCCTGGCTCGGCATCAGGTGTTCTTTCCGGCCCCGCAATTGCCGCCATCGGTCAAGGGAAAAGGACGTTTGTACGCAGCCGGAAACCAAGCGGTCGGTTTTGGTGCGCTGGCAGGGGGCTGCCGCATGGTAGCGGCTTACCCGATTACTCCGGCCACTGAAATTCTCTATTGGCTCTTTAAGTATTTTCCGAAACACGGCGGGGTGGTGGTCCAAGCCGAGGATGAAATTGCCGCTGTGAACATGGCCATCGGAGCCAACTTTGCAGGTGTACGGGCTATGACTTCCACATCAGGACCAGGTTTTTCACTCATGATGGAAGCCCTTGGACTCTCCGGAATGTCGGAGACTCCGCTCGTTATTATCGATGTTCAGCGTGGTGGTCCTTCGACTGGGTTACCGACAAAAACAGAGCAGAGTGATCTTAATGAAGCGGTCTATGGGACACACGGAGACATTGAACGGATTGTACTGACTCCGAGAACGGTCGAAGAATGTTTCTTGGCGACCGCGGATGCGTTCAATTTGGCGGAACGCTATCAGTGTCCGGTCATCGTCATGTCCGATTTATACATGGGGATGTCTTCTCAATCAATAGATTCCTTTCCTACCCATTTGGTTCAAATCGATCGCGGAAAGCTCGTGTTGGACGAAGAACTGGTGGGCCGAGCAACGCACGAATACGCTCGCTACGAGGCTCAGATTGAGGACGGAATCTCACCGCGCACCCTACCGGGGCAGAAGAATGGTCGGCACGTGGCACTTGGGAACGAACACAACGGCATCGGTTTGGAGATTGAGGACGTTTCGACGCGGTTGGAACAGGTGGCAAAGAGGAAAAGAAAGCTCGCCAATTTTACGCATCACAGCGGTGTGAGCATCGACGGATCCGCCGTGGCGCCGCTGGCGTTAATCGGGTTCGGGAGTACCTGGGGTGTGTTAGAAGAGGCGCGGGAGCGCTTGGAGGCCGAAGGCATGCTCGTTAAGCACATTCATTTTTCCCGGGTGCTTCCTTTTCCTCTTGAAGACTTCAAGACAGCCATGAGCGGGGTTGACAAGGGACTTGTCATAGAACTCAATTCAAGCGGGCAATTAGCGCAACTGATTCATAATTTTGCGGGTTTTCATGGAAAACTTGCGAGCGGTCTGAAGTTTGACGGAGATCCCATTTCGTTGCGAGAAATTCTACTACGGGCGCAGCAGGTCTTTCGGATGGAGGTGCGTAACTAAGATGGCAACGATGCAGGACTTTAAGACCGAAAAAGCCACGTGGTGTCCGGGGTGCGGGGATTTTAGCGTCCTCAACGCGATGCAGAAAGCCGCCGTCAACCTAGGTTTGGAGCCGGAAAATATTGCCGTCGTCTCCGGGATTGGTTGTTCAGGGAAAATGTCACAGCACTTTGGCGGCTATGGTTTTCATTCCCTTCATGGCAGGTCTCTGCCAACGGCGCAAGCTGTTAAAATTGCCAATCGAGACTTGACCGTATTTGCCGCAGGCGGCGATGGGGATGGCTACGGCATTGGTATGGGCCATTTTGTTCACGCGATGCGTCGCAATGTCAACATTACGTACATCGTCATGGATAATCACATTTATGGGCTAACGACCGGTCAGGCTTCTCCCACCAGCGACCTCGGGTCGAAAACCAAAACTTCCCCACAGGGGACCGTGGAACAGCCGATTAGCCCATTGCAATTGGCGCTTGCGCAAAATTGCAGCTTTATCGCGCAGGGCTTTTCCGGGAATGTAAAGCAGTTAATTAGCCTCATTGAGAAGGCTGTGCGCCATAAAGGATTTTCTTTGGTGAACGTGTACAGTCCCTGCGTGACGTTTAATAAAGTCAACACCTACGAGTTTTACCGTGAAGGCCTCATCAACCTGGATGAGGACGATTCGTATGATGTTACAAACAGGTTCGCGGCCATGCAGAAAGTCACCGAGACGAACAGTTTGGTTACGGGTCTGATCTATCAGGACGAATCACGGGCGAGCTATGAAGATAGTGTGCACGGCTACCCGGAAATTCCCATCGTGAAGACGGAATGGCACTTGACGGACACTGATTATGAGGAAATTCTCGCGTCATTCAAGTGATTTTGACCGGTAGCCAGGAGCATAAAATGAGCCGCAGATGGGTCTCTGCGGCTCGTTCCATGAGATATTCCAGAAATTTGATTATATCCTTTACGAAAAACTTGGTATACTTTTTACGGATACAAGGGACCAGAAACACGTTGAATATGGTATATAGGAAGTATTCCTGCTAAAGTAATAGGGATGCTTGGGGTAGGGGTACAGAGAAAGTTCGAATTCCCTACGTTAGAAAGAGTGTTCAGAAAGAGGTGACAGGGTTGGCGAATGTGCTGGAAGTAAACGACCTGCAAATCCAGTTCCGTATCGACGAGAAGTACTACAGCGCCGTTCAAGGTGTGAGTTTTCACATTGCAGAAGGCGAGACACTTGGCCTCGTCGGAGAATCTGGTTGTGGTAAAAGTGTAACCTCCTTAGCCGTCATGAGGTTATTGACGCCGCAAACCAAGGTTTCTGGGGAAGTCTCGTACCAAGGAAAAAACCTGTTGGAATTGCCGGAAGCAAAAATGCGTGGGATTCGTGGCAACGAAATCAGTATGATTTTCCAAGAGCCCATGACTTCTCTCAACCCCGTTCATCGCATTGGCGCGCAAATTGGGGAAAGCTTGGTACTACACAGAGGGATGTCTGTTAAACAGGCACGGCAACAAGCCATTGAACTCCTCAAACAGGTCGGTATTCCGCGGCCAGAACAAATTGTGGATGAATATCCGCATCAATTGTCCGGCGGTATGCGTCAGCGCGTGATGATTGCCATCGCCATGGCTTGCAATCCGTCGTTGCTGATTGCCGATGAGCCGACGACCGCTCTTGACGTAACCATTCAGGCGCAGATTCTTGACCTAATGCGTCGGTTGACGAAAGAAAACCGTATGGCTACGTTACTGATTACGCATGATCTTGGCGTCGTGGCGGAAATGTGTGACCGAGTTGCGGTGATGTATGCGGGTCGCATTGTGGAAGAAGGTACAGTCGAAAAAATCTTCCGCAATCCTCAACATCCTTATACGATTGGCTTGCTTAATTCAATTCCGAAGCTCGACGGTGAGAGGGGACGATTGCACCCGATTAGCGGCAATGTTCCTTCCTTGCGCAATATGGCTACGGGTTGCCGCTTCCATCCGCGTTGTCCGAAAGCGATGGATGCCTGTCGAGAACAAGAACCGAATTTCTATAATGTTGAAGACGAACATCGCTCACGCTGTTGGCTACACGCCTAAAAGGAGGAGGGAAAATCATGTCTGATGTATTGTTGAAGGTTGAAGGACTAAAGAAATACTTTCCCATCCAGCGGGGTGTGTTTAAGCAGACTGTGGGCCATGTTAAAGCCGTGGACGGGATTTCTTTTGAAGTCAAACGCGGCGAGACGCTTGGCGTAGTGGGCGAGTCTGGGTGTGGAAAATCGACCATGGGACGCAGCATTCTCAGGTTGCTCGAACCGACCGAGGGAGTCGTCGAGTTCGAGGGTAAGGACGTCATTAAAATGTCCAAACACACCATGCGTGAAATGCGTCGGGAGATGCAAATTGTGTTTCAAGACCCGTACGCATCGTTGAATCCGCGCTACTCCATTGCACAAACCCTGATGGAACCGATGGTGATTCATCAGCTTCATACCCCATCGTCGAGAATGGAACGGGTTCGTACACTGTTGGAACGCGTTGGATTAGACCCGGACTACGCGAAGCGTTACCCGCATGAATTTTCCGGTGGACAGCGTCAGCGCATCGGGATTGCTCGTGCCTTAGCTGTCAATCCGAAGTTGATTGTTCTCGACGAGCCCGTTGCGGCGCTCGACGTGTCGGTGCAATCGCAAGTTCTGAATTTGCTCGAGGACTTGCAAAAGGATTTTAACCTAACGTACGTCTTTATTGCTCACGATCTCAGTGTCGTTCGTCACATTAGCGATCGCGTACTTGTGCTGTACCTCGGGAAAATGGCGGAACTTGCGACCTCCGATGCGCTATTTGAGGAGCCGTTGCATCCGTACACAAAAGCCTTGTTGTCAGCCGTGCCAGTTCCGAATCCGGACGTCAAACGCGAACGGGTCATTCTTCAAGGGGATTTGCCGAGTCCTGCTAACCCGCCTAAAGGCTGTCCTTTCCATACACGTTGCCCCGTCGTAATGGACGTGTGCAGGTCGCAAGTGCCAGAGTGGAAGGAAGTTAAAGAAAATCACCTCGTGGCTTGCCACTTGTACAACTGAAATAAGGTATAAGGGAGAACGAGACAATGTCTGTAATGGGTGGAACGGAAGTGACGCCGGTGAAAGCGATTCCCGCGAAAAAATCTTTCGGGGCGCGGTTGTCGAAGTCTATGCGCGAGTTTCCAATGGTGTATCTTGGTGCTTTGATTGTGTTGTTGTTAATTGTGGTTGCGTTGTTTGCACCTTACATTTCACATTTGAATCCGTCGGCTCAACCGAATAATGGGTTGCACGCCGATGGTACGCCGGTGGCGCCGAATGCTCAGTATATCTGGGGGACGGATGAACTGGGACGCGATGTCTTTACGCGCGTTCTCTATGGCAGCCGTGTCTCCCTAGAAGTCGGGATTTTTGCCTCCTTCATTAGTTTGGTGATTGGAACGACGCTGGGTCTCACCGCCGGATTCTTTGGTGGCTTTGTCGATACCCTAATCATGCGCTTTACGGATACGGTGCTTGCGTTCCCGTTCATCTTGTTTGCGATGGCCCTGGTCGCCGTATTAGGACCCAGCGTTACGAATGTGTTTATCGCCATTGGCATTCTGAGTTGGGGCGTTATGGCGCGCGTTGTGCGCGGGCAGGTCCTAGCTGTGAAGGAATTTGAGTATGTTCAGGCCGAGCGTGCGTTAGGTGCGTCAACGGGCCGCATTATGTTCAAGGTCATTCTGCCAAACGTACTAGGTCCGGTGATGGTTTTGACGACACTGAGCGTGGGATTCAATATCTTGGCGGAGTCTGCCTTGAGCTTTTTAGGTATTGGAGTTCGTCCTCCGACACCGAGTTGGGGTTCCATGATTTCGGAAGGTTTGCAGACCATGAGCTTTGCGCCGTGGATGTTGTGGGCGCCAGGTTTAGCCCTCTTGATTTCTGTATTAGGGTTTAACCTGCTCGGCGATGGACTGCGCGACATCTTGGATCCGCACAGTGTAACACACTAACTCGTAAGGGGGGGAAGACTAAGTGGTATCGTATATTTTTCGCCGTATTTTAGGTTCGTTGATTGTCGTTGTCGGGATCTCTATCATCACATTTTTGCTGGTTTACGCAGTTCCCTCGGACCCGGCCCGCATGATTGTGGGGCCAAAGGCACCGCAGGCGGTCGTGGATGCGGTTCGCATCAAGTTGGGACTCAATCTCCCCTTGCCGGTGCAATACGTGCACTATATGGAGAACCTTTTGGGTGGGAACCTCGGCACCTCGTATATCTATAATATGCCTGTTTCTAAGTTGATTTGGGATCGCCTTGGCACTACGGGTATCCTCGCTGTGGGAGCATGGGTGGCCGAACTGCTGATTGGTATTCCCTTGGGTATTTATACGGCTCGCAGGGCGCGTAAACCGAGCGATTACATCGTAAGCTCTCTCGCCCTGGTCGGAATCTCTTTGCCCGTGCAGTGGCTGGGGATGGTATTACTCTACCAATTTGCGTTTAAGTGGCAAATTTTCCCACTTAGTGCCACGGAAGGTTTTCGTTCTCTTATCTTGCCGGCCTTGACCTACGGTATTACAGGGGCGGCCGTCTATACGCGCTTGCTCAAGTCTTCTATGTTAGAAGTGTTAGGACAGGATTATGTGCGAACCGCGAGGGCCAAGGGCGCAAACGAGCGCCGGGTCGTATGGCGGCACGTGATGAGAAATGCCCTGATTCCGGTTGTGACGTTTGCGGGCATCGACATTGGCTTTCTGCTGAGCGGTATCGTGCTGGTTGAAGTTACGTTTAACTGGAACGGGTTGGGAACGCTCGCCTTTGAGGCCATTCAGCAATCGGATATTCCGGTTATCATGGGGACCGTTCTGTTTACCGCGGTCTTGGTGGTTTTGTTCAACTTGCTTGTGGACATTATGTACGGTTTTATCGACCCAAGGATTCGTTACGAGTAGTCTTGATGAAGGTTTGCAAGGTTAGCTGACGGGTGACGGTACGAAGTTTCAACAAAAGGGAAGAGGTCGCGCCGATGCGCACACTCTTCCCTTTTGTTGAAAGGTGATACTTTACTGCGACTTAGTATCACCGCGTTGCTCTATCAACTTGAATGTCCATGATGTGGACGATATAATTAGAAAAGTGTCTCAAGTCCTGCAATTCGGGTTCTATTCGTTAGTTCAGTTATGTACATAATTTCTTTGTCTTCCCTTCGTCAAAAAATGTTGTTTTTTGACGAAGGTTGTTCTCGGAGATTATGTATAACTCAGACCGGATCGAATAGAAACACACCTGGTATATGTTGGTGTTGGGGGCGAGATGCTGAAATTTTTTTTGCAATCAGGTAATCCTAGGTACGATAACTTACAGAGGGGGCAATTGTGCATGGCTTCGAATCAATGGAAAAAGGGTCTCGCGGTAATCGCATCCGTATCCGCCATGGGAATGCTTTTGGCAGGTTGCGGCGGCACGACGACAACGACAAATAACACCACCGCTCCAGGCGGAACTGCTGCTGGACAGCCGCATCTCGGCGGAAACATTCTGCTGGACAGCAACGCAAACTGGAAAGATTTCGATCCGGCCCTTAACTATGACACTGTCTCAAACGAGTTGGTCACCGAAATGTACGACACGTTGGTCACCTACAAGGGTACCACCGCTGAAATTCGTCCTAAATTGGCGTCGTCTTGGACCGTCTCTGCGGATGGACTTACCTATACCTTTAATCTTCGCAAGGATGTAACGTTCTGGAACGGCGACAAGATGACGGCTCAGTCGTTCGTTGACGAGTTCCAGCGCGTCTTGGATCCGAAAGTTGCATCACCTGGCGAAGGCTTCCTCGACCCGATTGTCCAAGGTTCCACGGACTTCAACAAGGGCAAAGCGACATCCGTGAGCGGTTTGAGTGCTCCAGATCCATACACTTTCGTAGTGAAGTTGACGAAGCCTGAACCGTTCTTCCTCGCCGTTCTGGCGATGCCGTTCTTCGCCGCTGTGGACAAGGCGTACATCGACAAAGTCGGGAACAAGGCGTTTGATTCCACGACTGCGATGGGAACCGGTCCGTTCGAACTGAAGAGCGTAACCACGAACCAAGCTGTCTTGACGAAGAACCCGAAATACTTCGAAACCGACAGCTTTGGCAATCACTTGCCGTACCTAGACCAAGTCACAATTCGTATCAACAAAAACGACCAAGTTGACGCCCTGAACTTCCAACAGGGTCAAACCGCATTGATGGGCAATCTGATTGGTATCCCGTCATCCGTTTATCCGACGTTCAAGGCCAATCCGACATACAGCAAGCTGATTCAAACGGTGCCGCAGAACTCGGTATTCTATGTTGGTTTGAACAGCAAAGTTAAGCCGTTCGACAACGTGTTGGTTCGCCAAGCGATGGAGTATGCGGTAAACAAGGATAAGATTGTGCAATTGATGAACGGTCGTGGTCAGACCGCCGATCAACCGCTACCGCCAGGTCTGCCAGGCTACGTAAGCAAGAGCGATATGCAAGCAGCCGGTGTGGAATACACACTCGATACTGCGAAGGCGAAGCAATTGCTGACCCAAGCAGGTTTCCCGAATGGCTTTACGACGACCTTGTATGTTGCGAATACGCCTGACTTCTTGAAAATTGCCGGTTCCGTACAAAATGACTTGGCTCAAATCGGCGTCAAGGTGAACATTCAACAAAGCGACTGGAACACATTCTTGGATACCAACGAAAAGGGCAACGTACAACCGATGTTCTTGCTTGGCTGGTTCCAAGATTTCCCGGATGCTTCGGACTTCTTGAACACGCTGTTCAACACCAACCAACAGCCGGCAAACAACTCGTCGATGTACTCCAATCCGCAAGTTGACAGCTGGTTGAACAAGGCTCAAACCGACACCAATCAGGCTGAGCGTCTTGACCTTTACAAACAAGCCACCATCCAAATCATGAAGGACGCCCCGTGGGTACCGGAGTACTATCCGACCGCGACGATGGCCGTTCAGTCGTGGACACACGGCTACTATTCCAATCCGAGCTTGCCGGATCCCCTGCAATACATGTGGATCGATGCTGGACACAGCCAAGGTTGATTGGTCTTGCAAGCGAAAGAGGCGGGCGTTTATGCCCGCCTCTTTCTTTAATGTTGTGGTGATTTTTGTGACGAAATGCGTCTATTTATCCTTGCATCGAGGCTTGGATTATGATATATTAGTGGACGTCTCAGCAACGAGCCATTAGCTCAGTCGGTAGAGCACCTGACTTTTAATCAGGGTGTCCCGCGTTCGAGTCGCGGATGGCTCACCATTTGCGGAAGTGGCTCAGGGGTAGAGCATCGCCTTGCCAAGGCGAGGGTCGCGGGTTCGAATCCCGTCTTCCGCTCCACAAGGTCGCGTTAGACAGGCATTCTCACCCAAGGGTTCCCCCCTCCGGGGACTTCCTCCGGTCGGAATCCCGTCTTCCGCTCCATACGATTTAATCCGGGGTCAGTTCTTAGTGTTCTGACCTTGTCTTAAACAGACCACGGAGAGGTGGTCGAGTGGTTGAAGGCAGCGGTCTTGAAAACCGCCGTGTTCGTAAGGGCACCGTGGGTTCGAATCCCACCCTCTCCGCCATAACGAATTTTCCTTGTGTGATAAGGATTTTAGGGTTTACGCATCCACCGTTGCAAAGCGGTCCGGGTGCGTTTTTTCATGTTCGTGACCGTCGGACTAAACATTCGACGGGAGTGGTTTATTATTACCGACAAAATCACCAAAAGTAGCCGTAAACGTGGGCAAAGAAGGAACAATATTGGCGTACCACAGCGGTTACTAGACCACCTGACTCCAACGGTCTTAGAAAAACTGTGGATAACCACAGGCAATTATTTCCATAATCCGGTGCATTGGCCAGAAGGCAAAGATTACAGTATGTTTGTTGAACACTTCACCGTTTCTCCCTTTTGATAATTTCATAATTACCTCGGTAATAGACAATAGCAGACACAAGACGGGCTGAAATCGTCAGGACTTTGGCACAATAGTTCCGGCGAAAGGATGGATGTCTGTGAACTGGTGGGAAATCTCACAAATCACACTTTGGGTCCTTATTGACATCGGTTCAATGTTTGCGAACTGGTCATTGGCAAAGCGTAAAAACAGACGGGTTCACGTGTGGGTGACACTTGGGTTCCTTTTCGGGGTGTACAGTACCATTGTCTTGATGATCCTGAGGAAAAGGGCGATTCAGGGTTAAGTGATTGACCACCCGTTGTTGTCGGGGTTGATTCTATTGTTACCGGTTGGGGATGGATGAATTTGTCACGCGATATCATTTTTTTGTTATCTGGAATTGGCTTATTGTGTTTGGGAGTGTATCTAATGATAAAAGCGAATCGAAAGTTTGTAGAGAACAAAAAACATGGAAAATTCATTTCTATTGTGCTATCTATTTTAGAATTTACATCCGAAGTAGTTATATCTAACCCGATATCATTTGCAGGCATGGCCGTAATTACGTTCATCGTCGGATTTTTCATGACAATCTCTTCACTTGTTCGCTTAGTTCATTAGACACCGTAAATCAAGACAGAGTGAAATTCGTGGTGAGTTATTCCATCTCTCGTTTGAAGAACGACATGCCGGCCGAGAAATTGCATGCAATGTGCTCGTGTAATCATGGCTGCTGTTCCCTCGTAGTTGTTGAAAAGGCGCCCCTCGAGGACGCCTTTGCGGTCTCAAATAATTACTACTGGCGGCTTCGTCGAGCCTGTGGCTCGACGTTGTACTGACGTTGTATCGATTGATATCAAGGACTCTTAGTACGCTACGGGACCGCCTGGTGTTGCAGCCGCGGCGCCGATCGCTGGGACAAGCAAGAAGAAGAGGACAAAGATGATCAGGAACACTACGGCCCACTGGGTATATCCACCGAAAACTCCGTACATATTCATTTGCCTCCTTGTTTTGAGTTTAGTAGGTTGGAGTTGTGGTACAGGTTGTTGCGGTCCCACCGTATGCAGGGACAAGCAAAATAAATAGAACAAAG
>Ga0156358_1290_pt2 | contig 10821 bp, 12 predicted proteins | sample RifOxyA1_FD_108003 | JGI IMG/M metagenome (GOLD analysis project Ga0156358, IMG submission 108003) | Alicyclobacillus sp. RIFOXYA1_FULL_53_8
GCAAGCGCAACTTGTCGACTGGCTCAAGGACGAACTTACGGAGTCGGAACGCGATGTGATTCGCCGTGGACGTAATGCAAAGTCCGCCCATGTCCGCAAGAGTGCAGAGGTTCTGGAATACCGCCACAGTACTGGATTTGAAGCCTTAATTGGATATTTGTACGGAACAGGACAAAATGAGCGGCTCAATGTGCTCAGTGAACGTGCTATGGAGTTAATTGATGAACGGAAGGATGAAATGCGATGACAGAACGAAGGGAACGGCCGAGTGCTCGCGGTAGAGCGGATCGAAATGAAGGGGGTAGTTTTGCGAAACGGCCAGGCTCCGATGCGTCAAGGAGTAGAGGCGGTCAGGCACGTTTCGGGAGGCCAGGAGACGCCGGTGAACGCCGCCAGCGCTCGGCGAGTCGCCCAGGAGAGCGTACGGGAGCGGATCGTCCAAAGCGTACGTTTGAGCGCGCGGAGCAGGGAGCGGATCGTCCAAAGCGTACGTTTGAGCGTGCGGAGCAGGGGGCGGATCGTCCAAAGCGTACGTTTGAGCGCGCGGAGCAGGGAGCGGATCGTCCAAAACGTACGTTTGAGCGTGCGGGGCAGGGCGCAGACCGCCGTAAACGTACGTTTGGCAAGCCGGGGCGGACAGAGGGACGCGGTAGCACAGGTTTCACGAGGCCAGATTCGCGTTCCGTGGACGCCGGTCGGCAGATGGAAGACGAGATGGCAAACGACTTCATTGTGGGCCGTAGGCCTGTTCTAGAGGCTCTGAAGTCTGGACGCCCGGTGAACAAACTGTTGGTTGCGGAAGGAACGGAAGGCGGCAGTCTCACCGAGATCCTCGGTAAGGCGCGTGGCGAAGGAATTGTCGTCCAGACCGTGCCGAGGCTGCATATCAGCAAAATTGCGGGCGGAGAGGTACACCAGGGGATTCTCGCATACGTATCGCCGCAACCTTATGTGGAACTCGAAGATATTATTGCGCGCGAGACCGAACAAGCCCCGTTGATGGTGCTGCTCGACGAGATCACGGATCCGTACAACTTTGGCGCTATTTTGCGGACTGCGGAAGCCACTGGGGTGCAAGGTGTGGTAATTCCAAAGCGACGCTCTGTGCCGCTCACCGGAGTGGTTGCCAAGGCAGCGGCGGGAGCCGTGGAACACGTGCCGGTCGCTCGCGTTTCAAACCTCGTCCAAGCGATTGAGGAACTGAAAGAGAACGGGTATTGGATTGTTGGTGCGGAAGGTGAATCGGAGACCTCTTATACGCAAGTGGATTATAAGGGTAAAATTGCCCTTGTGATTGGCGCCGAAGGCAGCGGCCTTGGCCGCTTGGTAAAGGATAAGTGTGACTTTCTCGTCCGTCTACCCATGTTAGGAAAACTCTCCAGCCTCAATGCGTCCGTGGCTGCCGGGGTCATGCTGTATGAAATCGTCCGTCAAAGAGGGTAGGCGTAGCCGCTCGTCAAAATGTTTAATCGTAGACGGCTACAATGTTATTGCTAGACTGCAAAGTTCTGCCCTAAAAAACGTGCAGGATCTAGATGCGGCACGCGAGGGCCTGCTCAACTTACTGACGGAGCACCGGTCATTCTCAGGTGACCATGTGATATTAGTCTTTGACGCTCAACGGACGGACGCCGCCGCAGTCGAAAGTGACCGCAGCGGCGTGCGGTTGATTTTTACGTACAAAAACGAAACCGCCGATGAGCGAATCGAACGATTAGTCTACGAACTGCGAGATGTCTACCGCGAGATTACGGTCGCCACCTCCGATTCCTTGGAGCAACAGGTGGCATTTGGCGGGGGAGCCCTGCGGATCTCCGCAGATGAGCTGATCCGTCACGTGCAGAGGACGAAGGAAGCCATCCGTAGTCAGATGGCGGATCAGAACGCTATGCCTAGCCGTCGAATTGGCGACAATATCCGACAAGATGTTGCGAATATTCTTGAAAAATGGCGCCGCCAATGATTTCTAGCATTGATCGTAATAGATTACATAATGTATAATGACGTCATCCTGGCTAGACTTCGGGGTGATAGATTTGATCACGCAGATGGACGTGACTATGTTGTCGGTCTTCGAAGAGCGTGCGGATGAAGACTTAGTGGAATCCGTACGGGCCGGAGATAATGAGGCCTTAGAGTATTTGATACATAAATACCGCAATTTCGTGCGTGCGAAGGCCAGATCCTACTTCTTGATTGGCGCGGACCGTGAAGACATTGTGCAAGAGGGTATGATAGGCCTCTACAAGTCAATTCGCGACTTTCGAGAAGACAAGCTGACCTCGTTCAAGGCTTTTGCGGAATTATGTATTACCCGCCAGATTATTACGGCCATTAAGACGGCGACGAGGCAGAAACACATTCCTTTAAATTCGTATGTTTCTTTGGATAAGCCTATATACGATGAAGATTCCGACCGTACTTTGCTCGATGTATTATGCGGGGCCCGTGTTACCGACCCCGAGGAACTCGTGATTAATCAAGAAGAATTCGATGATATCGAAATTAAGATGTCCGAATTGTTGAGCGATTTAGAAAGAAAAGTCCTGATGCTGTATTTGGATGGGCGGTCGTATCAAGAGATAGCGGTAGATCTCGACCGTCACGTAAAATCCATTGATAACGCTTTGCAACGTGTGAAGCGCAAGTTGGAGAAGTATTTAACGGACCGGGGTGCTTGACGTTAGGGCCGTTCCGGCGGCCCTGATGGGAACTGCACACGTGGTTGTGTTGACATGGGTAAGGATGTTATGTTACTCTGATTAAAGTTTGTAAGTGGAGGCGTATGTCTCTTTTTATTTTTGCCTAGGTTTTCGAATTGGCTATTGGGGGGTGCCCTGGGTGCGCGTGATCATCACACTTGCATGTACTGACTGCAAACAACGTAATTACACATCGATGAAGAACAAGAAGAACGACCCGGACCGGGTTGAACTGAAGAAGTTCTGCCGTTACTGCAATTCTCATACCGCCCATCGTGAGACCCGATAACTAACTGAGTTCCAGAAGTGGGGTCATGAATATGGCAAAGCTGCACGAAACGGTTGTAGAACCAAAGGCACGTCGGGCCGGTCCTGTGACTTTCTTCCGCGAATCGTGGGTAGAATTAAAACGGGTACGTTGGCCTGGAAGGAAGGAAGTCGTCAACTATACGGTTGCGTCCCTTCTTACCACACTAGTGATGGGCTTGCTGGTGTGGGGGTTTGATTTGGGTGTCAGTAAGCTCATGTCGTTGATTGGTTTGGTTTAATGTTTAGTATAGGGGGTGCGGGGCAAACCGCCCTCAACATGGATAACCTAGAGAAGCAATGGTTTGTGATTCATACCTATTCAGGGTATGAGAACAAAGTCAAAAACAACCTGGAGAGTCGTGTCCAGACCATGGGGATGGAAGACAAAATCTTTCAGGTGCTAGTTCCGACTGAAGAGGAACTAGAAGTGAAGAACGGCAAAAAACGTGTTGTGCAACGCAAGGTGTTTCCGGGATACGTCTTGGTCGAAATGATTATGACCGACGACTCTTGGTATGTCGTTCGGAATACTCCTGGTGTCACTGGTTTTGTTGGCTCGGCAGGTGGGGGCTCAAAACCGGTGCCGTTGTTGCCGCATGAAGTCCAGAATATTCTTGGGCACATGGGGACGGACGCGATGCGTGCCAAGTTGGATTTTCAAGTTGGCGAGGTTGTGCGTATCGTCGATGGACCGTTGGCGGACATGGTTGGGAATGTTGAGGAGATTAACCTCGATCAGCAAAGGTTGCGCGTGTTGGTTTCTATGTTTGGACGGGACACGCCGCTTGAGTTGGAATTCACCCAGGTTGAAAAACTGTCGTAAAAGTAGTCAAGTGAAGTGCTCGGTGGGGACAGAAGCCGGACTGGCGTACTGCTTAGTCCGTTTCTGTGGCGCCTGAAACGCGATTCGCGAGCGGGTGCCCAATAGATAGGTTGTAGCATTCGTGGGAGGGCATGTGCCCGAATACCACATCTTGAGGCAAAGGAGGTGGACATGTTGCCGAAGAAAATTGTGAAGGTCGTTAAACTGCAAATTAATGCAGGAAAGGCCACTCCGGCGCCCCCGGTTGGTCCCGCGCTCGGTCAAGCACAGGTCGGGAATATCATGGGATTCTGTAAAGAATTTAATGCCCGTACCGCTGATCAAGTAGGGATGGTTATCCCGGTTGTTTTGTACGTTTATGAAGACCGCTCCTATACGTTTGATTTGAAGACTCCACCGGCGGCGGTGCTCCTGAAGAAGGCTGCTGGGATTGAATCTGGCTCTGCGGAACCGAACAAGAAGAAAGTAGCCCACGTAAAGCGGGACCAAGTTCGGGAAATTGCTCAGAGCAAGATGGAAGATTTGAATGCTGCGTCCGTGGAAGCGGCGATGCGCATGGTTGAAGGTACAGCCCGCAGTATGGGGATTGTAATCGAAGATTAGTCGTTGCTTTGGTTAATTGTGGGAGGTCTCGTACCGCGTGACCACATGGAGGTGTTGACATGGCAAAGGAATCAAAACGCCTTGCCGAAGCCGCGAAGTCGATTGATCGCTCGAAGCTTTACGATGCTAAAGAGGCCTTGGGAATTATCCAACGTCTAGCGTCGGCTAAGTTTGATGAGACGGTTGAGATTGCGGTTCGGTTAGGGGTTGACCCTAAGAAGCAAGACCAACAGATTCGTGGAGCAGTTGTGCTTCCGAACGGCACCGGTAAAACGGCGCGTGTCTTAGTATTTGCCAAAGGTGAGAAGGCGAAGGAAGCGGAAGCGGCCGGTGCTGACTACGTTGGCGATGATGACTTGATTCAAAAAATATCCCAAGGTTGGTTTGACTTCGACGTTGTGGTTGCCACCCCGGATATGATGGGCGCTGTCGGGCGTTTGGGACGTACGCTTGGTCCTAAGGGCTTGATGCCGAACCCGAAAACTGGCACCGTTACCTTTGATGTGGCGCGTGCAGTGCAAGAAATTAAGGCCGGTAAGATTGAATACCGTTTGGACAAAGCGGGGATTATTCATGCCCCGATTGGTAAGGCTTCGTTTGAAGTGGAAAAGTTGTTGGCGAACTTGAATACGTTGCTGGATGCTTTGCAAAAGGCGAAACCCGCAGCTGCCAAGGGCGTTTACATGAAGAGCGTGTCTTTGAGCTCGACCATGGGCCCGGGCGTGCGCATTAATGCCCAACGCGTAGTTGGACTAACTGAGTAAAGTTTGCTCATGCCTTGACGGCTTGTTTTCGCCGAGGTATGATGGGCTTTGTCTGCAAGAAGTTGAAACGATACCAAATCACGATGAACCGTAGACCGTAGGTCCTGCAAAGGATAATGGGAAACCGCCTGCCGAGGTTCGCGACGGAACCACGGAATGTCCAGTCGCGCCTGTGTCTTCGGGTGCGGCTTTTCTATTGTCATCGTGAATTGATTGGTGGGAGGTGTCAAACGAAAAATGACAGTACGCGAAGAAAAACAACAACTCGTACAAGATATCGCAGATCGCATTTCGCGCAGTAAGTCCGTCATCATCACGGACTACCGTGGCCTGAATGTCGCAGAAGCAACTGAGTTGCGCAAACAACTGCGGGAAGCTGGAATCGATTTTCAAGTCTTGAAGAACACCTTGTCACGTCGAGCGGCTGAGCAAGTAGAATTGGCCGACTTGAATGAGTACCTGGTTGGACCGACCGCTATTGCCTTTAGTTACGACGATGTAGTGGCGCCCGCGAAGATTCTCAATGATTATGCCCGCAGGCATAAGGCGTTGGAATTGAAGGGCGGGGTTGTGGAGGGGCGCGTTGTCTCTTCTCAGGATGTTGAAAACTTGGCCAACTTGCCGTCTCGCGAGGGTCTGTTGTCCATGTTGTTAAGTGTCATGCAGGCTCCAATGCGCAATTTTGCGTATGCAGTGAAACAGATAGCAGATCAACGTGGCGAAGCTGCGGCTGAATAATTAGGAAGATTAAAAGGAGGCGTTTTCTTTGACGAAAGACAGTATCTTGGAAGCCATTAAGAACATGACCGTTCTTGAACTGAACGACTTGGTAAAGGCAATTGAAGAAGAGTTTGGTGTAACCGCAGCAGCTCCGATGGCTATGATGGGTGGCGCGGGCGCAGTGGTTGAAGAAGTCGCCGAGCAAACCGAATTTGACGTCATCTTGACCGCAGCCGGCGGATCGAAGATCAACGTCATCAAGGTTGTGCGCGAAGTGACCGGACTCGGCTTGAAGGAAGCGAAAGACGTAGTCGACGCTGCACCGAAGGCGATTAAAGAAAAGATTTCCAAGGAAGATGCGGAAGCTATCAAGGCCAAGTTGACCGAAGCGGGCGCATCTGTAGAAATTAAGTAAATTAAGTATCTAAGGCGTCCGGTCTGTTGCATTGTCTTGTCAGGCGGCTGTGAAAAAACGCTTGGCTGACGGGTATGCGATGGTAGGGATGCTGGATGGCAAGAGGAAGGCACCCGTCTCGGGTGCCTTCACTGATTAAGTTGGTCTGCCTCTGGGCTTGCAAGACCCAGGGCAGCTGGTTCGTTGTCGGAGGTGGCGTATCGTGGATCACTACTTCACAAACTCGTCAGAAGTCGCGAGTCAGTCCCGGCAGTTCATGGTGCGTGTACGAGGCGTGGAACTGCAACTGGAAAGTGAAGCGGGTGTGTTCTCCAAGCGCGGCCTTGACTTTGGTACTCGCCTGTTGATTGAAGCGGTGACTCTGCCTGAATCGGGTTTAGCGGTCGATCTCGGCTGCGGCTACGGCCCGGTCGCATCGGCGCTTGGACGAGTCTATCCGCACAGTCGGTGGCTGATGCTTGATGTCAATGCGCGCGCCGTAGAAGTAGCGCGGCGGAATGTACGCCAACTGGGAGAACGGGCGACTGCGCTTGTCAGTGATGGGTTTTCGGAGGCGGGTAGCGTGCGTGCTGACGCTATTTTACTAAATCCCCCGATTCGGGCCGGTAAGAGCGTGATTTATCGCCTGTTTGGAGAATCTCTTGCACATCTCAATCCAGATGGTGCGCTGTGGATTGTCATCCAAAAGAAACAGGGTGCCCCTTCTGCTCGGGCGGAGTTAGAACGACTTTTCCCTGTGGTGACAGACGTGGCCAGGGCGGGTGGGTATCATGTCTTTCGTGCGGCTAGGAAATAGTTGTTTGACTTTGGTAAAAGTCTATGGTAATGTTATTCAATGCAAACTATTTAGGATGGGACGGGTGTCCTGCTGCGAATGAATAAAATTCAGGTCACTTGGTTATAGGTGAATAAAGCACCCTACTTACAAAAATGTGGTTCCATGCAACCTCATTTTATTTTTGTTTGAGCAGGTATGCTTTTGAATTCGGCATGAGGGGTGACAGATTTGCAGGGACATATGGTCAAGTATGGGTGGCGCGAACGACGTTCTTATTCGCGCATCCGCGAGGTACTGGATCTGCCTAATTTGATTGAGATTCAACAAAAGTCCTATGAATGGTTCTTACGTGAAGGTCTGCGGGAAATGTTTGCAGACATTTCGCCGATCCAGGACTTCACCGGAAACCTTGTGCTGGAGTTTATCGACTATAGTCTCGGTGAACCGAAATACGACGTGGAAGAATCTAAGGAGCGCGACGTCACCTACGCCGCGCCGCTGCGCGTTAAGGTTCGTCTCATCAACAAGGAGACTGGGGAAGTCAAGGAACAAGAAGTGTTTATGGGCGACTTCCCGCTGATGACGGATACGGGAACCTTCATTATCAATGGGGCTGAACGCGTTATTGTCAGCCAGTTGGTTCGCTCCCCTAGTGTCTATTTCAACAGTAAAATTGACAAAAACGGTAAGCGAACCTTTGCGGCGACGGTCATTCCGAATCGTGGAGCTTGGCTTGAGTTCGAGACCGATGCGAAAGACGTCGTCTACGTCCGCATTGACCGGACGCGTAAGCTGCCGATTACGGTCTTGCTGCGCGCCTTGGGGTTGGGTTCGGACGCCGAAATCATCAATCTCATTGGTGAAGACGAGTACTTGCGCAACACGCTAGACAAGGATACGACCGATTCAACCGAACGTGCTTTGATTGAAATCTATGAGCGCTTACGTCCGGGTGAACCGCCGACCGTGGAAAACGCTCGAGCTTTATTGGCGTCTAGGTTTTTCGATCCGAAGCGTTACGATTTAGCGAATGTCGGTCGATATAAGATAAACAAGAAACTACACATTAAGAACCGTCTCTTGAATCAACGTCTGGCTGAGTCACTGATTGATGCCGATACGGGTGAAATTGTTGCAGAAGCGGGACAGTTGGTAGATCGACGCTTGCTGGACAAAATCATTCCTGCATTGGAACGGAATGTCGGTCGTTTCCAAGTTCGCGCGACCGCCAATTTAATGGAAGACGATGCGGTCCACATGCAAATCGTCAAGATCTTTAGTCCGCTTGAGGATAATAAGGTCTTGCACGTGATTGGCAACGGGGTAATCCCGCGAACGCTCAAACACATTTTGCCTGCGGACATCTTGTCGGCTGTCAGTTACTTCTTCGATTTATTGCATGGCGTCGGCACCACGGATGATATCGATCATCTTGGCAACCGCCGTCTGCGTTCCGTAGGAGAGTTGTTGCAGAATCAGTTCCGTATTGGTCTTTCCCGTATGGAGCGGGTGGTGCGTGAGCGAATGTCGATTCAGGATGCCAATGCGATTACGCCGCAGGCATTAATCAACATTCGTCCCGTCATCGCGGCCATGAAGGAATTTTTCGGTTCCAGTCAGTTGTCGCAGTTTATGGATCAAACGAACCCGCTCGCGGAATTGACGCATAAGCGTCGCTTGTCCGCTCTTGGACCAGGTGGTTTAACGCGTGAACGGGCTGGCTTTGAGGTTCGTGACGTTCATCCGTCCCACTATGGCCGCATGTGTCCGATTGAGACACCAGAAGGTCCGAATATCGGTTTGATTAACTCTTTGTCGAGTTATGCTCGCATCAATGAGTATGGCTTCATTGAGACGCCGTACCGTCGCGTAGACCCGGATACGGGCGTGGTCACAGAACACATTGATTACGTGACTGCGGACGAAGAGGATAATTATGTCATTGCCCAGGCGAACGCCAGACTCGATGACAATGGATTCCTCGTGGAAGACGAGATTGTGGCACGTTATCGCGATGAAGTCTTAACGGTTCCGCGTGAACGCATCGATTATATGGACGTTTCGCCGAAACAAGTCGTTTCTGTGGCTACGGCGATGATTCCGTTTTTGGAAAACGATGATGCCAACCGCGCTTTGATGGGATCGAACATGCAACGCCAGGCTGTACCCTTGCTTGTCCCTGACGCACCGTACGTGGGTACCGGGATGGAATACCAAGCTGCCAAGGATTCCGGTGTCTGTGTTGTTTCGAAATACGGTGGCATCGTGGAACGCGTCACGGCTCGGGACATCTGGGTCCGTCGGCAATTGATGGTAGACGGAAATCCGGTCAAAGGCGACTTAGATAAATACAAGCTTTTGAAGTACACTCGTTCGAACCAGAACACGTGCATCAACCAGCGCCCAATTGTTCGCGAAGGTCAGATTGTCAAACCTGGCGACATTTTGGCCGATGGGCCGGCGACCGATATGGGCGAACTTGCCCTTGGACGGAACGTCCTGGTCGCGTTTATGACGTGGGAAGGTTACAACTACGAAGACGCAATTTTGCTCTCCGAGAAAGTTGTGAAAGAGGATATTTATACCTCGATTCACATCGAGGAGTACGAATTAGAAGCGCGTGATACGAAACTTGGCCCTGAGGAAATTACCCGCGACATTCCGAATGTCGGCGAAGATGCCCTGAAGAATTTGGATGAACGTGGTGTGATTCGGATTGGTGCGGAAATTCGCGCGGGCGACATTTTGGTAGGTAAGGTGACGCCAAAGGGCGTGACCGAGTTGACCGCTGAAGAACGTTTGTTACACGCGATTTTCGGCGAGAAGGCACGTGAAGTTCGCGATACATCCTTACGCGTACCGCACGGCGGAGCCGGAATTGTCGTGGATGTAAAGGTCTTTACACGCGAGAACGGCGACGAGTTGCCGGCTGGCGTAAACCAGTTGGTGCGGGTTTACATTGCTCAGAAACGAAAAATTTCTGAAGGCGATAAGATGGCTGGTCGACACGGAAACAAGGGTGTCGTGGCACGGATTATGCCAGAAGAAGATATGCCTTTTCTCGAAGATGGGACACCGGTTGAGATTGTTTTGAACCCGCTTGGCGTGCCGTCTCGTATGAACATTGGGCAGGTGCTTGAGACGCACTTGGGGATGGCAGCAAAGGCTTTGGGTCTGCGTATTGCGACCCCTGTCTTCGATGGCGCTCATGCGGAAGATGTCTTCGCTACCCTTGAAGAGGCAGGTTATGCGCCTGATGGGAAGCACGTGCTGTTTGATGGTCGTTCTGGGGAAGAGTTTGATAATCGCGTCACGGTCGGCTATGTCTATGTCTTGAAGTTGCACCACTTGGTTGATGACAAGATTCACGCTCGTTCAACCGGGCCGTACTCCTTGGTTACACAGCAGCCGCTGGGTGGTAAAGCTCAGTTTGGTGGTCAGCGGTTTGGGGAGATGGAAGTATGGGCTCTCGAAGCTTATGGCGCCGCCTATACTCTGCAAGAAATCCTGACGGTGAAATCGGATGACGTGGTTGGCCGGGTAAAAACCTACGAAGCGATTGTCAAGGGCGAAAATGTGCCAGAACCAGGCGTGCCCGAATCCTTTAAGGTTCTTATCAAGGAGTTGCAGAGCCTTGGCATGGACGTCAAGATCCTGAGCGAAGATGAGCAGGAGATTGTCATGCGCGATAGCGACGAAGATGAAGA
>Ga0156358_1050_pt2 | contig 10718 bp, 9 predicted proteins | sample RifOxyA1_FD_108003 | JGI IMG/M metagenome (GOLD analysis project Ga0156358, IMG submission 108003) | Alicyclobacillus sp. RIFOXYA1_FULL_53_8
TGGTACTTGAACGACAGCAATGCGGTCGACACTGCCTTCTCGACCATCTCTCAAGTACCTGGACCGGATGGTATCTATTTCAACGGAACCTTAGTGCAAAAGTTTACCGGGGATGCCATCAAAGATTCAAACTCTGGAAAGTCAACGACCTACATGCCTCTGTACCCGTTGACCCAGGTGCTCACGGCGCTCGGCGTGCAAAACACATGGGATGGCACGAGTTGGCAACTGCTGGCTCACTCCTGAGCACAACAAAAATAAAACTCTAATCCGACCGTAGCACTTCGCTCTTAGGTCGGTCCAACCCACGTCACCCTATCCGTACATCGCGCGGATAGGGTGGCTTTTTCACTCCACTATTTTTTTGCATTGTAAATATCAGGCTGAATCCGCTATCATAGGGAGTACCGTTTCGCGTTTACCGTTTCCTCTCTACAGTTGGCTATTTCCCATTTACTATTTCCTGGTTCCCGATTCCTTCCGGCGACTTCGGACGAAAGGAAGATTCCTGTGCGCGTTTTTCTTGATCTCATGTGGTACTTCAAGCAACACAAACGCCGTTACCTCGTCGGTATTTTCATGCTCGTGTTAGTTGCCTTTCTCAACTTGATTCCCCCCCAAGTCGTAGGCATTATCGTGGATGCGGTTCGTCACCACACTTTGACCCAAGGGATGTTGTTTCGCTGGCTCGGTTTGCTCGTCCTCACCGGTCTTATTACCTATGTATTACGATACTTTTGGCGGTTGCTGCTATTTGGTTCAGCCGTGGGACTTTCGACCGTCCTGCGAAACCGTCTCTACGAGCACTTTTCCTTGCTCTCGCCTCAGTTCTACCATCGCCATCGCATTGGGGACTTGATGGCCCATGCTACCAACGACATTCAAGCCGTGGAAGCTACTGCGGGCGAGGGAATTTTGACTCTGGTCGATTCGGTCACCACCGGCAGCATCGTCACCTTAACCATGGCGACCACCATCAGTTGGAAACTAACGTTGGTAGCCTTACTCCCGATGCCGCTGATGGCATTGGCAACAAGTTTCTACGGATCGCGCTTGCACAAGACCTTCAAACTGGCCCAAGAAGCGTTCTCGAAAATTAATGAACGGGTGCAAGAAAACATTTCTGGAGTGCGGGTTGTCAAGGCATTTGGCCAGGAAGAGGTAGAGAAACGCGACTTCGCCGAGCTATCTCAGGAGGTCGTCGAGAAAAACGTGGCCGTAGCGAAAATTGACGCCCTTTTTGATCCGACCATCTCGCTCATCGTGGGGATTTCCTTCTTTTTATCGATTTCCGTCGGCGCCGTCTTCGTGGTCCAACACACCGACCCTCTGTCGATTGGCCAGTTGACGACCTTTACGATGTATCTGGGACAACTGATTTGGCCGATGCTCGCGTTCGGATGGCTATTCAATATCGTCGAACGAGGACGCGCTTCCAACGATCGCGTACGCGAACTGCTGGCCATCGAGCCGGAGATTGTCGACGCGCCAAACGCGCTTGACGTTCCACCTACCGGTGCGATTGACTATCGCATACAGTCGTTTGCCTACCCGGATGCAGCCGCGCCGGTCTTGCAGAACTTGTTTTTCACGCTTCATCCCGGGCAGACACTCGGCGTCGTCGGCAAGACGGGAAGCGGCAAGACCACGCTATTGCGGCTCTTACTGCGTGAGTTTGACTGTCACGACGGAGACATTCAAATCGGCGGCAACTCGATTTATCACTACAAACTGCAGCAACTTCGGCAAACGATGGCCTATGTACCGCAAGACCATTTCCTATTCTCCACCACCATTGCCGAAAACATTGCCTTTGGCAACACGGCTGCGAGTGCATCCGATGTTCACCAGGCAGCACAGACCGCGTCCATTCACGAAGACATTTTGCGCTTCCCAGACGGCTACAAAACGATGGTCGGAGAACGCGGAGTCACCTTGTCCGGGGGACAAAAACAACGCATTTCCATCGCACGCGCGCTCCTTATGGACGCCGATGTACTCATCCTGGATAACTCATTGTCCGCAGTGGACGCAAAAACGGAAGTCCAAATTCTCGATGCGCTACGCACAACACGGAGCGGCAAGACGACCCTCATTGCCTCCCATCGACTGAGCGCAATTGAACATGCGGACCTTATCCTCGTGCTCGACGGAGGTCACGTCATAGAACGCGGTACGCATGCGGATTTGATGGCGAGAGACGGGTGGTACGCACTCATGTATCAAAGGCAACAGCTCGAATCCTTAGTTGAAGAAGGCGGTGTGATTGCCTGATGGATGACGATTTCCAACTCGAACAACCGGTAAATAATCGTGCGTTTTCTCGCTTACTGGCCTACATGAAGGATCATCGCCCTACGCTCATTTTGGCCTTTACCTTACTGATTCTCGGTACGTCTGCCGACGTGGTCGGTCCGCTTCTGATTAAGAACTTTATTGACAATTATTTGACCCCGGAGCGCTTTCCCAGGGGCCCTCTTGTTCTGCTCGGCGGATCGTATTTAGGGTTGCAACTGACTGCTGTGGTACTCAACTACCTGCAAATGATCCTATTCCAGACCATCGCCTTGAAAATTATTCAGCGCCTGCGCATTGACGTGTTCGCCAAGGTGCAGCATCTGGGGTTGGAGTTTTTCGATAGAACCCCCACCGGTTCCCTGGTCTCGCGCATTACAAACGATACGGAAACAATTAAAGACCTGTACGTCAGCGTGCTCTCCACATTTGTCCAAAATATTGTCTTTCTTATTGGCGTCTTTGTCTCGATGTTTGTATTGAATTGGAAAATGGCAGCCATTTGCCTGGTCTTGTTACCGCTGCTCGCGCTCATCATGCAAGCGTACCGCCGTTTCAGTTCCAAACTCTATCACCAAGCTCGCCAGAGGCTCAGTCGCATCAACGCCAAGTTAAACGAATCACTGCAAGGCATGTACATTATCCAAGCACTGAACCAAGAGTCTCGCGTCCGTCGGGAGTTCGGCAGCATCAACCAATCCTATTACGAGGTGCGCCTGCGCAACATCAAGTTGAATAGCCTACTCTTACGTCCGCTTACCGATGCACTCTACCTGCTTGCCCTCATCCTTGTGCTCGGTTATTTCGGTATCCATTCCTTCACGACGCAAGTGGACATCGGCGTCTTTTATGTGTTCATTAACTATCTCGATCGTTTCTTTGAACCAATTAACGCCATGATGATGCGTCTCAACGTGTTCCAACAGGCGTTGGTGTCCGCGCAGCGCGTGTTTGAATTGCTAGACGAAAAACGCATGGCGCCGGTACAGGTGCCACCGCTGCATGGCGTGCGCGTGCCTGCACCTGTAGCCACAAATGCGACGCCAGCGACGTCCGAGACGCCCGACCATCAGCCGCTTATCAGTCACGGTGAAATCCGGTTTGAGCACGTGTCATTTTCCTACGATGGGAAAACCGAAGTACTAAAGGACATTACGTTCACGGCCAAACCGGGTCAAACCGTGGCCCTTGTTGGCCATACGGGAAGCGGTAAAAGCTCCATTACGAACTTGTTGCTGCGTTTTTACCCCATCGCAAAAGGCAGCATCACCATCGATGGCGTGCCCCTGCAACAGTATTCTGACGACGAGCTACGCCGAAAAATCGGTCTAGTTTTGCAAGATCCGTTCCTCTTTGCCGGCGACATCCTGCGCAACATTCGACTCGGCAACGAACACATCTCAGAAGAGCAGGTCGAAGAAGCGGCAAGATTCGTCCAGGCCGATCCGTTTATCCGCAAACTGCCGCGTGGTTACCACGAACAAATCGGTGAGCGCGGGATTACCTTTTCCAGCGGCCAAAGACAGCTCCTGTCTTTTGCGCGCACGATGGCTTTGCGGCCAAAAATTTTGGTTCTCGATGAAGCGACCGCAAACATCGACACCGAGACCGAAGAACTGATCCAAGCCGCCCTGGAGAAAATGCGCCGGGGGCGAACCACCCTCGCGATTGCCCATCGCTTGTCGACGATTCAAGATGCAGACCTGATTCTTGTCCTGCACCACGGGGAAATTGTCGAGCGAGGTTCGCATCAAGAACTTCTCGCAGAAGAAGGGCTGTACCACAAAATGTACTTGCTTCAGCAAGGTGCATTGCAGACCGCCGCCGACTTTTAATGGCACAGATTGGTTATCATGTGAAAATCATGTTTACACTGTAAGGTTAGACCAACACTTCAAAACTGGAGGGATATTTCATGGTCAACCTTATGGTTCGAGTTATTATGGGAGTAGGAGTGATTGCCGCTTCCTTCATGGCTGGCAGACAGACCGCCGTGACCACACCAGACATGTCCGAGTTGGCGGTACCGGCCGTTGCGGTGTCCGCGGTGTCACACTCCAGTCCGACTACGACTACGAACGCTACCGTCATCGCGGCTACTTCAACCAATGCACCAGTTCGCACACTACCCGTGGCCGAGCAAATTCAACTCGCGGATACTGTGGCCCTAGCCGCCGTGGGCGGAGGTCACGTGATTTCCGTAACCCCGGGGCAATATCAGCAAGTCTCGGTTTGGCAAATACGTATTTCGCAAACAACGCAACAGTGGAACGTCCTAGTCGCCCAGTCCGGACACGCCGTTCTGAGCAAAAACTTGGCACAATAGTGCGCTCCTGAGCCCATCTCCACTCCATCTCCAAACTTCCTACAAACCCAGTACAAACTCGCTTGCTAAAATAGGCTTAGAAATCGCGGGGCCCTAATGGCCCCCTGCAAGAGCCTACTCGACTCACGCGAGAAAGGATGGAGACCGATGGGATTTTACAAGGATAACAAGGATAAAGTCGAAACAAACGGAAGAGGTTCAGGGATTGTGCGTTGGGCTGCCGTTGTTGTGGTGTCCGCTCTAGTTGGGTCGGGCGCAACCGTCGTGATGCTTCCCATGTTAAACAACTCCGGAGCGAACCTCATCTCATCACTCGCACCCGTGACCAATAGTACCCCTGTTGCTACCACAGTATCCAATGTGACCGTCAATGACGGCATCGTGGCCGCTGTGAAGAAAGTGAAGCCGGCGGTCGTAGGGGTCGTCAACTACTCTATGCAACAAAGTAATTACTTTTCCCAACAAAGTCAGTTACAGCCTACCGGAGTCGGAACCGGTCTCCTGTTCTATAAAGACAATCAATACGGGTACATCGTCACCAACAACCACGTCGTCGAGGGCGCGGCAAAGGTGTCGGTCGTGCTGAACGGAAGTAAGCACATCGATGCCACTGTCGTCGGAACGGATCCGTTCACAGACCTCGCCGTCTTAAAGATTCCGGTAGCGAACGTGGCGAGTATCGAGCCTGCCCAATTCGCAGACTCCAGTACGATTCAGGTCGGAGAACCGGCCATCGCGATTGGAACTCCGATGGGTCTGGATTTCGCCGACTCCGTGACGGCTGGCATCATCAGTGCCGCGTCCCGCGTCATGCCCGTACAAGATCCGCAAACTCAACAGACCCTGGACTATGAAGCGGTCATCCAGACGGATGCCTCCATCAATCCTGGCAACAGCGGCGGGCCTTTGTTAAACATCAATGGTCAAGTTATGGGCATCAACAGCAGCAAAATTGTGGCAACCGGGTTCCAAGGCATGGGCTTCGCTATTCCTTCGAACGAAGTGCGCAACATTGCCGAGCAAATCATGCAAACGGGCCATGCCGTGCACCCGGCTTTAGGCATTACGGGCTATGACCTCTCCACCTTGCCACAGCAATATTGGCCGAACGTGCCGGTAGATTACGGTGTATGGGTGAAAGACGTGACCTCAAGTGATTCCCAGGCCGCCGGCTTGAAACCACAGGACGTGATTGTAGGCATTGATAACCACGTGGTCAACGGGATGTCCGATTTGCGCACCTATTTGTTTCAAAAGAGCCCCGGACAGACGGTCACGTTGAAAGTCTATCGCGGTAGCCAACACCTAACTTTGACGGTCAAACTGGGAAAAATGAATGTCAACGCAGCCTCGAGCGGAAATAGCAGCGGATCGACAGGGCTAATCCCGCAGGGGAATAGCGGCAGTGGCGGCACTGGAGGAAGCAGTTCCTTAAACCCCCTGACGCCGCCCAGTTCATTTGGCAACTGAGGTATCACGTCGCGGATTTTCGTGCAACGTTGTCTCTACAGGATAGAAACAAAGCAGCAGGTACGCGCCCTCTCGACCACATCGAGCGAGGCGACCTACCTGCTGTTTTGCTTGGATTTCCATGGGCAGATTCATTGGACCACATGGTACAATTAGTAAAGGGGGTGGGACAAAGACCATTATGAGTTCTCGGCCAAACTTTCAAGACATTTACGAGCATTTGTCGCAAACCCACCTTGTACCAGACCTTGTGTCCCCAAGTGCGAGACTCATCTTTATCTTGGAATCCCCACATGTACAGGAGGTCAGATCAGGTGCCCCGGTCAGTGGCACGTCCGGCGCGTCGATGAGCAAGCACCTATTTGGATCCGAATATGCCAAATCGCCGCTCGGATTGTTAGCCAAAAAACATGCCGAGACCGAGAGCGAGAGCGAGACCGAACCAGACGCCTTGAGTCCTGCACTCGCTGGGGTCCATCGCATCGGTTTGATGAACGTTTCCAACATTCCCCTTCAAGGCAGTGCGTATGCCAATCTTCCCCTCACGTCCGGCGATGCCGACATGGGAGACTGGTTTCACGCAATGGAACACGTGCGAACGGGAAACCAAACCGACGAGTTCCGTAGTTGGAGCGCAAACCAAGTACAAACCGTATTGGCAGGTTTTTCGCGTGGAAAACTGCAATCCCTCACGACTCGTCCATGTGTCCTCGTACCATGCGGGAAGTTTGCACAGAAATTCTTTCGTCTCGCCGATGTACACAGCGAAGTTTGGCAAGTGATAACGGGAGTACCCCATCCTTCCTACAACTCGTGGGATAGGAACCAATATCAATCAGTTGTAGCACAAGTCCAGCAAGCGTACCATCGAGCGTCATTCGAGTAACGACTTAAGGAGGTTTTTTCATGACAGCCGTACATACCCTATTTGGTCTGCTATTAATCGTAATCTTCGTCTTCCTTGCCCTCTGGCAATCCTTAATGTGGAAGACGCGCATCCCACTTCGGCGGGTACGCGGAATGCTGATTGGCCTGCTTGACCTTCAGCTCCTGCTTGGCGTCATTACCTTCATCACCAACGCCAAATATGGCTGGTTTCTGATCCATCCAATCATCATGATTAGTGCCGTTGTCATGGCTCACATCTACACGAAAGACAATCGTCCGGTCCGTGTGCAGAGATTTGCCTACGTCGGCTTAGCCGTGATGTTGGTCGCAGGAGCGCTAGCGGGCGGGGCCTAAGCCCTGTACATCTCCCGTATATGTGCAACACAGATGCTGGTTGGAGTTTTGGAGTTTACTGGAACGGTGACGCGCGATCTCCCGCGCTTGTATACACTTCGTTCACTTGACGTCAAATGTAGCCGGGTGGAATCGAGCAGCCAGACGCTACCCGGCTGCATGCAGACTCAAACGAAGTCTGTCATGAGTGTCTAAACTGAGTGCAAAATGAGTGTGTGCGCACTTGAATTGCGTCTCACAAATCCGAAAATTATGGCATATATTGAGTACGCTGAACTTTTCCCCTTCGTCGTAGCATTCATTCCACGACTTGAAGTATACTTGCCCTACCGGTCGAACAACCTACTTCAAACGATTTGCTCAAGACGACTAGGAGGCTTTTGTATTGTGAACGATAACGACGTAAAACAACGTGTGGAGCAAACCGAAAAGGACGTCGAGGACATCACCGTCTCGTTGCAACGTATGGTGGCCTACATGGAACGCGCAGCCGAGATGGTTGAAAACTTATCTCAAAATGTTGAGGAATTATCTGAGCGCATAGAAGAACTAGAACGCGCCGTTTTTTCCAAATCCGAGCAAACCACACTGACCATCCCGACTTCTCTACGTAGAGTCCAGTAACTATCTGCTTGGCAAGCGTAGAAAGTCGTTGCAGGATAATGTACGTAAGATGATTTAAGGTGATGCAGTTAACCGCGTGGCCGGCAATAAGCATTGTTTTCGTAGCTAACTGAGCGCTTGTTCTCGCGCGACACGCAAATAACCCTCGTTTTGTGGGCTATTGAGTCCACTTGCGTCCCCCTAAGGCTCAATATTGAGTGAAATCCGGAAAATAGGTGCCATTCCGGTGCTTATCCAGCACCGGAGGCATCTAGATTCCGCAAATAGCCACCATTTAAGCAGCAAAATACAAGCTCCGGCCCGTTGGAACCTCCTTTCCGTGAAAGCGCCTGGCACACCCTGCGGTCGACCCATGCGCACCCATATCATCAAGCACAACGACTTTATCGGATCCTATTAATCCCCACGGACTCACACAGGAACCGAATTTTGGTATGTCCCTGTTGACGTAGCTGCGGACGAGTACTATACTGTGCCCATAGTGTACCTAGAGTACCGGTACACCCGGAAACCGACAGAGAGACGTGAAGAGCATGTGGTTAGATATCAATCCGAGAGCGAGCGATCCAATTTACCTGCAAATCATTCGCGGCGTTAAATCTGCCGTCGCACGCGGGCTACTCCTCCCAGGCGAAAAATTATCGTCCGTACGCGAACTAGCCACGGAACTCGCCGTGAATCACAACACCGTCGCACGCGCTTATCAAGAACTGGACCGGGACAAGGTCATCGAGGTAATTGTTGGTCGGGGCACCTTCGTTAGTTTGAATCCGAAACCTCCAAACGTCGAGGAACGCATTCATGAGTTGCAAGATTCAATCAAAACGTGGCTGATTGAAGCTCATCATCTCGGCCTATCAGCAAATGAGTTCTTGGATATGGTGAAGAGAGTAGTTTCCGAATGGAATGACTTAGAGGAGGTGCGCAATGATAAAAAATAGCTTTGACGCGACGGTGCCGTCGACATCGGCATCGACATCCACTTCGAACGTAATTGAAACGTTTGGGATTTCAAAGATCATTGATGGGAATACGGTATTAAGGGATGTGAACTTCAGTGTCCGAAAGGGTTCGGTACATGGCCTCGTGGGGTCCAACGGAGCAGGAAAAACTACCCTGCTTCGCTTACTTAATGGGGTATATGAACCAACCAAGGGCGAAGTTCGCGTCTTTGGACAACTCTTAGTCGGCGACGCGGCCGCCATTCGTCAACGTGTGCACTTAGTCAGTGCAGACGGGGCGTTCTATCCCGGTTTTCGTGTGCAAGACCTGCTACAGTATGCATCATTGCTGTACGAAAAATGGGACAAAACCCGTGCCAAGGACTTAGTCACGGCCTTAGACTTGCCACTTCATCAGCCGATTCGCAAACTGTCTCTGGGGATGAAAATGCAGCTTCGGTTGGCTGTGGCGCTTGCGAGTCGCCCGGATGTACTGTTGTTAGATGAACCGACAAACGGACTCGATCCGGTCGTTCGCCGCCAGTTTCTCGGTCTCATCGTTCAAGAAGTGGCCGGTACGGGTATGTCGGTGGTTTTCGCCACTCATCGGCTCGAAGAGCTTGAAGCCATGGCTGATGAAATATCTGTTTTATATCAAGGCAGAACGCTCCTCTCCGGAAATCTTGAAGATTTTAAAACCGCCTACCGCGAGGTGGTCGCCGTAGTTGGGGCGCATGACGCCTTAGACGATCGTGCGAGTGCGAACGACTCCTTGCCCCACCTTGGCGTCGTAGCCCAACACTCCCGGGGCAAGATACAATCCTTCATCGTAAAGGGAGATACATCCCCGTTGCGCAGTTACCTGCTTCAATCAGGCGCGGTGCATATCGAGGAACAACCGGTGAAGTTTGAGGACCTGTTCCGGGCACTCATGGAAAAGGAGGGTTACACCCGCGATGCCATCTTACTTTCCTAAAGCTCTCTTGTTCAAAGAATTGCGGCTTGGACGATGGTACCTTGCCTTGGGTACACTCTTCTTTTCGCTCGGTCCGCTCATGTATTTCGTCACGACGTTGTCGTTTTCGCAATTTATCGACCAATCACCGCTTAGCGTTGCGCGCAACGTGATGCGTATCGACCTGCCTGGCCTGGGCTTTTTGCTGATTATCTTTAGTGCAGGACTGGCATTGCTGAATCTATCAGAGTTTTATCGCAAAACAGGCATCCAACTGGCTTCTGAACCGATTCCACTCAAGTCTATCCTTATCGACAAATTTTTTATCGGCATCGGTATCATCGCTTTTAGTCAAACGGCCACGTCATTGTGGCTCTGGGGGGCCGTGAATCTAAGACACGCAGGAGCACCATTCTTGCTCATCTACGGGGACTGGCTCATCCGACTCATGATGGAACTGGCGTTTTACTCTGTGACATTTGTGCTGGTGCTCATCGTCAGACCGGTCGTGATTGGACTTTTGCTCATGATCGCGCTCGTCATCGCACCTTTGTACGCGGCTGAATGGTTCCTAGCCTACTGGAAGCACTATCTGCCCGGCGGCGCCATAGAGATGAACGCTCCGCCGTGGGCATTGAGTACATATCAAGCGATTCAAGACTTTTCACCGTACGGAATTATCCACATTGGCCCTGATTTCATGGTGCAGTCCCCTGTATCCTTCACAATCCATGCTGTGGAGCCATTTGCTTGGACAATCCTCGCACTGGTGACAGTTGTCTGGATAAGTCGCACGCATCCATCAATGGCGGAACATTTACGCTCATCTGGGGTTCATTCATCACGGCAACACCGTCCATTAGTG
>Ga0156358_1259_pt6 | contig 10391 bp, 12 predicted proteins | sample RifOxyA1_FD_108003 | JGI IMG/M metagenome (GOLD analysis project Ga0156358, IMG submission 108003) | Alicyclobacillus sp. RIFOXYA1_FULL_53_8
ACCAAGTTCGCTTGCCAACTGTTGATAAAACGCCCGGCCCTTTTGCGCATGCTCAATCGAGGCTTGACGGTGCTTCGCGTCCGCCAAGGCCGCTACCCCTGCACGTTGCGCCAAGCGATTGACGTTAAACGGCTCCCGCACCCGGTTCACATAGGACCACAAATCCGGATGTGCGAGGCCGTAACCTACACGCAAGCCGGCGAGACCGTACAACTTAGAAAAAGTGTGGATGAATGCGATGCGCGGGTCCGCGAGTAAGGCTTCCGTCTCTTGAACGCGATCCGCTCGCAGCGAATAGTCGTTGTACGCCAAGTCCATAACCACCACGACCTGTTCCGGCAGGCGGTCGAGTAACCATTGCGCGGCGTCCATCATCAAGACGTCACCTGTGGGATTGTTCGGAGAACAGATGTAGACGAGCTTCGTCTTGTCCGTGACTTGCGCAACCATCGCCTCAACATCAATGGTAAAGTCCGGCTTCAATGGTACGGCCTTAACGTTGGCGCGCATGATGGCGGCGCCAAAACTGTACTGTGAAAACGAAGGAAACGGAACAATGACTTCGTCCCCTTGCTCGAGAAACGTTTCGGACAGTAATTTAATCAAATCATCCGACCCATTGCCAACCAGTACATTGTTTTCCGAGACCGCGTGGAACTGAGCAATGGCTTGTCGCAACAGCCCGCTCGTCCCATCCGGATAGTGGTGCGCGGACTGAATCTCTTGACGCACGGCCTCGATGGCTAAGGGGGAAGGCCCAAGCGCATTCTCATTCGCGTTCAACTTGACGACCTCAGATAATCCGTACCGAACCTTCAACTCATCGTCCGTCAGACCTGGTACGTAAGGTTGAATTGTTGCAATCCCGTCTCTCGCGAGCCGGCTAACATCAAGCATCGGAAGGCCTCCTTGCGGCTTCTCATCTTTTCCCTGCCTACCATCTAGCAATACACTTTGATACAATATACTGTGGATTTTAACACAGGTTAACTGGGTGGAATAGAGGCACGAACCGCCCTCCCGGCTTTCTCGAAAGGAGTCACCTATTTTGGCTACGAATCAACCCACCACCCCAACGTTAGCCGACGTTGATGCGGCACGCGAGCGCCTGCAGGGCGTTGTGCACCAAACGCCGCTTGAGTACTCAAAGACCTTTTCCGACTTTTCTCTGAACGACATTCATCTCAAGCTTGAAAACCTGCAAAAAACGGGTTCCTTTAAATTGCGTGGCGCCTTTAACAAAATTGCCAATCTTAGCAGTGAAGAAAAGAGTCACGGCGTCATCGCGGCATCGGCGGGCAACCATGCTCAAGGGGTGGCTTATGCCGCGCGTTTCCACGCGACCCCATGCACCATTGTCATGCCAGAGAGCGCGAGCTTGGCGAAAATAGCGGCAACCCAGCGTTACGGCGCAAAAGTCGTGCTCTCCGGGAACTCCTACGACGAAGCGTACGCAAAGGCGTTAGAACTGCAAGAACAACACCACTACACGTTCGTGCATGCCTTCGACGATCCGTACATTGTTGCTGGACAGGGCACCGTAGGTCTCGAGATTCTCCAGCAACTCCCCGATACCCATGCTATTGTTGTTCCCATGGGTGGCGGCGGCCTGGCCGCTGGAGTCGCCTTAGCCGTCAAAGCCCTCAATCCAAAGATCAAGGTTTACGGAGTCGAAGCGAAAAATGCGGCCTGCTTCCGTCACTCCTTGGATGTCGGGTTCCTAGACACCATCCAGGCTTCTCCGACCATCGCCGATGGGATTGCCGTGCTGCGTCCCGGCAAACTCACCTATGAATTGGCTAAACAGTACGTGGATGATGTCATTACGGTGGAAGAAGAGGAAATTGCACGCGCGATGGTCATGCTTATGGAGCGCAATAAACTTGTGTCCGAAGGTGCCGGCGCGAGCGCCCTGGCGGCCGTCATGTACAGGAAAATCCCGGCCTACTTAGGGAATGTCGTGGTCATTGTCTCCGGTGGAAATGTCGATGTAACGTTGCTGTCGCGGATTATCGAGCATGGTCTGGTCGAAGCCGGCCGACATCTTCGTTTGGCCGTCAACTTGGCTGACCGCCCCGGCTCACTGCGCGACTTACTCGATATTTTTGCGCAGTTGCGTGCCAATGTATTGTCGATTCAACACCATCGCCTTGGGTCGTCCATCTCGCTCGGCGAGACGGAAGTAGAAATTGACTTAGAAACAAAAGACTCACAGCACATCGAATTAATTCTTTCGTCCTTACGCACGCGCGGCTACGCGCCAACGCTGCGCTGAACGGCCAGGCAAGTGCATGATTCATTACGTTAGGGACCCCCAGGGTCCCTTTGCTTTGTTCAATAGGCACCGCTTTGGTGCCAATTTAACCTGTGACCAGTCAGAGGCCGTACATAGCCATCGTTTTGATCACTATCGTAGCGATTTTAGCCTTCAAGGGGCGTAGCAGAGGGAACGACAAGGCGAATAGGGCCGGTTTCAATGGCTATTGGTCGGGGTAAGCCACCGTCGATGCAAAATAACCACCATTGCGATGGTTAAGGCTCCCAGGGGTGAGCAAGGTCGGTGCTGGAAGAACGAGTTCGAACTAGAGTGGGAAGGGAAGGGGGCTGCCCCTAAAGCAGTTTTCCACTGTCTTAGGGACCCCCCAGGGGTCCTTTGTTCAATAGCCCTGTTAAAACGCCGGCAACGTGTAGAACCCCACAGCCATGACCAAGTAAGCACCGACGGCGAGTGTTCCTTCCAGCCAATTCGACTCGCCATCCATCATCAGTACGGCCACCAGTAACACGGCAGCGCCCATACTGGCCAATTCCGGTCGCGAAAACAAGAGCGGCATGGGATGACCAAAGATCAAACTGACCGCAAACAGCACAGGAGCGACAAACATAGCCACCTGCAGACTGCTTCCGACCGCAATTTCTAGGGACAAGTCCATCCGATTCTTCCACGCCATCAGGACGGCTGACGCATGTTCAGCGGCGTTTCCGACAATGGCTACTACAACAACCCCCATGAACACTTCGCTCCAGCCAAGTTGCTCGCCAACCTGTTTCAAACTTCCGACCAGCCATTCGCTTTCAAAACTCACGACAACGGTGGTTAGAAGCAACATGCCAATCGCCGGCCAAAGCCGCCAGGTCTCCTCTTCATGCTCCGAATCCTTGGCGACTTGGTCGATATGTGCAAACAGGTTGCGATGGGTGAAGAGCGCAAAAAACAGCCCAAGTATGTACAGAATGAACGCGACCACCGCAACTACCACAGACAGACCCATACTTGTCTGGCTCGTTCCGGTTGTAAAAAAGGCCGGTACAACGAATGCCACCCCTACAGATAGAAGCAACATGGAGGCGTTGCTGCGAGCCGCGCGAATGTTAAAACGTTGAATTGGGTGGCGAATTCCTCCGACCACAAAACTAACTCCGAGGACAAATAGTAAGTTCCCTAAAATTGAGCCCGTTATAGAGGCCTTAACGAGTGCGGTAAGACCATTTTGCAGCGCCAACACGCCGATGATAAGTTCCACCGCGTTCCCAAAAGTTGCCGACAGCAACCCGCCGACGCGAGCTCCCGCATGGGCTGCAATCGCCTCCGTCGACCTCCCCATAAACCCTGCAAGCGGGATAATGGTAATGGCCGACAGGATGAACACGGTCAGCGTGGATGCATGCAAGAACTCCGCCCCGGCACTCAGCACAACCAGCAACGCCGTCATGGGTACTAACCAACGTTTCATCTAGACCTCTCCCCTTTGGGTTTCACTCGACGAAAACGAAACCAATTGGACTCTATTGTGCGATGATTTCCTGCACAATTCAAGTTCACACCGAGTGTGCTACAATAAAACAACGTGGTGGTACGAGGGTTAATTGGCTAAACGAATGGAAAAATCCCTGATGGGGGTGGCAAGAGTTGAAAAAGTTTCCCTCTGTCAAAGGACTGCAAGGTGAGTTGAAGAGAAGCGAAATCCGAGGTGGGATTCGTTATCAACTAACTACCCAAGAGTTTGTCCTGCAGCGCAATTATCAAACGTATCGAATTAGTCTCCAGCACATCCTTGGTATTACAGAGTGCAGTGAGGAGGAACTGGCCGCTCCGACGTCCGTCTTCGTGCGTTCGTCCGCCGGCGGCAGCGGCCGTCCCTACAAAATCGTAGCCACCGTACTCTACTTGGTCACGGCGAACCGCGTCATTGAACAAACCCGGGTCTCATTTTACACCCGTTTGTCGACCGCTTTTGCTGCACAACTGACTGAACTGCTTGGGAACGTTGGCTAAGCCACGGCTAAGTGGTGTAAGGCACTTTGTGGACCTTACCGGTCACCGCCGAACCATGGCGAAGTGGCGTAAGGCTCGTTGTGGACCTTACCGGTCACCGCCGAGCGACGGCTAGCCCCGGCTAGCCTCACGTGCAGCGAACTGTGCTATGAAAACAAGGGGTATCCGCGCTTCTTCAGAACCCTGCTACCTAGCGAGGCAAGCACACTGCCAACCGCCCCGACAGCCAGCAACACCCACTCTGCACCCTGTAACCGAAACGACGCCGAGACGGCTAGAATGGCAACAAGCAAAAAGTACAAGACCATAGACAACCACCAACGCTTGAAAATCATATTCACGGTGGTTCCAAGACCAAAAGTGGTCACAATAGCAAGTACCGACAAGAGAAACCAAAAACCAATCATGTCCATGGCAACTCCTCGCGCGAGTGTCTTTTTCCTGATCGATTGCGGATTTTAGCGGTGGAGAAAATTCGGTTTGCGTTTTTCAAGGAAAGCACTGACGCCTTCCTGAACGTCATGACTCTGAAAAACCTCACCAAACAGGCGCGCTTCCAAACGCAAACCGTCCTTCAGCTCTAAATCCAGCCCCTCTTGCACAGCTTGCTTTGCTTTTGCTAAAGCTACTTGACTGCGTTCCGAGAAAACCTTCGCCCAATCTAGGGCCCCAGTTAGCACAGTTCCTGGTTCAACGATTCGATTTACGAGTCCAAGGCGATAAGCTTCCGTTGCGGATACCGGTTCACCTGTCAGAATCATTTCTTTTGCCCAGGCTTCCCCAATCAGTCGTGCCAGACGTTGCGTGCCGCCGGCACCCGGAAATAAACCGAGCTTGATTTCGGGCAACCCAATTAGAACCTGTTCTTCTGCGAAGCGAAAATCGCAAGCCAAGGCCAGTTCACAGCCCCCGCCAAGTGTCAGTCCATTGAGTGCGGCAATCGTGGGTTTGGGCAAGTCATGTAGACGGTTCATCGCCTCGTGAAAAGCGAGCGACATTTGTTCCCCCGAGTTGTTTGCCACGAAGCCCGGAAATTCCCGGATATCTGCGCCAGCCATGAAGGCCTTTTGTCCAGCACCGGTGACGATAACCGCGAATACAGAGGTGTCATTCTCCAGTTCTTTGAGCACCTCAACCAGTTGTTCGCCTAATTCTACACTCAACACGTTGAGAGGCGGATTATCGATCGTTAAAATTGCCATTCCGTCTCTGCGTTCTAAGTTAACCTGTCCCATTCCCAACCGCCCTTCTGCTTTGAGCACGCTCTAATAGCTCTTCCATTCGTTCGGGTCAATTTCTTCTTTATGACGCATCCGGTAAATAATGCGTGAAGTGTAACGTACCAGTAACACCGCCACACTGACAGCGACGATGGCGCCTCCTACCCAACGGATGGACGCAATGTGCCAGCGACGTGCAATCCAATCAAATAGTTCCCAACCACCAATCGAGAATGCAGCAAACATCCAGTCGGGCAAGCCCGGACTCATAACGTAGTTCCCCCTAGTCCATGTCGATTCTCGTTCTCTCTACAGGCTACAACATTATAGCACGGTGGCGAACAAGTCGCAGTTGTTCCGGGGTTCGCGCATTCGGTATAATGAATGGTGATGTTACAACAAATGAGGTGACTGACTCATGGCTTCTGCAGCACACGCCGCCGTTTGTCCCAACTGTAAGGGAACCTGGTTTCGTGAGGAACGCATCATCGAACTCGATTCCGGCGTCGTAATCCGGGCTGATTTGCCCGTTCCCGCCCGTACGATTCAAGAACGATATCGCTACGTCTGCATCGAATGCAATCAAGTCCTAGATCAACCTTGGACAGGCCACCATCCATCCGAGCACTAATTCCGTCGCGTTATTTGGTGTTATTTGCAACGAAAAGGGGAGCCGCGTGGCTCCCCTTTTCAACACCGTGGTTCGCGACTGGCAATAACATCCGCTTGGTCCGCACCTGCTACCATCTCCAGAAAGCGACGGTGCTCAAAAGTCCCGCAACGTTTCTTCTTCTCCGCCCGTGCTCGCGTCACTTCCTCCATCGACAGGCCCCGCAAATCCAACCACGCGTCGACCGACTCGAGCAAGTCCGAGAGCGATTCTAGGCTCTCCGTTTCGGAAAATTGTTGACTGGACCGCAGTAACGCGTCCAATAGCGCCCTGGCAAAACTCTCGTCATCCAATTCCCGCCAAACCACGATGTTGCCCATCGATTCGATAATATCAGGAATTCGATCCCTGACCAATCGATTGTACGTGGTGAGATTGGGACGCGTCGATTTTGTACCGACAGGCATCGATTCCGTACTCTGTGATTCCTCGTTCATCCTGACCCACCTCCCATGAAGGAGATCCGAACAGCCAACCCGAAGCTGTGAGATGTATTCGTATTCTGCTACACAATTCGGTAAACTGCAAGCATTTTCTTACAAACTGTAGGAAGAAGGCAAACTTCGTGGAAAACTGATCTTGTTCGCAAACTTTCGACATCGGAAGATTATGTGTAAAATGGGTACAATCTAAGGTGGAGAGAGTCTTCACCATAGACTCAGCATCCAAGGAGTGACGTCAATGGCGGGCCGACATGCACGGGGCCGAAATGGTCTCTATGAACAACCCTCACGAAGCAAACGTATGCCGATATTGTTAACTTCCATTTTAGGCACGGTCGTCGTGCTCTCCGGCACGGCGTACTATATGATTCGAACTCCCATGGACGCGTTCAAAGGTGTTTCGGCGGTACCCACTCCGGCGGAAAAGCCCCCAACAACAGCGGATCGCATCAACTTTCTTCTGATAGGCACAGACACGCGCCCGGGAGATACGGGTGGAAACACGGATGTCCTGATCCTGCTAAGTGTGGACAACCTGCACAAACGGATTGAAATGATGTCCATCCCGCGCGACACAAAAGTGCTTTACCCTGGCGGGAGTGAAGGAAAAATCAATCATAGTCTCGCGCTGGGCGGTCCAAATTTGACCATTAACTTGGTGAAATCCCTGTTGCAACAACCGGTGGACTATTATGCTCTCAATCACTTTGTTGGTCTCGTCGACGTTATCAACACGCTTGGCGGCATCACGATTAATGTCAAGGAGCGTATGTATTACAACACGGGGGACAAACAGTGGAACATCATTGACCTGCAACCCGGCGTACAAAACCTCAATGGGGTCCAAGCTCTCGGCTTCGTACGTTTTCGCCATGACGCCCTCGGCGACATCGGACGGACAGAACGCCAGCAGGAATTTATGACGGCCTTATCGCAAAAGCTCCTGCAACCGGAAAACGTCGTCAAACTCCCTACTTTGGTGCGACAATTTTGGTCTAGTATAGACACAAATTTGTCTCTGTTAGAACTTGGCGACTATGCGGCCAACGCCAGTCATTACGAGACCTATCAGGTCATTCATGAGACCCTCCCTGGGTCGTTTCATAATCCGGACCCCCAAATTCCAAACGATCAGAGTTACTGGATTGTCAATCCTGCACAAGTGAAGTATGCAGCGAAACAATTTTTTGACCAAGGTGTGGTACAGACGAATCCTGTCCAAGACCCTCTAACCACCATCAACTGGCAACCGCCGGCCGCAAACTCATTGCAAAACACGACGATGGGCACGACGCCAGGCGGCAACAACGGTAACGCTTCTTCGATCACGAATTCGGCGTCGCCAACTGCTTCGGGCACCGGCACTGCCGTGACCGTGACAGCCACAGCAATGACGGTCACGGCCCCTTCCGCCTACATTCGCTCCGGCCCGGGTACGAACTACAGCGTCGTCAGCGGCGTGATGAACGGACAGACGGTCCAGGTAATTGGGACGGACGGGGATTGGGACAAACTGCAACTCTCCGATGGCAGCGTGGGTTACATTGCCAATTGGCTGTTGGCGAGTCGCTAGAGCTTCTCTGCGACCGCTTTGGCCTGCGAGAATAGGAGCAGATAGTCCCGGCCGCCTGCCTTGGAGTCCGTACCCGACATCTTGAAACCGCCAAACGGATGAACGCCGACGAGCGCCCCCGTGCATTTGCGGTTGAAGTACAGGTTGCCAACGTGAAATTCCTGCCGAGCGTACTCAAGATGATCGCGATTTCGAGTAAATACCGATCCTGTCAAACCATAATCGGTGCCATTTGCAATCGCAATGGCGTGTTTATAATCCTTTGCCTTAATCAACGCCAATACGGGTCCAAAAATTTCTTCTTGGGCAATTCGTGCCTCGGGCAGCACGTCGCCGAAGACTGTCGGTTGAATGTAATAACCGTTTCCATCCGCTTTTCCCCCGCCGGCAAGAAGTTTCCCTTCCGTTTTCCCAACCTCAATATAGTCGAGAATTTTTCGGTACGCGCTCTCGTCCACGACGGGACCAATTGCACTTTCTTCCTCCATCCCAGGACCGACGCGCATGGCGTTGGTCAACTCGACAATCCGAGCCGCCACTTGGTCATAGACATCTTCGAACAAAATCGCGCGCGAGCACGCCGAGCATTTCTGACCCGCGAAATTGAAGGCGGATGAGACGATGGCTTGTGCCGCTTCCTCGAGGTCGGCGTCCTTGTCCACCACAATGGCGTCTTTTCCTCCCATCTCCGCAACCACACGTTTGAGCCACAACTGCCCGGGTTGAACCTTGGCAGCCAGTTCGTATATATGGATGCCGACCTCGCGCGATCCCGTAAAGGAAATAAAGCGCGTCTGCGGATGCTGGGTCAGAAAGTCGCCAATTTCAGCGCCGTTACCGGGGAGATAATTGATAACGCCAGCCGGGACCCCGGCCGCTTGGAAAATTTCCATCAGCTTGGCCGCGATGACGGGCGTGCTGCTCGCCGGTTTTACGATGACCGTGTTGCCAGCTACCACGGCCGCAGAAGTCATCCCGGTCAAAATCGCTAACGGGAAATTCCACGGCGGGATGACAATCCCCACGCCAATGGGGACGTAATGTTGCTCATTGTCCTCGCCGGCAATTTTGACGATGGGTTGCACCTCACCGAGGCGAATCGCCTCGCGTGCGTAAAACTCCAAAAAGTCGATGGCTTCCGCCGTATCGCCATCAGCCTCGGCCCATGTCTTGCCCGCCTCGTAACACATCCAAGCGGACAATTCATGCTTCGTGCGCCTCATGATGGCCGCCGCCTTGAGCAAATAACGGGCTCGTTCCGGAAACGATTTGCGTTTCCAGCCATCAAAAGCCGCCAAGGCTGCCTGCATCGCCCGTTCAGCCAGTGCAGGATCCGCTTTCGACACGTAGCCGATTACTTGATCCTTATTTGACGGATTCAGGGACACAATCTGTTGCTCAGTCTGCGTGGCCTTGCCGCCAATCAATAACGGATAGGCTTGCCCCAATTGGGATTCCACCCGCTGCAGGGCGGCGAGCATTTGCCGATGTTCCTTCTCGTCCCCGTAGTTCGTAAAAACTTCATTCGAAAAATCCCTCATAAGTAGCTCCTCCCTTTCCATACATAGGCAAAGAGAGGACGGATTTCGGTCCTCTCTCCAAAAAAAGCCGCTATAGTGACTCCAGTCTTCCTCGTCCTGAGCTGAAATTTGCCCATTCTAGGTCATAAAAATACCCCCGTTCAGGCTACCGTCAGAGATGCTTTGTGCATCGGACGGCCGGCAAAGGGGGCGTGTCGAACGATTCTCGGTCTGTCGTTTCTCGCGTTATCGGTTTGCGTCGTTTGCGTCGGCTAGGATCCAGCGTACCGCATCGGACAAGGTGGCTGCAATATAATCGGCCTTACTCGGCCCCTTGCCTATCTTTACGGTCTTTGTACCCGCAGCTTGACCAGCCTGCACGTCCGTTTCCCTATCACCCACCATGTAACTCACGGCAAGGTTGAAGTTCAGGCGCTCCTGCAGTTCCAACAGTAAACCGGGTTTCGGTTTCCTACAGGAGCATCCAGCGTGGGGGGCGTGTGGACAGACGGCAATCTCATCGATACGCGCCCCCAGGTCACGCAACTCGGACACCATGAATTCATGCACATCCTGTAGCGCCTCTGCGGACATGTAGCCTAAACCGACGCCGCCTTGATTGGTGGCTACCGCGACGAGGTAATCGTGTTCATTTAATTGCCGAATCGCGGCAGCGCTGTCGTCAAAGA
>Ga0156358_1107_pt9 | contig 10152 bp, 9 predicted proteins | sample RifOxyA1_FD_108003 | JGI IMG/M metagenome (GOLD analysis project Ga0156358, IMG submission 108003) | Alicyclobacillus sp. RIFOXYA1_FULL_53_8
AATTCCAACAGTTCTACCAAGATCCAGCCGCGGTGCGAAGCGAGTTTGCTCGCCGTAATTGGCGCACGATTGTAGGTTTCCAAACGCGCAATCCGGTCCACCGAGCCCACGAATACATTCAAAAATGTGCATTGGAGATGGTCGATGGTCTGCTCCTCCACCCCTTGGTTGGTGAGACCAAAGCCGATGATATTCCCGCCGACGTGCGCATGCGCAGTTATCAGGTTCTGATAGATTCCTATTATCCGAGAGACAGGGTGCTACTCTCGGTTTATCCGGCTGCCATGCGCTATGCCGGGCCCCGCGAGGCCGTGTTCCACGCCATCGTACGAAAGAACTACGGGTGCACGCACTTCGTGGTCGGACGCGATCACGCTGGCGTCGGCAATTTCTATGGCCCCTATGATGCCCAGCGAATTTTCGACCGCTTCAGCTTCGACGAGCTAGGGATTCAGCCCTTATTCTTTGAAAACAGTTTTTACTGCGACAAGTGCGACGGGATGGTTTCCGAGAAGACATGTCCACATTCCGCTCAGTTTCGGCACGCCCTGTCGGGAACAAAAGTGCGGGCAGCACTGCGGAACAAGGAGCCCCTGTCTCCGAAACTCACCCGCCCGGAGGTTGCCGCGGTCCTTTCCGGGGCAGAGTTCTGAGAACCAACCACACTAATGACCTAGCTAGCCATGCAGCCAGCCGGCCAAATTGCGATTGAAATAGACGGTTTGGGGCCACACTGGCAAGACATAACTCAGGATCAATTTAGTGACCACATTCAGCGCCAAAATCACCTCATCATAGATGGCTGGCACGTGCTACGCTTTACCTACAAAGACGTGCAAGAGCGACCCCGCCTCTGCCAGCAAACCATTCAACAACTAGTTGGACGTATCACCGGAGACTCTAGTGGAATCTTAAAAGGAATGAAAGTGTTAGATAGGGAAATCATTCGGATGGCGATGGACTCAACTCATCCCGTTACGGTTCAAGATGTCGTGGTTCGGTTTGCTTTGGGACGTCGCGCTGCAGCCCGTCATCTAAAAAAGTTGTCGGAAGTAGACTGGCTGGAACCGATTGGCGGTCCGCTACGAATCCACGCCTATCGTATCCACCCCTCTCGCTCCCACATCCAATTGTAAGAGAAACCACCGCAGCGTAAATTGAGGCATAGTGTCTGGGGCATGGGTGGTGGTGGATGCGGGCATCTAAGAGCCACTTTGGACCTTATGGCGTTCGCGTCAGCGCTTGTGCGACGGTGGCACGCAGGCTAAGGCTCAGTTTGTATCTTAGACGGGCCCAAGCATGGGTGCCCACTTACTCCTATGGCCCAATTTGTACCTTACACCATTCATACCGCCATCTGACTTAAGGCTTAAGATACATCATGGACCTTACAGCCGGCGCGTAGTGAACTTGGCTTGAGAAAATGCCACGCTAAGGTTCATTTGGTACCTTACACAATCTCCGTCACGTCTTCGGCATAGCGCTAAGATACATTACGGACCTTAGGGTATACGTGTCCTACTTCACCGAGACACCGATCGCCGAATCGCCGCACGAATCGGTGACACTTTCGACATGATCACCTTTCACGTGGGCAACCGTAGTACATCCCTGTCTGCCTTCGGAAGCTTCGCGACAACGCGTTGGTAGGATTCTTGGAACATCACCACGATGACGTCATCGGGAACCTCGCCGTTTAGGATGACAGTGTTCCAATGTTGCTTATTCATATGGTATCCGGGAAGCACAGCTCCAGCATACGTCTCACGTTGAAACCATGCTTCGTGCGGGGATGTCTTTAAGTTGACGCTTTCCACGCCCTCCGTTTGGCCCAGCAATGCAAACATTCTTTCTCGCACATAGAGCACCGGCAAATCGGGAGTAAAAGGGTAGCGTAGACTTGTCCCCTCGTAGCTCAGTCCCAGTTCAATCAATTGTTGATGATTCATTGTCGTATTCCGCCCCCTATCAATCGTCCAACCTATTATCCAAAAATAAAACAAAAACGCCCACTTATAAAGCGACGTAAATCCCTCGGGTCTAATTTTCATACCCGGAGGGATTATCGCCACTAATTGTCGAGACCCAAGCGCAATCACAAAACGATCCACTGTATTTAGCGGTTCGAGTTTCACCCTATCGTTAAATAAGCTTTTCTCACAATTACAAAGCACTCCCACAAGTCACTGCTACTTCCACTCGCATTGATGCTTGCAACAACAATCCACATCATCGACTGTAGCGGAAATAAAAGCGACAGAACCCAAAAGACCGTGGTAAGAACCAACGATGGTGCCAGCAAGAAAATAACCCGTTGTCGTGCCGACATGACACCTTCAATACGAACGAACAGCGTGAATGGGAGTCGAAATCCATATCCTACCTTGACCGTTGGATTTAGTAGCCGGATAGCCAGGTAATGAACCACTTCGTGTACCACGATGCAAAGTATTGTAAACACCGAAATCCAGACGGTGTTATATTTCAGAGTCGGCGGTCCAAACCACCGATAAAACACGTATATCCATATTGGAAAAACTAAAAACGAAACTAGATTTAATATGACCATTTTCTTGTTAATGGAACTCACCCTCTAATGTTCATTATAGTGAACATCACGTCCGTTATACAGGGTTAAAAGCGATTTTGTTCATTTTTAAGAACGATTTGTGAAGGAGTCGTTCCTCCAACGCAGTTGATCACCGCATTCGCGCCGCCACCGGTAATTGCTTTAAAATAGCTGTCGCTTGCCTTATTCGATTTATCTATGCCTATACTTGCATAACGATTAATAGATGAGGTGACATATTGGGAACCTGGCTTAGATCTTGGCCCCGTGGAGTACCGATACTTCTAACCAATTCATTCTTGATGTCTGTTGGGTTCTACGCCCTGATTCCAAATTTATCGATATATTTAACACACTCATTGAGTTGGTCGCCACTTCTGGCAGGCGTACTCTTGATGGTTCGCCAATTCAGTCAACAAGGTCCAATGATGCTTACAGGAATGGTGGCAGATAGATTTGGTTATCGGGCCACGTTGACAATAGGTTTTCTATTGCGCGGCTTGGGGTTTATAATGTTTGCTTTCGGAACCAGCCCTTGGTGGATGTTCCTTTCCGCTATTGTGGCGGGGATTGGTGGAAGTTTGTTTGAGCCAACGGGGGATGCAGCATTAACAACGTTGACGGACGTGCAATCGAGATCGCGTACCTATGCTGTCAAAAAAGTAAGCGACAACTTGGGAATTGTGTCGTCAGCACTGGTTGGCTCACTGCTCGTTTCCCTGGATTTTCATTTCTTATGCATTATCTCCGGTGCGGTATTTGTGGTTGCCGGCGTAATGACATATCTACGCTTGCCAGCCATTCAAGTTCAGGTGAGGCCAATTGCGTGGACTGACATGTGGAAGACGGTAACTCGAGACAAACCGTTCGTCCATTTTGTTGCCGTGATGGTTGGCTACTTCTTTCTTTTTATGCAACTCTATCTGGCAATTCCGACGCGTGTTGTCGAGATTACACATCATGCGGCATCTGTGTCGGTCATCTTCCTTGTGCTGTCCATCCTCATGATTGCCTTTCAGGTTCCGATGAACCTGTGGGTTGCGAGGTTTCCGTTAGTACAGACCATTCAGGCCGGTTTTCTATTGATGGGGGCAGGTTTATTAGTGCTCGGTTACGCGCAAACGATGGTGGTGTTCGTCTGCGGCATGGGACTGTTCGCGTTTGGCATGATGACCATTGAGCCTGCCAGCTTCGACTTGACAGCGCGTCTGTCCAACCCGGAAATGACGGCCACGTATTTCGGTTTCTACTACTTGGCGATGGCCGTCGGAGGCGGGGTCAGTCAGGGTACGGGTGGAATGCTATTGCAGGTCGGCCAATCTGTACACCACCCGGCATTGATTTGGTGGATTACGACAGTGGTCGCACTTGCATCTGTTATTGGCGCAGGACCCTTGCGGAAGACTGTCACTCACAAGAGTAACTAGAGTTTTCGGGAGGGGTGAAGTCCTATGTAGCCCCTGCCGCTCAGTACCGCGAGAAGCAAGGGCTATTCGTTTGGGGAGCGCTGTCCCTGAGAAGTCGGACATAACCCGGAACAGAAGCGTTTGTCTCTGCATCCCTAATCCCTAGGTTCTTCGTAGCCTTCCGAATTTGTTAATGGTTTTTTCGTAACCGTCCAGCCCGCTTCGCTGCATCCCTCAGGAGAAATTCGATATGCGCATTGACGCTGCGAAACTTGCTGTATCGGTAACCTTGAACACCACAACAGCTGCCATCTTCACCGGATTCCCATCCTTATCATTGACGGTCAGTCGAGCGAGAAGTTTTCTGAAGTTCAAAGTTCCGAGTGAACCCTTCCTCGGCCATCTGCCTCTTAAACATTTAGCGTCAACCACTTTCGCTATTTTACTCTATTACAGCCTAATTAGAGAAAATGTATTTCCCTATTTAAGAAAACAATGCAAAGGATTTCTCTCGATCTCCTCATGCCCAGCCTCGCGAGGCTGTCTTACTCAGGGAGGTAGGCGCGGAGGCCCTCAAGCGGATGGACGGGCTAAACGAGGCGTTGAAGGGAATGAGTCAGACCCCGATAAATTTAATAAAGCATAAATGAGTGCAGGTCTGCATAACACTTTGTGGAAGTTAATTGGACAAGTTTTCAATTTCGGATTGCTGAATCTGGTAAGGAGGCTATGAAGTTGGTGTCCGTGTACCCTGCACTTTTTGCGTTTCTTCTTGTGATGGCATTGATTCCAATACAAACTCACCTATCAAAGGCATACGGTGTTGTCCAGCCGATTCGTAAAGAGCTTCCCGCTGACCAGCAAAAGAAGCGTGGTACACCACTTATGGGAGGACTGATTTTCTTAATCGGTGCCCTCATCTCCGCCGTCGTTCAACAATCCTTTGTCTCCGCATTCCTTTCAGGTTCTTTCTTAATGTTTGCACTAATCGGGTTCTCAGACGATTTCAAGAAGGCTTTCACAAAATCTCCAGAAGGTATTTCAGCACGAACGAAACTATTTCTGCAAACCATCGTCACTGCAGGAACTTTATACTACTTGCTGGTTCGCACCTCTCTTGAACCCGTTTTGCAAATTACGAGGGACATACAATTTAACATTCCGACAGCCCTATTTGTTGTGGGGGCAGCGCTTGTAGTGATTGGTTCAACAAATGCCATCAACTTGACTGACGGACTGGATGGCTTGTTGTCCGTGTGCGCAATACCTACATACTTCTTTTTCTTTGTCATATCACAGTCCATGGATATCAAATTGTTCAGTCTCATTATGATTGCCTGCTTACTTGCGTTTTTGTTCTATAATCGGTTTCCAGCCAAGATCATCATGGGTGATACGGGTTCGATGGCGATTGGCGGGTCTTTATCACTGCTTGCTGTCATCGAGCATGTTCTCATCCTACTACCGATTTTATTCTTTGTTTACTTTGCGGAGATACTCTCCGTTGTGATTCAAGTCTCGTATTACAAACGCACGGGCAAGCGCATCTTTCGAATGTCCCCAATTCATTACCACTTCAGCCTGAAATATGGCTGGAATGAGAACACCATCGTTACGGTCTTTGGGGCTGTCTCATGGGTTTGTTCTTTGGCATGTATAGGATATTACTTCTTGTTGATGCGTTGACGCATGCCCCAACAACACTCTGGACCCTACTGAATCAGGCTCTCGTGATCCTCTCCACTACCCACAATGCTTCTAGCCTCACACTTAGAGGCTTCCCGCCCACGTCAGCCTTCATTGTGGAAAAACTCGCCGTTACTTGTGGTAGGGTTCGCCATTCTTAATGCGGATCCCGCGGTATAGCTGTTCCACCATCACGACGCGGGCGAGTTGGTGGGGCAAGGTGATGGGGCCAAAACTCCAACGAAACTCGGCGCGGCGAAGCAACGAGTCTGCCAGTCCTAGCGATCCGCCTATGAGAAATACTAGCCGACCAAAGCCGCCGGCTGACAGGCGCTCATAGTTGGCACTCCACTGCTCGGAGCTGACCATCTTACCGGCAATGTCCAACGCAATGACGCCATCGCGATCGCGTAATAATTTTGTGATTCGAGCTGCCTCGGCGTCTAGAATTTGCTGTCGTACCGCGTCGGATGCGTTGTCCGGCGTCGGCTCGTCCGCGACTTCCTGAATGCTAAACTGCACATACCCGGAGAGGCGCTTACTGTATTCGGCGAGCGCCTCCCGCCAATAACGTTCCTTCACTTTCCCCACTGCTATCACAACAACCTGCATGTTAGCACTTTTCAACTCCTAAAATCGGTACTCGGACTATCGGAGAAAGACTCCATGGTGTCAGACCCATCTCCGCTGCTCATGCTGGGGACGTTGGTGGTATTCGAGGACTCCATCGTCCCAAGTTTCACCTTTACCGAAAGTTGCTGGGGCCCGCGATACACGCGTAGTGTCACAACTTGAGCGGGCTTAACTTGGAATAAGTAGGTGCGCAGGTCCGCCATTGATTTTACGTCATGTCCATCGATTCCCACAATCACGTCTTGCGCACGCAGTCCGGACGATCGCGCCTCGGGTGTGGTGAAACCCTTGACCCAGACCCCGTAGTCCACCGGTACGTCTGGCCACATCTGTTCCGGTAGGCTGGCCAGCGAGTATCCTTGCACCCCCAGCGATGGATGAACGGCGTGACCGGTTTGCATGATTTGTTCGGCGATGTTGCGAGCTTCGTTGGACGGGATCGCAAAACCCATTCCTTCAAATTCCGGGGCAACAATCTTGCTGCTGTTGATGCCAATCACCTGACCGTTGATGTTAAGCAAAGGCCCGCCGCTGTTGCCCGGATTAATCGCAGCGTCCGTTTGAATGACCGCCTGATAGTCCAAAACTTGCTGAGTCTGGGGTTCCTGAACGGGCATGATCCGTTTGGTGGCGCTGACAATTCCCGCCGTCACGGAATCCGCAAAGTCAAGCCCAAGCGGGGTGCCAATAGCAATTGCCGGCTCACCGGCCTGAATCAGGTCAGAGTTAGCAAACTGAGCTGGGGCAACGTCGGCGATAGCAGTTTGGGGAACCTTTAGCACCGCGAGATCCGTAAACAAATCCGTGCCAACCACACTGGCTTGGACGTGCTTGCCTGAGCCCAAGACCACCTCAACCTTCGCCGCACCTTCGACCACGTGATTGTTGGTGACCATGTAGCCGACTTGTTTGTCCTTATAAAACAAGACTCCTGTGCCTACACCCGTGGCTTGAAGTTTCGGTTGCTGGGAAAAGAAATCGGAGACCTGACCGTAGTTCACGACGCCAACGACTGCCGGCTGAACCTTTTTGACGGCCTGAGTAATGCCATCGGTGACATTAACATGAATAGGCGTGGATACCTGCACTGCGGATGTGTCATTCCCAGTCAGCGAGGTAATCGCATTCGGAGCGAGGACGGATAAAGCACCCGAATTTCGCAGCAACGGTAACATGACGAGCGTGGAACCTGAACCGACGACCGCCGCTAAAATCGCAACGGCAATGTAACGCCCGGCGACAGGGCTACGCTTTTGCGATCGCGTTTCGTTGTTGTCAGTGTGGTCGTGAGCGCGATCGTGGTCCCTGTCGTGATCGTTATTATGATCATCAGAAAACCCCATGCTTCTCGCCATCCCTTCTCAGAGCTTGGTGGCACGACGGTTTCAATCTCATTATAAATAGGGTGTCCCCCACCCTCAATTCAATGAAACACATCGTCAAATTAAATTCTGGGCTTGGTCACGTTCTTGCTACAAATGTTTGGACTTATTGTGGGCTCAAAGCCGCTGTCCTATACGATTTGGGGAGGATTGGAGCGGATTGGAGCAAAGGGGTATGGGGCGAGAGCAACAGGGGCAGCGGGAGAAATGGGGACAACGCGCTCACCGGGATCGCGCCATTAAAACCATCGAAATTCGTAAAATAAGGGAACGCTGTTCCCTTATTGTCGGATTCCCGGGCTCGACCTGCCAAATAAGGGAACCACGGTCGCTTAATTCGTAAATACAGGCCCAAAACCATCGAAATTCGGAAAATAAGGGAACGCCGTTCCCTTATTGACCTCCTCTAACGCCGGTTTTCTCATTTAAGGGAAGCACACGCCCTTGTTTCGCTCGTGATCCACTTAAACGGGATTTGCCGGTGAACCGAGGGTCCCCCTTCAGCGACTCAACGTCTACGACTAACTACAGCGAATGGAGTGCGGTGGCTTGGTGGCGGCCTGTGCGGTGCAAGCGGACTTGGTCGCCGTAGGAGTCCTTGATCTCGCGGAGGACCGAGGAAACGGTCAGTTCGGCGAGGTCTGGCTGATTGTTCTCCTCGCTTAAGTGGGCCAGATAGACATCGACTTCGCGGGTACCGAGCAAATCCGCCAGGGCAATCGCTGCGTCGATGTTGGAAAGGTGACCTTTATCGCCGAGGATGCGGCGTTTAATGTTCCATGGATAGCGACCGGCCCGTAGCATGTTGACGTCGTGATTGGACTCAAACACATAGGACTGGCAACCTGCAATAACCTCTTTAATCGAATCGCTAACATAGCCAAGATCGGTGGCAACGGTCAGGCTACTGCCCTCGGAGTCAAAGCGATAGGCGACGGGTTCTTCGGCGTCATGAGAGACGGCAAACGGAGTTACGAGGATGTTGCCAACGGAGAAGGCTTGTCCAGCTTTGACCGTATGAACTTCGCGCCCTTTGAGGTCTGGCTCAACTGGGGTTCCCACCTGATTCCAGGTTCCCTCCGTGGTGTAGATCTGGGCGCGGGACTGCTTGATGACCTGGCGTAGGCCGCGCACGTGGTCGATGTGTTCGTGAGTAAGCAAAAGCGCATCCAGACCGTCGAGGGATACTCCGGTCGACTGCTGCAAGCGCTGTTGAAGTTGTTTGCCGCTAATCCCTGCATCAAGCAGGATTTGCGTCTGATTGGAACGGATGTACAACGCGTTGCCAGAACTACCGCTGGCCAATACACTAAACTCGAGCAACGAAGAACCTCCCCAACTGCGGTCAACACGGCGCATTCACGCGCTCTAGACGCCACCATCCACTGTAAACCATCCACCATCACGCACCGCGCTCGGCTACGGCGGCTACGACGATACCTCAACTTCTCCAGTGAGGGCATTGACGTAATAAACCTGGCTCAAAGTGACGACCCGCCACACGGGGAACCAGTAACTCGCGCTCCCGCCCTGCCCCGTCGCACCGCTCGCCGCTTTGCGGGCGTAGCCTAAGTCTAGCTTTAGAATTCTATTATCCGTGTGCTGACTAGATTTGTCCACCGCATTCGCCAAGCTGTCGAGAGCGTCGAGGGCCGAGATAATCGGCTTCGGATCGCCGACAGGTACAATATCTGTAATCGCAGACTGGGTGTAGCCGAGGATTTGGTTGGGCGCCGTTTGCACAATGAGTTCCGCGTCGAAGACCGGATAGTTCTGATAATGTTGCAAGAACACCATCGCCCCATCTTGACTGGTTGCGCTGTCGGGCAGATAGTCCGGGCCGTGCCATGCACTTTGCAAAACAGAGGATAGGTGGTGGTCCGATAGGCTTGGCGGAATTTGGTACATGACTTGCCATATACCCTCGCCAAGAATCTTAATTCTCCCGTCGCTGGTATCCGAAGTACCTAGCGTATTATCGATGGTCGGATGCTTCATCGTCGGGAACACCGTGTGCGTAAGCTCCCCCAGCGAGGGCACGGCTAACGATGCGTGCAACGACGGCAAATCCGGATGGTCCTGGGGTACCGATGCCACCAAGCTGAAGTCGTGTTGAGCCAATAGGGTCTTTGTATTCGCCAGGAGGTCGGAATAGGGTTCGACGTAACCGAGCATTTCCTGCCGACTCTGGTAGAGTTGCCAACCAAGGGCCAGATTCAGCACCAAAAACGCGACAATGAGCCAAGATTTCGCGTTCTCCCAATTCATTCGCTTCCCATCCCCTTTATCAGCTTGCCGGTTACCGCATCAATCGACCACAGGGAAAGCCCGCTCTGCGATACGTTGTACGCTGGAATTAAGACGACAGTACCGGGTGCGGTGGATTGGGCCACATAGCCAATCTCCAGCGTCAGGTTCTTCGGATCCGTTGAGGGAGCCAGCTTTTTCAGCGCCTTGAGCAATGCATCGCCAGTTA
>Ga0156358_1360_pt2 | contig 10133 bp, 8 predicted proteins | sample RifOxyA1_FD_108003 | JGI IMG/M metagenome (GOLD analysis project Ga0156358, IMG submission 108003) | Alicyclobacillus sp. RIFOXYA1_FULL_53_8
TTTTCTTGAAATCGGATGCCAGAGTGCCAGATAGTCACCTTTTGGATAGTTATTCCGGCCGCAAGGCGCTACCATGAGACATCCGCGTCGGCCGCAAGGCACGCCACTCGCCTTCGGCCGGATCGGGGGTCAGGCACGTTCGGTGGCAGGTTTTAAATCAAACACGACCTCTTCCTGCGGCTTCATGATGACTAGGTTCTCATCGCCCGGCATTAACCGTTTCCCGGATTTCAAAACATGACGTAACCAAGAACCGGCCATCCAGGACGTAAAGAGCGCGAGCATGACGAGAATGGCGAAGAAGTTTTGGTTGACAATCCCCAGCGAAAAAGCCACTTGTGACAGTACGATACCCGGTCCGCCGCGGGCATTCATCGCAGCAGCAAGGTTGAAGCTCGTTAATTTGTCGACTTTGATGAGTCGATTGGTGAAGTAGACCACGGTAGTCTGGACAATGGTTGCGAACAGCAGATAGAGCACGAAGAATCCAAGACTAAAGTCCTTGGCTAGATTTAGCTGCAGCCCGATGATGCCAAAGTACAGCGGGATAAAGAAGGAAAAGGACAATTCACGCACACTGTCCTCGACCCGTTTTGCGAGCACTTGCGGCAAGGTTAGTTTGGTGGCGATGCCGGCTAACAAAGCCCCGTACATGACATCTACATTGAGATAACCGGCAATGTCAGCGAGCACGAGCAACAAAAGCAGGAAGTATCCGAGAAAGGATGCTCGAAAGACAATGTTTGCGCGTTTCGTCGTAATTCTTTTTAACACCCAAGGGACAATGAACATGCATACCAAAAGGAAGCCAAAGGTAATGCCAAGGCTTTTGAGCAGAAGCATCGCGTTCACTCCGGCGTGCGAGCTGACGATTCCGGAAGCGACGGCGAGGGCAACCCAGAGAATAATATCGTGAACCCCTGCGACGCCAACGATAATCTTGGCAAAACGCGTGTGCAGAATTCCGAGATCGGCGAAGATCTTAGAGATGACGGGGATGGATGTCACTGCAATCGAAATTGCCACCACGATTTTCAATGCCATCACATTTTGGTCCGGGCCCATAAACTGAGCGGGATTAAACAAGTAGGTGGAAAGCCAGCCAATGATGAATGGAATGATGGTTGATGCGGCAATGATGGAGAATCCGATTTTGGCGTCTGATTTGTCGAATCGGTATTGGAATTTTAGCCCTGAAGTAAACATCAACATGATTAACCCGAGTTGCGATAGGAAACCAAACATTTGGCCTTCCGATTGAAACCCTAAGAAGAGCCAATGAAAAGCTTGAGGAAACAGGGTTCCCATTAACGTGGGCCCGAGAATCAAGCCCCCTGCGACCTCTCCGATAATACGCGGTACGGTTAATCGTTCCGCTAGGTAACCCAATACATTGGACGCGAGTAACAACGCCGCCACCGCGAACAGAAACTTCGCCAAATCTGCACCACTCATACTGAACATGTTCAATCTCCCTCCATCTAGGTATTCGTGCCTCGTCCTCCGGCAACGGTGCCATACCCTATGTTTGGAAGGAGTTTCGATTTGAAGGCGTGTATCCGCAGTGGACAAACACCCCCGTCGATTTGGACGCGAAAATCAGCGTTTGTCCAGCAGGACCTGTAAATAAGTAATGGCCCCTGCGAACATCTATCTATTCGCAGGAGCCATTATCCTTTGCAGGAGTTTAATGGTGAGCTCCATCACCGATGCAATTATTTGTGTGCTTCATCATATTTCAAACGCGTGCTTGCAGACTCGGCGGGTGTCTATTTTATTTGTTAGGCGCGCGCCGCGGTTAATCTGGGAATTTAAACAAGTTGAATAAGTATAAATATTACTGTATTTTCAGATTAGAAGTTATAATTATCCCAATCAAGGAATATACGAGAAAAATATGGTCGCAAATGGGGGTGGAATGTGGCGTCAAATGCGTTGAAATGTGTGCCCATCACAAATTTACCCAGAGGAGAAATGCAGTATGAGTGATGTGAAGGAACGCGATGGCGTTCACCTAAAAGGTGGGGCATTGTCGTTTGTTGATGTCATGGTATCAGGCCTTGCGAATATGGGTCCGGCCATGAGTCTATTTTTCAGTATGGCTTTCTTGGTGGCTACGATTGGCAAGGCCGTGCCGTTTGAAATTGTGTTAGCCTTGTTGGCCATCCTGACCTTAGGTAATACTCTTGCTGAGTTTTCCAAGAGGATTCCCAGCAGCGGATCGTTCGTGACGTTTGTTGGCAAGACGTTCGGCGTTAAATTTGCGACGGTCAGTGCTCTTACACTGGTGGTCGGGTACATCATCGCCATCAGCGGGGTCAACGCGGTGCTTGGCGGTTGGATTTCTATTTTGCTCGAACGTTACACGCATGTTCATATTTCCTGGATAATTATTATGTTCCTCGGTATCGTATTTATTGGTTATTTAACGACAAAAGGCGTCAAAGTCTCCGCCAGATGGGCCATTGTCATGTTTGCATTTGAGGCCTTAATTCTAGTTGTTCTGAGCGTCGTTATCTTGGCTAAAGGCGGCGCCGGCGGCGTGAATCTGCAACCCTTTAATCCGCTCGGCACGAACGGTGGACTAAACGGTATCATGCTCGGATTCCCATTGGTCATTTTCCTATTTGTTGGTTGGGAAAACAGCGGTGCATTGGCAGAAGAAACGGAGAACCCGCGGCGCAATGTCCCGCGGGCTATTTATACCGGGATTTTTGTGATTGCGTTCATCTACATCCTGTCCTCCTTTGCCGCTACGGTTGGTTACGGGTTATCCCCGGACCAGTTAAAGGCCTTTGGCAACGATGCGGGGCCGTTTGACACGTTGGGGGCAAAGTACCTCGGTCCGGCTCGAATCCTTGTGGACTTGGCAGGTTTGACTAGTATCTTTGCAACAATTGTGGCAGCCGCCAATTCGCAATCGCGAATCCTTTATAACGCAGGGCGCGAAGGCTTATTGCCGAAGGTGTTTGGTCGTGTGAACGAGCGCAACCGTACTCCTTACGTCGCTTTATTGACATATTTGGGTGTATCCACATTGATTGCTATTGTCTTTGGTTTCAAGGTTGGGGCGACCACGTTCTTCGGCGATGCCTCCACTTTGGGCACCATTCCATTGATTCTGATGTACGCGATGTCAAATATTGCTTTGCCGGTCTACTATTTGCGCTATCATCGCCAGGAGTTTCGCGTGATTCGCCACTTAATCGTTCCGGCGATTGGGGTGGCCGTGCTGATTCTGCCGTTTTGGGGGCTCGTGCAACCAGGCCAAAATTTTCCCTTCAATACCTTCCCGTGGATCGTTCTGGGCTTGATTGTGATTAGCGTTTTGTGGACGATTTACCTGTTCCGAACAAAAAATGGATCGCAAATTACGGCCGATAATCTGAAGGTATTTGGCGAGTAAATGTCGCCCCGGATTTGAAATTGGAGATAGCGAAGGGCTACCCCGAGTCATCGTAGGATGACAGCGGGAGAGCCCTTCGCTTGTCTTTGAAGTTGTTAGCGAAGGTCGCGTCAACGCATTCGGCGGCTTAGGGTTGCTGCACGAGTGTTGCGTCCGCTTGCTGAATGACCCCAGCCATCGCTTGCCCTGGCGCGACCCCGGTTGGTTGTCCGGCAGGTTGTCCCGGCGTCACCCCTGGTGCCGCCCCTTGTGCTTGGCTGGCCAATTGGATGGTGATTTGGCCATTCACGGGATTGGGGTCTGCTGTTACCACAAAATCTCCGTTGTGCAGAGTGGTGAGGACTCTGGTTGGGTTGTTCGGATCGTAGACGTTGACAGTCGTGCTCGTACCCGTTGGATTCGGCACCGCAACACGGTAGACATTGTTCAGTTGGACATATTGCGAGTCTACCCAACCATAATTCGGAATGTGGTACCAGGCGACGACATAGCCGTTTGCCATGCCCTGCATGATTTGATCGACGGCTACGGACGTTCCGCTGGGAATGATGTTAGCGCCGGTGGGATAAATCAGTTGCCAAAGTGTATAGTCCCAAATGCCGGTCTGCGGGAATCCGTGCAGTTGTTGAAACTGTTTCACGGCCGCGAGTGTCAAGGGGCCAAACTGCCCATCGACAGGGAGATTGGCGGCGATTTGTTGGTTTAAGTACCGTTGCATCTCCGCTACGCCCGAGTTAGCACTGCCGAGTTGCAGCGGGGCGAAAAACATTTGTTGCATTCCTGTGGCCATGTCCGGATAGTAGGGTACGCCCGTGTAATTTGCATTCGGCTGGGTAACAGCCTGCGCCCCGGCGAGATAAAAGACCGGTTCCGCGTCGAGAGGAGCACCCGCACTCGCTCCAGGGATGGAGCCGGTAGAGCTTCCCCCGGAGCTTGTTGAAACGGGTAAAACGGGCGCGTTATTGCCCTGATATTGCACGTAATTGGCTACGGATCCACTGTTGACGGCGGCAATTTGGGCCATGATCTGGCCGATAGAATCGGCCCAATTGGGATCAGACGCGTAGTTCACATTCATGCCGCCGAGCGTCGGGGCGACGTAGTGACTGCTGCCTGGATTCAAGTAATTTTGGCGAACCACCCAGGCCTCGAAGCGGATGGCATAGTCGTTGCTCGGAAACAGACCGGCGTCGTTGCCAGGATTCGCGTCATACGCGCCATAGCCAAATAGGTTGTTCTTGACAAGGGATATTTGACTTTTGCCCCAACCACTTTCCAAAATCGAGTGGGAAACGAGGTAGTTGGCATCGACCCCGTACAAGTTTTGCGCGTCGATAAACGACTGACCCAGACCTGCTAAAGGGGAACCGTGACTCTGTAAAAACTGATTAATGTTGGCCGCTGAAATATTCGCGGGGGCGTTGTAGCGTAAATCTACATTGGTGAAGCTCTGTGTAGAGGTAATGGTCCACGTTTTTCCATCCCAAGTCGATTGCAGTCCCACGCGACGCAATGCCTGCTCGATGTACCAGATGGGGACGTAGGTCGTCACCGAACTTCCCATCGGGTCTTTATAAGCAATACTGTGCATGTGTTGGACAGACTGACCGTTCATTTGAATGGTCGTGTTGTTGTACGGACTTGTGGCAGGACCAGGGGAATGACTGACGTCAAGCTTGAACGTGTTTGGCACACTAAGGTTCCACACCTTACCGTTCCACGTGCTTGCAATACCTGCTTTTTGCAGTATGCCGGAAACGTACCAGATGGGCATGTACGCGGTCAAATATTTACCATCGTACGCCGCAAAGCTGTAAGCTTGCGACGTAGCGATGCCGGTGTAGGTTATTTTCTTTAAAGCGACGTTATGGATGGACTGCGTAGCGGCATGGGCAACTCCAGTCTGCAGAAACATGGCGGCGACGGCAGGAATCGAACCAAGGGCAAGCGCTCGTTTCATCTCATACCTCAACTTTCCTTATGATGTTCTCGCAAGCAATACGAGAGGGTTGTCAGCCATCATTAGGCGTTCAACGAAAAACTATTGACAATTTGTGTCGCCGTGGCGGCGTCGGCTTGTGGCAATTGCACTTGTACGTAAGCATAGCCGCTGGTGTTTTTACTTACGGTCAAAATCCCCATCCCAGGATTAGGATTGTCGGTCTGGGCAAAGTTGTAGGTCGCGGTGAGGCCATTCGCGGATACCGTGACGTTCGTTGCATCCTTTTCCGGAATCGGCTGTTTCGGGTCCGGAGAACCGTTGAGCATGGCACAACCTACGCAAGAGGAGCGGATGATGGTGATAACTTGAGTGGCGTCTTGTGGGTTGACAAATTTCCAGCCCATATAGTCTCCGCCTGTGAGGGTCGTCTGCGTCCAACCGGCAGGAACTTGAACTTGAATACCTGTATTGCTGTTTGTGAAGGGTTGCAATTGAATTCCTGCGGTCTGTGTGTTAGCGCCCGACGACGTATTCGTTGTGTTCGATGTATTCGTATTTGAAGTGTTATTGCTCGTTTGGTTGGTCGACGTCGAACCTGTCGATTGGCCCGAGGGTACGCCGCAAGCGGTCGGTAATAACAAGAGTGTCGAAGCGACAAGCGTGGCGGTCACAATGCGTTTCATAGCCTACACCTACCAATCATGAGTTACATTCTCAATGCCATTCCAGTTCTACCAGTAATACTTGTTACAGAGGGACATTTGGCTAGATTGTACCCTTCTATGAGGACAAGTTCAAAGCCCATAAAGTCACTTCGTGGCGGATTATGACGACTATGTGGGGGATATATACGGATTTCTTTCAAATTGGGGGATTCACAGTAATGGTCAGACTATTTTCATATATGATAGTTCCGAAGACCATCGTGGATGGGCAAGTTGTGTATAAAGCGGCTGGAAAGGTTGGGATGGAAGTTGAGTAGCGGTCAAATTGATTTGAGTCCTGAAGATGAACGCGTTCTGCACCTGGTCAACAGTGATGAAAATTTTCGCAAGGTCATTGATATGGTAGGGAATATTTCGGTTTCTTACGGCGATGACTATTTCACGAACCTTGTCGATTCGATTGTCGGTCAACAGTTATCCGCGAAGGCGGCGCGTACCATTCAAATGCGACTTCGCACGCTTTGCGGAACCGTCACACCGGAATCGATGCAAAATGTTGAATTGGAAGCGATACGTCAGTGCGGCATCTCGCACGCGAAAGCGAACTACATCAAGGCCTTGTCCACAGCAGTGCTCGACGGAGAACTCAATCTGAGCCAACTTACAACCATGGATGACGAAGACGTTATCAAGTCCTTGACGAACATCAAGGGGATTGGGCGCTGGACGGCAGAAATGTTCCTGATTTTCTCCTTGGGCCGGCTCAATGTTTTATCATTTGGCGATATGGGACTGCAAAAAGCGATTAAATGGATCTACGACAAGGACTCGGTAAGTAACGCAGAACTTGCCCAATACAAACAACGCTGGCACCCCTATAACACGATTGCCTCGCTCTACCTCTGGGAACTGATTGATCGCGGACTCGTGACGTCAAAGTGAATGCCTTAGTCTTTGTCTGAATCTTTGTCTCTCATGAACCAATAGGAGAGGCCAGCAAAGAAGACCGCCATGCCGCCCATAATGTACCAAAAGGTCATTTTGAATTCTCCTTTCGCCATTGGTGAGAAGCTGGTTCATCAAAGTTTAGGATTTACTTCGCGGAGACCATCGATAAGCCAACGCGCATCTTCTTTAAATCAATCTCAACCACCCAGACGGTCACAATTTGGCCAACTGAGACAACATCTAGGGGGTGTTTGACGAACTTGTTGCTCAGCCTGGAGATGTGGACGAGACCATCGTTTTTCAAGCCAATGTCGACAAAGGCGCCAAAATCTACAACGTTTCTGACGGTACCTTGAAGTTCCATGCCGACTTGCAAATCCTCCATCGTCAGCACGTCTTTCAACAGCAACGGCTTTGGTAATTCATCACGGGGATCACGTCCCGGGCGCAGCAGGCTATCAAGAATGTCACGCAAGGTGGGTTCGCCCATTTCAAGTTGCTTGGCGAGTTGCGCTACTTCGAGCCCGTGCAATTTGTCCTTCAGAGACGGCGTGCCAACATCGCTTACCTGTAGGCCAACGAAATCCAGCAGTTGTTTTACCTTGTCATACGACTCAGGGTGAATCGGCGTTTTATCGAGCGGGTTTTGCCCTTCCATAATGCGCAGGAATCCGATGCACTGTTCATAGGTCTTGTCGCCGAGGCGAGGGACCTTTTTTAGCTGTGCGCGGGTTGTGAACTTGCCGATTTCCTCGCGCTGGGCCACGATGTTTTTCGCGACCTGCTTGCTGACGCCGGACACGTGTTGGAGCAGAGACGGGGACGCCGTGTTTACATCGACGCCTACGTAGTTAACGGCCGACTCGACGACGAATTGCAAGCTGTCCGCCAGTCTAGACTGGCTGACGTCATGCTGATATTGACCTACGCCAATCGCTTTTGGATCAATTTTCACCAGTTCGGCCAGCGGATCTTGAAGGCGGCGTGCAATCGAGACCGCGCTGCGCTCCGCCACGTCAAGATTGGGGAACTCTTCACCGGCCACCTTGGAGGCAGAATACACGCTGGCTCCGGCTTCGCTGACAATTAGGTAGAAAATTTCCCGATCCAGTTCTTGAATCATGCGGGCGGTGAACTCTTCCGTCTCTCGGGATGCGGTTCCATTGCCGATGGTGATGAGGTCAATCTGATACTGGGCAATGACAGATTTCAAAATCGACTTGGCTTCGGCAACTTTGTTGTGCGGAGGGGTTGGATAGACAACGCCCACCTTGAGCAGTTTGCCGGTTTCATCTACGACGGCCCATTTGCAACCCGTGCGGTAGGCAGGGTCTAATCCGAGCACCGTCTTTCCTTTAACCGGAGCTTGTAAAAGCAGCTGACGAAGGTTTTCGGCAAAGATGTGGATAGCCTGTTCTTCGGCGGTTTCGGTAAGTTCGTTGCGTACCTCGCGCTCCACAGCCGGAGCAATCAGACGTTTATAGCTATCGTCTAGGGCATTTTTAAGCACCTGCCCAGCGACCGTAGCGCGCGGGATGTACCTTTTTTCCAAGAAGCTGAGAACAGGGGTCGCAGGCAGGTCTATTCGGACCCTCAGAATCTCTTCTTTTTCGCCGCGATTAATGGCAAGAATGCGATGGGGAACAATCCGTTTGACGGGTTCGGAATACTCGTAGTACATCTCGTAAACCTTTTTCTCCGACTCTTCCTCTTGTCTTTTTTCCACGCTAAGGCTGCCGCGGGTAAAGGTTTCTTGGCGAATCCATTTTCGCACTTCAGGGTCATCCGAAACCATTTCTGCGACGATATCCATCGCTCCTTGCAAAGCCTCGTCTGGGGTTGCGACGTTCTGCTCGGCACTGACATAACGCTGCGCTTCTTCCATTGGATCCCCGTGCGTGGGCAGACTGAGTAAATACATGGCCAGCGGTTCGAGTCCCTTTTCTTTCGCCATCGTAGCTCGGGTACGGCGTTTCTGCTTATAGGGCCGGTAGAGGTCTTCTACCTCCTGGAGTCTTGTCGCACTAAAAATATCCTGACTCAATTCCTCGGTGAGCTTGCCCTGTTCTTCGATGAGCCGGATGACCTCGATTTTGCGTTCTTCTAAGTTGCGCAGGTAGGTTAATCGTTCTTGGATGGAACGGATTTGGTTTTCATCTAAGGTGCCTGTCATTTCCTTTCGATAGCGGGCAATAAAAGGTACGGTATTGCCTTCGTCGAGCAAGACAACCGTGCTTTTCACCTGCGTCATCGAGAGGCCCGTTTCCCGGGCTATCGTGTTCATCATTTGTTGTAGTTCCAACCGCCTGACCTCCGGAAGAAAAATTTCGTCGTCTTAGTCTAACACAGCCGCTACGGACCTTTTGCTTTTTGTGTTTGACGGTTATAATTTCTCTAGTTTCTTCTTTCGTCGAGAAAAGTAATGGGAAACGGGGTGATGCCATGGAGAGTATGAATCAAATCGCGCTTCGTGACATCAATGCCGGCTTGATTTTGCGCATCATCCGAGATTTTGCGCCCGTTTCGCGGACGGAGATTGCGGAGCGCACGGGCTTGGCGTCCAGTACCGTGACGGTGATTACGAAAGAGTTTCAGCAGAAACGACTAATTCGTGAGTGCGGACGGGCGAATTCAACTGGCGGACGCAGGCAGGTGTTGCTGGAAGTCAATCCAGAGGGCGGGCATTTTATTTGCGCGGATCTCAGCGCGTCCACATTGACCGTTGGTGTCGTTGACTTCTCGTTTCAGGTCGTGGCCGTCTGGCACTCATCGATGGCAGGGCGTTTCGGGGAAGAATTGTATGCGGATTTGGTAAAGAAGCTGCTGCAGGTTCAGGGCTGGTGTAAAACCCGCAACCTCACTCAACTAGCCGTCGGTGTCGCAACACCAGGCATGATTGACCCCGCTGAGGGCAGGGTAATGGATGCGGATTACCTCGACTGGCAGGACTTTGATTTGCAACAAAGATTGCAGAACGACCTTGGTTGTCCCGTTGTGGTAGAGAATGATACCAATGCGGCGGCGTTGGCGGAGTTCCGTTTTGGGGATGGCCGCAATTATAATTTTTCCAATGTGATGTACGTGACAACGGGGACCGGGGTTGGGTCTGGCCTTATCATTCAGGGAGACCTGTATCGAGGGTCGGCGGGTACTGCGGGTGAAATCGGGCACG
>Ga0156358_1109_pt2 | contig 9880 bp, 9 predicted proteins | sample RifOxyA1_FD_108003 | JGI IMG/M metagenome (GOLD analysis project Ga0156358, IMG submission 108003) | Alicyclobacillus sp. RIFOXYA1_FULL_53_8
AGAGTGTGCCCGCCGAAAAAACCGGTTTAACGGGCAGTCTGATTGCCACGGTGCGCTTCTTCGGCCGCGTATCCGGCGTCGCCATCGCCGTTCTGTTGTTGCAAATCAGCGGCGCCAACCTCCACACCTCGGCGGGCTTTGCACGCGCTTCGTCCTATGCCTTTTTTGGTTCCATCGTCGTTGGGCTGCTTGGCACGCTGCTCAACCTAGGGAAATTCTTGACTCGTCGAGACAACGTTGCCTCCACACAAGAAGCGTCAAACGCGACGCGTCAGACCCGCAGGTGATTGACACAGCGCAAAATCCGCCCCGTCAACGTGGCTTCAATCGCATTTTCAGCATCTTCGTAACATCCCAACTGAATGAGGATTTTTGCTTTTTGGAAAGTAACGATGGCGAGGTCGGCAAGTCGAATGCATTCGGCTTTGTTTGTGATGGTTTTCGTCGTCGCCCGCAGGGCCCGGATTGACTGCGATGCAGTTGATGCGGTCTTGCCCCGTCTCGACTGTGCGAGCTCCAGGCGATTGATGCAGGTCAGCGTTCGTCCCAAAGTAAACAGGATGTCTGCAATGCGGTCAATGGCCTTCTGCTTCTGACCGCGCGTAATATCCACCTTCAGTTGGTTCGTTAAAGCAATCGCTTCATTCAAATTCCGAATACAGGTGCTCTTGGTTGTCATGGAAAATCTGGCCCCTTTCGTCCTCGTCGAACCCCGCTATCGATGTCTCCGCCAGCAAACGCCAGCGATGGTATGTCCCAAGATATTCAGGTGATTTCTGGGACGATAGGGACGAACGGTAGAAGAGAGATAAAACGGGCCCCCAGAACAGTTGGCGACCATGGGGGAGATGGAAATCGTCAGGGGTGACAGGGGTGGCGGAGCGCATAGCGGCATAGAACAGCCTATCTGTTCCTTTGCGCACGGATGGTCAGAATATAGGCTGTTCTCAGTGGCTTAAGCGGGCAATTATGACCTTTCGCGAGGCTAGAAACGTTAAATAGGCGGTTCTGGACAGCTAAAGTGAGGCGTGAGTCGCTCCGATTCAGCAAATAGGCTGTCCTGTGCCGTTATTGTTTGTTTTCTAGCTATGGGGTGTCCGACTCACACGCCATTTCCTATAACCCTGCCACAAACTCATGATATAATATGGATGTTATTTACAATTACGGGTAGTGGGGGTGTTTGTGATTCTCGGTAGGAAATCAAAAAGAACGCTCTTTGCTTTATCCGGTTCAATTGTGTTTGTCGTTTTGCTGGGAATAGGTCGTGTTTATGCAAACTTGGCCGCACCGACATATGAACTAAACAATCAGCTAAAAACCGTGTTAGCAAAGCACGATGTAGCAGAACTAAAGAACTTGTCTTTAGATGATGCTACAGACACATTTCTACTCAGTTTACCGACGAATGTTTCTATCAATGCCAGTGATTTTCAAGGTGGCGGGAGCCCGAAACCAGGGGTGACCCTTGGATCTTTTGTTGCACTCGTTGGGAATAAGCCACTAGATTGCGTGATGGTGCTACATTCAAACGGCTTTTCATTGATTCCACATTGGAAATTGATCAAAGTGTCCATAAAACCTATAGGTATCGATCCGAAATGGGCGGATTAATCCCTTACGTCTTCAGCAGTTTCAGCGTCGTCAGGACAACCCACTGGGCATCACGAGCCGCAATCTTACCGAAGCGGGCGTAATCGGCCGGCGAGGTGATGCCAACCTTGTCGGAAATTCCCCGCACGACTAGGTATGGCACCTTATTGCGGTAGGCGACCTGGCCAACCGCCCCGCCTTCCGCTTCTACACACACGCCAGCAAATGTTTTGCGCAGAACCTGCCCCAAGCGAGCGTTCGCCACGAACCGATCGCCAGTGAGAATTTTTCCCTTCAAAACCCGAAACTTTCGATGTTCTATCTCGCGAGCTGCTCTTTCAGCCGTTTCTAAGAGAACTGCGTTGGCGGTAAAAATGGAGGTTTTTAAAAAAGGAATGACGCCAGAAGGGTACCCGATGCCCGAGAAATTCACGTCATACTGCTGCGTTTTCGTTGATAAAATAACATCGCCAATGCGCAGGGCCGGCTGTATCGCGCCGGCCGTGCCAGTAAAGAACATGCGTTGGACATGAAATCGATCAATTAAAATCTGGGCCGCCAGCGCGGCGTTAACCTTACCGACGCCAGAAGCTCCGATTACAACGGATTTACCGCGCAATCGGCCCGTGGTAAATCGAATTCCCCCAACCGTCACCACGGATTCTATGCGCATCTGTTGACGCAATAAAGCTATCTCCTCATTGACGGCTCCCAAGATACCCGTGGCCATGTCGGTCGCCCACCCCACCTTCCACTGAGTTCCATCACACTATGTACCCAGTCAGGGGACGCACCCCGGCAAGTGACACCGTGGGGGACTCAGGGGAGCGTAACAAGGTACAGCTGTCTCAGTACTTCTGCAAACGCTTCATCCGTCGTCGGTGCCGATGCTCGGTCGGCGAGGTTTTTTCCCGCAATGCCATACACGATGTAATTCCCGTCATGAATCGACCCCATCACACCTACATCTATCATTGCCGTGGCAAGCCCGCCAGTCATGTTCATCAGTCTGTGGCGCGGGATATCGTCCGTTTTGTCCTGCTGACGCACTAAGCCTGCCAAGACCGGTTTCCAAAGAGATGGAGTTCGAGGATAACTTTTAACAATCTCCTGAACCATACGAACCATCTCTGCTAGTTCGGCAGAATTTCGCTCCTCATCTCTAGCAGCCTGATGGACAGAAACCCGTGGGTATTTCTGCGCGATATCGCTTTGAACAACTCCCCATCCCCCGATTAAGTTTGCTAGTCCGTTGGCACAATTCCCGTCGTGGCAAGCAATCATTACCTCCACGACATCTCGTAGCTCGTACTCATGCAAACCTTGAAGATGTGGATAGACATCTGCACTATCCTCTTTGGGATCGAATACCAACTCGGAAATCTTTTGTTGCCAATCCAACGTTCCATCTAAAACACGTTGTGTAATCGCCCAGCCAACGGCTACTTTTGCAGCGCTGGCAAGCGGAAATCGTGTTGAGGCTTGTTCCGATAGCAAAACATCCCCATTGGAATCCAGCACATACAAACCAAAATCACCTTGCAAAGGACGAAGAATTTCAGAAATGCGTTGCATCTGTAGTTGCCTCCTACCAATTACGTACGACTATATTTGGAAAAACCATATACATAAGGGTCTCCGTTACGCTTTTTAAGTAAGAAACGTGATCCAATCAATCATTCTGTTCAGCAATCCGGATGCCCTGTGATTTATCCAATTACCTTGTAGTGCCCTGCGACTAAGGAATACGGGAAGTAGGTATAAGGCTGGTTCGGGTCCATAAATAAATCGAGCCCGTCTTGATCGGCATCGGGTTCAAAATACTTCCTGTCATTTCTTGAAACCACCCATCCCGTGAGTCCAACCGGAAAGAACCCCAAGCTTCCTCTTTTAAAGGAATCTTTGCCCCGCGGCCTCCCGAATCCTCCACCCAAAAGAACACTTCTCCAAAAAGTATTAGCCGGACACTGCTCAACAATTTCAATTCGATACAAATTCTCGCTCCGCGCAAATAGAGACACTTTACACCCCACCGCATTTCTTCTTATATATTGAGTTAATGGAATTTAGGGTTCCAAAAAGTACTAGATGGACCGAAAACTACGCACAGACAACAACCCGAACCCAACAAATACTACAAAGAAACCAGTGAGGCCGATGACAGACGACGGCGCCATCCATACTCCCAGCGTGCCGCTCAAATAGGAGCCCATCGGCACACCCAGAGCAATCATCGAACCGCGAATTCCTAGAACCCGTCCTTGGTACTCTCTGGGCACCAATCTTTGCACCGCTGTTCGGGCAAGTGCAGGGAATCCCGAAAAGAACAGGCCAGCCAGCGCCAGCAAGACATAGGTCACCCACAATCGGTGGAACCAAATCATCGGCACGAAACTAAACCCCCATGCAATCACCATCAAGGCCATGAGCATGCCTGTGCGCTGGTTTTTGCCTAAGAGACCGCTCAGAGCCGAGCCTATTAGCGAACTGATGAAATACGTCGTCCAAAAGCTGCCGAGGATTACGGCACTTCTGGACAATTCATTGTGTGTAAACAAGGGCAGCGAGACTTCCAACTGGCCATAGGCAAGGTTGATGAACACCGCACCGAGCGTAATCCACCAGACCGCTTTCAACCCGTACAATACCTTAAAACCGTGCCAGGTAGCTTGCAAAAACGATGCTCGCGGCTGGGCTGCTCCCTCTGCCGAGCCTGCGGACGACCTAGCCTTATCCATCCTGTCTTCCTTGATTAGCCACACACAGAGGGCGGCCAACCAAAAGGATAGACCGTCAGCGAGCACAGCCATCGGAGCGCCAAATTTGGCAATTAACAATCCTCCGGCCAGCGGTCCTAGCAGTGACGCTCCGTTCCAAATTGTTTCTACCACAGAATTTGCGAGGCCCAGTGAGTCTTCCGCAACGAGCTTAGGAACAATGACCATCCAACCTACACTCGTAAACGGAGTCAAACAGCCGGCGATGACAACCAGGACAAACAACACCGGAAGCGGCAAGGCGTACATTTGGTAAAGCAAGGGAATCGTCATGAATACGGCACCGAGTAACAGGTTCGCTGCAACAAGTATCTTTTTATGGGAGGTGCGATCGAGGATATTACCGACAACCGCCCCTAAAAGAACTCCAGGCAGCCCGAAGGCAAGCGCAAGCGCGCCCATTGTGCCCGCATGTCCAGTGGTGATCATGGCAAACCAGAGCAAGGCAACCCAGCCGATTTGGTCACCGAGCACGGAAACAGCATCCGCAACCGTCATCAGCGTGAAATTTCGATGCTTAAATAAACTCAAATAATCTGACATTCTAAGCTCAAATCCTCGCCATGTCATCCGAATCATAGATCGCAACCGGCTCATCTGTTTCCGCGATGGCTTTGCGATACATCGCATAGGCGACCTGAGTCGCCTCAATGCCGCGGTATTTGCGCAAGCCGCCAATCAGAGCGAAGGACAGTCCGCGCATGAGATACGCAGCCAGTTTTTCGCCAGAGCGATGTTCGGTGCGCTCGCCAAGCAGTAGCGACGGCCGAAAAATCAAAAGATGCTTTAACTTTATCCGCGTTAACTCCGCTTCCAGTTCGCCTTTGACGCGACTGTAGAAAATCTTCGATTTTGCGTTGGCACCCATCGCCGACACGAGGAGATACTTCTCCACGCCCTGCTCCTTTGCGAGTTTGGCCAGGTTGCGCGGCAATTCGAAATCTACCCGTCGAAACGCTTCTTGCGTCTTCGCCGTTTTAATCGTCGTGCCAAGGCAGACAAACACGTCATCAACCGCTAGCTCCGCGCGCAACGACTCTAAATCAGCAAAATCCGTCACAATGACCGACAGCTTCGGGTTCTCCGTCTGCAACGGTCTGCGCACCAGCGCTTTCACCTGGCTGTACTCGGGACTGGTCAATAAAATTTGCAGCAATGCCTGGCCGACAAGGCCCGTGGCCCCGGCAACCAGCGCCGTACGTCCGCTTTCTTGCGCCATCTGTTTCACCTCGTCTACGTTCACCTCGTATACATATCATGGAGATTGTTTGTTGGACACATTGTATACTAGTTTCGTAAGCCGGATTGTATATTTTGGATAATGAAGTGGTAAGGTGACGACACGGATGCAACAAGATTCGTCGCGAATCAAACAGGACCTGATGGCCGCCTACAATCAAAAGGTGCAGGAACGAGACTCCCAGCCTAAGGAAGCGTGGAAACTGGACGACCGCCAGCAGTTTTTGCAAGTCATGCAAGCACAAGGGGCCGAGCGTCTGTTGGAAATCGGTGCTGGGTCGGGGCAGGATAGCGTATTTTTTCGCGATCACGGTCTGCGCGTCACCTGTATCGACCTATCCGCGGCGATGGTCGCGCACTGCATCGAAAAGAGCCTCGACGCGCGGGAGATGGACTTTTCCCAGTTGGATTTTGCCGATGCCAGTTTTGACGCCGTGTGGGCGCTCAATTGCCTCTTGCATGTACCAAAAAGCGAAATTCACGAGGTCCTGCAAGAAGTTCGCCGCGTCCTTCGACCGGGGGGAGTATTTTACCTCGGTATCCACGGCGGTATCGACAGTGAGGGCATCTGGGAGGACGATGACTACGAACCAAAGCGCTTCTTCTCTCTTTTCACCGACGAGAGCCTGCAGGACCTCGTCCGGCCCTACTTTGAGATACTCGAGTTTAAGAAGATTGCCCGCCCGGGTGTGCTAGACTTTCAGTCGTTGTTGTTGAATAAGCCGAGTTGCTAACGCTTTTGGGCGCCGTCCCGCCCGAGCGTAGCTTCATACACCTGGCGCGTGCTCTCCATCGGCGGAATCCCGAGTTGCTCCTGCAGCACACGTTCGCACAGGCGGTACGTCTGCACCACCATCGGTCGATTGTATTGCGCCGCATAGGCTCGCATCAGCCATCCGTACGCTTCTTCCCAGGTCGGTTCCATGGCTAAAATCCGCTCACAAACCTGGATGACATCGGTAAACCGTTGGCTGTGGTAGCTCAGTTCGGCAAACTCCGTCGCCGCGTTGACAAAATGCATGTGCAGCCGATCACGCTCGCCGTCACACCACGCCTCATAACGCACCTCGGCGAGAAAGTCGCCCCCATACACCTTCAGCGCTGCGGAAAGCAGTTGCCGCCGGCGCTCTTCGTTTTGTTCGGCTCCTGCCTCGCGCAGGCGTTGTAAAAACAAATCCTTGTCGACCAGCAACATCGGGTGGCTGGTCAGTCCGTACAGGGCTCCTTGCCTGGTCACAAAAACGGACGTTCCGCGCGTCGGCTTGGTCGGCTCAAGGACGGAAGAGAGTGCATTTAGCGCGACCTTGAAATCACGCTCGGCCGTGGCCGCATCGACGTCCCCCCAAATGCGTTCGCAAATCTCTTCGCGGTGCAGCATCGTGCCTCGGTTGGCCAGCAAAAATTGAAACAGTTGGCGCGCTTTTTCGCGGTGCCATTCGCGCCGTATGACGGGTGTGAAGCCGCGCCAGACCGCAAAGCTGCCAAAAGTCTGCACACGCACGGTGTAACCGGGATGGCAATCGAGTGTCTCTGCCTGCAAGCGATGAAGCACCTGTAAGGCGCGGCGAGCTTCGCTGCCATGGGTCCGGTGGGCTTGCAAGAGCGGAACCAACGCTTGCATGTCGCGCAGGCCGCAAAACGTCCCACGTTCCAATAAGAACATACAATCGTACCGCTCAGCGTTCACAAGTACCTGTGCGAGATCGGCATGGGCACCCCGGTCCCCCGTCTGAAACCGCGCCAAAGCCCGCCACAACATGCTCGCGGAGGCAAGAAACGGATCCCCGCACTGCGTAAACGTCTGCCCGCAAATGGTCAGTACGTCAATCGCCGTGTCGTACAACTCATTGACCACCGCCACCTGGCCAAAGCCCAACCGAACGAGGCTCGCCATCCAGCGGTCGCCGGCCGTTTCGGCAATCGACATCGCTTCTTGCGCATACAGTTTGGCGAGACCAAATTGACGCCGGAAGCCATGGGCCAGACAAAGTCCCATCAACGCTTCCGACTTGCCCCGCGGCAGTTGCATCTCATCCATCCGCGACACCGCTTCCTGATACGAAGTCAGCGCCTCATCGCCGAGCGGATTGAGCAGATGTTGCGCATGACCGAGGCGAATGTAGCCCACGGCCGAGACAAAAGGAGATTGTAACGAGTTGCCGACCCGATAGCCCCGTTCCGCTGGCCTTCTCGCCTTCCCCGGCCATCGCGTACATCAGGGCAATCAAGAGCGTGGCTTCACGGTGGGACAACGCGCTGCGGCCATCGAGCGGATCGACGGAAATACGCGGGACCAACGCCTTAATGACCTCGTGCACACGTCCCATGCGGAGCAGCAGACGCGCGTCACTGTTGTTCTTCGGCAAACACGGGCCGTCGAGCGTCGTCAACACGTGCGACAAACGCTGCGCGCGCACAACATGGCCGTGATTGATAGCGTTTTCAAACTCCAACTGCAAAATGCTGTAGCGACTCGCCTTGTCATCGCGCGACACGAGACGGCGGGCTTGGCGAATGTGTTGCATCGCCGGAGCCGGCTGAATCGTATCCAGGTAGAGTCGGGCAAGACCCATTTCGACTTGAACCGCGATTTGCAAGGAGGCTTTCTCGAGCATAGGGGATCGCTGCGGTGCCAGCGCGAGGGTGCGCGCTTGCGTGTAGAAATGGATGGATTCGTCGTAGCGATTGGAGTGTCGAGCGACCTCGGCCTTGGCCAGCAACAATTCGGCGGAACTCTCGAGCACGGGCAGAGACAGCCTATCCAACCAACCTTGGACCGTGGAAATTTGCCCACGCTCTAGATAAGAAGGGATGTGGGCATACAAAGTCGACGCAATTTGCGCATCATCGCTGTGCTGGAAAACATATAAAATCGCTCGCAACTCCTCGCCGCGGGCAAGGTGCCAAACGATGGCCCGTTCCAACATATCATCGCGCTCTTGGGCGGTCAGGGAAGCCGCGAGATAATCGCGGACCAGGGGATGCAGCTCATAACCCTGCCCCTCCTCTGCCGCGGCGATGTAACCTTTGCGTTCCAATTGTGCGAGCACTTTCTGACTGTCCGTGCGGTTCAGTGCGGCATCGCACAGATCCCGTTGTAGGGGTGAGAATAAACACGTATCACGGAGGAACGTTTGCTGCGCAGACGTCAAATCGCCAAGAAACAAGCGCCCCACCTGCTCGGCCAAGGACGTCTGTTCCGCAAGCGCGGCCTGCAGCACGTCGAACGAGGCCTGCTGTCGCCACAAGCGCAGGAGGATGGAGAGTACCATCGCCATGCCGCCGGTCCGCTGCAACAGCCACTCGACCTGCTTTCGTTCGAGCAACGGTGCGCGGCTCAGGGTATCTGCACCGGATCGAAAGAGAAAACCGATTTCCTCGGCCGTGAAAGCCAGTTCTCGCTCACGGATGCGCAAGACCTCGCCGCGCAGATGTAACGCCTCCACATAGGCAAGCCCAGGACTCGTGCGGGTGACAAAGACAACGTGCATAGACAGGGGCAAGTGACTCAACCACCTATCCATCCAATGCAAGACCGTCGCGTCCTCATCGAGCAAATGGAAGTCGTCAAGCACGAGCACGACCTCCTCGTGGACGTAGTTGAGCACGAATTCGGCGCTCAGTTCCGCGGACAGCAACCAAGTCAGCGGAGAATCGGCCGCCGCGAGAATGCGTTCCATGCTGAGGTCGAGGATCTGCTCGGGCAAGAGGCTGTGCAAGAGACGTTCCACAAAGCGAATCCCGTGTCGATCACCCTCGCGAATGGTCAGCCAACGGATACAAAGACCGCTTTGGCGCACATAGTTGCTGACCGCGGTGGTCTTGCCGTAGCCGGCGCCGGCCTTGACGACGGTCAGCGGAAAATCCGGAATTTCAGACAGGTAAGTCATAATCCGCGGCCGCGGTAACTCCGCCGCACGCATCCGCCGAATCGCCGACTCTCGCTCGTGAATTTGGCTCTCCATCTCTGACTCCGCCGCCCCCTCCTGCGTGCCATCTGCGCCGAACCAAGAAAATCCTACCGTCTCTAGTTAACGATCGGCAAAATCGCAGTACAACGATCCCTGCCAAAACTCGCCGATTTTCTCGTAGCGTCCTGAGGCCGGAGGTTCCACTCCGCGCTCAATCCAATTCTCTAAGTGGTGCAAAGCTGCCTCATAGTAGGGCTGAACCGGTTGCTGACGACCGCGGTTGCTTTTGAGCAGCCCATCCACGTGATTGCCGCGGTCAATTTCGTACAAACGGTGATTCGACCCGTACCCCTGCTGCCC
>Ga0156358_1290_pt1 | contig 9761 bp, 10 predicted proteins | sample RifOxyA1_FD_108003 | JGI IMG/M metagenome (GOLD analysis project Ga0156358, IMG submission 108003) | Alicyclobacillus sp. RIFOXYA1_FULL_53_8
CGCAGAGATGATTCGCAAGGGTGGATCACTTGGATTCAAACCGGATAAAGAAAGTCGCTATACCGATATGAAGACGAAAGTGCTGGAGGAATTGCGCAAAACATTCCGGCCTGAGTTTCTCAATCGGGTCGATGAAATGATTGTCTTTCATCCGCTCGACGAACAGCAGATTGCAAAGATTGTGGACCTGATGGTTGCTGAACTTCAAAAGCGGTTGCACGAACAGGAAATCGAGTTTCAGTTGACCGAGGAAGCGAAAGGCTTCCTGGCCAAAGCGGGTTTTGATCCCCAGTACGGTGCTCGTCCCTTGAAACGCGCCATTCAGCGCCACATCGAGGATAAGCTTTCGGAAGCCTTGTTGGCCGGAACCGTCAAACGCTCGGATAAAGTCGAAGTCAGTCTGAGCGAAAGTGGGGACGCACTGCAAGTAAGCCATCTAGGTCAGGCTAGCGCGACTTAATTTCGAGACAGGACAGAGCAACGGTTAGGTTTCTATCCCTCACTTCGGCTAAAATAGGAAGTAATGTGGGAGTGGGGGATTGCAGTGGCCAAACCGACCAGTAAGTTTGTCTGTCAAGAGTGCGGCTATGAATCGGTCAAATGGATGGGCAAGTGTGCCGGTTGCGGGGCGTGGAGTAGTCTGGTCGAAGAAAGCCAGCCCAGCAAAGCACCCGGCATGCCCGAACGTCGATTTGCCACGGTGAAGGCGCAACGGATTGGGGAAATTCCAACGCAGGCTGAATTGCGCTTTCGGACCGGGTTCACGGAGTGCGATCGCGTTCTTGGCGGCGGCGTAGTCCCAGGTTCGCTGGTTCTGATTGGCGGCGACCCGGGGATTGGCAAGTCAACGTTGTTGCTGCAGTTATCGCACAACTTAGCTGCGAACGGGCACACGGTGCTCTATGTATCGGCCGAGGAGTCGGCGACGCAGATTAAGCTGAGGTCTGAGCGCCTTGGTACGTCGCACGAAAACGTGTATGTACTGGCGGAGACGGACCTCGATTTGGCGATGAAGAGCGTCGATGAAGTGCAACCCGAATTCCTTATCATTGACTCGATTCAAACGGTCTACCGACCCGGACTCACGTCCGCTCCGGGTAGTGTGGCGCAGGTTCGAGATTGTACCAGTCTCTTGCTACGGATGGCGAAGTGGTCGAACATGGCCACGTTCATCGTCGGTCACGTGACGAAAGACGGAAACTTGGCCGGTCCGCGCATGCTTGAACATATGGTTGACGCAGTACTATACTTTGAAGGCGAACGCCATCATACACATAGAGTACTGCGGGCTGTGAAGAACCGTTTCGGCTCGACCAACGAGATGGCTGTTTTTGAAATGAAGGAAGAAGGGCTCGCGGAGGTCTTGAACCCATCGGAGATGTTTCTCTCCGAACGATCGACCCAGACACCGGGTTCGGCCGTCGTAGCTGCTCTGGAAGGATCGCGCCCGCTCTTGTTGGAGGTGCAGGCGCTCGTTGCGCCCACCAGTTTCGGCACTCCGAGGAGAATGGCGACGGGAGCCGATTACAACCGTGTATCGTTAATTATGGCGGTACTGGAGAAACGGCTTGGCCTGCATCTGCAATCCTCCGATGCCTATGTGAATTTGGCCGGGGGTGTGCGGATTGACGAGCCGGCTATCGATCTCGGGGTCGCACTGGCGTTGGCCTCCAGTTTTCGTGATAAACCCTTACCTTCCGAAGATGTATTCATTGGTGAAGTGGGACTTACGGGCGAAGTCAGGTCCGTCTCGAAGTTGGAACAAAGGGTACGGGAAGCGGACAAATTGGGTTTTGCAAGGTGTATTGTACCGGCACATAGCCTCAAGGGCTGGAATCCGCCGGGGAAAATCAAGGTCATTGGCGTAGCAACCGTCCAAGAGGCAATGAACTTGGCATTTTAGCGGGACGGTAGCGTGGTAGAGGTGAACAGATGCGGGAAGATTCCAAGCGTGAAGCAATGGTAAATAAGACTCTGCGGACCGTAGCACCGGGAACCGTTTTGCGCGAGGGACTGGAAAATATCTTGCGTGCGAAGACTGGCGGTCTGATTGTCGTAGGCGGCTCAGAGGCAGTGCTAAATATTACCGACGGCGGGTTTTCCATTCAATGCGACCTTACGCCTTCGCATATGTACGAACTGGCAAAGATGGATGGGGCGATTGTGGTCAGCGATGACCTGAAGAAGGTTTTGTATGCAAATGCGAACCTCAATCCCGACCATACGTTGCAGACCTCAGAAACGGGTACCCGTCATCGCACAGCGGAGCGGGTCGCCAAGCAAACCGGTCAGTTGGTCATTTGCATTTCCCAACGACGCAATGTCATCACACTTTATCAAGGAACGTTTAAATATTCTCTTAAAGACATAGGTGTCATCCTGACGAAAGCGAACCAAGCGATTCAAACGCTCGAAAAATACAAGGCGGTCCTCGACCAAGCGCTCACGAACCTAAGTGCGTTAGAATTCGAAGACCTCGTCTCGCTCCAAGAAGTGACCTTGGTACTGCAACGCTTTGAGATGGTGTTGCGCATCAAGGCCGAAATCCGTCGCTACATCACGGAGTTGGGGAGTGAAGGACGCCTCATCAGCATGCAACTAGACGAATTGGTTTCTCGGGTGGATGAGGAGGCCTATCTGCTCGTGAAGGATTACGGTCTAGTGGGTCCCGATGTGTCGCCACACCATATTTTGTCTTTCATTCACGACTTGTCGTCGGATGACCTGCTGGATGGCAACAGTTTAGCGAAAATTCTGGGCTACAATACGTCAAACCTATTAGACGAACCGGTGGCTTCTCGTGGGTACCGGTTACTCAATAAAATTACACGCTTACCGCAACCGGTGATTGAAAATCTCGTCGAACACTTTCAGGGTTTATCAAACATGCTAGAGGCCTCGGTCGACGATCTCGATGAAGTCGAGGGTATCGGCTTGGTGCGCGCGCGAGCCGTACGCGATGGACTGAAGCGAATTCAAGAGCAGGTATTTATCGATCGACACATTTGAGCGCCGGATTTGCGGCGGGAGATCGAATAAAGGGGGTTGAACGCGTTTGACGAAGGTGATTCCAAGTTTGTTGACGGTCGGAAACCTTGTAATTGGTGTCGTTGCGTTGTTGCTCTCATACCGCGGCTTCACGGCAAATGCCGCGTTGCTCGTTGTTATAGGCATGGCACTTGACGGGCTGGATGGCCGAGCTGCTCGGTACTTTCACGCAGAAAGTGAATTCGGCAAGGAACTGGACTCATTGTCGGATATTGTGACTTTTGGCGTAGCGCCGGCGTTTATCATGTACAACGTGATTCTTCAATACCAGGGCTGGGTGGGGATTGCCATTGCGGTCTTATTCCCCGTTACGGGGGCGTTACGGCTCGCTCGCTTTAACGTGCAAAAAACGTCGACCAGGTATTTTGTTGGTTTGCCCATCACGGCAGCCGGCGGGATTCTGGCCACGTTAGCCCTGTATCGCAATTTGCTCTCGCCGGCCGAGGTCATCCTGCCGATTGGCATGATTATCTTGTCCGTGCTGATGGTCAGTAAAGTCCGCTATCCGAACTTCAAGAAAGTCGCTTTTCCACGCTCGGCCGTAGTCGTTGTGCCGCTGTTGGCTTTGTTCGTGTACGTTGTGTTCCGTTATCAACACGCATCGGTTCATCGTTTGATTTTTATTCCTCTGGCGTTATACGCGGTCTACGGCATGTGGCGGGGAATTCGCCGTCGTGCGGCAGCCGCTCAACGGGAACGTGAAGAGGCGGCGGAAGTCTACAAATCCAGTCTAAAGTGACACTCGACCTTGACATTTAACTAGATTGGCGCGACGCGGACGTTTTGACGGGTGTCAGCGTCAATGTTACACTAAATATAACCACCCCATATTTTTGTAAGTGCATTCGTTTCGAGATGGAATGTCGGCAGAGGAAACTTTTTGAAAACTATGAACGTATCGGTTTTTTCATGGAGATTTCTGCCCATAATGAATGCAGGAGGTGACAATCGTTATGGTGAAAAGAATTGTCCATTTGTTTTTTGCGGTCATTGGGGTGGTGCTAGGATATACATTTGCCCCGGACTTATTCGTTCACGTTTTTCATTTGACTTCGGTACCTTTCAAGTCGCCTTGGTTTGGTGCAGCTCTTGGGGGTAGTATATTTATTTTAGCGACGACATGGTTGGTCAATTATGTGACCACGTTGATTCGCTGGGTTGAGGAAAAGTTACAAAAAACTCCATTGGCTGATGTTCTCGGCGGAACCATCGGCATGGTGATTGGGCTGCTGGTAGCTTATCTGTTTTCCTCGACCATCCGAGAGATTCCGGTGATTGGATTGTCCGTGCAATTCTTTGCGAGTATCCTGTTGGCCTACTTGGGACTGCGGATTGGTTTTGCCAAACGTGAAGACCTCGTGAGTTTGTTTGCGGGAAGATTGACGGCGAAAGATCGAGACAAGGATAAGAAACAGGCCTTTAAGCAGGGTGAGGCTAAGTTGCTCGATACGAGCGTTATTATCGATGGGCGGATTGCTGACCTGGTGCAAACCGGATTCTTGGATGGAGTCCTTATCATTCCGTCGTTTGTCTTGCAGGAACTTCAGCATATCGCGGATTCTTCAGACGTGTTGAAGCGCAACCGAGGTCGCCGGGGCTTGGACGTTCTGAACCGGATTCAGAAAGAGCTGAAGGTTAAGGTCCAGGTAGTCGAGATAGATTTTGAGGATATCCAGGAAGTTGACAGTAAATTGGTGCGATTGGCTAAGCAGATGAACGGCAAAGTCGTCACCAATGATTTCAACTTGAACAAAGTCTGCGAGTTGCAAGGAGTCGCTGTTCTCAATATTAACGACCTGGCCAACGCCCTAAAACCGATTGTATTGCCAGGTGAGGAACTCAGCGTCCAAGTGATTAAGGATGGCAAAGAGTACAACCAGGGTGTTGCCTATTTGGACGATGGTACGATGATTGTCATTGAGGGCGGACGTGAGCACATTGGCGGCAAGCTAGATGTCTTGGTGACCAGTGTACTGCAGACCTCTGCCGGTCGAATGATTTTTGCGAAACCGAAGTTGCTGGAACGCGCTTTGTAAGTTTATGGCGTTCTTGTGAGCACACACTTTACAAGACCGCCGGGAACAGACAGCATCGACCAGCCGGTCGATGCTGTTTTGCCTGAGCTAGCGCCAGAAGGTATGGGATGGAGAGACAAGCGGGGATGGAGTTTTATGGGGTCGTAGTAGCCGGGGGAAAAGGCACTCGGCTAGGGTTTGCTAAGCAGTATGCCTTGCTCGCAGGTAAACCTATGTGGGAGAGATCTGTCGAAGCCTTAGCAGCCGGGGGAGTTAGACGCATTTGGCTGGTGGTGCCGGCCGCGGACATCGACGTCATCGGGCAACATATCAAGGATAAGCCCGCCCCAATAGCGGTAACGGTTGTTGCCGGCGGCGACTCGAGAGCCGAATCGGTCGCCAATGGCCTGCGCGAGTTATTCGCGGAGGTCTCCGATTGGTCGCAAGCAGGCGTGGCCATTCATGACGCCGCGCGGCCGTTTGTGGCACCCCAAGACGTACGCGCCGTGCTTGACACGGCCCGGCAATTTGGCGGGGCGATGCTTGGACAGGCTTGTGTCGACACGATGAAAAAAGTAGAGAACGGTCGCGTCACAGGTACCGTCGCCCGGGCCGGTCTATGGCACGCGCAAACCCCGCAAGTTTTCCGAGCCGATTGGTTACAGCGCGTCTACGCGTCGCCGCAGGTTGAACTAGAGGTGACGGATGACGCATCTCTTATCGAGCACCACGGATATCCGATACATATGGTATTGGCATCGGGCTTCAACGGGAAAGTCACCACAGCGGCAGACATGGAATTTGCAAAGTGGCTGGCGGAGCGCAAATGGGGAGGGCAAGCCGAATGATTCGGATTGGTTTAGGCTTTGACATTCATCGCCTCGTGCCAGATGGAAAACTGGTTTTAGGTGGTGTGGAGATTCCTTTTGAACTTGGTTTAGAAGGTCATTCGGATGCGGATGTCGTGTTGCATGCGGTCATGGACGCGTGTTTGGGGGCATTGGCGCTCGGGGACATCGGTCAACATTTTCCGAACACGGATCCCGCCTATCGAGGTTCAGATAGTCGCGAACTGACGAGGCATGTGGTGAATCTCGTGCGCGCGCAGGGGTATAAGCTTGGCAATCTCGACATTATGGTGTTGGCGGAAGCGCCAAAGATTGGTCCGTACGTGCCTGCCATGCGTGAGACTGTGGCGGAGTTGTTTGCCGCTGAGGTCGGGCAGGTAAGTGTGAAGGCCACAACGATGGAAGGTCTAGGTTCGATTGGCCGCCGGGAAGGTATCGCCGCTCAAGCCGTGGTTCTGCTGGAATCCAACTAGAAAAGGGGAACATTCATGTCAACTGTGCGCGTGCGCTACGCTCCGAGTCCAACCGGACACCTTCATATTGGCGGAGTGCGGACGGCTTTGTTTAATTACTTTTTTGCTCGCCACCATGGCGGTAAGTTTATTCTACGCTTTGAAGATACGGATCTCGAGCGCAACGTCCCGGGTGCTGAGGAGGAAATGCTTCGCGGTTTTACGTGGTTAGGCATCGACTGGGACGAGGGTCCGAACGTTGGTGGAGCGTACGGCCCGTATCGGTGCACGGAGCGTCTTGAGACGTACACGACCTTTTTGCACCGTTTGGCCGAATCCGGACATGCCTATCCGTGCTTTTGCAGCGAAGAACTGCTGGCAGCAGAACGCGAGGAGCAGACGGCTCAAGGTTTGGTGCCGCGTTACAGCGGGCGTTGCAGCAATTTGACCGCCGCGGAGCGCGACGCTAAGGTAGCCGCGGGCCTGACCCCGAATTGGCGCTTTGCCGTCCCGAAAGGCGTGGAATTGAAGTTTCATGATCTCGTGCGCGAGGACATGAGTTTCCAATCCGATGATATCGGGGATTTTGTAATTGTAAAATCAAACGGCATTCCCACCTATCACTTTCAGGTGGTTGTAGACGACGCACTGATGGAAATTAGTCACGTCATCCGCGGCGAAGAGCATCTGTCAAATACGCCTAAGCACCTGCTAATCTTTCAGGCTCTTGGCGTCACCGCTCCAACGTTTGCCCACTTGCCGCAAGTCTTGGACCAGTCGCGCAAGAAACTTAGCAAGCGTGATCCGAGCGTGAAGCCCGTACATTGGTATCGGGAGCGGGGTTATCTGCCAGAAGGTCTGGTGAACTTCCTCGCCTTGCTTGGCTGGTCGCCCGGTGGCGAGGAAGAAATTATGAGCATTGATGAGATTGTGCAACGCTTCGATCTCGAACGGGTGAATCGCAGCGGGGCCGTGTTTGATGTCGATAAGTTGCAATGGATGGCCGCTCAGTACACCAAAAAGCTGCCGATTGGGGAGTTGACCGCGCTGGTTGCGGAGCAACTTCGACAGGCGCAAGTCACTCACCCGGGAGACACCGATGATACCTGGCTGGGGGCGCTTGTTGCGCTTTATCAGGACAGAATGAGTTGTGCGGGGGACTTCGTGGACTTAGCAGAAGCATTCTTCGTCAGGGATTTGCAGTGGGATGAAGAATCACTCGCGGTTTTAAGACAGCCAGGAGCTTCGGCTGTAGTAGCCCGCTATCGTGAGTTGGCCGCGGCTGACGAGGTGTGGACACCCGACAGCAGTCGCAGTCGTTTTAAACAAGTGCAACAGGAACTCGGCGTAAAAGGGCAAGGACTCTTCATGCCGGTTCGAGCCGGTGTGATGGGGCAGATTCATGGTCCGGATTTGCAACAGACCATCGCTTTGTTACCAAAGGAGTGGGTCCTGACCCGCCTTGCTAACGTGCTTGAAATTATTTGACAAAGCACCAGCGCTACGACACAATAAGGCATACGGTTGCATATAGTGTGTCAGGCTTTGGACAAGAGAAGTACATGGGATGGGGTCTTGCAGAGAGTGCGCACCGGCTAGGAACGTCTCCTTAGCTCGGGTGAAAGTGCGCGCAGAGCCCGCCGCGTGGAAGTGCACTTGTTCGCCTCGGAAGGAACGGTACGGTACAGGTACTCAGTAAAATCCGACGGGTCGTCCCGTTACAGGCGATGTGAGGGAGCGCGAAGCGCTAACTGGAGTGGAACCGCGGTTATTACCGTCTCTAGCATAGAGGCGGTTTTTTATTGTGCAGGCCGAAAGGAGCGAACAGGATGTCGATTTACCTCTACAATAGCCTCTCAGGGCAGAAGGAGAAATTGGAGACTCTTGAGCCCGGCAAGGTACGTTTTTACGCCTGTGGACCGACCGTATACAACTATTTTCATATCGGCAATGCGCGCATGTTTGTTGTCTTCGATACCGTCCGTCGCTATCTTGAGTATCGCGGGTATGAAGTGAAGTATGTGCAGAACTTCACCGATGTGGACGACCGAATTATCCACCGTGCACAGGAATTGCAAAAGGATGTCCGCTATGTCGCCGACTACTACATCCAAGGCTATTTTGAAGATGCGGATGAACTAGGGATTCGACGTGCAGATGTGCATCCGCGGGTGACCGAATGCGTATCGGATATCATTGAGTTTATTGGTGACTTGATTGCCTCGAAGCATGCCTACGCAGTAAATGGGGATGTTTACTTTGATACCTCCACTTTTGCCGACTATGGCAAGCTGTCGCATCAAGCCGTGGAGGACTTGCGTGCCGGCTTTCGGATTGAGGTCAACGAGGAGAAAGACGACCCAACCGATTTTGCGCTCTGGAAGTCCGTGAAACCGGGGGAAGAGTACTGGGACAGCCCGTGGGGACCGGGCCGACCAGGCTGGCACATCGAATGTTCCGTAATGAATAAGAAGTACCTCGGTGAGCAAATCGATATTCATGCAGGGGGAAGAGATCTTATCTTCCCGCATCATGAAAACGAGATTGCCCAGAGTGAGGCCCATTCTGGCCACCAGTTTGCGAGGTACTGGATGCATAATGGGACGCTCAACATTGACGGTGAGAAAATGTCCAAATCGCTGGGTAATTTCATTATGACGCGGGACCTGCTGCAACGACGCAGTGCTCGCACCGTGCGGTTTTTCCTGTTGAGTGCGCATTACAGGCATCCTCTCAATTACACAGAGTTGGCGATGGATCAAGCCGAGCAAGGTTTGGACCGAATCGACCGAGCGATGCGGAACCTCGTTCATCGCAGTGAGAGCTTGGCCGCCTATCCGGAATTTCTAGCCGCCACGGATGCTGACCCGGCCTCCGAAGAAGATGTAACTGCACAGCGCAGCGTCTCCACCCTGACCTTGGAGGATGTGGAGGAAGAAGTGGGCAAGATCCGGCAGTCTTTTATCGCTGCTATGGATGATGATTTTAATACAGCGGACGGAATTGCGGCAATCTTTGAAGGAGTACGCGCGGCCAATTCTTATTTGAATCTTCGCGGTGTCACGCGTGACGGAATTGCGTTATGGCTAGGCCTGTTCGACGAATTGCTGGCGGTTCTTGCACTCACGGCCAGTGAGGCCTCTGAACTGGTGGAGGATGACATCTTGAAGAAGATTGATGAACGCAATCAGGCGCGTGGCAAGCGTGACTTTGCGCGAGCTGACGAAATCCGTGCGCAGTTGGCGGAACATGGGGTACAAATTGAGGACACCCCCCAAGGAACCCGGTGGTATCGCTCATGACACAAGCCTGGTCCGCGACAGGTGTTTCTCCGCTAGCCCTGGCGTTTATTGGTGACGCTGTCTGGGAACTGCAAGTCCGCGACCGCGTGATGCGGC
>Ga0156358_1118_pt1 | contig 9709 bp, 10 predicted proteins | sample RifOxyA1_FD_108003 | JGI IMG/M metagenome (GOLD analysis project Ga0156358, IMG submission 108003) | Alicyclobacillus sp. RIFOXYA1_FULL_53_8
ACGAGGAAGAGGCGATCCGGATTGCCAACGACTCGGCCTACGGATTAGCCGGGGCGATTTGGACGCAAAACATTAAGCGCGGTCTGCGCGTCGCTCGACGACTGCAACTGGGGACGGTGTGGATCAATCAGTATAACCGTCTGTGTGTCGAAGCTCCGTTTGGCGGTAACAAGCAATCAGGCATGGGGCGAGAACTCGGCCTTGAAGCCTTGCACGATTACACGCAGGTGAAGAACGTGTACGTGGAACTCGAAGATCAAATTATTACGCTCTACGAATAAATGCCGGGAGGTGCTTGCGTTGCTTGAATTTTTTCAGTTTTTTTCACCCACCCGAATTGTCGGGGGAAAGCCCGGATTTCTGAGTGAATTGGCGCCTGAATTGGAGGTCTTTCGGGGCCGTAGGGCGGGCGTGGTGATGGACAGCGTGATTGCTAAGCTTAATCTCTTGGAGGCCTTGACTCCGAGCCTGACCGAAACGGAAATTGAAATCGTGGCCATCTACACAGAAGTTCCACAGGACAGCGACGTGGCGGTCGTCGAGCGGGTTGCCGAGCAATTTCAAGCGGCAAACGTCGACCTTCTATTCGCCATTGGCGGAGGGAGCGTCATCGACACGGCGAAGGCCGCGAACATTCTGCTCACACACGGTGGGCAACTGGCCGATTATCAAGGGGCTCAGGTGTTGACAAATCCGTTGCTACCTCTCGTGGCGGTGCCGACCACGGTTGGCACGGGCTCGGAGGTGACGATGGTCGCCGTGGTTGTCGACCGCTTGGACCATCGCAAACTCACCTTTGTCGACCGTACATTGGCCCCCTCCTTGGCGGTGTTGGACCCTGCCGTTACGTTCACGTTGCCGAATCGTCTGGTGGCGACGACCGCCATGGATGCGCTTACCCATGCCTTAGAGGCGTTCATTGACCTGGAACACAGCCCGCTTAGCGACGCTTTTGCGGTTGCCGCGGCAGACATGATAAGAACGAATCTGTTGCCGGCCTTAGCGGCCACAGGTTACGAGGAGTCGCGAGCCAACCTGCAAATGGCCAGCACGATGGCCGGGATTGCGTTCAATCACAGCATGGTGGGAATTGTGCACGCGTTAGCTCATGCTCTGGGCGGGGTTGCCGGAGTGCCCCACGGTTTGGCGAATGCGCTGATGCTAACGGAAGGACTCACCTGCAACTTAGAAGTAGCGGCCGACCGCATTGCGGAGGTGGGGCTGCGCTCTGGCTTCGTCGCGGTAGGCGACGCTAGCACGACAGTGGCGGCCAAAGGAGCAGGGGAAGACGTATTACGGGCCCGGGCTATGATTGCTACGGTCGGGCGACTTTGGAATCAAGCAGCCGAGATTGCGAACTTGCCGCGCACATTGCATGCGGCGGGGGTCACCGCTGCGCAACTCGACTTATTGGTCGAGCGAGCGAGTGAGGATGGCAGTTTGGTCTACAACCCGAAGTTTGTTGAACTCGAAGAGATTCGCGAGATGTATCATAATGTGATGGGAGTGAGCGAAGATGGCGCTGTTTAAGGACGAGCAGGACGTTTATAGCGTGTTAGGGACGTTTTTTCGCATGGCGGCACAGGATGAAGAGATGGGACCATCGATTCAAAAATCAGGTCTAGTGATTCAATTTGAGTACTCCGACCCCGCTTCGGTTCTGACTATCGACGCAACCCATGTTCCCGAAGGAGCCTATTTTGATGTCATCGAAGGGAGTACCGACAAGAAGCCAGATGTTCATATGACGATGAAAGCTGACATCGCAAATTCGTTCTGGCTCGGGAAACTCAATCTCTTAGCGGCCCTGTCCCGCAGGCAGATGGTAGCCAAGGGCCCGATTCCAAAAATTTTGAAGTTGCTGCCCGCCATTCAGCCTGCTTACAAAAAGTACGTAGAGTACTTGCAAACGATTGGGCGCGCCGAGTTGATTCAGTGAAATGAAGTGCAGTCGCGCTCGCAGTGGATCTGGTTGACGATGGTAGTTTTTGCTCGTTCACTTGCGTGGTACAATGAAGGTCAACCCGTCCTAGAGAAAAAGCTCTGCGGGTGGTAAAATACAAGTCATACAACTTATGGGCTGTACTTGGGTGTCGGGGGGAATATACACGTGGTCAAGTGGATTGTGCTAATCGTCATTCTGGTTGCTTTGATTGGTCTGTATATTTGGGTTTTGTTGTATGGACGAAAGCGGCAACGTCAGTTCGACGAGCAATACATGTCGATGAAAGAACGGCATGAGGTGTTTGTGTTGTCGAAGAAATCTCTGCGAGAACGTCCCAAATCGGGTTGGATGAGGTACTATCCGCTCAAGACGTATCAGGTGGTAGGTCGTGTAAATGTGTCACAAACGGTTCGGGGCATTCAAATGAATCGTATGCAGACCGTTACGCTGCAGACAACGAAACAGGAGTATGAGAAAATCCAGGTGAACCATCGTTATAAGATGGATTTGGCCGGAAACTACATTGGTTTGGTGTTGGCACCACCCCCGGTGAAAAATAAGAAGAATGACAAAGCGAAATTGTCCGCAAAGGGCAAAAAAGTCGTTGAGACCAAGGGGAAAAACGCGTCGTCGAAAAAGGATAAATCGTCCAAGGTTTCAAAGTAGAGCACCCTTTGGTCAGTTGGCATGACTGCGTGGTAAGCCGCAGGCGTTCAGCGGTAACCGACAGGCGTTACGTGAATCGTGAAGATGGAAAAGTTTGAGCCACGGAGAACGGGCTCGAACTTTTTTATTTTTGCCTGCCATAAAGACATCTGCCCGGTGGGCTGCATACGTTGCATTAAACCAACCTTCAGGGCAAGAGCGGACGCGTTGGATAAAGGAGGCTTTCTTCCCCATGCAACGAGCAAAGGGCATAAAGAATCGAAAATCACAACCCCCCCAAACGGCTAGGTCGAACAAGCGCGCGGGTGGCATGAAAAAATTGCAATCGCCAGCGAAAACCGCGTCCACCCCAGCAACGGGGAACGTTGCGACCGCTGGCCTCGCGTTTCGCCCGCGAACTCCCGCGGATGACACGTACATTTTGCAACTCACGGAGGAGCAACTTGGTACGATTCATCAGTCGGCGTTTGGTGAGTCGTTCCCGCGGGAACAATTTTGGGGTTACATTCAATCTGGAGCCCCGACTGTGGTGGTCGAAAGTAAGGGGAAACGAATCGGTTACTATTCCTATTTGCTTGGCCCAGACGGAAAAATGCACATTAGTGCGATGGTAATTGAGCCACAGTACCAATCGACTGGATTTGGCACGGAAATCATGTCTCGGTTAGAAACGGAGGCGGCGTCAAACGGGGTACACACGCTAGAAGTGTTCGTACAATCAAACAACGCGAAAAGTCTAGCATTCACCAAAAAACTAGGATTTGTGGAAGCATTCCGTTTGGAGCCAAATACCATCTGTTTTCAGAAACTTGTTCATCGGCCGATGGCCCAAGGCGCAGCAACGGCAGCCTTACCTCCCGACAATCCATATTGGTTCTATTAACTGTGGTCCAAATAGGCTCTTCCTGTAAGAACAAGAAAGAGATAAGATGGGGATGAATGATTCGCTGAAAAGCAAGTATCCCGAACTCGCGTGATGACGAGTTACTTGGAGTTAGGAGCGGCACTACGCTATGTCTCAGACCAGACGTCCAACCATAATTGCAGTTACAGGAATAGGCATAGATGTCATGTTTTCAGATCCGGATGCAGAGCCTGCGCGTCTAGACGTGCCGCCGCATCCTTTTTTACAGGTACTACATAACGGGAAACCAGCGGTTGGCACGGTCATGGTTCGTCCGCAAGATACGATTCAAGTCGAACTTAAGGACACAGAGGCTACACGCGAACTGTCCGTGCAAATTGCTTCGGATGGCATGGAAGCCGTGCTTCGCGTACGTTATACGCCTGGTACGCGGCGCAGATTGCGCACGAGTGGACCGTCCCTGCACGCGACGTTGGAGCTAGACGAGTTTCCTATTGTAGCCGCGAAGTTTAGTCGCGCTGAATTGGAAAACGCTCTCATCTCGCAGCGAATTACAACTCAAATTGATTTTGACGCGATGGAGGAAGTCGCTACCTCCGTAGAGGGCGGGGACTGTGTCTGCGCCACTGGTATTGCTGTCATTCCCGGAGAACCTGAAAGGTATGGTTCCCTGGTCGAAGTCGGTGCTTCCCAGTTGATTGGGATTGTGCCAGTTCATCCGGTTGCATCTGTGCTGGCAGACACGGCGATAGCACGCTGGATAGCGGCTAAGGAAGGGAAACCTGGGGTAACCGTGCGGGGAGAAATTGTGCCCGTTCGTCCAGTGCGAACGCCGCTCCCGAAACTGGGTAAGGGAGTTCGGGAGGAAAGTGGTACCATCTTCGCGAGTCGTGCGGGAAGGGTGGTTCGTACCGCTCGATTGCTTGACGTTGCAGATACGCTGGTGTTTGAAGAAACCCACCAACTTACCAACGGACACGTCATGTTTGATGGTGATGTTGTATTCAAGCAAGATGTTTCCGACGGTGTGGAGGTTGTGGCGGGGGGGAAAGTGTTCGTGTCGGGAAACGTCTCGCACGCGCGAATTTCCGCGGATCAAGGCATTCTGATTTCAGGTGGTGCGGTGGCCGCGACCTTGCGAGCTGGTACGAAAATGGTGGCGTTTTCCGAACTTCTCACCTTGTTCCAAGACTTGCTGGGCGAGATTGAGACCCTTGTGGGAGCGGTAAAACAAGTTGAAGTAATTTATGCAGAACGAGGGCTAAGTCTAGAAACCGGACGAATTCTTACCAAGCTGTTGGAAGATAAATTTCAAGAGTTTAGTCGTTGGCCTCGCGAATTTGAGCACTGGCGAACGTCCCAAGGAACTTCTGCTGGACCAGAGTGGTCGAATTTCGTCTCGGCTTTGACCGGGCAGATTCAATCGGCGAGGCTCACGACCCTAAAAAATGTACGCGGATTAGAGATGTTGATAGAGTTACTTGAACAGCGAATTGCCACTCTGCCAGCGCACAACGAGGCGGACGAGGCATGGATACAGGTTCGCAATGCCGAGCGGTCCGACCTGGTTGCTACGGGTGACATCATTGCTACAGGACACGGTTTCTATCAGTGCAAAGTGACATCTGGGACTTCCGTGAAGGCGGGTGGACAACCTGGTGTACTGCTTGGTTGCGCCGTGGTGGCGCGTACGACGGTACACGCCCGCGAGATTGGGTCTCAGGCGGAGGTTCCGACAACGGTGGAAATTCAAGGGTCTCAAGGTGAAATAACAGCGAAACGAATCTATCCAGGAACCGTTCTCAAGGCGGGGAGTTGGCAATATAAGGTTCAAAAAGAACTTGTGGATGTGACCTGGCCGTAAGGAGGAGTTAGTATGGACGACCGCAACCGCTGCAATTGGGTGACGGACCCTGTCTTATCTGCGTACCACGACGAAGAATGGGGTCAGTTGCCAACGACCGACAACCGCTGGTTCGAATGTTTGATTTTAGAGACCTTTCAAGCTGGGCTGAGTTGGAAAACAATTTTAAACAAACGACAGGGATTTCGGTCGGCTTATGCTGGCTTTGTTGTGGACAAGGTGGCTTCTTTCGGAGAACAAGAGGTGGACAAATTACTTGGGGACCCTGGAATTGTCAGGAATCGCCGAAAAATTCACGCAAGCATTGAAAACGCACGAGTGGCGCAGGAGAAAATTGCACAATACGGGTCCCTTGATGCTTATTTTCGCAGTTTCTTGAGCAAGACAGAAGACCTGCTTAGGGAACTTCAGACGAGTTTCAGGGCGGTGGGTCCCGTAACCGCGGAGAGTATCGCCATTGCGACCGGCCTGATGGCTGCTCCCCACGACGAGCATTGCTGGAAACACCACGAAGATGCGAGAAAAATTGCACACAACACGCAATCCTAGCATAGGAAAGCGGGAGGGAAGTCCTCCTGCTGTTACGTGGTCTCGCGGCGTTCGTCGCTGAACAAAAGCGTGATGGAATAGAGTCCAGCGAGTCCAATAATCACGTAAATGATTCGGCTGACAAGTGACGCTGACCCGCCGAACAAGGATGCCACTAGGTCAAACCGAAACAAACCAACCAAGAGCCAGTTCAGTGCCCCGACAATTATAAGTGTTAAGGCGGTTTTATTCATACAAAACACCCCCTTTTCATATTCAGTATGCTCGTCCTTAGGAAGCGCTATGCCAAGGGAAATTGCGTAATTGGTGTTTATACGGTATTCTAATTCTATATTGGGGGGATTCTAGGCCATGTCCATTGAGGCGCGCATTGAAGAGGCTCTAATTCCTATTCGAGAGGCCATTCAAACGGATGGTGGAGATGTGGAGTTTGTTTCCTATGATGAAGACCTGAAAACCGTGTTTGTTTCTCTCACGGGTCAGTGTGTGGGGTGTCCTGCAAGCGTGATGACGCTCAAAATGGGAGTCGAACGAGCCATCCGGCAGGAAATTCCCGAAATTGAACACGTGGAAGCGTACTAAAGAACATTTGTTGAGGTTAACAATAAACGCGGTGCAATGACTCGCACCGCGTTTTGTGATTTATTTGAGAGGTTTGATGATTTATGAATGTTACGGTTACGGGTGATGCGCTCGTCGTGACCCCAGATAAGGGTCAACGTGGAGAATTCGTTGAACACCTGCTTACCGTAGGTCTTAATTTGCCGCAACGATACACGGAACAACTCTTTTATGAGCAACGCGTTCGTATTGGAGGCGGCATCGCTTTACCGGACGGGATGGTACAAGCGGGTCAGAAAATTCGCCTCGAGGGCGGCATCCTTGACGAGTACGGAGTAGAGTTTGCTTTGCACGGAGCCAGTCGTGCCTCGGCAGCAAACCCTGTTCTTGATGCAAGTGACTTGGCCAAGGACGTCGCGGCGCATGTCCCGCTGGATATCTTATATGAAGATGAACATCTATTGGTTGTAAATAAACCGTCTAACTTGCTGATTCATCCCGGGTCGGAGAGCGATTGGGACAGTTTGGACCATCGTGTGGCTCGCCATTATAGACAACAAGGGATACAACGCCGCGTCTATCATGTCCATCGTTTGGACAAGGATACCAGTGGTGCCGTCCTGTACGCAAAACATGCATACAGCGCGAGAGCTCTTGATGGACAATTAGTGGAGCACAAAATTCACCGTCGGTATATGGCCTTGATTGCTGGGCATTTGCGTCCAAGCGCGGGAACCATAACGGCTGCGCTTGGACGTGATCGCCACGTCTCAGGACGCTACCGTTTATCGCCCACCGGAAAACCAGCGATAACCCACTACAAATCACTGGCGTCTTGTCGTTTGGGCAACGATACCGTTTCATTGGTAGAGTGTGAACTGGAGACAGGTCGTACTCATCAAATTCGGGTTCATATGTCCTCGCAAGGATGCCCTGTGATAGGGGATCGTTTGTACGGCGGGGGCGATGGAATTGGACCGATACGATTTAAATCCGGTCAAGCTCTGCATGCGCGCTTTCTCACGTTTACTCACCCGTACGATCAGCGGGAGGTCGAGGTTCGCGCGCCCCTACCTGAAGACTTTCGAGTGGCCCTACATCAACTGGGACTTGGTACGTTTGAGTAGAGCACGGAGGAATGAGAGGGAGTAGTGTGTCTTCTTCGCGTCGGTCAGTTTGGCAGATGAGTGGGAAATTCATTTGGCGGCTCACGCTGTCACTTGTGAAACACGATATTGCGTCATTGGCAGCCGTGATTGCTTTTTACGCTGCTTTTTCCCTATTTCCTCTCTTGATTCTTATCATTTATGCGATTACATCGCTGTTGCCGAACACACACGTTGAATCCGTACTTTTACCGCTGGTGAGACCGTACTTTCCGGCACTCCAAGCAGCCACAGAGTTTATTTCTTCGAACATAACGCGCCTAACGGAACTGGGCGGAAACTTTGGCGCCATCAGTGCCGTGACGCTCACTTGGTCCGCAACGAGCGGATTCATCGCCGTTCAGCAAGCTCTCGATGTTATTTGGGAGTCGAATCAGCGGTCTTATGTTGCGCGGCGTTTAATTGCCTTCGCGATGCTGGTTGTGTTGTTGCTAACGACGCTGATATCGGCTATCGTGATGGCTTTGCCGTCAATGATAAACCTGCGCATTGTGGAACACGCGCCGTTTTTCCACTGGTTTACGTTTGTTCACGGCATTTCCCGGGTGATGTTTCCACTCTCGCTCTTCCTTGGCTCATTGGTGCTATACCGTGCGTTGCCGTCCAAGTCTTTGCCATGGATCTATCTTGTGCCTGGTGCACTGGTCACAACGGTGTCGCTTGACTCCGGCAGAAAACTGTTCGTCTGGTATGCAGGTCACTTAATGCGTTATCAACTCATCTATGGGAACCTGCTGGCTGCCGTGATGTTGTTGGTTTTATGGATGTACATTGCAAGTATTGTGATGTTATTTGGGGCCGAGGTGTCGACCTCACTTCATGCAATTACGGCCGACAAACAGTGAGGGGACAGCGAATTGAACTGGGCATGGACTTCGGGTGATAACGAGCGACTGAGTATTTGGAACGGCAGTTTCGCGATGGTCAGTATGAGCATCGTCAATGGTTTTGTCGCTATCTACCTGCTCGATGGGCTACATGCGACAAACGGGCAAATGGGACTTCTTAGTTCGTTGCCGAACCTTGTTAATCTCTTTTCGATGCTGGCGGCAGCGGCGATGCTGCGCCGGAGTCGTAGCAAGAAACGGTTCTGTGCAAACGCAACGATGGTTTCACGGTCGTTTTACGTGTTTATTGCCATTGTGCCTTGGCTACCGATTCACAACGCCGCCCTGCTGGTGGTCTGGCTGGTGGCGCTGACCCGTGTGCCCCAATCCTTTGGTGATTTATCTTGGCAAGCCATGATTGGCGATCTCATTCGTCCGGAGCGTCGGTCGAATTTTTTCAGTGAACGCAATCGCATCCTCACCTTGGTCGGGTTGGTGACGACGTTCTTGGCGGGTCTGCTGTTGCAACAGTTTGACAAGCATGCGACGGCGCCGTATCAAGCCGTATTTTTAGCGACCGTGTTTTTTGCTGTGATGGAAGTGTTGTTCTTACTTAAACACGATGAATCGACCGGCGAGGCTTCCGCAATTCTGCCTGAGCCTGGATCAGCCACCGCCTCAGCCACCAAACAAAGTTCGCAAATGACGTGGCTGAGGGCACTGCGTGATAAGCGGTTTCTCATTGTTGTCGGTGCCCTGCTGTGGTTCAACTTTGGCTGGCAGATGTCCTGGCCGCTGTTCAGCATCTATCAGATTACAACCGCGCATGCGCCGGCGATGTGGGTGGGAATGTTTACCGTGGCGAATAGCTTGTCTCAGGTGCTCTCTTTCCGTTGGTGGGGACGGATGGCTGAACGGCACGGCAATGGGAAAATGTTGGCACTGGCCGCGGTCGGAATGGCGACGGCCCCTGTTTTAACCATTGCGTCTACGAATATGTACTATTTGCTGTTGGTCAATCTTTTCACCGGCGTTCCGGTCGCCGGCACGACCCTGCTGATTTTCAACTATTTGCTGGAGGTTAGTCCTGAACGTGATCGTACGGCCTATATTTCGTACTACAACGTGGTGCTGTCCGTGATTGGTTTCGCCGCCCCCGAAGTGGGGATATTCTTTCTTGGGCACATTGGCATGACGGAGGCAATGTGGATTTCTACAACTCTGCGTCTTACTGGTGCGATTCTGTTTTGGGTCGTGGCCGTTTGG
>Ga0156358_1123_pt2 | contig 9541 bp, 9 predicted proteins | sample RifOxyA1_FD_108003 | JGI IMG/M metagenome (GOLD analysis project Ga0156358, IMG submission 108003) | Alicyclobacillus sp. RIFOXYA1_FULL_53_8
AGCCGGAAATAGGGATCCGTGTAACTGCAACACCACGAGGCAACGTTGTGCGATGACTTCTGTGTTTTTAATAGCCATTGGGTATTCCATGAAACGTTGCTCGGCTTCCTTGGCATCGTGCAGCCAACGTACATTATTGAGCGGACGTTCCCCGTGCGGCGTGTGGATATCACAGCCAATACGCATACACGATAAAACATCGTGAATCGGAAACTGCGCAGGAAGCGAATAATGGACATTACTCGTAGCGACCAAAGGGATATACAATTGTTCCGCGAGAGCTGACAGTTTTCCATTCAGCCAAGCCGACTGGGGATAGGCATCTGCTTGTAATTCAAGAAAAAATGCGTTTGGAAATGAATCCTTATAGAGCTTGGCAACTTGCGCAGCTTGGTCATCTTGATGTTGTAATAAAAATCGAGCAATCCGCCCTCGTCGACATCCAGACAATACAATCAAACCCGTACTCAATCGGAGTAATTCTTCTTCTGCCAATGCAGGTTGACGACGGCGCCCTTCCCCCGCGTGCGCCAAGGTTAGCAGTCGGCAGAGATTTTCGTAGCCTTCCTTTGTCTCCGCCAAAACTGTTACATGACCGCCATCTAACAGGGTCAATTCCGCTCCCGAAATTGGCTTGATTCCGTATATGGAAGCCCACTTATGCAATTCTGGCAGGCCGGCAATCGTGTTGTGGTCTGTCAGGGCCAACGCTGACATACCATAGGAAGCGGCTTGCGCTACTAAAGTTTCAATCTGTGCTGCACCATCCAAAAACGAATAAGGTGAATGGGTATGCAAATGAACAAAATCCGCGGCCATTTTTAGTCCCACACACGGTAGATGAACCAGCGAGCATCCGCGCTGCATTCGAGGTCAAATAATCCCCCTTGATGGGTCCAGACACGCCACAGTTGTTTATTCCCCTCTCCATTCCACCATTCCCCCATTTCAATCCAATGGTCAATGACGGTTTGAATTTGGTGACTCACCTCTCCGTCCTGAAATTCACGCGGTTCTCCGATTCCCCCCGCTTCGACCTGAATCAATCGATACACCAGTTTCGTCATCTCTTCACCGCCCATGCAGAGTTTGTTATCCACCTTGTCCTTGCACAACGGCTTGTAAACGCAACTCCCGGAACGTAGGACGTACCCCTATGTGCAATCCATTTGGAAATTTATGATTCACCTGATGAAGCAACTTCTCAACCTCAGATTTCCGTTTCTCCTCACTCTCACGCACCTCGACCCCGAACCGCTCACGCAGATTCTCACGCGCAACAATCTGCCTCACACTCTCGCCCTCATGCCACAGTGAGAGTTGTACAGGTGTCAGTGGTTGTAAATGCTCAGCGTATACTGTCAATTGCTCAATCCCGCAAGCGGGCAACAACTCCAGCCCGGATTGTAATTGAGCTAAAAGAAAATCCAATTGATAGGCTGGATGTTTAAGGGCCCGTTCAAAGCACTGTTTCCCCTCTTCCGTCACCCATTCCATCCCGACTTTCAACGCACCCGTCCCAGTTCGCTCTAAATCACGAGCTAATACTTCCGTCAAGGATGTGAGTTTTAGAAAGTAAAACTCAGGCAAGAGACGTTCATCGATTGCAGTTTTCCAGACACGTGAAAATTTTTCCGGAGGATAGTTCACACTCACACGACCGCCAAGACTCTGATTCAGCCATTGTAGCCACGTCAATGCCGGTTTACCAAACCGTTGTTGCAAGGTTCGTGGGGCCACCGTTTCTAAATCTTCTAAGCGACGCAAACCTAACTCCCACAGTGCAAAACGCGTAGATTCGGGAAGTAACCACAATGAAGCCAGCGGCATCTGACGAATCCATTGTGTACTCACGGTCGCGTTCTCACACGGCTTGCTCTTCAAAGTTTCTTTTAGCCAAGGTGAGAGGCCGGGAGATACCAATAATTCTTGCTCACGCACCTTAAAGTAACTCGCATCACGAACTCGTTCCACGCCGCTCCACGCAACCAATGACTTAGCGAGAAACGGGTTCTCAGCGAGACCGAGACGAAAACGCTGTTCCGTTGTGAAGAGGGCTTGCAAACGAAGCATCAGGTCGCGTACTTCCCGTAGCGGAGGCTGAGCAGCAGGAATTTGCAGTAAAAAGGAGTGATCAGAAATGGTTTCCAGCCACGGGCTAAATGTCCATAATAGCTGCCACACCCGTTTTACGAGTTCACTCGGACCTTCGCGCTCAGAGTCCTCACAGAGCGTTAAGGAGGGTACCAGCGCCTGCGCTGACTTCGCTTTCATACCGCTGTGAACTCCTTGTTTGCGCGCCGAAATAGACGCATCTGTCACTTTGTCTTCTCGTATGCTGGCCCACAGGGAAGCCTCACAATCTGCGCGTACCCCTTCGCCACGGCCAAACAAAAAGAAGCGCATTTCTGTTCACCCTGTCTCCATGTGACGTAGAGTTTGAGCCTATTTGGCTAGATGCCTAAACAAGAACATATGTTCTGTTTTTGATTATTATACCCTCCGAACAGACGAAAATACAAACGTATGTTCGTATTAAAATCATTCATTATTGTGCAAAATATGTATGTGCACATATTTACGTAGGGCCACAAAATTTTCTTGCGAAATGAACTCCTAGGTTGCAACGTTTTGCTTCTACAAAACGTCTTTATTAAAGTAGAAGAGAAGATTAGGAAGGGCGATTCAAATGGATGTTGGATTTTTCGTAACGGTTCTTGTCTTAGCTATTTTACTCGGGGTGGTCGCCCGCCTTACCTTGGCAGGCAATCAAGAGGCATTGAAGGACAGAGGACAAAATCAAACGCCGGACGCCCTAGCCGATGGCTCCGAATCTCACCCCCCTCATCTCCACGTTCTATAGATTTGTTGAGCCATTGCTGTTTTTCTCTCATCTAATTCGGGAACAATTCGATGCCATCGTGGTTCAATTTGGCCTTCTTCTGCGAACCACGACGCTTCTTCTTCCGGCCAAGTTGAAAGAGGAACAAGCGCTGGCTTCGTCACGTTTGTTTCCGACGTCTCCTCATCTATTCCCGTCGTTGCAGTCCCATCTCTACTATAAGTGTGTACCAGGTCCAACAATGACTCCACGCCTATCCCGACTTGCTCCAGTGCCTGCAGGGGATCCCGTTCCAGGTCCCCAACCAAGTGATAAATAGCAGCCAGCACATGTTTGCAAGGTGACTCAAACCCCATACACGTACACGTTGACGTCGATTCAATGCGACCGGCGGCTTCTTCATTCGGGAACAACTGCAGTCCTGATGATTCCACAAACTCCACAAAATCTTCCGGCCAGACTCCGGCCAACATGGAGGCTAACCAATCCGGACGCTGACTCAACCACGCCGCAACCTGATGTGTACGCGCAGACGACCAACTGACCATTGGAATGCGAACCTGATACGCCTCTCCGCCGTAGCCAATATTCTTTATTTGAGCCGTAATTTGGCCCTCTTGAAAACGCAGATTCCCTACAGAACCTTGTTTCGCCGCCGCCTTTGCCTTGCGCAGGCGGCTGGTTTCCAAGCGGTCGAATAGCGGCTTCCACTTTAGCTCCACCAAAGAAACCCGCGTCGTCTTTTTCACTGCCATCTATTTCACTCCCCACAGGCATCTGGCGCTATCATCGTTCCACGGCGGTTTCTTCATTCAATGCAAACAGCCCCCGCAACTCATCGTCATCGAGTTCCGTCAGCCAAGCTTCCGAATCTCCGACAACCGTTGCTGACAATTGCCGCTTTGACTCAATTAATGTGTCAATCCGCTCTTCCAGAGTTCCTAGGCAAACCAACTTATGCACCTGCACATCCTTCGTTTGTCCGATCCGAAATGCTCGATCTGTCGCTTGGTCCTCAACAGCCGGATTCCACCACCGGTCAAAGTGAAACACGTGATTTGCGCGTGTTAAATTCAGCCCTACCCCCCCTGCCTTCAAGGAGAGTACCAACACAGGAGCCGCATCCTTGCCCGTTTGGAACGCCTCCACAATCTCGCCGCGCGTCTGAGCCGTGAGTCCGCCGTGCAAAAACTTTGGTCTCCAACCAAAACGGCCCTCCATCGCGTCGCATAAGAGTTCACCCATATCTCGAAATTGCGTAAACACGAGCGCAGCGTCGCCTTCCGAAACAACATCCTCCAACAGGTCCAACAGCAAATTCAACTTTCCCGACCGCGCGACGTCCGTGCTGCCGCCTGTGACTAAGCATGGATGGTCGCAAACCTGTTTCAGTCGAACCAAAGCCGCCAAGATCTGCCCCCGCCTAGACATCGACACGCCGCGGTTGCCCACCCCAACGAACAAACGATTGACAAACGACTGGTACAGAGCCGCTTGTTCGGTTGTAAGGCTGGAATACTCCCGCACTTCCCATTTTTCCGGTAATTCGACTTGAATCGCTGGATCCGTTTTATGCCGACGCAACAAGACCGGCCGTAATAAATGTTGCAATTTGCGCGCCGCCAGCGACTGCGAGTGATTTGCCACCGGCTCCGCAAATTCCTTGCGAAACCAAGCCAGAGTGCCCAAATATCCAGGGTTGGTAAACTGAAAAATCGACCACAATTCTTCTAGGCGATTTTCCACAGGCGTACCCGTCAAAGCGATTCGGTGCAAAGCCAACAATTTGCGCACGGCTTGTGCCTGCTTGGTCTGTGCATTTTTAATATTTTGGGCCTCATCTAAAACCAGGACATCCCACGTCCGATCCGTGAATTCCTCCAAATCACGCATCACCGTCGCATAGGTGGTCATCACTAAATCGTACTCTTCAAAGGCCTCTTTCAAGGGACTCTGTCCATTGACCTGAGTCACATTACGCGCAGCCCCGTGGTGCACATAGACACGCAGTTCAGGGGTAAACCGAGCAATTTCCGCACGCCAATTTTGCAACAAGGAGGTCGGGCATACAAGCAAATGGGGGGCACGATTCAGATTTTGTTCTTTCACGTATTGCAGATACGCTAAAACTTGAATCGTTTTACCAAGGCCCATGTCATCCGCCAAACAACCGCCGCAGTCAAACTTGCGCAGCTGAATCAGCCAGGAATACCCTACCGCCTGGTAATGTCGCAACGTCCCCAGGAATCCCGCCGGCGCGGCCACCAGTTCCGGCGCCTCCGCTTTGCTCAGCAGGTGAATCATTCCTCTGGCTTGCTCCGCCTCATCCAAGAAATCTAAATCTATCGAGACTTCGTCATCCGCCACAGCTTCGGACATTAAAACAGAACGCGAAAACTGAACGAGATCCACGGAGTTCTTGTCACTGCTGCCCATCAATGCGCGCACTTGATTTAATATCGACTCGAGGGGGACTAACCGCCACGATCCGTCCAGTTGGATGACTGGCGTGCGCTTCTCGACCATCTCTTCAAATTCTTCTCTTGTAATCAACGTGTCGCCAACCACAACCGTCCAGTCAAAATCCACAAGTTGCTGTGCATCAAACCAGCTTTGCCCCCGATTTACCCATGCTGACGAGGCGACCTTGCTCTTCACCCGCTGCACTTGCACCCGAATTTTCACATCAGAGGCCTGATCTGCGTTCAACTCCGGGGTGTGTACAGAAAATCCAAGTGTAGTAAGTTTAGGTAACTGGGTTGTGATTAAGTCGAGCACCGCTTCCGGAGGGATGACACAGCCTGCCGGAGCACGGGCCTCAAGACTTGCTTGAATGGGGCCACATTCTGCTCCTGCCTTCCACAGATCCTGTAAGATCCACTCATCGGGCGCAATCAGGACATCATTTCCAATTCTCCACTCGCGTCCACGTTGACTCCACCATTCTTTCAAGGGAACACGAATCCCAAACAGGTTATGTACAATATAGTACTCCAAACGCCAATCCACATCGGATCGCGTCATCGGCGGTAAAAGTTCAAACTCAACGTGATAGTAGGCCCGGCCGCTGCGGTCGTACAGCCACTCTTTGCGCCAGCCGCTGGGCTGAAAAGATTGACGCAACATCCGCCATACCAACCACCCATCCGCTGCAAAATAGGGGGGCTCTACGTTGTCCCAGAGTGCCGCTTGCCACCGCTCCACAACTTCATCCTCGCCGCGGTAAGACACCCGAAATGCGGCGTTTGCAGCTCCCAAACTAAGGTTCGGCTCGGGTTTGGTTAACAGGGGCCGGACAAAGTAGTCCGTGCACAAGCCCACCCAAGCGTCGAGAAGAATTTGACCGTGATCACGTTTTGGCCAAGCAAAACTAGCTTCCCACCCGGGTGCCCACTGTTCATCTGCGCGACTCGTATAGATGAGGCGCAGGGCACGCCTGCGCTCACTCGTCCACGCCGGTACCCAGCGTCCCACGTACTCCTCCGTATGTCCGCTCCAATGGGACCAACCATCCTCCTCCGCTTCGGCAGCTCGCAAGCAGGCGCGAAATATCTCCGGCAGCGAAATGCCCGCCGGTGCCGCAAAAGGTAGAAATTCATGCCGCGTCACCATCACACGAGCCAATCTCTGAATTCGCACATATAAAGCAAGTTCGGGCGACAAGTTCCAATCGAATGAAAAATCCGAAAGTTGCTGAATCGCACGCACAAAACGCAAAGCCGGCGCGACCAGACGAGCGCGACCTGTTTCGTCCAAGGACGTGGAAAAACCCTCGATTCCCGCCTGTTTGAGCCAATCTTGCAGATGCTCCAAACCGTCCACAACTAAGGCTTGAACATCCTCACCCAGCGCCGTCCCCTCTTGATTGGATACAGCCTCCAGCCACAACATACCGTTCCCTGGCGTTGACCATATTTCTCCTGGGATGTAGCGTCCGCACAAAACCAGGTTCTGTATATTCCATGACGGTCGGCCGAATGGTATAGAGTTGTCTGTCATTCTCGTCAAACCACCCCTCGCACCCCGTCGATTTGCGTTAAATTCTCGGGCACACGTAAATGTAAACGTCTCTTCATTATAAACCTCATCCGGCCTGCTGCCTAATGTGACACTTCACACGCATATTTGCGCACCTCTCCCCGTATCTTTCAACATGTCCCAACATTTTTACTCCGATGCCTGCCCGTACTGGGGCACAAGATTCAGAAGTCTGAGGAGCGATAGCATGCCATGGACCAATAAGGTGTTTGTCAATAATCTTGTGCTAGATTTTTTCGTCTCTATGGGTATGGTGATTGGTGGCGCCTTGCTGGGTGGATTAGGCGCAGTTCTCCGACATTCTCCGCCGATGGCGACCATGCTGAACCTAGCGGATCAGTTGAAAGTATGGGCTTTGGTCAGCACGCTTGGCGGTACGATGGACACACTAAGAATGATTGAAACCGGGGTCCTCGGGGGGCAAGTGTTCCCGATGGCAAAGCAACTCGCGTATCTGCTTGCGGCCTTCGTGGGCAGTCAATTGGGGTTTTGGTTAATCCGCAGTTTGGCAGGGAGTGACAGGCCTTGAGTTGGCGCACTTGGTTTCAGGTCGCGCTCGGAGTGATCCTTGGGGCTGCCCTGATGACCGTCTACCAGGGGCGTGAAATGGATCACATGAATCAAGAATTCATAGACCTCCAGCAAAAATACGAGTATTTGCAACAGAAAAACACACAACTGCAAACACGCTTACAGCAAACACATCCGACGTCCCCCTCGATTCAGGGTTTTCGAGTCCAAGCCAAGGCACCTGATGCCTTATCCGAGTTGGAAGGCATTCAATTTGTCAAACAGCAGTTATCCTTTCTCATTGGCCGACCTCTGTTGATTCTTCAGGAACATCCAGATTTGCCGTTTCGTCTGCTCGATGGGCGCACATTTTCCGTTGGCCAAGAAAAATATACCGTCCGTCTGACAACGGTCGTTGTCGATCAAATTCCTTACCTGCGCATAACCGCAAGCGTGAGCGGCTGAGAGCGTTAGCTTTTTGTTTTGCTAAAGTTGCAGTACGATAGAGAGGAAGTCGTAGCCATCGCGGTTGATTGGAGTGACATACGTGGCCTTATACAGTGAAATGACCCGCGAAGAATTACAAATGGAACTGGACAAGCTTCGAGACCAAGGACAAAAAGCATTTGATGAGGAAAACTGGCCGGAGTACGAAGTTTTGATGACGAAATGGTATTTAGCAAAATCGTATTTGATTCGTCCGACGGCGAATATTGAAATTGGACGGTCTTACCGCCTCACAGAGGAACTCGACCAACTCACGGTATCCAAACTCGAAGGCGTCATGGCTTGGGGCATTTTGATGTCAAACGGAAGAGAAAAAGCGGTTCCGCTTGCCATGCTCGCTGCCCACGAATAAGTGCCACATACATCTCCTGATGCCAACGGAGATGGCAGGGACAGGCGACGAGGCAAAGCTTCCTCGTCGCCCAAAGCCCTATTCTATCGCGTCATCAGGGGTTAATAATTACATCTTCGAGCTGCTTTGGCGCACGATTCAGCGAACGCGCCCCGGTCTCCTCAATGATGACCAAGTCCTCGATACGAACACCAAATTTCCCCGGCAGGTAGATACCAGGTTCGATGCTCATGACCATACCTACCTCAAGGATCTGCGAATTTCCGCCGACCACAAACGGTGGCTCGTGAATATCTAAGCCTACGCCATGACCCGTTCGATGCGTAAAATATTCTCCATAGCCGGCGTCGGCAATCACCTGACGGACTCGCTCATCTACCTCGCCTAACGTGACCCCAGGCTTGGCCGCTTCAATGCCCGCCAACTGCGCTTGCAAGACAAGGTTATAGACACGTTCAATTTCGACATCGGGTTGACCAAGGATGAACGTTCGCGTGATGTCGCTACAGTAATGCTCAACAATGCCACCCGTATCTACAATGACTGTACTGCCCTGCACCAGTAAGGAATCGTCTGGTTCATGGTGAGGCGCTGCAGAGTTCAGACCGGCCGCAATAATCGGCGCAAATGACATCCCTTGCGCTCCCGCCTCTTGCCATAACACGGCTAACTGCTTGGCAGTCTGAGCTTCCGTCATGCTCGCGGACAGATGAGTTTTTATGCTTGCAACCACCTCATCCGCCAGTTGTGAAGCTTTCTCCAATTCTTGCTTTTCTTGTGCGTCCTTGCGTGCTCTCAGTTGAGCCATCAAATCATCCCCGTTGACGGGGACCAGCGCTTGCGGTCGGGCTGCCATGAGGGCCAGCAGATGTCTTGTTTCCCAACTTCCGTCGATGGCAATCACAGCATTCGTATCCAGCTCCTGTGCTAGCAGCGGATAGGGACTCACACCGTCTTTCCACCATACTTTGTCCACATTGGCCACGGCCACTTCCTGCTGAAACATTTCATGCGCCAGCAATACCGTCTTACCCTGGGCGGAAATCCACAAAGCGCTCGCACGTTCTCCAGTTTCCAACCATAGTCCCGTTAGGTAATACACATTCGCAGATGAGGTGACGAGGATCCCATGAACCCCTTCCTGTTCCAAACGCTCAATTAACTTCTCGCGACGACTTTTGTAAACTTCTTTTGCAGACATCGGCAAGCTCCCTTTTGATTGATTCACACGACATGCCTGATTTACCAAGTTCACTCCCTAGTGTAGCAGAAGCTGCCCCAAATAACCGCCG
>Ga0156358_1011_pt5 | contig 9530 bp, 10 predicted proteins | sample RifOxyA1_FD_108003 | JGI IMG/M metagenome (GOLD analysis project Ga0156358, IMG submission 108003) | Alicyclobacillus sp. RIFOXYA1_FULL_53_8
TCTTCATCGTCGCAGGCGTGTACTTTTCCTTGCGTCACAAATCGCAAGCCCTGGCCGTCGTAGCCGCCGCGGGATCGTTCCTGGTTCCCTTTTTGGTGAGGAGTTCGGAGCCAAACGTCTGGTTTTTCGTGGGTTACGAACTGGTTTGCTCGACTACCTTCCTTTACTATTCGGTGCGCAAGAACTACCGCGTCTTGTACTACGAGGCGCTCGTGCTGCTGCATGCGGCTTTTGTGGCCACGCTGATTGTCAGTCGAAAGCCGATTTTGGAGCCACGCAACTCCGTCCTGGCTGGCGGATTAATCTTGCAACACGTGGCATTGCTCTACACCTACCTGTTCCTGGAACCAGAGAGCAAGCGTGCGCAGCTTACGCTATTTTCAAGTTTTGCGCTCACTCTTTTGTGGTGGGATGGTCTTTTGAACCTCACCTCTAGTTTCAAATGGCTGTTACTCTGTTTTTTGATCGTCTATCTCCTGCTTGCAGCATGGCAACGCAAGCACACAGTACGGTTGGTTCTTACCGGTTCGATTGCCTCCTTTGCCCTGTCGCTGTATCTGAACCAAGTGCTCAATGGAGCCAATAAAGCGTCGGCGCTCTTACTTGAGGGCACCTTGACCGCACTGCTAGGTTTGTATCTTAAGAACAAGTTCCAACTTATCGTGGGTGCCATCATCTACGTGGTCGCCCTCGTGCTCGTACTCACCCATCCGCTACAAACCCTCAGCTCCGGGTATACGGTAGCCTGGATTTTGGGGCTCGTGACCCTGCCCGCTATCCGTAAGTACATGTTCCTATCCACGTACCAACTGATCTTGTTTTGGCTTGAGGCGGTCTTGTTGCTCACCTTTGTCACCGAAGTTACGAACGTCCTTACTCAGCATCGATCCGTTGACTTGCAACACCTGTCCGTCTCCTTCGCCTGGATTGCCTACGCTGCACTCCTGGTCGCTTATGGCATCCTGCGCAATCTCAGGATCGCCAGGCTCGCGGGCGTCTTCCTGCTTTTTCTAACCTTGGCGAAGCTCATCGTGATTGATATTCCAAGCGTATCGGTGTTCATCCGTGCGGTCTTGTTCATTGGTCTCGGCGGCGTTGGCATCCTGGTTTCAAGACTGTTCTACCGCCGCGGCAAAGAGGAGTCCTAGGACCACCGGGGATCACGAGGGACCCCAGAGAAGCACAAGGCAAAGCCCCACCATGTGCAAAGCCCCCACCCGAGTGCCAGGACGGCACCGATGTGGGGGTTTTGCGATCGGACTTTGAGGGTGGGGCTTTGTTACATCAGAGAGTCAGAAGTTACTCTGACATTTCCTTTTTAAGACGTTCTAGATCGTCTTCAACGGCCGACTTGCGCCGGATTTGATCCAACTCTTTGGCGACTGAATCGCGATGGTCCAGCGGATCGTCGAGAATCCCCTCATCCGTCAGGGATTGCATGGCGGCTGCACGGGCGGTCATTTGATCCGCTTTGTCCTGAGCGCGTTGCAGACTATCGCCGACGTTGCCAAATTCCTTGCTAATCCCGCTCGCAGACTCACTCATTTTTACTTCCGCCTTGGAGGCGTTATACGTTGCCTTGGTCACTTCTTTTTGGATTTTAAAGGCGGCAATCTTATCCTGATACTTTTTCTCTGCGTCTTTCAGGCGGTCCACCTGGGCCGTAATCCGCTCCAGGCTCTGTTTGAGCATCTCAACCTGTTCTGCAGTTTTGTGTTTGCGTTCCAAGGCGGCCGACGCGAGGTCTTCGCGACCCATCTTCAGAGCAGCGCGCGCTTCACTTTCACGCTCCCCTACTTCTTTCTCGGCCTCAAAGACTTGACGTTCCAACATTTTCTGTTCGGTCACGACATCTGCCAAATGGCGTTTCACTTCCTGCAGAGCGGAAAGCATTTTCTCGTAACTCAAGTCCAAGGTCGCGTTCGGATCCTCCAAAGACGTAAGAAACTTATTGATTTTCGACTCCGCGATTTCACTTGCACGCTTGAACAATCCCACGGTTCGTAACCTCCCTAGTCATTTAAAGTTAATACGAGCTTGGGCGCTTCAATGGCGTGATCCGCTCGCGTTGGCGTGATGGCGGTGCCAATCGCAAAGTACTCAATCACGTGCGAAGCCCAGCCGTGCGAACCTTCTTCCACGCGCACGCCAACTATGCCCTCGGCCTTTTCCTCGTGTGCTTCCTGTTGCATGCGCTCCATGGCTAATTCTCGAGCATCATAGAGAGCTTGCGTGAAATTTGGCATTTCGACATTTTGACCCGCGTTACCGAGACTCTGTAGGATGCCTTGATGGGCCACGTGGTACACGCACGATCCCATGACCAGCGAGAGGGGGCGATAACCCGCGCGCAGCAAGGTCCAAAAATCTTGGCCCGACAAGTCACTGGTGAACGGCTTATTATGGAAGGTGCGGAAGTTCGCCGTTTTGTCTCGGGCCACCACGGCCGTGCCAATCGCCAGAAACTCAGCGAGGTCCGCTCCCCATTCGTGACGATTGATGTGCAGCCGCACCCCCACCACTCCGTCCGCGCCAAGGGCCTGGGCCTCTTCCTCAAGTCGACTCATCGCCAACTCACGAGCGTGGTACATGGCTTGCGAAAGCACGGTCATCTCCATGTTCTGCTTCCATCGCCCTGCTTGAAAGCCGATGTGATAGACGGAACTACCCATGACTAGTCCAATTGGTTCAAATCCGGCTTCCCGCACCAGCAGATATTCGTTGACGGAAAGGTCCGAGGTAAATACACCCTCGGGGTTGCCTTGGCTACGAAGCCCTTTCAGGCGTTCCAGCGCGTGTTCGGGTAGGTCCTGATATGTCTCTGCCATCTGTCTCCTCCTTCACTTATCCCGCTAATCCTGTTGTAGGGAAAGAGCGTTTGTGCTCAAGGACAGCGCGGTCTCGATGTTGAGCGGTGGCATCTGCCGCGGTGAGGAGATGACGGTGCCCATCGACACAAATTCCAGCACGTGATCCGTACGCGTGTCGTTCTCCCCTCGTTCCACCTCAACCTCATAAACATGCAGCTTCGTTTCGTGGGCTAACACGCCGGTCCCCCCGGCTTGCACAGATTCGTGCACCATGTTGCGCATCGCGGCGTGTCGTGTTTGGTAAACGGAGTCCGTAAACATCGGCATTTCTTGGTTACTCCAGCTTTGCTCACGCCACGTATCCCGAGCCGTGGTGTACTGATAATAGACGCTTACCCCCAGTGCAACGGAGACTGGAATCGCGCCTGCCGCGAGCAGCTTGGCGAGATCCTGACCGGACACCGTGCAAAGCACGGGATTTGCGGAAGGAGCGAGGCCCTCCATCGCTACAGCGGTGCCGATGGCGACAAATTCCGTTTCATGGCCTGCGTAAGACGGCATTTTCGTTTCCAAACGAACCCCCACCACGGCGTTGGCGCCAAGTTCCTTGGCTTCTTGCTACATGCGCGTGAGCGCGAGATGCCGGCCCTGATAGAGAGCATCGGAAATCGAACGCACCTCGCCCGAGCTCCAAGAGCCGCTAAAGTTCGCCTTGGAATAGGCCACATGGTAATAGGAACTGCCCATGACTAACCCAAGCGGACGGAATTTGTAGTTCTTCATCAGCAACCACTCGTTCACCGACAGATCACTTGTCCACGGGAGGGCACCGGTTCTCTGGGTATCCAAGCGCTGGCGTACGTAACCAGGCAGTTGCCCACGCGCGAGCGCCGTCCGTGTATCATCGGCACGGTCTGGCTGTGGTTGATAGGACGCCGGGATCTGCACAGCCGACGTTCGGTCGGATGTTTGGGTAGATGGCTGGGTCGGCGTTTGGCTCGATGTTTGGGCCGACGTGCGCTTTCCAAACCATGGCAAATCGTTCACCACCTTTCCACAAGAAAAATATTAAAGATTGGGGCACCGTTGCGCGAGCGGTCAGGGCGTCAAGCACCGCACCGTCCATCGCACCATCGTTGTGCGAGCGGTCAGGCCGTCAAACACCGCACCGTCCATCTGCCGCGGCTTCAGGACATCAAGAATCGCTCCATCGCTGCGCGAGCATCCGCGTGCTGCTGAGCATGGGACTCCAAGGAGGACGACAATTCCTCCAGCCATTCAGAAAAAGCAACAGCATCGGTCTTCAGGACAATTCCGCGCACGACCTTGGCCTTTTCCGTCGAGAAGCCATGCTGGTTTTGCAAGCGGTATTCTACCGTGTCAAAACGCACTCGAATGGTCTTCACAGGGCTGATTTTCGAAAACAAGGAATGACTCCTCGTTACCTCTACTAAATCCGGCAAGGCCTGTTCTAATCGTACGGCGAGAGCCTCAATAAAAGCTTTTTCGTCTGCAGCACTTAACCGCCACTGGGCGGCGGATAAGTCGAAGGCAAATCCGTCTTGCAAACATACCCTCCCCTCTCTCTTCACAATTCAAATTTTACCATATTGTACACGACGTAAATAGACCCCTGGTGGATTACGGGCCATCCAATACTTCCCTTCCCTCTCTTGCTGTTACTACCAGCGGCGCGTGCTGCCAGATTTGGCTACCCAATTGCGGAAAATGACGTAGAGGAGGATTGAGTTGGGGAGACAAGGGGGGGATTGAGTGGAGGAGAGTGGGGAGGGCGGGTGGCTGGGGCTAAGTAAGTGTGCAATAAGGGAACATGGTTCCCTTAAACGGGAAAACCGGAGTCAGAGGAGGTCAATAAGGGAACAGAGTTCCCTTATTTTCCGAATTCCGATGGTTTTGAGCTCATTTTCCCGAGTTAAAGGAACTTGGTTCTCTTATTTGCACGGGTGGACCTGAGAATCCGTAAATAAGGGATCAGAGTTCCCTTATTTTGTCGGCAGATGATTCGGCCAGCCAGACAGTTCGTGCGGCAAACGTAAGTCCTTCGACCCTCGACCCTCGACCCTCGACCCGATGGGCCGCGGTGCCAATTACGTGCGCAAATAAGGGAACAGGGTTCCCTTAAACGGGAAAACCGGACTCAGAGGAGGTCACTAAGGGAACAGAGTTCCCTTATTCTCCGAATTTCGATGGTTTTGAGCTCATTTTCTCGAATTAAAGGAACCTGGTTCTCTTATTTTCACGGGTGGACCCGAGAATCCGTAAATAAGGGAACAGAGTTCCCTTAAACGGGAAACCGGAACCAGAGAGGGCAACAAGGGAACAAAGTTCCCTTGTTTTCCGAATTTCAATTAGGCACTAAACGATAGTCTATTCGCCCTCATCGTTCCGGTTAGCCGACAAATTGGACCCAAACGCAAAAGGTTTTAATTGGAGTTTGAGGGGCACGAGTCGGTTGGAGGAAGTATAATCCAAAAGCACGCGGCGGGCTTCTGCAGTCCCTGCAGTCGACAAAGTCGGCCAGAACGCCAAAAAGGGGTGCGGGGATTTGCCTCAGCGGAAAATCGGCCCGTCCCCCGTTACAGCTTCGAATAGATGAGTTTTGCGAAGCAGCGCGACCACAGGTTGGGTCTTACGTGGTTCCTGACTCCCACTCATCGGGCTTAGTCACTCCTGCGAACTCTTTTAGTGATCACCTGAATTACCCTTACTCGGATTCGTAATGCTCCACTCATCGCTTTCCGGGTCATAGTCGATGGTGATTCCATCCAATAGTTCCTGTCCTCGTTCTAGCAGAATTTCAACGCCTGATTCACTGAGAACACACTCGTCGGTCTCCTTCTGTACATCCAATCCCAAACCGTAATGAGCGTGATTACCGTGAGCATGCGAAACAAAAGCGCGTATGCGCAATTCCTTTTCTGCTTCTTGGTTCAGGATTTCCTTGAGCATGTCGGCCGCCTGCGCACTGATGGTACACTTCATCCAAAATCCACCCCTAATCTGAAATGAAATCGAAGAAACGATCCCCACCAGAAAATCATGAAGTTCCTTAGCATGAATGTCAAACTCGCCGTGGTCGCCGGAGGGCACCGGGGCTACGGTCGCGGTGCCCTCAACGGTCAAGCACAGAGAGTCGGGCGCTTTGCTTTAGGCACCGGCGTGGGAAATCGACCATTCAATAACATTTCCGACCGTTTCCAGGCCGATGGACTGACAGAGTTCAATTTCCCGTTTCCAGACGGCTGCAGTCATCAAGACATCTTCGTCGGCACAGTGGCGGTTCGTGATTGGAATTCCAAGCCACTCGCAAACGAAGTCGAGGGTTGGAACTTTGCCGAGTCGCAGCAAAGACTGCGCGACGACCGCCGTGTCAACAACAATGGGGTGAATTTGGGTTTTCCAGAGCAAGCGGGTGTGCCGTTGCAAAAAGGATACCTCGTGGCGCGCGTGGTGAGCAATCCAAACGCGGTTGGCCGACAGGGACAAGGCTCGAAACAGCACATCCCGCCATTCCTTGCCCCCTTCAATATCCTCCCGACTAAGGCCGGTGAGTTGCCAAATCAGCTCCGGAATTTCGTCGACCCGCTCATGACGTACAATGTCATACTGGTCGATGACGCACGGCAAGTCTGATCCGCGGGCGCAGCCAGCGGCCAGTGATAGCACCTTATCGTTCATCGCCGAAAATCCACTCGTCTCGATGTCCACAACAAAGTAGTCGGCATCCTCCAAGCGAGTATCCCAGATGCGTTCGGCCCAGTTTTCGTCGGCCGGGTTGTCCGCGAGTTCCTGGCGTATGTTCCGTTCATTCGGGCGCGGTCTCCAAAAGGCCATCCCCCATCACCTCGGTTTCGTGAACCGGCGATGGACCCACCGTTCTAACTGTTTCGCCGTTTCTAAATGGTGAACCAATTGTTCCTTTTGCTTGGAGTCCAGTTCCCCCAGATGAATGCAATCGGACACCGGACGCTCAGAGCGAAGATCGGCCACCTGGGCGGCCAAACGGATTGCCCAGCCAAATTCCAGGGCAGACTCGATACGTGCCAGCCATGATTCAGGAAAAACCCCTTGCTCTGCCAAACATTTCATACGATCCAACGTCGACGTATGCGAGCATCCATTTACAATCGCCAACAGACGAATGCTATGGACCATCGGATTTAGGTACCCGTCCTTGATATTTACCGCCTCGCCGCGCGATCCGCTAACTTTGCGTAGATGGCCGAAGACATCCAGAGCGACCGTCCGATGGATGCCCAAATGCGCCATCTCCCAACAAATGAAAGGGGACTCACGAACACCTTGCCAGACCGGATCGACAATCTCGGTCCAAGTTCGAGAAGACGCGGACAAAGGGACACCGTCCAACGTCATAAAGAGGTAGCGCGCATTCTCCCAATCTGGGAAATCAAAGTAACCCTGAATACGCGTCTGCCATTCGAGCGTTGTCCCAATCCATCGAGGATTGGTACTCATTACAAAGCCCTGACACAGCGGATAGCCGAAATTCTGCATCCGCCCGATGAAGTTAGATAGAAAGGGACCGACATCTTCGGGAGCCAGGCTCGGCGCAAGGACGACCGCATGATCCAAATCACTGTGCAAGAAGTCTTCGCCTCGCCCGCCCGACCCGAGGACAATATATTCCATGCCATCACGAAGGTTCTGCGGGATTTGCTGCTGCCACACAAGTTGTATGAGCTCCGTACGAGCACTTGTCAGAGCCACGAGCCAGTCGGATACCCTTTGCCCGCAAGCGATGTATTCTTGCGCGCTTGTCAGTAGCCATGCTTGCCACTTTCTTATTTGCTCGCCATATTCGTCCCGGGAAAACCACTCCGGGTCGAGTGAGGGTACCCTCGCTAGGCTCATAGGCTTCATTCCCATCCAACACCTAAAATCATCGTACCTGATTCAGCTAAAGTAAGGAAAGAAATACCGGAGTCCGGCAAGGAAAGTCCCTTGGCCGATCCTCCGGTAGAGGGGAGCGAGGTTAGAATTAGACCGACTCTTTCGCGGGCGACGGCTTGAGCAACAGTCCGTCTTTGAGGACACGTGGCAGTTCATCCATCGTGAGCATCTCCGGATATGCACTTTCATGGTGCAAGACGGTATCGAGGCCCATGATTTCTTCCTCACGTGTGACGCGGAAGCCCATCACAAGGTCAACCACTTTAATCAGGACAAACGTCCCGACTCCGGAGAAGACCCACGTGACCAACACGCCAACGGCTTGCAGCAACAACTGGTGCGGATTCCCGTAGAACAAGCCGTTTGCACCGGCCGAATTTACCGCCACGGTGGCAAAGAGTCCGGTTGCAAGAGCACCCCAGGTACCGCCGATGCCGTGGCCGCCGAAAGCATCCAGTGCATCGTCATAGCCAAGTTTCTCTTTCATAAAGGTTACGGCGAAGTAGCAGATGATTCCGCCAAGACCGCCGAGAATAATCGAACCAATCGGGCTCACAAACCCTGCTGCCGGGGTAATGGCAACCAATCCAGCCACAGCTCCCGCACTTGCTCCAACCAACGATACGTGCTTTGTACGCCAGTACTCTACCAACATCCAACCAAGTGCGGATGCTGCCGTGGCGGTGTTCGTTGTCAAGAAGGCCGATGCAGCCAAGCCGTTGGCCTGTAACGCACTGCCGGCGTTAAAGCCGAACCAACCAAACCATAAGAGACTGGTACCGAGCAAGACCAACGGTACATTGTGGGCCTTAATTGTCGGAGATCCGTGTTCTGCGCGACGACCGAGGTACATAGCAGCCACCAGACCGGCGACCCCCGAACTAATGTGTACGACTGTGCCGCCGGCAAAGTCGAGCACGCCGAAGTTACGCAACCAGCCACCCACGCCCCATACCCAGTGAGCCAGCGGATCGTAAATGATGGTCGTCCATAAGACGATAAAGACGAGAAAGGAGGAAAACTTCACGCGTTCCGCCAGGCCACCGACGATGAGGGCCGGAGTGATGACCGCGAACATCAGCTGGAAAATCGCAAACGCTTCATTCGGAATCGTTGCCGCGTATTGCGTAGCCGGTGCGGCACCAACGTGGTTGAAAAACGCCCAGGAAAGATTCCCGATAATGTGGTGCACATCTGGCCCGAACGCGAGGCTGTAGCCAAACAGCACCCATTGCACGGAGACGATAAGGATGACGGCGATAACTTGGAACATGGTCGTAATCACGTTTTTCTTGCGTACCAATCCACCATAGAAGAAGGCCACGCCCGGTGTCATAATCAACACCAGTGCAGATGACACCAACACCCAGCTGGTATCCCCCGGACTAATCGCGGGCGTGCTGGTGTCCGCGAACGCTAGGGACGGGAAAAGCAATGACATCAACAATCCCGCGAAAAAGAACGCGCCTGTCTTTCGAAATAGTTTCATCTCTTCCCCACCCTCTGTTTAATGTAATGTAATATGACACACAATATTTTGTTATTTCTAATTTAACGGGGAACTTCGTTTGTGTCAATGACGCAAATTCATTTTTTTGATTAAAATTACGTTAAAAAGTGAAATTATGCGCGAGTTTTTGATTTTCGATCGTCATGTGTTATGTATTCTGACATTAAATAAGAAATAAATTGCAATGTCCCGAATCGCAGGGTACACTGTTCTGAAAGTTGGCTATGACGAAGGAGGGGACCTAGACAGTAGATACGAATTTATAACTATTTATAACA
>Ga0156358_1136_pt1 | contig 9082 bp, 6 predicted proteins | sample RifOxyA1_FD_108003 | JGI IMG/M metagenome (GOLD analysis project Ga0156358, IMG submission 108003) | Alicyclobacillus sp. RIFOXYA1_FULL_53_8
AACAATCCCGACACCACCCACGCCAAGTGTAGCCCAACGCCCATGGGTGCGCCGTACATGACTCGACCCAACTTGTTGCCCAGCCTTGTGCAGAATCCGCTGACGAAGGTGATCCGGAAACGGCACGGGCGTCATTTTGTCGAACTCGGCTTGCCAGTCTTCATCCCTGTGTGTCATTCCATGTTCCTCCTTCCTCAAGCTGTGCCTTCAGAGCCTGCCTGCCTCGGTGTAAACGAGTTCGCACGGTTTGCTCACTCGTCCCGAGAACCGCAGCAATCTCTTGTCCACTCATTCCGCGTTGGTAGTACAGAATTAAGACTTCCCTATATTTGATGGGCAACGAGTGGACGGCGGCCCATAGTCTGTCTCGTTCCAAGCTTTCTGTAACCTCACGCTCTGTATCAAAGGGCGCGGGTTCATAGTCGAACCCCCCTCCGTCGAGCACTTCATGTCGCGCGGCCCAAGAGCGCAAGTAATCTTTACAGCGATTCGCTGTAATCGATAACAACCAGGTTTTCACACTGCTCTCGCCGCGAAATGAGTCGTATCTCGAATAGGCACGCAAAAATACATCTTGCGCCACGTCTTGGGCCAAATGGTAGTTCTTTAAGTAAGAATAGGCCACATTAATTACGTCCGAACCGTAAGCGGTTACCCACTCATCGAGGGATACCATTGCGTCTTTGGAGCCGGCTCCTTGTTCCTGTTTCACGTGACTTGCCGTCACCTCCAAGCCAGCACCTCACCATCATGACGAGGCAGAAGTCAGATATGTGACAAGTTTAACAGAAAAAAGAAGGAGCACCGAGACTACCAGTGCTCCTTCTTTACTGCTCATCTACCGTAAATCAAGAACTGACTCGTGCAATCGTGGACAAATCCGAGCTTAGTACGTAGCCATTTCGGCTTCCATGGCCTCATCTTCTTCGGTATGAACAAACGTCGGATTCGGAACCCCTGAGTTGATTCCCCAATAGTAGGCAACCAAGGCAACCACGGCCACAAGGATTTGGTCTACCGGCGTAGCCAACATGCCGGTACCGCCAAACGCTTTATCACCCAGCATCGAGATGAAGAACATCACGACGTAGTAGACAATCAACCATGCCGACGACTTAATCTGTTGGCCGAGCGAAACACGACTCGTTGGCATTTTCGAGGAAATCAACAGATAAATCACGAACATCGCGACTTGAACGCCGATGAGCCATGAATCGATTTTCCAACCGGTCCAGTAGATAATCAGTGAAGCAATCACGAACGCCAACGGAGCGACGATGCTCATGCCGCCTAGACGGAATGGGCGACGCAAGTTTGGAGCTGTTTTGCGGAACGCAGCCGCCGAAATCGGTCCCACAATGTAGGTCATGACGGTCGCCGAGGAAACGACACTAACCAATTGACCCCAGGTCGGGAACGGCAAGGTCCAGAATACGGACAGGAGGAAAGCCAACACAAGAGCTGCACGTGGAATACCTGTGCGAGCGTCAATTTCACCAAACTTTTTGAAGAATGTGCCGTTGTGAGACCAAGCAAACAAAACGCGAGCCGTGGAGGAGAGATAGATGTTTCCCGTTCCACTCGGAGAGATTAAAGCATCGGTTTGCAAGAAGAATGCCAACCAGACAAAGCCGAGTAATTTGGCCAAATCCGCAAACGGGGCGTTGAAGGACACGTTGGCCCAACCTTTGCCCAGTTGATCAGCAGGAATGGCGCCAACAAAGACCACTTGCAGCAAAACGTAGAGGATAGCACCAAGAACAATGGCCAAGATAATGGCCATCGGCACAGTCCTTTGCGGGTTCTTTGCTTCTCCGGCAAAGTCCACCGCTTGACGGAAACCAAGAAAGGCGAAAATGATACCTGCAGTAGAAACCGCTTGTTCAATTCCTGTAAAACCGCCCGGCGCAAAGCCGTGTGAAGTGAAGTTTGACGCTTTAAACTGTGTCAACATGATGATGATTGTCAAAAGCGGAACAATGAACTTAATGGCTGTGACAAACGAATTCACCTTACCAAAGACGTTTACACTCCAATAGTTGAGAAGGAAGAAAACCGCCAGTAAAATAAATTGTACGAACCAACCCAGTGTCGATGTGTGATGACTGGTTCCAAGCGCATGCCAGTAACTCGAAGCATAACCACGAACCGCTTCCGCCTCGATACCTGCAACGCTTGAATAAGCGATTAGGGAAGCAAAGCCCATTAGGTATCCGACCAAGGGTCCATGAGAATAGTCAGGATAACGAATGATTCCTCCAGAACGCGGCAATGCGCCGCCAAGTTCGGCATAAACCAAACCAATCAACATGACTGCAACTGCGCCAATGACCCAGGCAATCCAAGCCGATGGACCGGCCATGTTTGCGCCACCCTGAGACGCAAACAACCATCCTGACCCGACGATGGCCCCCAATCCCAAAAACGTCAAGTCTACCAGGCTCAAACTTTTCCGCAACTTACCTTGTTGTGCCATAACTTCGCCCCTCTCTGTCTTCCTTATCAATCTCTGTTCGAACCAATCGAAGTTTGACGGTTCTGAAGATATTATAAAGTATCTTTCAGAAAAATCAAAGTCATCGTTTATTTATCGAATTTCTGGAAAGTGTAACAATATACACTTCCGTAGAATCGACCCATAACTTTGTGCAGTTATGCCAACATGGTAAACTTGTCGAAAGAAGTTACGGCCTTGTTCGTCGGACTCAATGCTCCGAACTAGACACTATCTCACGGAGGTCATGGTCATGTACTCATTGCTCCGCCCGTTGCTGTTTCGGATGTCGCCCGAACGCGCTCACCACCTTGTGCTTACCGGCCTGCACTGGTTCCCTGGTATGGTGCGATTCGTTGCGCCAACGTTGATTCCAGACACCCACCTGCAACAAACTCTCTGGGGGCTTTCCTTTCCCCATCCCATTGGTCTCGCCGCAGGACTGGACAAGAATGCCATCGCCGTCGACGGACTGCTGGCGAGTGGATTCTCCTTTATCGAAGTGGGAACGGTGACGCCTAAGCCGCAACCGGGTAACCCGCAACCCCGTCTGTTTCGCTTAGTCGAAGATGAGGGACTCATTAACCGTATGGGTTTTAATAACCAAGGAGCCGACGCGGTAAAAAGTCACTTGCAGCAAAAGAGACGAAAGGGCATTGTGGGCGTTAACCTCGGCAAGAACAAAATCACGCCCAATGAGCTAGCCGTAGATGATTACCTAACATTGTTGGATAGGCTCTATCCGTTGCCGGACTACGTTGTGCTCAACGTAAGTTCCCCCAATACACCTGGTCTACGTGACCTCCAGAGCGAAGAGTCACTCGTTCCCTTAGTCCAACAGGTGTTGCGAAAACGGGACGAGCAGTTTGAAGAGCACAAAAATAAAATTTGGCCCCGGCATACACCCGTCTTAGTCAAGTTAGCCCCGGACCTCGCAGACGATGCCATCGCATCGCTCGCTACCGCCCTGACGGCTGTCGGAATTGATGGATTCATTGCCACCAACACGACAATTCAACGTCAATCGCTCAAATCTGCGCAGAAAGCGCAGAGCGGAGGGCTCAGTGGCCGCCCCTTGAAAGACCGCTCGACGGAAGTCATCCGAATTCTCTATCGAGCGACCGAAGGAAAAACCCCAATCATAGGAAGTGGAGGCGTATTCACCGCTGAGGACGCCTATGAAAAAATTCGCGCCGGGGCTAGCCTAGTGCAAGTCTATACGGGGTTCATCTATCAGGGGCCAGGCATTGTGAAGGATCTCGTGGAAGGCGTGGAGCGATTATTACAACGCGATGGCTTGTCCACCCTCACGCAAGCCGTCGGCCTCGATGCATAACACGGAACAGCACCGCGCATAGCTGGCAAACCTAAGTTGAATGCGCTAAGATAAAACACGTAGGATGTTTCTAACTTTTACATAGGAGGGATCTTTCATGGCACATGAATTACCGCAGCTTCCATATGCAAACAATGCGCTGGAACCGCATATCGACGAACTTACCATGCAAATTCATCACGACCGGCACCACGGTACCTACGTGAATAACCTAAACGCTGCTCTCGAGGGTCACGCGGACTTGCAAGCGAAGTCCTTGGAGGAATTGCTCAGTTCGATGGATTCCATTCCGGAAGCCATTCGCACAGCCGTCCGTAACAACGGCGGCGGTCATGCGAATCACAGCATGTTCTGGGAAATTCTCAGTCCAAATGGCGGCGGACAGCCGACTGGTTCCCTCGCGGATGACATGAATGCCACCTTTGGTAGCTTTGACCAATTCAAGGATGCTTTCGCCAAAGCAGCCACCGGACGCTTCGGCAGTGGTTGGGCCTGGTTGGTGCTTGATGGCGGCAAGTTGTCCATCATGAGCACGGCCAACCAAGATAATCCTGTGATGGAAGGTAAGCAACCCATTTTTGGACTCGACGTATGGGAACATGCCTACTACCTAAAGTATCAAAACAAGCGTCCGGATTACATTTCCGCTTTCTGGAATGTAATTGATTGGGCGGAAGTAAACAAACGCTACGAAGCCGCGAAATAAGTTGGATTCCGGTTCTTAGACGAAAGAGACAGGGTGCAACAGCGCCCTGTCTCTTTCGTCGTTTCGCATTCATTTCCCTCGAAATAAACGCGGATTAAGAAATCTCAATGGTTCCTTCCGTGACTTCTGGGCTAAATTTGATTAGCAATTCTCCGGCGCTGTCGTCATAGGCCCAGCCAGTCCTTGCAAGATCGAATTCCTCCATCGTACGTGGGACTAGATCCAGAACCCTAGACGGAGTAAAAGGCACGTGCAGCAAGCGGATAAGCCACGTGACTTCACCACTGCCTACAAGTTCCCGGTGCTGATAGCGATACCGCAGCGAAAGTTGATTGGCTCCCTCTAAAAACTCGAATTTTATCAAATTGTAGGCACCCGTTTGATACACGAATGTATTTCCATCGTCTTCATAAAGTTGAAAAACACTGGTACCTCCCGCACCCGCATACACATTGAAAGTCAGCTCTGGCGAGCTTTCTCCCATCAAATGTTGACTCACAGCGGTTTCGGGCAAGATAGTCCCTGCCTTTATAAATAACGGAAGAATATTGAGGGGTGCATGAACCAAAATGTGCCGCCCCCCCTCGTGCCGTTCACCCGTCCAATAGTCATACCAAATTCCTTTTGGCAAATATACCGTACGGTATTCCATACTCGGCCGATAAACCGGGGCCACGAGAACTCCTTCTCCGACAAGAAACTGGTCCGACAAGTTAAAGACGTGAGCGTCATCCGGATATTCCAGTGCGAGGGGTCTCATGACCGGCAACCCAGACTGGGAGGACTCGTAAAATAAAGAATAGAAATACGGCATCCAACGGTAACGCAGGGAAATGTAGTCGCGACAAATCGCTTCTACTTCGGCGCCAAAGCTCCATGGTTCCTGACGGACCACATCCAAAGCACTGTGATTGCGGCAAAAAGGAAAGAACACACCCATTTGCGTCCAGCGAGCGAGTAGTTCTCCGCTGGCATGGTGAGCAAAGCCACCGATATCCGGTCCGGCAAAGGGTACTCCCGACAGACCAAGATTCATGACCATCGGCATCGACATCTCGAGATGCTCCCAAAAGCTGCGGTTATCCCCCGTCCACACCGCGGCATAGCGCTGAATCCCCGCATAACCAGCGCGTGTAAGGATAAATGGCCGTTCTCCTTGCAGTTGCTCCTTGAGCCCTTCATACGTCGCCTTGCTCATCAAATATCCATAGAGATTGTGCAACTCTTCGTGGGTTTTTGGCACCCCGTTGTTCTTGTGTATGATGTCCAGGTCCATGGTTTTTAGCTCGTTAAACACGGCTGGTTCATTCATATCATTCCAAATTCCACGAATCCCCTTCTCCACGAAATACTCGTGCCGTTTGCCCCACCACTTGGCGGTACGGTCGTCTGTGAAATCCGGAAATGCACTCTTGCCGGGCCAGACTTCCCCGATAAACTGTTCCCCTTCCAAGTGCCTGCAGAAATGGTCATTTTCGACGCCATCGCGATAAATGGAATACCGGGCGTCCTGTTTCACACCTGGGTCAACTATTGGTACGACGTGAAAACCCAGTTCCGCCAATTCTGTCATCATGCCCTTGGAGTCGGGGAATCGATCCGGGTCAAACGTAAATACCCGATACCCATCCATATAGTGAATGTCTAAGTAGATGGCGTCACAGGGGATTTCCTTTTCACGAAAGGTACGCGCTAACTCAAGAACCTCAGATTGACTCATGTAGCTGTAGCGCGACTGATGATACCCCAGTGCCCACTTCGGAGGGAGCGGCATCGTGCCGGTTAATTTACTGTAGTTTTTCGTCACATCCTTCAAGGAACTCCCATGAATGATGTAAAAATCCAAATCTCCTGTCAGCGTGTGAAGGGAGAACGCATTCGTCTCACTGCGCATGTCAAAGACCGTTTTCCCTGGGTTATCAAGAAAAATCCCGTAAACACTCGCTGGTCTTAGGTGGACTAAGTACGGAATGGACACGTATAAGGCATCAATTTCCGGAACGTGCGGGGCGTATACGTCCGAGTTCCACATTTCGTATCGTTCTCCGCGCTTATCCAAATAACTGGTCTTTTCCCCTAAGCCATAAAAGTGAGAAGCGGCGTCGGCCTGCCCTGTGCAACTATAGCGTCCTTGTTCATCGTATTGAATCACTGAGCTATCAAACGCCGGTTCACCGGTGCTCGTAAAAGTTGTGATTTGAAACGGCTTTTTTGCAATCACGAGCCGCAGTTTTTCCGTCGACAACGTAAATGATTCCCTATCCTCCACAAACTCGCTAGGAACGTCCCTAAATGCTTGCGTCAAAACGGCCGCCGTCGATGTCAAGTCCGCCTGTGAGCCGCGGAACACTTTGAGTCGAACGATTTCATCCGTCACAAACTGGACGGACAAATTCCCGCCCTCACAAAAGCATATATAGCTGTGCTTCTCCCGTTGTACGGCATGCACAGTTCCTAACCCAATCCGTCTGTGCATACTCCCCTCACTTTGAATCCTATCTGGACGAATCGTTTCACTCGTTTGCATAGCTCCACCCCTGAAATAAGGTCATTAATTCCATGTCTTTACGAAACATCGGGACTCCAAATGAGGGCGCTGAGTCCGACCAGGGACTGGGTATGCACACGACCCGGTCCGGTCGTAAACAAGATTGTCCCCTGACAGGACAGCGAAAAGTCCTCCACACCGTTGTTAATCGCCACGTGCACGACATCTCCAGCTTCCTCGGACCAGCGGCGATACTCGAGGGCAAATTCCGTGACGGCCACAACTTCGAAATTGTTGCTGCCAAAGGCGGGGCGCTGTCTCCGCAAGGCTGCCAAAGCTTGCACCGTCCGCTTCAATTCCTGGTTCTGCTTGGTTTCCTCCCAGACCATGCCCCTCCGGCAATCGGGGTCAGCTCCGCCAAACATGCCCACCTCGTCCCCGTAATAGACCATCGGAATGCCAGGATAGGTAAATTGAACCGTGAACATCCTCTTGACGAGCTCCATGTCTTGCGCAAGCGTCAAGACACGTTCCGTGTCATGACTACCCAGAAGGTTGAACATGGAACGAGTCGCGGCTGCGGGATATTGGTGTAGCAGTTTAACCAAAGACTCAGCAAACGTTTGCGCAGACGTGTTTTGACGCACGAAAAATTGCAACATGCGCTCCCGAAAAACATAGTTCATTACTCCGTCAAACTGATCTCCTTTTAACCAAGGAAGACTGTTGTGCCAGACTTCACCGATAATCAGTGCATTTTCTTTAGCTTTTTTGACGCGATCACGAAATTTCCGCCAGAATACGTGGTCGACCTCGTTCGCCACATCCAATCTCCAACCATCGATGTCGCATTCCTCAATCCAATAGCTGGCTACAGACAGCAGGTACTCTTCCACCGCAGGATTCGCCACGTTCAATTTTGGCATCGATGCAATCTGCGTGGCAAAGGTTTCATAGTTTACGGTTTGCATGTCAACGTATTCCCCGTGCACAAAAAACCAATCATAGTACTTTGAACCCATTCCTTTGTCGATGACATCTTGAAACGGTTTGAACTGCGACCCACTGTGGTTAAAAACCGCGTCCAACATCACCTTGATGCCGCGACGATGTGCTTCTTTGACCAACTTGGAGAGATCTTCTTTTGTACCAAACTGCGCATCAATGCTGTAGTAGTCGGTCGTATCATACTTGTGATTCGAGTGAGAGGCAAAAATCGGCGTTACGTAGAGAAGATTCACGCCCAAATCGTCCAGGTAGTCCAGATGTTCAAGAATGCCTTGCAGATCCCCGCCAAATACGCCAGACGGCGTAGGCTTCGAATTCCACCTCGCGAGCCCGCGGCGCGTAGGGGACGTGGTTCCTTTGGCAAAACGGTCCGGAAATACCTGATACCCCACCGACTGCCCCACCCACTCCGGTACGGTAAATAAATCCCCCACGGCGAGGTAGGCGAGTTGAAAAACTCCTGCTGCTTCGGCAGATGCAGACAGTCCGCTCTCGCCATACCAGAGCGTGGTGACCTCAAATTCGACCTCAAACACATATTTTAGCCGTCGGCTCGGGATAGACAGGTCCGCGACATAGTAGTCATACGTGCCATCAAAACCACTGAAATTCATCGTGGTTGAAAAGTTAAAGCCGCCGTGCTCGTAGCGGTCGCCAAAATGAATCGATATGTCCTTTGTGACACCCGGCTGCACCTGCAGCACAATACGTGCTCTGTCTTCTGACACTGCGTAGGCAAAAGGTTCATAGGGTTGGTGGAACACGCGACTCATCATCGACTTGTCTCCTCTGGACGGCGCTCCTCTGTTGCCAGATACCCCGCCTTATTTGCTCCGCAGGAGTTACGTACAATCAGCGCCGTGTCAATGATTTTGTGCCCAGGAACCATCGTCGGATCCTGAATTTGCGCAATCAGCAACTCAGCAGCGGCTTGGCCGAGTTCATTCATATGAACCCGCACGCTCGTCAAAGAGGGGTTTGCCAATTCCGCGAGTCGAATGTCATTAAATCCGATGATAGCTAAGTCCTCCGGCAAGCGATAGCCTATTC
>Ga0156358_1088_pt2 | contig 8825 bp, 7 predicted proteins | sample RifOxyA1_FD_108003 | JGI IMG/M metagenome (GOLD analysis project Ga0156358, IMG submission 108003) | Alicyclobacillus sp. RIFOXYA1_FULL_53_8
GCTTTGCGCATTGACCACCCGAGTGAGGTCACGTCCGTCGGCGATGAATTAAAGCTCGTGGTCTTGAAAGTAGATGAAGAAGCCGGTGCGGTTATCCTATCGAAACGACAAGCCGACGCAGAAAGCGCTTGGGACTTTGTAAAAACTAAATTCCAAGACGGCGAAGCGTTTGAAGTGGTGATTAATGATGTAGTTAAGGGTGGGCTCGTGACAGACGTAGGGGTACGCGGATTTATCCCGGCCTCCCTGGTTGACCGACATTTTGTCGATGACCTGACGCAATTCAAAGGCAAAACGTTACGTGTGCGCGTAGTTGAGATGGAACCGGAAAATAACAAGCTCATTCTGTCGAGAAAAGCCGTCTTGGACGACGACTTGAAATCTCATCAAGTTGCAGCGATGGCAAGCCTAAAACCAGGCGATGTCATTGAAGGAACGGTGCAGCGCTTGACCGACTTCGGTGTATTTGTAGACGTTGGCGGTGTCGACGGTCTGGTACACATCTCGGAGTTGGCTTGGCATCATGTGGAACACCCGGCTGACTTTGTGAAACCCGGAGACCTTGTACGCGTTCGCGTTCTTCGCGTAGACCCAGAGAATGGCCGCATCTCGCTGTCGATGAAAGAGGCCGAAGCGAGTCCATGGGAGCGTTATGCGGGTGAATTGCAAGCGGGTGACGTGGTTGCAGGGGTAGTCAGAAGACTTGTTGATTTTGGCGCCTTTGTAGAACTCAAACCAGGATTAGAAGGACTCGTTCATGTTTCTCAATTGTCTAATCAACACGTCTCCAAGCCAAGTGACATGTTGGAGGAAGGCCAAGAAGTGAGCGTGCGTGTGCTCTCGGTTGACGCAGACCACAAACGAATTGCTCTGTCGATGCGTGAAGCGGTGAAAGAACGTCCTGTGCAGAAGGAACGCAAAGAAGTGGCTCCCAAATACACGGACAAAGCGACAGAAACAACGGGAACGGGTGCTACATTGGGAGATTTATTTGGGGACCTGTTTAAGCGTTAAACTGACGTTCGTTCGGTGCAATACGCAGAGACGGCCGATGAAACGGTGTGGGAAACAGACTGGATTACCCAGTCTGTTTTTTCATGCGTAGTACTCTAGAGATCCATCGGTGAGGGATGAGGGTGTGCCAAGCGGGGAATCCTCGAGAAGACACCAGTATGATTGAGGGGCAGAAGCGTGAATTCTCTTTACCCATCTTTACTCGCAGCGGTGGGGGTAATGCTCATTGGTTGGCGGGCTCAAGGGCCGGAAACAAGGGCCGTTCTTGAGGGAACCAATTGGATGGCGTTCGCGTACGCGGCATTACTGTTGATTCATCTTTTTTCTGCGGCAAACCATCTGTTTTGGACTTTGCTCCAATGTTGGTCGCTCTGGGCCTCCTGGCGGATTTTTGTCGACGGTCATACCCGACTCTGGTCATCGTTGGTTGGCGCAGCTATGATTGGTATCGTTCAAGTCCAATTTCTAGCCCACTATCCCTTCGGTCTTTGGGGCGGAGTGCCTGTTGTTTATGCGCTCGGCGCCCTCTGGTTCTTATTTGTATTGTCTACGGGCGAGGCAGCAGAGCAACATGTACTAACCCTGAGCCTAGCTTTTTTGTTTTCGTTGCGCTGGGGTTCTTCCGATGCTAGCGGGTCCTCGTTACTGGAAGTGACGTGGACCCCAGACCCGATACTGTGCGATAGCTATTGGATTGGAGGAGTGCTCCTCTCTGCCGTGAATTGGGTCCGACCACTCTTGGCCCGCGTTCACCGCTACTTTCAATTTCGGACCTAGAGTTGCTCAGTGTGATTTGACGGAACCGCGGTTTCGGATGATAATGATATAATGACATGAAGATCAGGAGAGGTTTGCAGTGCCAAAAATAATGAACGTAAAGCCGGGTTCTCTAGCGGAAGAGCTTGATCTTGTGCCGGGGGACGAAATCATAAAGATTAACGGACAAGCGATCAAAGATATTGTTGATTTGCAGTTTGCGGTTGCTAGTGAGGAAATCGAGCTAGAAGTTAAACGTTTTGATGGGGAAATTTGGATTTTGGAAGTTGAAAAGGGCTACGACGAAGACCTCGGTGTAGACTGGGAACATCCGACCGTCGACCGCATTCGTCTATGTCACAACAAGTGTGTATTTTGCTTTGTCGACCAGGTTCCAACAAATATGCGACAGACACTGAACGTTCGAGACGATGACTACAGATTGTCTTTTCTTCACGGGAACTTTGTGACACTCACAAATGTTAAAGATGAGGAACTGCAGAGAATTGCTGACTTAAAAATGTCCCCGCTTAACGTGTCCGTGCACGCAACGAACCCTGAGCTACGCGTGCGCATGCTGGGGAATAAGCGTTCAGGAGAAATCCTGCGTCAACTGACGTTCCTGGCGCAAAGAGGCATTGAAATGAACACTCAAGTTGTGTTGTGTCCGGAATGGAATGATGGCGAAGAACTGGATCGTACGATTCGGGACCTTTATCCGTTGTATCCGGCCGTCCGTACGCTTTCCATTGTGCCAGTTGGGTTAACGAAGCACCGCCGAGGCTTGCATTCGTTGCGGCCGAATACTTCGGAGGAAGCCAAACGAGTGGTCGAACAGGTGTCCGCGTGGCAGAAGAAATTGATGCCAATGTTGAACGCCGCTTTTGTTCATGCTGCCGACGAGTTTTATGTTTTGGCGGATATGGAAGTTCCGCCCGCCGACCACTACGATGATTTCGCTCAAACAGAAAATGGTGTGGGTGTGATTCGAACGTTTTTGGACGAACTTGACGAAATCCGAACACGAATTCCCCAGCAAGTCAACGGTGCGAGCCGTCGTGTGGCGGTGGTCACGAGTATGTCAGCGGAAAAAGTTATTTCAAGTTCACTTCGGCAGTTCGCGGGCATGCCTGATCTACAAGTTGAAGTCGTTCCAGTACGAAATGACTTTTACGGACACCATGTGACTGTGGCGGGTTTGCTGACTGGGCGTGATATTGTTGAACAGTTGTCAGACCGTATGCAAGGTGTCGATAGCGTGCTCATCCCAGATATTATGCTGAAAGATGATGAAGATCTCTTTTTGGATGACTACACGGTGGAGCGGGTCGCAAAGGAATTAAACAGACCGATTCAAGTTGTCCCGGCCACCGCGACGGGTTTAATGTTTGGGGTGCTTGGTTATACCCAATCTTTACCGCCGCGCCGTCGCTACGAGGCGACGTTACGCGTTATTGAGGACCCTGTGACGGGACGGCTTGAAATGTCTGTCTAGCTGAACAAGTTTCACCACTTATAATTAGGACGGGAATGAGCGTAGCTTATGGCATTACCTGTGGTTGCAATCGTAGGACGAGCTAATGTTGGGAAGTCAACACTGTTTAATCGACTTATAGGCGATCGTTTGTCTATCGTCGAGAATGAGCCTGGGGTAACCAGAGACCGCATCTATTCGAAGGCTGACTGGAATGGGAAAGAATTTCACCTCATTGATACCGGTGGTATTGAATGGAATGAAGCGGACGAAATTACCAACCTTATCCGGGTACAGGCAGAATTGGCCATCGACGAGGCAGACGTCATTGTGTTTCTTGTCGACGGTCGGGATGGTTTGCTGGCTGCGGATCGCGATGTGGCAGAAATCTTGAGAAAATCCAAAAAACCGATTGTGATTGGCGTAAACAAATTAGACCATCCCAACCATATGGCGGCGGTATATGAATTTTACGAACTTGGCTTCGAAGCCGTCTTTGCCCTTTCCGCAGAACATGGGACAGGAACTGGCGATTTATTGGATGAAGTCGTGGAACTTTTCCCTGTGCAGGTGGAGGAAGAGTATGGTGAGGATGTAATTCGCGTCGCTCTCATCGGGCGTCCTAATGTGGGCAAGTCTTCGCTTGTCAACGCCTTATTGGGAGAAAATCGGGTTATGGTCAGCGAGGTCGCTGGTACGACGAGAGACGCGATTGATACAGCACTGGAAGTCGATGGGCAAAAATATGTACTCATTGACACGGCTGGCATGCGGCGCCGCGGTCGGGTCTACGAAAATGTTGAAAAATACAGTGTGATGCGCGCCCTTCAAGCGATTGAACGAGCGGATGTCGCGTTTGTTGTCATTGACGGAGAGCGGGGAATTGCTGAACAAGATAAGCGGGTGGCCGGCTACGCTCTCACGGCTGGTTGCGCGATTGGACTTGTGGTGAATAAGTGGGATGCGGTGGTAAAGGACGACAAGACGGCTCATCGCTTTGAAGCCACATTGCGGGATGAGTTTCCGTTTATGCGCTGGGCACCCGTGCTATTTGTGTCCGCGATGACGAAACAGCGTGTGCAAAAAATTCTCCCATTGGCCAAAGAAATATCTGAGGCGCATGCGATGCGCATTTCCACAGGTACGCTCAATGGCTTGATCCAAGATGTCGTCGCTTCTGTTGCGCCGCCATCTGACAAAGGAAGGAAGTTGCGGATTTACTACTCTACTCAGGTGGGAGTGAAGCCGCCTACGTTCGCCTTTTTTGTAAACGATAAGGAACTCATGCATTTTTCGTATGAACGCCATCTGGAGAATCAGTTACGCAAGGCATTTGGGTTCGAGGGGACGCCAATACGGATTGTTACCCGTACCAAGTCATCCACAAAATAGTTCTGAGTCGGGAGGTCAAGTATGTTACTGATCCTGAGTGGGATTTTCGCTTATCTAATTGGGTCTATTTCCTTTAGTACCCTTGTTGGTAAGTGGTTTGCTAAGCTTGACATTCGGGAACACGGCAGCGGCAATGCAGGGGCAACGAATACATTGCGAGTACTTGGTTTGAAGTGGGCTATTGTGGTTTTGGTCGGGGATATTTTTAAAGGCATGGTTGCAATTTTCCTGGCCTGGTGGTTGGGTCATGGGAATCCAATGTTTGCTTATCTATCTGGATTGGCTGTCATCATTGGTCACAATTGGCCCCTGTATTTTGGCTTTCGGGGCGGTAAGGGAATTGCGACGACGATTGGTGTGCTTGCCTTGCTGATGTTTATTCCCGCCTTGCTGGCCGGCATTCTGGCGATTCTCTTAGTCATTTTGACTCGCTACGTATCATTGGGGGCACTTGTATTTACAATCTTGACTCCTATTTTTGCGATCTTGTTGCATTATCCTACATATGCGGCGCTGTTCGCGGCCATTGTGGCAATGTTTTCCGTCTATCGACATCGAGCTAACATTGTGCGTCTTGTCCAGGGGAAAGAAAATCGCGTCTTTAGTCGAAAGCTTTGAGGACGTCGACTTAGAGTTCGACCCAAAGGAGGAGAACTATGAAAGCTGCCGTGTTGGGAAGCGGAAGTTGGGGAACCGCATTGGCCTCCGTTCTGGCCAATAATGGCCATCAGACAATCCTGTGGGGACGTAACCGTGAAGTCGTGGAAGATATTGTGTTGCACCATCGCAATGAACGCTACTTGCCAGGCGCCAAACTGCCGATTGCATTGCATGCAACCACGGACATGCAGTTAGCTCTGGCAGATGCAGAATTCGTGGTGTTTGTGGTCCCGTCAGTGAGCATGGCGGCAGTGGTTGAAGAAAGCGTGCCCTATGTGACGAAATCGGCGATTTTGGCTCATGCTGTCAAAGGCTTTGACTTACCGACAAAGCGACGAATGAGCGAGCTTTTAAGTGACGCTTTTTCGTCCAAAGTTCGTCAGATTGCCGTTATTTCCGGACCCAGTCACGCGGAAGAAGTGGTCGCCGGCCTGCCGACCACGTTAGTTGTTGCATCGTCTTATCGCGAAACTGCCGAACGAGTACAAGATGCCTTGATGAATTCGGTGCTGCGTGTTTATACCAATCCGGATGTGGTTGGTGCAGAGTTAGGCGGTTCTTTAAAGAATATTATCGCTCTGGGCGTAGGCATTGCGGATGGTCTAGGTTTCGGTGATAACGCAAAGGCGGCTCTGATGACACGCGGTTTGGCGGAAATTGCTCGGCTCGGAACCAAGATGGGTGCATCACCGTTGACGTTTGCTGGTTTGTCTGGTGTTGGTGATTTGATTGTTACTTGTACGAGTATTCACAGTCGAAACTTTCGCACCGGCAGGCTGTTAGGTCAGGGTCTGTCACTGAAGGAAGCACTGGGCCGTATTGGCATGGCCGTGGAAGGTATTCCAACCACAGAGGCCGCACTTGAACTTGCTCGAAGGTATCAAGTGGAAATGCCCATTACGGAGTCGTTAGCGGCTGTGTTATTTGCCGGTAAGAGTGCCGCGGATGCCGTAGAGGATCTAATGGGGCGCGCACGCAGTCATGAAATCGAAGAAGTCGCGAGAGAAAAGCTTGCTCCAAAGTGGACACAGTAAATAGTTTTATGCTTGGACCGTAGAAGCTAGAGTCTAAAGTTGTATTCTGGTACACTGAATTCGATGATGTCAAAGATGCTTATCCGTACCAAGCAGTGTATCTAGCGATGGCGTTGCTTGGTAGTCGTGGAACCGTACCTGAGGAGGTTTACCGTTATGAGTCATGTGCCGGCAGAACTGAAATTTTCCAAAGAACATGAATGGATCCGGGTGGAAGGCAATCAAGCCTTTGTTGGAATTACCGACTTTGCCCAGGCGGAACTAGGGGACATCGTGTTTGTGGAATTACCGGCAGTCGGTGCCACTATCTCCGAAAACGATGTTTTCGGAACCGTGGAGTCCGTTAAAACAGTGTCAGACCTATTTGCGCCTGTATCGGGGAAAGTGCTTCAAGTGAACGCAACCTTGACAGATTCGCCGGAATCGGTGAATTCCAGTCCGTACGGCGACGGCTGGATGATTGTCATTGAGATGAGTGACCCCGTGGAGTTGAATAAGTTGCTTGATGCGGCGGCGTACGAAGCTCACATCGCCGAGTAACTCGACTGCATTCTGTTTTGCGTTCTGTTTTTCATTTAAACTCACTAGAGGCCAGGGAACACCACCCTTGGTCTCTTTTTCGTTTTCGGCTCTGTTTGAGCTTGCAGCCGCTCTCTTGCGCGCAACTTTGTTCTATCTAGTCGCACGGCCTGATATACATATCAAGTATTGACGGCTATGACTCCTCGGCATACGCACAAGCTTATTGCATATACATGTATTGTCCTGTGGAGTTGGACAGTCTCGGTGGATTGTCAGTGGCTCGGTGAGATACGGGCGGAGCAATCTACGCCGGTCATCTTGAGGGAGGGAAAAGCGTGGAAAAGTTCGACGTATTTAAAGATATTGCTGAGCGGACAGGGGGCGATATTTATCTCGGCGTAGTCGGCCCGGTGCGCACTGGCAAGTCTACCTTTATCAAAAAGTTTATGGAACTCATCGTCCTACCGAATATTAAAGCGGACGCGGATCGCCTACGGGCCACGGATGAGTTACCGCAGAGTGCGGCTGGGCGTACCATCATGACAACGGAGCCGAAGTTTATCCCCAACCAGGCGGTCGAGATTGAGGTGGCAGAAGGCTTAGATGTCAACGTACGCGTTGTGGACTGCGTGGGATATGCGGTAGATGGGGCGCGCGGCTACGAAGATGAGAGCGGGCCGCGGATGGTCACGACCCCATGGTTTGATGACCCGATTCCCTTTCAAGAAGCGGCCGAAATCGGGACACGCAAGGTGATTGCAGACCATTCGACCCTAGGAATCGTCGTCACGACGGACGGAAGCATTGCGGAAATTCCGCGCGATGGTTATGTCGAAGCGGAGGAACGAGTCGTTGAAGAACTGAAGGAACTCGGAAAGCCGTTTGTGATCTTAGTTAATTCGGTCAATCCGGCCCATCCCCGAGTTCAGGAGTTGCGCGGCGAGTTGGCCGAGAAATACGACGTACCGGTCATTGCCTTATCTTGCGCAACTCTTAGCTCGCACGAAATTAACTTGGTCCTGCGTGAAGCCTTGTATGAATTCCCAGTGAAAGAGGTAAATGTGAACCTCCCCAACTGGGTGATGGTACTTGACGAGGAGCACTGGCTTCGTAACGAGTTTCAGAGCGCAGTGCGAGATACGATTCAAGACATTCGACGGATTCGTGACATTGACCGCGTGGTCAGTAACTTCTCTGGTTTTGAGTTCATTTCCTATGCGGGTCTGTCGCAAATGGATATGGGTAAGGGAGTTGCCGTTATCGATTTATCCGCGCCAGATGAATTGTATGACAGGGTGTTGACGGAAGTTGTTGGCGTGCAAATTACTGGACGCGATCAATTGCTCAGGATGATGAAAGATTTTGCTTATGCGAAACATGAATATGACAAAGTCGCCGAAGCCCTGAAAATGGTCAAAATGACCGGCTACGGCATGGCGCCGCCGGCCCTCGAAGAGATGACCTTAGACGAACCGGAATTGATTCGCCAAGGGTCACGGTTCGGCGTTCGTCTCAAAGCGACGGCTCCATCCATCCACATGATACGAGTAGACGTCGAATCTGAATTTGCGCCGATTGTGGGCACCGAAAAACAATCCGAGGAATTAGTACGTTACTTAATGCAAGATTTTGAACAGGATCCGTTGAAAATATGGGAGAGCGACATTTTCGGTAAATCACTGGCGGCGATTGTCCGTGAAGGTATCTCGGCAAAGCTTTCTTTGATGCCAGAAAACGCTCAGTACAAACTGAAGGAAACTCTGCAGAGGATTATTAATGAAGGCAGTGGCGGCTTGATTGCCATCATACTGTAGTCCTAGGTCGTACAGAGGGTACTCACATGAAAGGTCGGAGGTGGTTTTTCCATCTCCCTTTTTGTGTTTAACAATTTTTTCTTCTTGCTCCCCTGTATAGGTATAAAACCAGAGATGTGGGAAAGAACGATACTAGAGAATATATTAAAGAGAGGTGTC
>Ga0156358_1013_pt2 | contig 8807 bp, 10 predicted proteins | sample RifOxyA1_FD_108003 | JGI IMG/M metagenome (GOLD analysis project Ga0156358, IMG submission 108003) | Alicyclobacillus sp. RIFOXYA1_FULL_53_8
CTTTTGTCGGGCATTGTCGGGGAGAACATAACGGTTCGCCAAACGGGAGAGGCCGGGAACGGGCCTTGCCAGAGTGTGTTTGCGTCGGCGAACCTGTACGAAGTACAAGCCGCTGTGGCCACTGTCGCGAGAGATGGGAAACTCGTTTCGGGTGACACGTATACTTCCGTTGACCTAGGCAATGGACGCTATGCATTAGCCGTCAGCGATGGCATGGGCAATGGGGAGCGGGCGCGTCGAGAGTCGAAGGCTGCGATTGAACTGCTGAAAAAGTTGCTTAAAGCAGGCTTCGACGAACAGTTAGCGATAAAGACGGTCAACTCCACCTTGCTGTTACGGTCGCGAGAGGAAATGTTTACGACGCTCGACATGGTCCTCGTCGACCTCTTTTCGGCCAAAGCCGAGGTCTTGAAAATCGGATCCGCACCCAGTTTCATCAAACGTGGACACGCCGTGCGTGCCATCACGGGGGCAAACGTGCCGATTGGTATTTTACAAGATATCGAAGTGCAAACGATTCAGGAACAATTCCGCGACGGAGACATCCTGATTTTACTTTCCGACGGGATTTACGACGCTCCGCAACATGCTTATGACAAAGAGGATTGGTTGAAACGCCAAATTGAACGATTGGAGACGGACGACCCGCAAGAAATTGCAGATACGCTTGTTGAAGCAGCCGTGCGGCAGAATAACGGACAGATTCTCGACGATATGACGGTTTTGGTGGCGGTCGTTCAGGCGCATGAACCGGAATGGGCGGCAATTAAGCTTCCGGGAATCGTGGGATTACGTAACATCAAGGGCGAAAAGCGCCGCGGCGCTTGAAATTTCTAGTCTTCAGAATGTCTGGTTGTCATTTCGACCATACTGGCTAGTAATCAGTATGGGGGTGAAAGAGTTGCGAGATAAGCAAGCTACGATTCGTCAGTTACTCATTATTACAGACGGTTGTTCCAATGTTGGTGAAGACCCCGTGACTGCGGCGACTCAAGCTAGGCAAAAGACCGTGGTGGTGAATGTTATTGGCATTGTCGACAAGGGGGATTTGGGGAAACAAGGACGCTCCGAAGCGATGTCGATTGCAGAGGCAGGCGGGGGAATGTGCCGCTTGGTGCAGGCGGCCGATTTGGCGGCCACAGCACAGATGATGACCCACCAAACGATGCAAATGACGTTGCAACAGGTTGTGAATCAACAGTTGTTACAGGTCGTGGGTAAGACGACTGAAGATCTGCCGCCAGCCGAGCGGACGAAAGTGATGCAACTGATGGACAAGCTGGAAGAAGAGGTGTGTCTAGAACTGGTTGTGGCCCTTGATACGAGTGCGAGCATGCGCGAAAAAATGCCACTGGTACAGGAGGCGGTGCGGGATTTAACGCTGTCCTTACAGGCTCGCGAGGGAGATTCACGGGTTGCCGTGGTGGCGTTCCCTGGCAATCATGACGAGATGGTGCGCGTTGTTCAACCTTTCTCGGACCAGCTCGACCTGTCCGCGTTGGAATCGGTTTGGACAGCGCGGGGCGGAACTCCCACAGGACCGGCCATCAGCTTTGCCACGCGCCTTTTTGACGAGCTCGGTCGCCCAAATAGGACTGACAATGATGAAGACTCCGGTTGGACGGACGTCTCCCTACAGTCTTAATTTGACATGCTAGCAGCGGGCACGAGGATTGTGGGGAAATGGACGGCCAGCAACCTGACGGTGGAGAGGGCTTTGGGCAAGGGGGCGAACGGGGAGGTTTATCTGGTTCGCGGACCACAGGGCTTGGCAGCTATGAAAGTTTGCGACCAACCGCAAGACATCGCACTTGAATGGGGGGTGCTCGGCGGCATTCGTCCCACTCCTTCATTCTTCCCCAAGCCAATCCTGATGGACGACTCAGATGCTCCCAAGCTGTACTTTTATCTCATGGAATGGGTGGTGGGGCAGCCCTTGTCTGAGTTGGTTGCTGACCTTAAAGAGTCGTCGTTGTACGAATTGATGTCTCAGGTCTTGCAAGGACTCGAGGAATTGCATCAAGCGGGCTACGCCTTCTGTGATGTAAAGGCACAAAACATTATCGTAGCCATGAAGCCGGGACTCAAGGTGAGATTTGTCGATGCGGGTGGTGTTACAAGGTTCGGGCGCTCTGTCCGTCAGTTCACCCCGTTTTCGGATCGAGCTTATTGGGGAATGGGCACCCGCCGGGCGGAACCGTCGTACGATCTCGTTGCCTTCGCGTTGATGCTAATCTGTGCTTATGTTATTCCTCCTCCGCAACTGACTCAGTGGCCCGTGCAAGAACGCAAGCGCTGGCTGGCAAAGGCTCTGCGAGGTTTTCCGGAGGCTGCTTACATTCCTTTTTTACAAGCCATCCTATCCAACTCGTTCACTGACGCCGCTTCGTGTCTGATTGCATTGCGTCGTACCCGGCAAGCGGTTCGCCCAGCAGGTAGGAAAGCAAAACGGCAGAAGCGGGCACAAGGACGGGACTGGACCGAATGGGTAATGTGGTTCTCCCTTGGCACCACAGCGGTCGTCACCTCCATTGCGCTCGGCAGCTTGTTGCATGTATTTGGCTGAAGGTGATACAAATATGGAAACGCAACAAGCAACCTACAGTGGTCGCATGGGATTGGATGGAGGGCTTCGCGACGGACACAACGGCGAGGGTGTACCATGTTTTTCAAAACTTTTTTCGCAACCAAGACCTCGTTTCATCGCTTGGGGGCCCATGGTTGATTGCCGTGTCTGGGGGAGCCGACTCGATGACGTTACTCCATTTGGCGTACCGCTTTGCCTCCTCCGTAGGTAAGGTATTGGCCGTGGCACACGTCCATCATGGATTGAGGGCCGATGCTGACCTCGACCAAAGTCTAGTTCAAGAGGTCTGTGAGCGGATGCAGATTCCTTGCTACGCGACGCGCGTAGAATTGTCACAATTACCGCCTGCGCAGAGAAAGGGTATCGAAGCGGATGCTCGGGAACTTCGTTATCGAGCCCTTGTGAGAATCGCCACGGAGGTTGGCGCCTCAACCGTATTCCTGGGACATCATGCCGGCGACCAAGTAGAAACCGTGCTCTGGCGGTTGCTCCGGGGAACTTCGTTGCAAGGGCTGGGGGGAATGCGACCCGTCCGGATGGATCGCGGAATCCGCTGGGTGCGCCCGCTGCTAGAACTTGAACCGTCCGCTTTACGCACTTATACAGCCCGCCATCAGGTGCCATTTCGAGAGGATTCAACGAACGCTGACGTCGACTATACGCGAAACTATATTCGTCATGAAGTGCTGCCGACGCTTCGCGTTATCCAACCAAATCCCGAAGCTCCGGTGGCCCGCTTGACTCATTTGCTGCAGGAGGACGAGGACTGGCTGCACGAACAGGCACAACAAGCCGTTGCGCAGTGTGCAAAGGCTGAAGGCGGACGATACAAACTCGACCTGCCATGCCTGACAAAGTTCGCTCGTCCTTTACAACGCCGTGCAATTAAAATAATATTGTATTGTTTAGCTTCCGAAGATTGGTCTTTTCTCCATGTTGAGTCCATTCTTGAGCTATGTGCTTCTGTCAGACCGTCCGCCTCACTTTCGCTGCCCGCAGGTATTGGGGTTTGGCGTCAATACGACCAGTTGTGGATTGGGCCTGTGTCGCAGGCGGGAGCAGCGAAGGCAGCAAGTCAGGCGGATGACACCAGCTGGGAGTTAAAGGATGGGGCGTACCTAACTTGGCCGGTCGAGGGTGCCGAGTCATGGCACTTCACGTGCAGAGTAAGGGAGCAACATGAGCCAGTGCAGCGCGGTTCACCGTTTGAACTGGTTTTGCCGTTTGTTGCTAGTGTCACGTTGCGCAGGGTGCAGACGTCTGAACGGATGGCCCAGCTTGGGGTGGCCGGTAGTAAAAAGGTGCAGGATATTTTCACCGATTTGAAGATTCCCAGAATCGCCCGCACCACGTGGCCGGGTATCTACGTGGAGGGTAAGTTGATTTGGTTGCCTGGGCTACGTCGCAGCCGGGAATTACTGATTCACCCGGAACAGCCGGGATGGATGGTATCAGCTTGGCAAGGCGAAGGAATGAAGTAACTGCCGTTTCAGTGTACATGGGCATGCTTCACTTCGCGTATGATGAAAATAGCAACAAGAATAATGACTGTTAAGCAACTGGGGAGGCTTTTATGCATTCGGATTTGGAGAGTGTGCTCTTTACGGAGCAGGCAATTAGCGAGCGTGTAAAGGAACTTGGTGTCGTACTGACCGCCGCCTACCAAGACAAGAATCCACTTTTCATCTGTGTCTTGAAAGGTGCAGTCTTGTTCATGGTAGACTTGGTAAAACGGGTCGAGATTCCGCTTGAAATGGATTTCATGGCAATTTCCAGTTATGGTGATTCGTCTAAGTCTTCGGGTGTCGTTCGAATATTGAAGGATTTGGATCGCTCAGTGGAAGGGCGGCACATCGTCATTATTGAAGACATCGTAGATACCGGACTCACTCTGAACTATCTCCGTGATGTGCTTGTGCGCCGCGGGGCGGCGAGCGTCAAAATTGCCGCTTTATTTGATAAGCCGGATGGCCGCTCGGTCGATATCCATCCCGACTATTATGGCTTTACGGTGCCCAACCAGTTTATTGTCGGGTACGGCTTGGATTATGCAGAGAAGTACCGTAATCTTCCCTATGTTGGCGTTTTAAAACGGGAAGTGTACGTGAGATAAAATCGTGCACAAATCCAAAAGGTTTCGTTCTCGTTCCGATGGATTGAGGTGCTTCCGATATTTCACGTATGGTACAATAATTCCGCCACGACCGAGAGGAGGTAAGGCATGAATAGGTTTTACCGCAGTATCGTATTTTACGTCTTGATTTTGCTAGCCATTGTGGGGGTTGTAAATTACATAACAGGGCAGGATCGCACGAGCACACCCATCCCCTACAGTCAGTTCGTGACGAAAGTGGATCAGGGTGCCGTCACCGGACCGGTCGTTGTGACGCCAGAAGGCCTTACTGCCACTATTGATGGCACGTTTAACGATAACCAAAAGTTTACGACGAGGGTTTTACTCGATCACGATGTGACGGACTTCCTCGTAAACAACAAGCTTAATGTTACATTTGAGCCGCAACCTAGAGCATCGATTTGGATACAGTTCTTGGAGTCGGTCGTGCCGTTTATTTTCCTTTTTATTCTTATGTTTTTCCTCTTTAATCAAGCGCAAGGCGGCGGCAACCGTGTGATGAATTTCGGTAAGAGCCGAGCTCGCTTGTATTCGGAGGAAAAGCGTAAGGTCACCTTCAGGGATGTTGCGGGGGCCGATGAGGAGAAGACGGAGCTAGAGGAGATTGTTGAGTTCCTCAAAGATCCGAAACGCTTCTCATCGCTGGGAGCTCGTATTCCCAAGGGCGTTTTGCTGGTGGGGCCGCCTGGAACAGGTAAGACGTTGCTCGCCCGAGCCGTAGCCGGTGAGGCAGGTGTACCGTTCTTCAGTATCAGCGGATCAGACTTTGTGGAGATGTTTGTCGGTGTGGGTGCATCCCGTGTTCGCGACCTGTTCGAGACCGCGAAGAAGAACGCGCCTTGCATTATCTTCATTGACGAAATCGATGCTGTGGGTCGTCATCGCGGAGCGGGTCTCGGCGGTGGACACGATGAGCGTGAACAAACACTCAATCAATTGCTGGTGGAGATGGACGGGTTTGGCGGAAATGAGGGCATCATTATTATTGCTGCCACGAACCGTCCCGACATTCTTGATCCCGCGTTGCTCCGTCCGGGCCGAATTGACAGGCAGATTATTGTCAATCGTCCCGATGTAAAGGGACGCGAAGAAATTCTCCGCGTGCACGCTCGCAACAAACCGTTTGCGAGTAATGTGAAACTCGAAGTGGTTGCTAAGCGTACTCCCGGTTTTACCGGTGCAGATTTAGAGAACGTGTTGAATGAAGCGGCTCTGCTCGCTGCGAGACGTCGCGAGACGCAAATTGCTCCGCAGGATGTTGATGAAGCAATTGACCGCGTGATTGCGGGTCCAGAAAAACGCAGCCGCGTGATGAGTGATCAGGAACGGAAACTCGTTGCCTACCATGAATCTGGCCATGCTGTCGTTGGCTACTTCTTGCAGAATGCCGAAACGGTTCACAAAGTCACCATCATTCCCCGCGGAATGGCTGGCGGCTACACGATTACGTTACCCAAGGAAGATCGTTATTTCATGCGTCGGCAGGAAATGTTAGATCGGATTTGCGGGCTGCTCGGCGGTCGGGTCGCAGAAGAAATTGCGTTCGGCGAGATTAGTACCGGTGCCTCGAATGATTTGGAACGCGTGACTGGTATCGCTAGGCAGATGGTGACCGAGTACGGTATGAGTGAAAAGCTTGGTCCCATGCAGTACGGCAGCAGGCAAGGTCAAGTCTTCTTAGGCAAAGACCTGTCGAGTGAACCGAACTACAGTGATCAGGTTGCTTACGAAATCGATGAAGAGATGAAGCAGATTGTGGAGTCTTGCCATACGAAGACACGCGACATTTTGACCGAGCGACGCGACAGATTGGAAGCACTAGCTTTGTTGTTGCTTGAGAAAGAGACCGTTGACGAAGAAGAAATTAAAAACGTCATGGAGAGCGTGAGTTAACAAAGGTTTCAAATTTCGACATTTTTCACGCCCTCGAGAAGGAACTCGAGGGCTTTTTTACGAATTTATTAACAATGCCATTGTATGATATGGCAATCACGGTGAGCGAAGCGGCTCGAGGTTACGTTCGATTCGAGTCTGCGAGGAGGAAGTTATGCGCTGGGTGTCACTTCGTAACTTAAAGCAGGATCGGATCCTAGCGCAGAACATTTTAGATGAGCGCGGGCGAGTGTTACTCGCAAAGGGCGTACGCCTCACGGATGCGCTCGTAGATCGGCTACGTAAACTTAGCATCGGTTCCGTTTGTATTGAGGACAAGGCGACCGATGATATTGTGATGCGTGAATTCGTTCGTCCGGAAACTAGAGGACAGGTGCTTGATGCCACGTTCCGCACGTTGACGGAGTTGGCGGACGGGAATCTTGGCCGCTATAACCGTTCTGCCACTTCGCAGAAGCGATTGCGACCGTTATTGTTAGATGTTGTATGCCAATTGAAAGAAGTGGAAGGCACGGGAGGACACCTAGGGACGGTGTATCTGTCGGACGGAGAATTGTTTCATCACTCTGTCAACGTCACCTTTTTTGCGATGAGCCTCGGGCTTGGCATGGGCTTAAATGAGGAAGACTTAATCGACTTGGGCCTTGGGACGTTGTTACATGACGTAGGGAAACTTAAGATTCCAGAATATGTTTTGAAGAAGCCGGGTAAGTTGACAACGGAGGAGTTTGAAATTATCAAACTTCACCCTAGCTACGGTTTTGATATATTGCGCGGTGTTGAAGATTTACCGGCTCGCAGCCGGCTCGTGGCGCTTTAACACCATGAGCGCGTGGATGGCTCAGGCTACCCGCGCGGTCTGAAGAAAGACGAGATTCACACCTTTTCCCGAATTGCGGGAGTGGCCGATGTATACGAGGCACTGACGGCGAACCGCGTCTATCGTACCGGCTATTTACCACACCAAGCCTACGAACTTTTGCTTGGCGCGGGAGGAACACAGTTTGACCCAACCGTAATTGAAGCGTTTGTGCAAACGATTGCGGTCTATCCGGTGGGGATGACTTTGATTTTATCCACCGGGGAACGAGCCGTGGTGGTCGAGTCGCGGGCCAGACAAACGCAAAGGCCGCTGGTCAGAATCATCGAAGACCGTGCAGGGAACCCCATCGCAGTGCCGTGGGAAATTGACCTTGGCAAGGAGCGCACGATAGAAATCGTCGGGTGTGAAATATAGGTAGTGGCAAAGGCAGAAAGGCCTTGGTGAGTGTGGACAGAATTTTGGTGTTGGATGTTGGTAATACAAACATTGTACTTGGTCTCTACGAAGGCGGCGTTTTAAAGCACCATTGGCGCATCGCGACGGTGCGGGAACGAACGTCCGACGAATTGGGGATTCTAATAAAAAGTTTGTTTCAAGATCAAGGCGCAGACGTGCAGGGCGTCGATGGCATAGTTATCAGTTCGGTTGTGCCTCCGCTCATGACCGCATTGGAAAATATGTGCCAAACCTACTTTCATCGAGCCCCACTGATTATCGGGCCGGGAATTAAGACCGGGCTGCCGATTAAATATGAAAATCCGCGCGATGTCGGAGCGGATCGGATTGTGAATGCTGTGGCGGGGATCTATCATTACGGCCCGCCTTTGATTATCGTCGACTTCGGCACGGCCACGACGTTCTGCGTGATTGACGAGCTCGGTCAGTACCTCGGTGGGGTGATTGCACCAGGCATTAAGATCTCCACCGAGGCTTTGTATCAACGCGCCGCCAAGTTGCCGAGAATTGAACTGATTAGACCGCGCACAGTGGTTGGGCGAAATACGGTAAGTAGTATGCAGTCCGGCGTAATCTACGGATTCACTGGACTTGTGGACGGAATCGTCAATCGCATACGCGAGGAAATTGACTTGCCGTTTAAAGTAGTGGCCACCGGCGGACTGGCGGCGTTGGTTCACGCGGAATCTCAAACGATTGAGCACATTCACGAGGATTTGACTTTAGAAGGTTTGCGCATCTTATGGGAGCGTAATCGCTGATTGATGGCTCCGAATCGAATAAAGGAAGTGACATAACTTGCATAATGAATCTGATATTGCAGTTCGCGGCCTATCCGAAAATGGTAATGTTCGCGTCATGGCTTGTGTGACCACGGGACTTACCAATGAAATGCAGCGTCGCCATCACACTTG
>Ga0156358_1031_pt3 | contig 8686 bp, 8 predicted proteins | sample RifOxyA1_FD_108003 | JGI IMG/M metagenome (GOLD analysis project Ga0156358, IMG submission 108003) | Alicyclobacillus sp. RIFOXYA1_FULL_53_8
GTACGGCCTGCACATTTTTGTACTGCCCTTTACACTCATGTTGCTGGTGGGTAGTCACCTATTCTTGGTGAGAAAGCACGGCGTCGTGGAGCCGTTCCCAGATGCGGAAGGAGAGGATTCTCGTGCAACGGCAAGCAAATAAGGGGAACAGCGCCTATCCGCAAATGCCCTATGACCTCATCAAGGAATTGTTTATCGCGCTTGGCATCATGGGCGCCTTGGTCCTAATTCTCTCTGCTGTATTTTCCACACCCGATGTTCCTGTACTGTCGGCAAAACAAGTTGCCGCTCAGGATCCGAAGGTGCTCATTCAGACCGCGTTGGATGATTTGTCTCAGCAGGATCCGATTTCTACCTACGGACAACCGTACAACAATACGCCTGGGGCGGCGCAGAGTTTAGGATTCATTTCACCGCAAATCTGGGGTGGTGTGCATATTCCAATTAACTCTGCTCAAGCGGAAGTTCTCTCGCCGCTGCAAAGCATCACGTCTATGGATCCAGCACTTATTCAACCTTTGCAAACTTGGTCACAGGCAACAGATAAGCAACAAGCAAGTTGGATTGACAGTGTCAACAAGGTGTTGCCTGATTCGACCGTGAGTCAAGGGCAAGTGACCTTGAAGGGATCCGCATTGGACTATGGTCCGGTCCCCGAACTTCTAAATGGGTACTTATCGCTCGCACAAAGTGGCTTGTTGGAATCCGCCATCGATGGCGTACAAGGGCCCGCAGCGGCAACGGATCGCACAAAATCCATGCTCTTACTACAAGACCAGGCAGACCAGCAGTATGCGGATAAGCTGAACATGACCGGCGATCAATGGGGAATTATTAAGGAAACGGGCAACTATCCTGGCGCGGTGTGGTTATGGTACTACACGATGTTGTATCAGATTCCGCCCTTCAATTCTTCTGACGCAGCCGACCTGCTGGTCGTGCTCACGGTACTTGCAGTGACCTTAGCGCTCATGTTTACCCCGTTCATTCCGGGACTGCGTTCGCTGCCGAAGTGGCTAAAAGTTTATCGCTTGATTTGGCGGGATTACTATAAGAGTCAAGGGAAAAAAGGAGGAAGCGTGCAGTGAAGAAACCAAACCGTATCTTCCTGCCGCCGATTTGGCTGACCCTCGTTATCACCGTGCTTGGTATTTACGGTATGAACCTTGTCTACAAAGCAGTGACGGATGGAGCGTGGGGAGCTGGAATGGTAGGAGCCGTTCTCCTGGCTGCGACCGTGGGGTTGCTAGGGACACCTTTGGCCTACTCGCGATACGTACGGAAAGAGTTAAAAGCGCGTCGCTAGTGTCGGCCGTAGAGCCGTAAAGTAGAGATTAAGAGTGTAAGTTTCTTCATAGAACAGCCCGCGATAAGTTGTCGATTATCGCGGGCTGTTCTCCGTTTTCGGGCGCAATGCATAGAAAAGGAAGTCCCTCAGCGCCTGAGTCTGGCGTGCATAGTCGATGGCCTCGGATCCCGCCGCAATCACGCTAAGATTCATGCCGTCGTTGGCCGAAAGAACAAAGCGTACAATGACGTCAAGCGGTAAAACAGGGTGGAATTCATCGCTGGCAACACCGGCTTGTAGGACTTCGAGCAGCGCCGTGACAAATTTTTCGTAGCGCTGCAGCAACCAAGTCCTCCGTTCTTCGTCGTGCCCGCCTTGGATGACGTATTCAACATGGACACTGGTCCTTTTGGAGGCCTCAGGATTATACGGACTGTCTGGCTCGCTGGCGAGAATGTATTGCTCGAGGACGGGCCATAGCGGTTGAGTTCCCTTGAGCGATGCAAGCCGTTCCCACGTGTTTTCGTCTTCTTGTTCAATCACAGCCTGAAACAATTGTTCTTTGTTGTGAAAGTAGTCATAGACAGCGCCGCGACTCAATCCGACTTCCTCAATGATGTGTTGCATTGTGGTCTTCGTGTAGCCTGTGCGGGTAAAGACTTCGCTCGCGGCCTCAATAATTGTGCGTCTCCGCGCTTTCTTGTATTCCTCTGTTACCTTCGGACACATGTGCACGCCTCGGTTCAATCCAGTTTTTTAGAACAGTTGTTGTAATGCCAAGGGCAATCAGACCAAGCCCGGTGACGAGAAATCCTAAAATGGGTCCGAATGCTGTAATGACAAGAGCGCCGGCCACTGGACCAAGTAACGAGGCCGCGGTCGTCATGCTCCCAATTACGCCAAAAACGCGACCTGATAGCTCTGCGGGCGTATTGCGCTGGGCGATGGTTTGGAACGGGATGAAGACCAGACTCGCGCCGGCACCGACAATCAGGGCACCGAGTTCGAGCAACCATTGATTTACTGCGTAGTGCACCAACAAGGCTTCACCGGCAAAACCGATTCCTAAAGTCAAAGCGCCAACTGCCATCGCAAGCATCGCTGACTTCCACTCAAATTTAGAGATGACGAGAGCGACGAGTAGGGCCCCGATGCCGGATGAAGCCATGACGTAACCAAACAGGTTGACGGACATGCTCGGTAACAAGCGGAATAAGGTTACAAATTGGGAGTCGGTCAACTGTATGAGCAACATAATAATGGTGATGAGCGACGTTCCGAGCCAGAGCATACGATTTTTCGCAATATGTGCCCAGCCAACTCGCATGCGTTGAAGGAACGTTTCCTTGATGACCGGGGTGCCGGGTTCTTCCGTGTCGCGTTGTTGGCTGCGAAAACCAGTGAACAGTAGCAGGACGGTCGAGATTAAAAAGGAAACGGAGTCCAAGTAGTAAGCGGACATGGTGCCCAATGCGGCTACGAGCAGACCGCTCAGTCCGGGACCTATGATTTTCGTCAGTTGCGTAATTGACGAACTCGTCGATACCGCCTGGTGCATCAATGCGTCGGGGACGACTTCCTTAAGCTTAGCTTGTTCGGCAGGACTAAACAACGCCTGGAAGGTTCCGACGCCAATCAGAATCACAAATACCTCCCAACGAGCTGGGAGCAGGGGAATCATGGCAATCAGAAGCGCCATGACAAGATTGGAAATAATCATCAGTAGTGTGCGGTTGAATCGGTCCGCAAGCACGCCAGCCAGGGGTCCAAACAAAATGATGGGACCGGATAAGGATAGCATCATAATGGAAATGACGGTTGGGGAACTGTGCCAACGCACGCCAACCTCAATAAAGAGGGCAAGAATGTACAGCCAATCCCCGAGATTAGAGATGCCCTGTGCTGCAATGAGGAATAGATAGCGCTTGTTGCGGAACAAGGATTCCCGTTGTAAAGAAGGTTGTTCAGGCATAAATAGTTCTCCTCTCTATAAAAGCGACATTAGTGTCGCTTTTATGATAGTATAGAATTTGGAGAATGTAAATATGGAAATTTTCTGGACTGAAGGCATGACAAAAGTCATGCAAAAGCGGTGACCCGAGTTTATTGGGGAATTGGCCCAATTAGGTTAGGATGGTATAGGAGTGGGCTTGTTGAGGACAGAACAGAAACAAGTATGGAGGACGAGAGATGACAAGGATTACAAAATGGGCCTTTCACAACAAAGCAGCGATTGGCCTAATCGTGGCGCTGGTATTGGTTTTTGGAGTGGTAAGTTATTTGTCGATGCCAAAGGAATTTTTGCCGTCCATCGATCAGCCGCAGGTAACCGTCACCGTCTTTGACCAGGGTATGGATACACAAACGATGAGTGATCAAGTGACAAGTCCCATCGAACAAGCGATGGCCACCTTGAAAGGCAAAACGGATGTTCTATCGACCACATCCGCGGGCGTTTCGTCGGTGCAAATCGGTTTTGATGCCTCAACAAGTATGAAAGATGCCAAAGCGGAAGTACAGGACGCCTTCTCCAATGTGACGTTGCCGACGGGCGCAGAAAAGCCGTATGTAGCGCAGTTGAATACGTCGATGATTCCTGTGGCCGATGTGGCCTTGACGTTTCCGAGTGCAGTCACGCAAGACCAACTTAAAACCGTAAAGAGCGATATATTGCCGCTGTTCCAGGGGATCCCTGGGGTTGCGATGGCAAGTTTATATGGTGAAAAGACGAACCAAGTTTTGATTCAATTAAACAAGACGAAGCTGGCTCAACTGCATATTCCTGTTCAAGCTCTGACGGGAATTCTCCAAGGTAAGAATTTAACGACTTCGATTGGCGACCAAACGATTGACAATCAGATCACTAGCCTGCAAGTTGTGGGCAAGATTGATACAATCCAGTCGCTGGAAGACTCGTACGTTGTACCTGGGGTGCAATTGAAGGACGTCGCGACGGTACAGGTAGCTTCCAACGACCAACTGTTAACTCGTGTGAACGGCAAGGATGCGTTGGTCCTGATTATCACCAAAGGCGCCAATGCGAATGCCGTAACAGTGGGTGAAAAGATCCAACAAATGGTCACCCAGGTGAATTCAAAGTTCGGGCCCACAATTCAATCTACGGTCGCATTTGCTACCTCGGATCAGGTTGTCAACGCCGTCAACAGTATGACCCGCGAGGTCTTGCTAGGAGCTTTGTTCGCGACCATCGTCATCCTGTTGTTCTTGCGTAGTTTACGAATCACGCTCGTGACGGCGGTAAGTATTCCGCTCTCCCTTGGCTTAACGTTGTTTTTACTCAATCGTTCGGGGATTACGCTCAACATCTTGACGTTAGGAGCAATTGCCGTAGCGGTTGGCCGACTTGTCGATGACAGTATTGTCGTGATTGAAAACATTTATCGCAAGTCCCAGATAGACGGAATTCAGAACACCACGATGATTGAGGCGACGCGTGAGGTGGCCGCCGCCATTACATCGTCGACGCTGACCACGGTGGCGGTTTTCTTACCGATGGGATTGGTCCAAGGTTCGTTGCGTCAAATGCTGTTACCTTTCGCGTTGTCGGTGGCGTACTCATTGCTGTCTTCGCTGCTGGTTGCCTTGGCGGTTGTACCGATTATGAGTGCGGGCTTACTGAAGAAACTAAAACCCCAACCTCATCGCAGACCGGAACGGTATATTCGTTTCCTGACCTGGTCGCTCAATCACAAGTGGGTTCCTTTGCTGACCGCAGTAGTGATCTTTGTAGGATCAGTGGGGGCTTATGTAAGTCTGCCAAAAGCAGCGTTGGATACGTCGAATAGCTCCATTGTGCAAGTTACTCTGATTTACCCGAGCAACACTCCGTTTGAGAAAGTGAAGACGAATACTATTGCCCTTGATACATTCATGAGTCAACAGTCGGGGCCGAAAACATTGATTACGATGTTAGGGTCAAGCACCCAAGATGCGAAATTTGGTAAGGTACAGCCGCCGACGGAGGCCTCGTTTACGATTGTGATGAAAACCGGGGCCAATGCCGATACGTTCATCAAGGCGGTGCAAGGTCAGAAAGTGAACTATCCGGGGGCCGACTTATCCGTCTCGACCGGTTCCTTTATGGGCGGCGGAACGGCACAAACCATTGACTTGTTTGGTAAGGATCCGCAAACCTTGCAGACGGCGGCGAAACAGGTGATGGATGCCGTACAAGGGATTGACGGTGTACAAAAGGTCACCAGCAATGTAAGTGATACAAAACCGATGTATCAAATTGTCGTCAATCCGGAGAAGGCGAATCCCCAGGACATTTCAATGGCCCTTAGCAGCATGCTAAACCCAATTCCAATTGGGTCGATGAAACTCCAAGGCAATGACACCCCCGTGTTGATTGCCAGCACCACCGATGTTCAGTCAGCTACGGAACTATCCACTCTAGATGTCGCCACGAAAACCGGTGTAGTGACCTTAGGGTCGGTGGCAACAGTCCAGAAGTTGGACACGCCGGCAACTATTCTACGCAAGAATGGCAATCTGTTCGTTCAGGTTTCGATGTCTATCGATCCGAAGAAATTGTCCGTGATTACGAAAGACGTTCAGCAAAAGACGACAGCCTTACATCTACCTTCAGGAGTGACGCTAAACCTGGGCGGAGCCTCGAGTGACCAAGCCAGTCAGTTCGGAGACCTATTTAAGACGATGTTGGCTTCGATTGGTTTGGTGTACCTAATTATGGTGATTACGTTTAAGAAACTGCGTACCCCGCTAGCGATTTTGTTTACGTTACCGCTGGCAGCGGTTGGAGCCATTCTTGGTCTGATGGTTACGCGTACACCGATTGACGTGTCTGCGATGATTGGCGCCTTGATGCTGATTGGCGTTGTGGTTACAAACGCCATCGTGCTCTTAGACAGAGTGAAGCAAAACGAGGAGACCATGACGATTCGCGAGTCGTTGATTGAAGGTGCCGCGACCCGCGTGCGACCCATCCTGATGACGGCGGTGGCCACCGTGTTTGCCATGTTGCCCCTGCTCTTTGGCAATCAGGAAGCGGGCAGCCTGGTCTCAAAAAGTCTGGCCGTGGTCGTGATTGGCGGATTAACGATAGCCACGTTGCTGACGCTGGTGATGATTCCGGTCATGTACGAATTGATGCATTTCCGACTGTCCCGCAAGCAGCGCAGAGGGCTGGTCTAAGCCGGACTTAGGAATTGTTCTGCATGGAAGCGGCCTGCAAGATACGTTGATTCGGGTGGGAATCAAGAAACTAAACAGACAAGAAATTAAGGCACAATGTTGGCAGGTACTTTGAACACTAGGTTTGCGCGTGAATGTGTCCTAAGAGAATTGAGAGAACCCTTGTCATGCCTGAACATGACAAGGGTTCTCTCGTTGGAATGGACTAGTTAAGCAAGATGTTTGACTGCACAGCGGTTTGGACCGATTTCTAACTCGGTTGCCTCCGCATCCGTCGCTGCGACAAGGCCACGGTTTATTTGAATAATCGTATCGTAGTTCGGCGGCGTCAGACCTACTTGATGGGCCACTGCATGGGTAAACTCGTCTTCGCTGACCCCTTGCAGAAGTTCATTGCTGCCCCGGATTGACTTGAATTCGGCACCAACATAACCTTCTTCGGTCATTTCGTCGATACCCGAGAAATGTGCCGGCAAGACGAGGACGTCATCTTCAATTTTACTAAGTTTGTTGGAAACCGTTTCGTAGAGCATTTTTGCCCATTCTTGTGCTTTTCCGCCTAAATCAGGGCGGCCTAAGCCACTAATAAAGACGGTATCCCCTGACAATAAATAACCTGCGTTGACCATGAAGGATACGCTACCGGGTGTGTGCCCTGGCGTGGTGACCGAGATGACTTTCAAGCTGGCATTGCCGAACTTGAACTCCAAGCCGTCTGTGAGGGAGTGGAACGGGAGTTCCGAACCCTGCATGTCGCTTGCCGTAACCCAGTATTTCCCGTTTGACGATTCTGCGAGCGCCAATCCGCCCGAGATATGGTCAGCGTGACAATGTGTGTCGAGAACGTGCTTGACTTGAACGCCTTTTGCATCGGCAAGTTGTTGATAATAGTTAGCATGTCTAGCCGGGTCTACGGCGACGGCTTCGTTACCGGAGACGACTAGATAGGATAGGCAACCTTTCGCCGGGCGGACAATTTGAATGAGTTCCAAATCGTCTGTCTTTGCCACGGTGACAGGATAATAGAACTCGCTCCAGGAATTCATGCCGCCCTCAAGGTTCACAGCGTTATAGCCTTTTTCCGTGAGGATGGCTGTGGCTTCGGCAGACGCATTTCCTTGCGCGCAAACCACGACAATTGGCTTGTCCATTGGAATCTCGGGGTAGGCCGACGGACCATTGGTTTTTAACTTAGAGGTCTGTACATTGACCAGTTCCACGTTTTTGTGCGCAATGTGCCAGTCTCTATAGGCTGCTTCGGCTCGGACGTCGAGAATTACGGTATCGCTGGACGAATTCATACGGTCATGCAATTCTTGTGCGGTAATGGATTGATTCATAGGTCAGCAGTCCCTCCTTTTTGTGTTCTCATAGTATACCCTAAGGGGTATCTGGCGCGTGGTGCATGTGGACTATTTCGAATGACTATAAGGGACTATTCACCTGTCATATTTACCTTATAATTGATATGGAGGAGAACTTGCGCCAGATTAAATGTGTGAAAGTTTCGTCTATTCTGGAGGTGAGCTTGTTGAGTCTTCCAAGTGTTGGCGAGATGCGGGTCATCGAGTTGGATGGCAAGCCTGTTGCGGCCAAGGTGGGCGAGACCGTGTTGGATGCGTTGGAATGCGTTGATGGAAAAGTCACTGCTCGGCGAGGCCGGGCTCCTGACCGGGCTTCAGCCGCAAACGTTGGCCTCGATGATTGATATCACCAAGAAAGTGGAACCGGGGTTTGGTCCGATTCTCGCCTTATCCGAAATGGAGGCCACGCTGCGGGAAACACGTATTGAGAAGACAAAAACGGTATGTACGTACTGCGGTGTGGGGTGCAGCTTTGACATATGGACGAAGGGACGCAAAATTCTTAAAGTTGAGCCGCAAATGGAAGCTCCCGCCAACCAAATTTCCACCTGCGTGAAGGGCAAGTTTGGCTGGGATTTTGTTAACAGCCCAGACCGCCTGACCAGACCTTTGATCCGCCGCAACGACGCATTTGAACCCGCCACTTGGGACGAGGCACTCGACTACGTTGCCCGCCGCTTGCAGGAGGTTCGCGACGTCCATGGTCCAGATGCTCTGGGTTACATCTCTTCATCCAAGTGCACGAATGAGGAAAATTACCTAATGCAAAAGTTTTCGCGGGCGGTCATGCATACGAACAATATCGATAACTGTTCACGCTACTGCCAATCACCCGCAACGTTCGCCCTGCGCAGGA
>Ga0156358_1304_pt1 | contig 8660 bp, 12 predicted proteins | sample RifOxyA1_FD_108003 | JGI IMG/M metagenome (GOLD analysis project Ga0156358, IMG submission 108003) | Alicyclobacillus sp. RIFOXYA1_FULL_53_8
CCTCCGCTATGGCTTCCGGAGTTAGTTTGAGAAGTGTTTTCTCACCTTGAATGAACGGTACTTCTATTGCGTTTGCTAATACCTCGATTTCTTTCAAGGATTCGGTCAGAATGGCTGGTAAACTGCCAATATGGTCGATGTCTTGATGCGTTACAATGATTTTATTGACCCTATCGAGAGTCATATTGACTTTTCGCATGGCCTCACGAATTAATAGCAGTTGCCCTGGGTACCCAGTATCAACAAGTACAACCGTGCCGTTATCCCAAATCAGTGTAGGATGGATAACCTGCACTTGCCCCAACATAACCGCTGAGATTTCGAGTATTTCAAGTCCAGTGTAGACTTCCATGTGAACCCTCCTTGAAAAATTTAATCCGCACGGACCAATGAAAACGATTGGCGAGGCTGTGGAACGGGTAGATGAGTGGCGTCATCAATGGCAAAGTGACAGATTTGGATATTGGTGTATTCTCCTTTCTGGCAATACTGAGATTATAGGCTTCGGTGGAATTCGTAGAGCGAAGTGGGCAGATAGGGAAGTGTTAAATCTCTACTACCGTTTTTCAACGCAGAGTTGGGGGCAAGGTTATGCGACAGAACTTGCTCTTACCGCCGTGCAATTAGCAGGTAATTACCTACCTGAATTTCCCGTCGTAGCTCGCATTAATCCTGTCAATACACCGTCTATAAAAGTTGCAGAAAGAGTAGGAATGGTACTCAACCCCGAGATTAGTGATAGCGAATATCCGGTGTTCACTTGACCTAGTTGAAAAAGCTATACCTCAAGAACTGGTCGCCTGGGAATACTACGCTAGACCGCGGGAGAAGTGGTTCTCCTAGCAAATGGGTGAATTTATTGGTTTATTTTATTTGGTTCATTTTGTTTATTTGGATTATTGTTAATATATAGTAATAAATATACTATAATATACAGTGAGCTGGATATGGCAGAAGGGAGTGCGTGAAGTGATTTCGAACGTTGTTGAGCAGTTAGAGGAGTTACTGAAGTCAGTTCCGAGGCAACTAAGAGAATTATCCAACGAGGACCTTGTGAATCCTCGTTCGACGGGAAAGTGGTCACGACTGCAAATTCTCGGGCATCTGTGTGACTCAGCGGTAAATAACCTGGGGCGTTTCATTCAAGCTCAGTATCAGCCAGAACCCTTGGCTATAGTTTCCTATAATCAGGAGGTATGGGTCTCTTCACAACATTATGGGGAGACACCCATCGATGAGGTGCTCACGCTTTGGTTAAGTCTAAATCGCTCGATTGTTCGTGTGATTTCCAGCCTACCAGGCGACGTATTGTCTCAAACATGTAAGTTATCGAGTGGCGACATCGTCACACTTGAATGGCTGATTGACGATTATCTCCAGCATATGAAGCATCATCTACAACAGATATTCCCCGACTTTCCTCGGAGTGAGCCCATCGATTAGATGGGCTTTCTTGCTCCCGGCAGCCATCGCAGTGCGCCGCCAACTACGTCCACAATAAGGGATCATAGTTCCCTTAAATGAAAAAACGAGACTCCGAGGTGGTCAACAAGGGAACGGAGTTCCCTTGTTTTCCGAAATTCGATGGTTTGGGTCGCATTTCCGCGAATTAGAGGAACGTGGTTCTCTTATTTGCCCGGGTCGACCCGCGAATCCGCCAATAAGGGAACTACGTTCCCTTATTCGGAAAATCCGGACTCATCGTATGTTCATTAACACAGATTTGCCCAGTCGTATGCAACGCTAATGACGCTAGTGCCCTAAAGGGTGATATATTTTCCCGTCGGCATGCGTCTTACAGTTACAGTTGGGGCGTAGTAGCCAGAGGAGGTGGCGAGGTTGGAACAAGGGTTGCCGGAACGGTACCAAACCGTCTTTCGCCAGCATTATCAATCGGTTCTGCGAAAACTGATGCACCTTGTTGGTGAGCGAATGGTGGCAGAGGACTTGGCTCAAGAAGCTTTTCTGCGCCTATATCGGCATCCGCCAGACGACATCGAGGCCGTGGGAGCATGGTTACATCGCGTCGCCACGCGGCTTGTCTACGATTATATGCGTCAAAAATCAACGCTCAAACGGGCTGAGGAGCGGGAGTTTGCAGCGAGCACGACAGAGCTTACGGAGCCGCCGAGTGATGTGATGGTGATGCGCAACCAGGATCGCGAGTCTGTGAAGCGCGTACTGCAGCAACTATCGGAACGTGATCGCCAGGTCTTACTACTTCGCTATTCTGGGTACTCGTACTCGGAGATTGCAGACATCACCGGGGTCAATCCGGAAATTGTGGGGACGCTGTTGCGGCGCGCACTGAGTCGATTTAAGCGGCAATACCATGGACAGGAGGGGACCGCCGATGGAAGAACGCGGGCACAAGGACAATACCTCGTTTAGAGCCAAATCCGGGCTCGCTGGGCGGAGTGCGGATTCTAATTTTGTAGTAACAGACGAGGAAGTGGAACTGGCCTTGAATCGTCTGCAGGCCAGGGTTGAAGGCGAACGCATTGCAGCCTTCTGGAAATCTGACGCTGTGGTCCACAATGATGAGGGAACACGCGTTGGCGATGAAGGCGCACACGATGAACCAGATGGGGTTGTGCGACTGCAGCTTGGTCAGACAGTATTAGCGATGGCCGATAAGCCAATTCTCGCCGCGGCAACCGAGCCCGCCCACGCGAGCGTGAACAAAACAACTACAGGAGGTAAGGCAAAGGCGTCTCACCGACGCATGTGGCGAAGGGTTGCATGGGGTGCAGTGGCCGCGGTTGCTCTGATTGGCGTCGTAGCAACTCCGCTTGGCAGTAAAGCGATGGCGGCCGCCATGCAGACCCTGTACTTTCATAATCTCGTCGGTGTTGGCCAGAGCGATATAAATCAGATTCAGCAGGCGCTCCAAACAAGCGGTGTACAGAGCATTGATCTAAAACGGTACGGAAGTTTGCAGGTAACCGGCGGCAACGGTGGGGCGCAGCAAAATCTAAGTCTCGCACAGGCGAGCAAACTAGCCGGTTATCCAATTAAGACATTACCCGGGTTTGATGCCAAACAGGATTCTCTGAGTTACACGCCAGGCTACGGGGTGGTATTTCGCTTGAATGTAAATGCCATCAATGGACTGATTGCGACATTAGGGGGCAAGACAAAGTTTCCAGCATCCGTCAATCAACAGCCCATCTCGGTGCAGGTTCCACCACAGTTCTACGAGACTGTCGGACAGAATGGCAATGGCATGTTTCTGAGTATTCTCCAGATACCCACTGTCCAGGTACCAGACAGTGTGAACATGAACGAAGTTCGCCAGGCGTTGATGGGTCTACCGTTTCTACCGAGTGACATTCGACAGTCGTTAGCTACGTCTTCCAACTGGCAAAATAGCATATACGTCGCTGATGGCGGCTCGGTGACCAATATGACGCTCAACGGCTACTCCGCTGTGCTGCAAAGCATGCCGGGTGGGCAACAACGATCCGTTGTTTGGATGGAGAATGGGAAGCTCTATCGACTTAGCGGTCCGCCGCGCGCTTTCCCAACGGATGCCTCCATCGTCGCTGAAGCGAAGGAGTTGTCCCAGTGACGGCAGTCATTGAAACCCGCGGTTTGACAAAGGAGTTTCGGGGCGGCAGGGGAGTCCGTAACATCGACCTGAAAATTGAGCAAGGTCAGGTGTTTGGTTTTCTCGGCCCGAACGGAGCCGGCAAGAGTACATTTGTGAAAATGCTGGTGGGTTTGCTGCATCCGACGTCCGGGGAGGCCTATGTTCTGGGCCTCCCTGCGGGGGCTCTGGAGGTCCGTAAGCGGATTGGTTATCTGCCCGAGTTGTTTCGCTATCAGGAGTGGTTGTCGGCGGAGGAAGTTCTCAGGTTTCACGCTCGACTTTGTAAATTGGACGGTGTTTACGCGCGGGAGCGCATTCGTCAAGTCATAGGTGACGTTGGTCTGTCTGGACGGGAACAGGAACGGGTTCGCAATTATTCAAAGGGCATGCAGCAGCGGTTGGGCCTGGCATGCGCCCTGTTGCCGGAACCAGAAGTATTGTTTCTGGATGAACCCGCCTCGGCGCTCGATCCCGGTGGGAGATACGAAGTGCGCGAACTTCTCACGCGTTTGTGTGCGCAAGGGATGACGGTATTTCTCAATACACATTTGCTCGAGGATGTGGAGAGTATTTGTTCCGATGTGGCACTTTTGATGGATGGGACTATTCTAGCCCAAGGATCCGTTGAGGACATTTTGCATCCTGAACCGGTGTGGGACTTTACGGTCGGGGGATGGTCCAAAAGTGCAATGGCAGACCTCGAAAGTGCCGCCGAATTCGAAACCACGCTCACGGTTCGAAAGTTAGAACCCAGTGGTGCGGCGGTGCTCGAAGTGAAACTGACGAACGCGGAACAAGTGGCGTGGTTGAACGTGCAGTTGGTTCAGAGGGGAATTTCAGTCTACGCCATTGAAGAACGGAAGAATCGATTGGAGTCTTGGTTCTTGCATCTGACGGAATCCAGGAGTGGTGACAGCAAATGATGAGCATCGCGTATATGACTTGGATTGAGATTCTGCGAAAACGGGTCTTACTTGTAACCACCGTGTTGACGATGGCGTTTCTGGGCCTGTACATGTATGCCGTTCACGCGATGGCATCGTCCTTGGCGGTAGCGCCGCCAGGAGCTGTCGACCTTTTAAACCACTTTATCCATGGTGCGTTGTTTTTGGCGATTGGTCTGTATACGGCCAACTTCACGGTCGCTTATTTAAACATTTTCTCAGCAGCTGGCACCATCTCAGCAGAAATCGAAAGTGGTCTCTTGCTCGCGATTTTACCACGGCCAATTTCCCGATGGAAAGTGTACTTGGGGAAATTCATTGGGTACGGGGCTTGGGGTTTGTTATATGGAGCCGTGATGTTTTGGTCCGTGGTCTTAATTGTACACATGAATGTAGATTTTCCGATGGACGCAACCACGTTAGTAAAGGGATTCTTGATGTTTGAACTCATTCCCCTCGTATTGGTATCGCTGTCCATGATAGCTTCTTTGTACTTACCGACCCTTGGTGCAGGTGTGGCAGTTACCCTATTGTTCGGACTGGGGTTGATTGGCGGATTTATTCAACGCGTGAATCTTACATCCTCCGCCCAAGCGGCTCTCGATAACGTCGGTCTGATTACGAGCCTTATCATGCCGGCCAATCCACTGTACTATCGCATGGTGTATGAGCTGATGGGCGGGAGCAACTTTAGCCTCAGTGGCGGTCAGACCAACAACATGCTCGGTCCTTTCTGCGGCGGATCCGTCCCGAGCAATGCCTTTGTTGTGTATAGCATCGTCTACATTTGTGCGGCTCTGCTATGGGGTGCCTACCAGTTTACGAGAAAGGATATCTAGGTGTACTACCGAAGAGGAACCAATTAAGGGGGAGTGGCTACAATGGAGTCTTTGACGGGCCTCCCGATGGACTTGTTGCTGTATCTTCAATCAAGTTTTGCCCCCGTTGTTGGCGTGGAGTCTCTCTCGGGTGTGAAGGTCGATGGTAGCGTCACAAGACTCACGTTGGCGGACAATAGTTCTGTTATTGTAAAGTCCTCTTCAAATAGCCGGGAGGGCAACTTTTACACTCTTCATGCGGACACAGTTCGAGCTACCGGTGTCGGTGTGACAAAAATGTATTGGTCGGGCCTGGATGAGGTCGGCACGCAGTGGATGGTGTTTGAGTTCGTTCCCCATCCGTTTCCTAAGGGCCGCTGGTTGGCCGATCCCGCTCAGATTCGGACACTGTTTTATCTTCATTCGGCAACTTGGAAGCACAGGCGCATTCGCTTAGATGAGGAAGCGTACCGTCCGGAGTGGAACGATGACCTTACAACTAGAGCAAGTGAATGGTTCCTGGACAAGGACGCGTACGGACATGTCTTGTCGGGACTACAAGTGATACAGCGGCAAGCACAGTTTCTTTTTGAGCCACAGTGTTGCCTGTCTGGGGATCCGAACCCTACGAATTGGCGCGTAGGAAAAGCTGGAGAAGTGGTTTTGATTGATTGGGAAAGGTTTTGTCATGGACACCCAGCTATAGACCTGGCTATCGCGTTGCCAGGATTGGGATCCGGTGACTTTGTAATGGAGGAGCGGGTAGCGGCGATTTATAGATCATATTGGCAACAAAACCTCGGCTATATCCCGCCCGAACTCGACACGCTTGCTCGTTCGATTCGACTCGCCAAACTTTGGTCGGCGGTGGAATTCTTGGCTAATGCACGACTTGGACAGCAACTTTTCCCGACAGAAACTATAACCTATCTAGTCCGGGAACTGCCGGATTTTATTACGATGAAAGGGGAGTTGGCTCTGTGACGTACGCCATTCGTAGGATTAACCATGATGAATTACCGGCCTTGCTTAATTTATACCAGCATCTGCACGAGGACGATATCGACCCCCCGGAGGAAGCGTTAGCAAGTCTTTGGGATGAAATCATTAACGACAAACACATGAACATTCTTGTCGTTGACGTCGGTGGAATAATAGTAGCCTCATGTGTTCTCGTTACGATTCGCAATCTGACTCGCGGTGCCCGACCGTACGGCTTGATTGAAAATGTCGTGACTCATGCAGACCACAGGAGAAACGGATACGGCAAGGCACTTCTCGGTGTGGCTCTGCAACTGGCATGGGAGAGAAATTGCTACAAGGTGATGTTGTTGACGGGAAGAAAGGACGAACCGACCCTGCGGTTTTACGAAGAAGTCGGTTTCATCGGGGGAATCAAAACGGGCTTTGTGGCCTATCCGGAAGTTCCGTAGCCTTGGTTGGGTTTACCAAAAAGATACAATGAGAGCGATAATCGCGACGAGAGAGGCGATAACGCCCCCCACACGGGACAGCGTCAAATAGGTATCGCTTGGTTCGGCATCCCGCAACTTCCAGCCGATTGATGTATACCAAGATGCCTTGGGGAAAAACACATGAAGCAACCCAATCAGAAGCAAAAAGAAGGCAACACCCGGTGACATAATCCCACCTCACTCTTCGAGATCAAATCATGCACGGAGTATAGCACGACTATCGATAAACTTACACTAAATCTTTCCAGACCGACTTTGGAATGTTTGAATCGTCCCATTCCACCGCTCATCATTCAGGATCCAGTCTTGGTAGTCGTCGTTCGTGTACTGCCTAATGACTTTTCGCCAAAATGAGTGGGCAACGACGTTGCTACTCAGTTCTCGTACCTCCCACGTACCGGGCAGAAAATTAAATAGATAAACTGCCGTGTGCTCCCCAATACCTTGGCGACGGTATTTTTTCATCACGAAAAATTCGGCTATCGAGTTTGCCTTTTCGACGATAAGACTGAATCGATTCACCAGGACAAATCCGGCCAAATACCCATCGACCTCAATGAAAAAGGGATGACGCCCCAACTCAGTCCAGTAGTTATCGAGATACTTGTACTCAAATAGACCATGGCGGCTTATGTCTGCATTTGTAAACTGGCTCATGTCATATAGGTACAACTGCATTAAGTTGTACAGTACTGACTTGTCTTCATGGGCAACTTTTCGAACATCTATGTTCACTGTGTACTCTCCTCGAGACAGACTTTGAGTGGTCGATTGGCTATCAAGATTCTGACGGGTAGCAAGGGTTCTACATAGATTATATTCTTGTTCTGAAACTTGGTGGATAACTTTGTAATTTGTTGTGATATGATTTATCACAATTCAGTGCTTTGCGGGTGAAATAGAAGACTACGTTTCCAAAATTGGCAGTTGAAGGCCGCTAAACACATAGAAGGTGGGTGTGAAGTCAATAAATATGTCCGCCATTGAAGTTGCCAAACAGTTTGTCTCGACGCATTTTCCGGACTGCAGTGTAGCAATATTGACAGGAAGTGCCTCGCGCGGAGAGGAGACTCCATACTCGGATTTGGACATCCTTATAATTTCTGATTCTGAGCCGTCCGCCTACGTGCAAGCGTTTTATGAGCACGATTGGATGATTGAGGTCTTGATGCACAATAGGGAGTCCTACAAGAAGTTCTTTGAAGGAGACAAGTTGCGCGGTCGTCCGTCCTTGCCTCATATGTTCGCGACAGGGATTATCTTAGTGGACGACGGTACGGCAGGAGAAATTCAGCAACAAGCACGACTTCTGTTAGAGTCAGGCCCGCCGTCCTGGGGAGAACGAGACATGGCCTTTGCGAGATTTGTCATTACGAATCATCTCCTCGATTTACAGGCTGGACTTGATCCTATGGCGACCATTTTTGCCGTTAATGAATTGGCAAACGCATTGCAGGAACTTGTACTCCGTGCAAATGGACATTGGATTGGCAAAGGCAAACGGATTATTCCTGCGTTGACAGGGTTTGATTCTGATTTCGCACAAGAATTTTCCGATAGCTTTCAAAACTTCTTTACGAGAAACGATCTCGCAGGCGTCATCCACTTTGCGGACAGGACTTTGACACCCTTCGGAGGAAGGTTGTTCGCAGGGTACTCGTCAAAAGTATAAACGGGGGAGGGAACACGAGTGGAGATTCGCATACTGACAGCCGAGGATGCCTCCATCTATCGAGAGTTGCGCATGCAAGCCTTGGCTCGCAATCCGGAGTCATTTCTGACCACATATGACGATTACATCGTGCGACCGCTCGAACAAATCGCGTCCCAG